>Ga0209057_1000191_pt1 | contig 55037 bp, 48 predicted proteins | sample GraSoiAngelo_146_FD_185903 | JGI IMG/M metagenome (GOLD analysis project Ga0209057, IMG submission 185903) | Grasslands soil microbial communities from the Angelo Coastal Reserve, California, USA - 14_1009_05_30cm (SPAdes) (version 2) | ecosystem: Environmental > Terrestrial > Soil > Grasslands ...
CGGCCGTGACCACGCCATCATCCTGAAACGATGGCGTCAATTGCGCCATTTTCTCGCGTGACGGTGGGATGCGCACGCCTTCGTCGACGGCGAATTCGTAGCTGCTGCCGTTCTGCTTGATCTCCACCGGGAAGATCTCGCGGGCGAACCGGCCTTCCTGGATCGCCTGCCCGGCCTTGACGTGGCTTTGATAGGCAAATTCGTCCAGTTGCTCGCGGCTGAAGCCCCACTTCCTGGCAATCATTTCGGCGGAATTGCCCTGCGGGATGATCTCGAAGAGATCCATCAGCTTGGGGCTGACGGGCCCTTCGCCGGGACCGAACGCATCCGACCCCATCGGCACGCGAGACATGTTTTCGACGCCGGCGCCGATGACAACCTCCTGTGCGCCCGAGAGGACGCCCTGGGCGGCGAAGTTCACCGCCTGCTGGCCGGAGCCGCAGAATCGATTCACGGTCGTTCCGGGAACTTCGATGGGGAAGCCCGCGATCAAGGCAGCGGCGCGCGCGATATTCATGCCCTGTTCGCCGGTCTGGGTGACGCAGCCCGCGATAACGTCGTCGACCTGCGCGGGGTCGACGCCGGCACGGGCGACCACCTCCCGTAGGGTCAGCGCCAGCAGATCGTCCGGCCGGACCGGGCTCAGCTTGCCGCCGCGCCGGCCGATCGCGGTACGGACAGCTTCAACGATGACGGCGTCTGTCATGTAAAGATCTCCCTGAGGCGTTGACACGCCCCTCACCAGTGTAAACGTCAACTTCGTCTAGAATGTTCCGCGACATGAACGGCGCCGTGCTTGCGACAAGGGACCGGGCTTGGGCTCGGTAATCAAGAAGCGCAGGAAGAAAATGCGCAAACACAAGCACAAGAAGATGTTGAAGGCGACCCGCTGGCAGCGCCGGACGAAGTAATCAGCTTCTGCTCGATTAATTTCGCCAGCTGCGCCTGCGAGGCCTCCCCCGGATAGCGAGCGACGACAACGCCACGACGGTCAACCAGGACGAACGACGGTGGCGCGTCGATTTCATAGGCCGCCGTCAGGCTGCCAGACGGGTCGTACAGACTCGGATAGGGCACCTTGAATTCGGCGTAAAACGCGCGCGCCAGCGCCCGGTCGTGATCCAGCATGTCAACGCCGTCGAACGTGATGCCGTAGCGGGCATAGCTGGCCGCCAGCTCGTTCAAGCCCGGCTGTTCTTTGCGACAGGGTCCACACCACGCGGCCCAGAAGACGAGGACCGTGCTGGATGCCTTGAAGTCGACGGACAGCGCCGACCCATCGAGCGTTTCGCCCGAAAGACGCGGCGCCGCGGTCCCGACCCGGCCGTTGGGCGCCGCCTGTGAAACATCGGGCTGCAGGCTGCAGCCAGCCAGCAGCAAGATCAGGAGTAACCAGGGCCCGCGGCCCAGCAAGCTAGTTGACCGTGCCGGGCTGGGAGCCGCCCAACGGTCGCTTGAACCCGAGGCCGGGCGTCGACGGCCGGGTGGCTGCCGGCAGCAGCGCCTTGTCCAACACCTCATCGACGTGCTTGACCAGAACGAGCTCCATCGAATTCTTGACCTCTTCCGGCACCTCGTGCAGGTCCTTGCGATTCTTCTCCGGCAGGATGAAGGTCTTGATCCCCGCCCGATGCGCGGCCAGCAGTTTTTCTTTCAGCCCGCCAATCGGTAACACCTTGCCACGCAAGGTGATCTCGCCGGTCATGGCTACCTCGCGGCGGACCGGTCGATCGGTGAGAACCGAAACCACGGCGGTGGCCATGGTGATGCCCGCCGAGGGACCGTCTTTCGGGATCGCGCCCGCCGGCACGTGGATGTGAAAGAAATGATCCTCGAAGAAGCCGGGCTTCAGTCCGAGCTCGAGCGCATGCGAACGCGCATAGCTCACCGCTGCCCGCGCCGATTCCTCCATCACCTTGCCGATCTGTCCCGTCAGGGCGAATTCGCCGCGCCCCTGCATCAGGATCGCCTCGACGGTCATCACGTCGCCGCCGTACTCGTTGACGGCCACGCCGGTGACCGCGCCGACCTGGTCTTCCAGCTCGGCGACCCCGAATTCGAATCGAGGCGGCCCCAGGTAGCTCATGACGTCACCGGGCTCAACAATGACTTTTTCTGTTTGACCTTCGGCGATGCGACGCGGAATCTTGCGAGCGATGTTCGCGATCTCGCGGTCGAGGTTGCGCACGCCCGCCTCGTGGGTGTACTCGCGGATCAGCAAGCGCACCGTCTCCTCAGGAACTTCGAGGTTTTCGTCGGTCAGCCCGTGCTCGCGTAACTGCCGCGGCTTGAGGAACTGCTGCGCGATATGCAGCTTCTCGTCTTCCGTGTACCCGGGAAGCCGGATGATCTCCATACGGTCGCGCAACGGCGCAATGATGGTGTCGACAACGTTGGCCGTCGTGATAAACAACACCTGCGACAGGTCGTAAGGGACTTCCAGGTAGTGATCCGAGAAATCCTTGTTTTGCTCCGGATCGAGGACCTCGAGCAAGGCGGACGACGGGTCGCCGCGCCAGTCGGCGCCGACTTTGTCGACTTCGTCGAGCATGAACACCGGATTGCGCGTCCCGGCGACTTTCATCTGCTGCAGAATTCGGCCCGGCATCGCGCCGATGTAGGTTCGCCGGTGTCCGCGGATCTCGGCCTCGTCGTGAATACCGCCGAGCGAGAGTCGAATGAACTTGCGGCCCAGGGCCCGAGCGATCGACTTACCGAGGCTGGTTTTCCCGACGCCCGGAGGTCCGACGAAACAGAGAATCGGAGAGCGCAAGCTCTGCGAGCGCTGGCGGACGGCCATGTATTCCAGGATCCGTTCCTTGATTTTCTCGACGCCATAGTGGTCCTCGTCGAGCACCTTCGCCGCCACTTTGATGTCCCAGGTCTCGCCGGGCGGCGGTCCCCAGGGCAGGGCGATCAGCCAATCGACATAGGTCCGGATGATGCCTACCTCGGGCGAGGCCGCCGGAATGCTCTGCATCCGGTCGATTTCTTTGAGGGCGCGCTCTTTCACGGTGTCCGGCATCCCGGCCGCTTCGATTTTTTCGCGCAGGCTATGCAGGTCGGCGCCTTCCTCGTCTTCGCCGAGTTCTTTGCGAATGGCTTTTAGTTGCTCGCGCAGGATCTGGTCGCGCTGGAGCTTGCCGATCGTGCTCTGCACTTCGTTCTGGATCTTGGCTTTCAGCTCGAGGATCTCGACCTGCTTGCTGAGAAACAAGGCGAGAAGTCGTAGCCGCTCGAGCACGTTGGGCGTCTCCAGCATGTGCTGCTTCTGCTCGAGTGTCTGGTCGGGGGCCGCCGAGACGAGGTCGGCCAGATACACCGGGTCGTCCGTCTTCGATACCGTGGCCGCGACTTCGGGTGCGACCGCCGCGCCGGACTCCACGTATTTCTCGTACAGGCTCTTGACGGAACGCATGTGCGCCTCCATCTCGAGGCCCTCGCCGACCTGGTCGGCGACGATTTCGATCTCCACTTCGATGAAGGGCTTGAACTGCGTGAAGCGCGCGATGCGCGCCCGCTGCGCGCCGGCGACGAGCATTTGCACGCCGGCGGGCGTCTGCCGCATGCCGTTGATTTCGGCGATGGTGCCGATGGCGTAAAGATCCTGTTCGACGGTGTCGTCCACCTGAGGATCCTTCTGCGCGACCAGCAACACCTGTTTGTCTTTATCCATGGCCGCCGTGATCGCGGCGATCGATGTCCGGCGGCCGACCGAGAGGGGCACGATGAGCTTGGGAAAGACGACGTCGTCCCGCAGGGGCACGAGGGGAATGCGCCTCAGCGAGGTTTCAGCGGGGCCTTCGCTCGCCCCCTGCGGGGCGGGCTCGGGATGGGGAGTCTTTTGCGCCATGTCTTAGACCTGCGCCCCGGCATCGGTGACGGCGGCTTTCCAGGGCTTGGGCGTGGCGATGCCGCCCTCGAGGGCCCGCGGGCCGATCAGGCGCGCGATCTGGTCTTCGTCCAGGACTTCTTCCTGCAGCAGGGCATTGGCCAGCGTGTCCAGCTTGGCGCGGTTCGTGGTCAGGATGCTCTCTGCCGTTTCGTAGCCCTCGTGGAGCAGCCGGGTGACTTCCTCGTCGATGATGGCCGCCGTCCGCTGGCTGATGTGTGGGCTTCCGGCCAGCTCGCGCCCGAGGAAGACGGCCTGCGGCGAATCGTCGAAGGAGAAGAGGCCCATCTTCTGGCTCATCCCCCAGCTCACCACCATGTGGCGGGCCAGCTCGGTCGCGGTCTCCAGGTCGTTCTGCGCGCCGGTCGTGATCGATCCAAGGCCCAGTTGTTCCGCCGCGCGACCGCCGAGCGCCATCGCGATGCGCGCCTCGAGATATTCCTCGGAGAGGTTATGCCGGTCGTCGGTCGGGATCGACTGGGTGACGCCCAGCGCCATGCCGCGCGGAACGATCGTGATCTTATGGACCGGATCTGACTGCGGCTGATACCAGGCGACCAGCGCGTGGCCCGACTCGTGGTAGGCGATCACGCGACGTTCCGCCTCGCTGAGGTAGATCTTGCGCTCCGACCCCAGCACGACTCGATCGAATGACTCTTCGAAGTCTTCCATCGCCACCGTCGTCCGGTTGGTGCGCGATGCGTGCAGGGCGGCCTCGTTGACGAGGTTGGCGAGGTCCGCGCCGACGAGCCCCGGTGTCGAGCGGGCAATGATCTCGAGGTCGACGTCGGGTGCCAGCGGCACGCTGCGGGTGTGCACCTTCAGGATGGCGGCGCGCCCGCGACGATCGGGCCGGTCGACGACGACGCGCCGATCGAAGCGGCCCGGCCGGAGCAGGGCTGGATCAAGGACGTCGGCCCGGTTCGAGGCGGCGACCACCACCACGGCCTCGCGCTGATCGAAGCCGTCCATCTCGACCAGCAGCTGGTTGAGGGTCTGTTCGCGTTCATCGTTGCCGCCGCCGAGACCGGCGCCGCGCTGGCGGCCGACGGCATCGAGTTCGTCGACGAAGATCACCGACGGCGAATGCTTCTTGGCGTCTTCGAAGAGACTGCGGACGCGCGAAGCGCCGACGCCGACGAACATCTCGACGAACTCGGAGGCCGAAATGCTGAAGAATGGCACGCCGGCCTCGCCGGCGATGGCACGCGCCAGCAGGGTCTTGCCCGTGCCCGGCGGTCCGATGAGTAGCACGCCTTTTGGCATCCGGCCGCCCAGCTTCTGGAACTTCTGCGGATCGCGCAGGAAATCGACCATCTCCTGCAGCTCGAATTGCGCCTGCTCAACCCCGGCCACGTCGTGAAAGGTGGTCTTGGGCGTGCCCGGTTCCTGCATGCGGGCCCGGCTGCGCCCGAAACTGAAAATGCCCTGCGCCGCCTGGCCGCTTCGTCGCATAAACCAGATCCAGATCGCGATCAGTACCAGGAATGGCAGGAAGGTGAACAGCAGGCTTCCCAGGCCGCCGGTGTCCTGCTTGACCACGGTCGCGACATCTTTACTCTTCAACAGGGGGAAGAAGGTCGGATCGGTCAGCCCGACGTTGTCCGGCACGGTCGCGCTGAATTGCGTGTTCGTGACCCCGTTGCTGGTAAATGACGACTTCAGGTCACCCTGGGCGCTCTGGCCCTGAATGGTGATGTCCGCCACGTTCCCGTTGTCGACTTGCGTCAGCAGCTGTGAATAGCTCAGGTCCACCCGGGCCGGCCCGCCGAACCGGCTGAGCACCGGCGAGAGCAGGATCACGATATACAGGCTGAGCCCGGCTAGCAGGGCGAGCCGAAGCCAGGACCCCGGCTGGCGCGGGGTTTTGGGGCTCTGGGGCGGCGGTGTCTGGTCGGGTCGGAGCGCCATATAGGGCTAGTCTATGCGAGCCTCATGAGAATCAAACAAGCTCGATCAGGCAAAGCCTTCGGATAGGTCGAGCGAACGTATAATCCCGACCGGGGCGATAGCTCAGCTGGCAGAGCGCCGCACTCGCATTGCGGAGGTCGAGAGTTCGAGTCTCTTTCGCTCCACCACCCCGGATCAGACTAGTTGCAGTGGTACTTGTGACCGTGCAGAACAGCCGGTGTGCCGTCCGGGCAGGTATAGGTCGCGGTCGCTCCCGGGTCATCGGGGTTCATGAGCGCTTCCTCGATGTCCTGAAAGGAGGCGCTGACCTGGTTGCCGAGAACGGAGATCACGCCGATGCAGACGCAGGCGATCAGTACCAGGATGATGGCGTACTCGACCATCGATTGACCCCGACCGGCTCTGCGGCTTCGCACTTTCATGGTTTTTCCGCGAGCTGGGCTCTAGCCCCAATTGCCCGCTATCTCTATAAACGTTGGGACGGCCAATAGGATTCGGTCGTTACGAGTGACCTAACGTTTCGGCTTGGGTCGTACGTGCCGGTTACGCCACGGCGGGCAACGCGCGGTTGTCGGCGTCGGCCATGGACGGCACCTGCGGGATGCGCGCGAACGCCGCCCAGATCAGGATGGGCGCGGCCCCGGCCACGACAACGACGATGCGCGCGAGAAGCATCTGGTTCATGGGCGCGGCCAGCAACAGGAAACACCCGATACTGAGCACCCGCCCGATGCCCAGGCACAGCTCCTGGTGGACGATGTAGTCGTAGCGCATCGCCTGCGGCGTCGGATCGCGGTCGATCACCTGCAACGCCAGTGGCGCCAGCGCGTTGCCGTGGAGCGGCCCACCGACGGCGCGCAACAAGCCGAAGCCGACGATCGCCCAGGCGCTCAGGTAGAGGGGCAACAAGAAGGTCGAGAGCACCAGCAACGAGCCGCCGACGAGGGCGCAGGCGATGCGGTGCTGCGGCCTCATGAAGGTGGCCAGTCCGAGGCTGATGCCGACGCCCAGCAGCCCCATCAGGCCGTTGAAGTTGCCCACCTGCTGCTCGTTTTTGAGCACCAGGAACATCAGGATTGTCAGCACGAGACCGACCAGGCTCCCAGTGAAACCGTCGGCGAGCCGCGCGCGGGTCACCCAGCGCCAATCCGGATTCCGGCGCGCCAGGGTGGCGACCCGGCGGAGCGACAGCCGCTGGCGCGCCGAGGCGGGCAACTGCCCGGCCAGCACCATGGCGGCCATCAAGACGACCGTCGACAGCGCGAAGACCATCTGATACCCGCGGTCGGTGCCGCCGATGTGGGCGCCGGCCACGATGATCGCGCCGGCCGCCGGCGGTAGGGTGGCGGTCAGCAACAGGCTGGCCGTCGCCTGGGCGCCAAAATAGCGGTCACGGTCGCGGTCTGACGTCGTGTCGTAGCTGACGAGGTGGAAGCCGGACCAGTAGAAGCCTTCGGAAACGCCCCGAAGCAGCCCGAGGGCCACCACCCAGTGCGGGGCATCGGTTCCCAGGAGCAGGATCAGCAGGTAGGAGAGGCCGTTGCCGAACAGGCCCAGGCGGATCGAGGCGCCGGCGCCCAAACGGCGCCAGACCAGTCCGTTGGCGAGGAACGCAACCGGAATCATGACCGCGCTGAGCCCGCTGTAGATGGCGATCGGGGTCAGGTCGTGGCTGGCCCGCCAGAGGAAGATCGAGAGGAAGGTCCCGGCGAGCAGGTTGGAGGCGGTGTAGGCACCATGCACCACCACCATGCAGCTGGCGCGCCGGTCCAGCCCGCCCGCTAACGCCTTCGGCGCAAACACCCGTCCCTCTCTTCGGGCCCCGTCCGGCAAGACCCGTATTCGGACAACGCCTGAAACTAGGGTCGCTTTCCTGGGTCATCGGCCTGTGACCCGCAACACGGCCCGGTGACGCCCAGACGTAACGTCCCCCGCAATCCACCGGCAGTAGCCTCCGCGTAGGCGCTCACCTAAGCGCCATCCAGGGGGTCGCTACTACGGAAACCAACGACGTCCACTACACGACGCGAGAGGTTGCCCAGCGCCCGGGCGAGCAGCCACATCCGGCCGCTACCCAGGAGCTGCTGGCGTCGCTCCAGCAGGGCGCGATCTCGCCGGCCGCCTACGACACCGCGTTCGTCGCCCGCCTCCGCGAGCCCAACGATCCGAACGCCATGGCCTATCCCCAAACCTTGGGCTGGCTGCTGCGCAGCCAGAATGCCGACGGGAGCTTCGGGACGACGCTGCCGATTCCCAAGGACAAGTTGATCTCGACCCTGAGCGCGCTGGTGGCGCTGGCCGACCTGCCGGCGCCGCTCCAGGATGGCGCCGCGCACCGCGCCCGGGTACGGGCGCTGCGCTTCGTGCACGAGGACACCGGCAACTGGCAGACCGGCCCGGACCTGGCCGGCTTCGAGCTCGTGCTCCCGGCCATGCTCGACGCGGCCAAGCTTCGCGAGCTGCCCCTGCCCTACGAGCGCTTCATGGGCATCTCGGCCCAACGTGACGCGAAGATCGGCCACGTCCCGCCCCGGCTCATCTACAACGTCGCGACGCCGTTGCTGCACTCGATCGAATACCTGGGGAACCGGCTCGACGTCGAGGCCGCCCGCAAGCAACTCTCTCCCAACGGCTCCTTCGCGAACTCGCCCTCGGCCACCGCCTATTTCTTGCTCAAGACCCGCGACGAGCAGGCGAACGAATACATCGCCATGCTGATGGCCAATCGGGGCGACGGCAGCCTTCCGACCGTCGCGCCCTTCGAGGTTTTCGAGATCGCCTGGGTGCTGTACAACCTGGCCCGCGCCGAGCTGCGCCCGGCAGAAGCGCAGCCACTCGTTCGGTACCTGGCGCAAGCGCTCACCGACGACGGCGTCGGCGTCTCGATGGAGGGGCTACGGCCCGACTCGGACGACACGGCCCTGACGCTCAGCGTCTTGCACCGCTACGGCTTCCCCATCTCGGCTGGGCCGCTGCGCCCGTTCGAAGGCGTGAACTTCTTCTTTACTTTCCCCCTCGAGCGTGACGCGTCCGTGACGGCCAATGCTCACGTCCTCGAGGTGCTCCAGGTCGCCCCGCCATTCCCCCGCCAGCACGTGATTGCGCAGAAGGTCGTCAAGTACCTGCGTGATGCGCGCGTAGACGGCGACCACTGGGTCGACAAGTGGCATGGGTCCCCCTTCTATGCCACCGCCCACGCCGTCTTCGCGCTCACCGCGTCGGCACCGGATATCTGCGCGCCGGCCTTCGGCTGGCTTGTCAAGAGTCAGCGCCAGGACGGCTCCTGGGGCTGGTTCAGCCAGGGCACCCCGGAGGAGACCGCCTACGCCGTGCAGGCGCTGATGCTGGCTCCGGCCGAATTCCGGGCCCAGATCAGGGAGCCGCTGCGCCGGGCCGCCGTCTACCTGAATGAAACCGAGGGCGAACCCGTCATTCCTATGTGGGTTGGCAAGACGCTCTACGGGCCAACCCAGGTTGTGCGTTCCGCGGTGCTTTCCGCCCAGATCCTGCTTGCGAGGAGCGAACATGCTAGACCGGCGGATTAACAAGCTCAAAGAGAACCTCATGCGACAGGCGGACGAAGCCCTGGTGGTCCGCCACCTGGTCGACGCCAACCCTCGCGGTGACGACATGCTGGGCGAGGTCTGTCGCGCCGCCGTGCTTCTCCACCCGAGCGCCAGCTTCGAGCAAGCCCTGACGCTGGCTCGCACGATGGCGTACATCGTCTACATCGACGACTACCTCGAGGAAGAACATCCCGAGCTGGACCTGGCCGACTACCGGCGGGTCTGCCAGAACTTCTTGCTCTGGCCCAACCGCGACCTCAGCCAGATGCCCCTCGTCAACGCGACCGTTGCCCGCAAGATCGAGGAGCAGTTCCGCGAGGACGAGGTGCCCGAGGAATGGACCGCGATGCGCCGGCTCGTCTGGGAAAAGTCGATCTGGACGATGCTCCAGGAAAACCACTGGCTCAAGCACAAGGAGCGCGTCACGCTCGACGCCTACCTGGCGAACGGCATGTACAGCAGCTCCTTCCCCATCGTGCAGGTCTCGATCCTGGCGTTTTCCTACCAGGACGTGTCACAGGAACTCAAGAACCGAATCTTCGGCCACATCTGCCAGGCCTCGCGCGTGGTGCGGCTGGCCAACGACCTGCGCACGCACGAGCGTGAGTCGGCGCAGGGCCGCTTCAACTCGGTCGACCTGATCTCTGGCGGATCCGCCGAGCGCACCCTCGACAGTGCGCGTGACGCCGTCCGCCACCTGATGGAGGAAGAGTTCGAGCAGCTCAAGAAGGCGATCGCGCGCGAGCGCCGCACCGGCATCACCCAGCAATTCCTCAGCCACCTGATCGACAGCACGCAGGTGTTACTCGACTTCTACGAAGTCCCGGGCGGGCGCCACAGTCAGGGTCGGCCCGATCGGGCGCTGAAGGCCAGCTAACCGGACCCGATGAGCAGCTCCATCAACTTGAAGCTCGGTGCTCGCAAGGCATCCGACCCCGACAAGCCGGATGCGTCGGCGATCGAGATGGAACGGCGCATCATCTGGATCCGCTGGCTGGCGATTCTCGTCTCGCTCGGTGCCCTTCCCTTCCTGGCATCGAGCCTCAATCGCCAGTCACTGGTGACCCTGCTGGCCCTGATCGGCCTGGGTGCGATCTACAACCTGACGTTGCTGGTCGTGCTGCTGCCGCACAAGCCGCAATGGCTGACGAGCGGGTATATCTCGGCCATCGGCGACGTCCTGCTCGTGACCGGCGGCGTGGCCGTCACCGGCGGCCTGGCAGGTCCCCTGGCCTCACCCTTCTTCCTCGCCTACTTCGTGGTGACCGTCACCACGGCCGTCCGATTCGGTGGGCTCGCGGCAATCGTCGCCGTCCTGACGATTGCGCTGAGCTACACCGCAGTCGTCTACTACGGCAACACCGTCCTGGGCACGGCGCTGACGCCGAACGACCTCACCAACCTGGCGATGCGCACCGGCTTCGTCGCCCTCACCGGCATCTTCGTGGGTTTCGTCGGCGACCGCGCCCGGCGCGCGGAGCGGGCGCTGCAGGAGGAACTGGAGCGGGCGCATGCCTCGCTGTCGGAAGTCACCGTCGAGCTGAACCGCGACCTCGAGTTCGAGCAGACCTGCCAGCTGACCGCCGACAAGGGCCGCTCACTGCTCAACGCCGACGCCTTCCTGATGCAGGTCCAGATGCCGCCGCTGATCGGCCAGGACGAGTCGACGCCCCCGGCCTCGATGCTCTACGTCGACTGGACGCCCGAGCTGAAGGCGCACCATGCCGGGGTCGACCTGACAACCGCCCGGCTGGCGCTCACGCCGGCAACCGGCGAGCAGGTGATCGCGGTCTCGGATCCCAACCTGCTACTGCCCAACGAGCACAAACCGCTCCCGGCCGGCATGTGGTTTCGGATCCCCGTGTTCCACGGCGCCCGCGCGATCGCCGACATGATCGTCGGCTTCATGGGGCGCGAGCAACCCCTCCGTCAGACCGAGATGGAACTGATGCTGACCTTCGCCGAGCGCGCCGGCATCGCGATGCGCAACGCCCACGCCCTCGACCAGGCGCAGAAGCTCTCCGTCACCGACTCGGTGACCGGGCTGCCGAACCACCGCTACTTCCATACGAGGTTCGACGAAGAGATGGAGAAGACGAAGGACACCGGCGGGTCGATCACGGTGATGATGATCGACCTCGACCGCTTCAAGGTCTACAACGACAGCTTCGGCCACGCGGCCGGTGACGTCGCGTTGAAAGCCGCGGCCCGCACCATTTCTTCCACCATGCGACGCGAGGACACCGTGACCCGTTACGGCGGCGAGGAGTTCGTCGCCATCCTGCCGGGCGTCGACATCCAGACCGCGCCGATCCGAGCGCAAGAGATCTGCGACACGCTCTCCAAAGTCTTCATGTACAACCCCAAGACGATCTTCGCCCCGCTCACCGCCTCGGTCGGTTGGGCGACCTATCCAGTCGACGCGCGGAACCGCGATGAGCTGTTGAACCGGGCTGACCTCGCCATGTACATGGCGAAGAAGCGTGGACGCAACTGCATCTGCGGCGCCTGCGAGCTGGAAAGCGTCGCCGCCCTCGACTCAGTCCTCAGCGAGGTCGTCGCCCAGCTGGCGAGCGCCGACACGGTCGGCCCTGGGATGGTGGCCACGCTCGAGAAGCGTCTAGGGCAGATCGCCAACTCGAGCCATCTGGAAGAGCTCGCTGAAGGGATGCTGTCGCCAAACAGCGAGTCGACGCTGGAAGCGCTCAACGCCCTGGCCGCGTCCATCGACGCCAAGGACCCCTACACCAGCGGTCACTCGCAGTCGGTGGCGAAGCTGGCCGAGGACCTGGGCGACATGCTGCAGCTGTCAGGGGCGCACAAGAACCAGTTGCGCCTGGCCGCGATCCTGCACGACGTCGGCAAGATCGGCGTCGTCGACAAGGTCCTGCTCAAAGAAGGCAAGCTCGACGAGGACGAGAAGCTCATCATGCGCATGCACCCCATCCTGGGCGCACGCATCCTGCAGCCAATCAAGGCCTTCCGGCAAATCTTGAACGTCGTCTTGCACCACCACGAGTGGTACGACGGGAGCGGCTACCCGGACGGCCTGGCGGGCCAGAACATCCCGCTGCACGCGCGCATCGTGTCGGTTTGCGATGCCTATCACGCCATGACGTCGACCCGCCCCTACCGCCAGCGCCGCACCCCCGAGTTCGCGCTCGCCCAGCTGGAAGCCGGCAAGGGGACCCAGTTCGACCCCATCATCGTCGACTACTTCATCCAGATGATGCGCAAGCGCCAGGCAGAAAATCCGGATGCCCTCGAGGCCGACGTGCACGACGAGCACCCGAGCACGCCAGACGCCGCGGCGGCCGCGAGCTAAGCCCGATGGCGCTGGACGCGAACGGCCATCCGGTCTCTCGCATCGCCCAGCGCAAGCTCGACCATCTCCGGCTCTCCCTCGAAGCGTCTGTGCAGTCGACCCGGGGCGCCGGCTTCGAGCGCTTCGCGTTCACCCACCAGGCGCTCCCCGAGCTGGACCTGGACACGATCGACACGAGCACCAGCTTTCTGGGCAAACCGCTCAAACTGCCCTTCCTGATCTCGAGCATGACGGGCGGGGCGCAGGCCGCGGGCGATATCAACCGGCGGCTGGCGCTGGTGGCGCAGACGGTCGGCATCGCCTTCGGCGTCGGCTCCCAGCGAGCCGGGCTCACGCACAAGGACCTGCGTCCCACCTACCAGGTTCGCAGTGTCGCCCCTGACGTCCTGCTCTTCGCCAACCTCGGCGCTGTCCAGCTGAACTACGGCATGCGGACGGAGCAGGCGCTGGAAGCGATCGAGATGATCGGAGCCGATGCCCTGGTGCTGCATCTCAATCCGCTGCAGGAGGCGCTGCAGGCGGAGGGCGACCACAACTTCAAGGGACTGATCGAGAAGATCGGCGTCCTCTGTAAGGAACTGCCCGTGCCCGTGATCGTCAAGGAGGTCGGCTGCGGGATCTCAGAGCGCACCGCGCGGCTGCTGGCGGTGGCCGGCGTGGCCGCCATCGACGTCGCCGGGCTCGGCGGGACGAGTTTCGCCCGCGTGGAGGCCTTCCGGCGGGAGCGCCCCGAGGAGGTCGAGCTCGCCCTGGCGTTTTCCGAGTGGGGCATCCCGACGTCGGAGGCGCTGGTCTTAACCCACCGGGCGGCGCCACAGCTGCCGCTGATCGCCAGCGGCGGGCTGCACCACGGGCTCGATGCCGCCAAGGCGATCGGCCTGGGAGCGGACCTTACCGGCTTCGCCCACGCGGTGCTGGCCGCCGCTTCGGAAGGCGAGGAGCCGGTCCGCCGGCTGCTCGACGGCTTCGCCTGGCAGCTGCGGGTCGCCATGTTTTGCGCGGGGGCGCCCACCATCGCCGCCCTGAAGGCCAACCCACCGACGGAAATCCGCTGAAATGCGATGACACGCTCACCTTTCCACTTGTCACGCGGCCTTTCCACACCGGGGCCGCTTATGACCGGGGCTCGCTGATGAAGACCAAGAGCTTCGCCAGCCGCACCGATCGCCTGCAGGCGATGAACCAGGCGCTCGACCGCGAGCTCTCGCGCCTCTCCCAGCGAGCCGGGTCCAGCCAGAGCTCACTGCTCACCGAGATGGTCCAGTACCACCTCGGGTTGCGCAAAGCCGGTGACCGTCCCGGCAAACGGCTGCGGGCGAATATCGCCCTGCTCACCTGCGAGGCCTTCGGACGGCGCTACGCCGATGCGATCTGGGCGGCCGTCGCCGTCGAGCTGGTGCACAATTTCTCGCTGGTCTTCGACGACGTCCAGGACCGCGACGAGCTGCGGCGAGGCCGGCCCTCGGTCTGGAAGGTGTGGGGCACGGGCCAGGCGATCAATGCCGGTGCCGCGCTGGAGGCGCTCGTCACGCGCGCGGTCGTCGACCTGTTGCCTGCTCGGTACGCCGACCGCACGCGACCGGCGCTTTCTCTGCTGTCCGAGGCGATGCTCGCCCTGTGTCGCGGCCAGGTGATCGACCTGCAATTCGAGCAGCGTGTCGATGTGTCGGTCGACGAGTACCTGGAGATGGTCGGCCTCAAAACCGCGGCACTCTTCGAGTGCGCCGCACGGCTCGGGGGACTGGCGGCCGGCGTGGGCGACGCGTCGCTCGAGAAGGCCGGCAAGTTCGGCTACCACCTCGGCGTCGCATTCCAGGTGATCGACGACATGCTCGGCGTCTGGGGCTCCAGCTCACAGACAGGCAAGGCGGTTGGCAGCGACCTCAAGAATGGAAAGAAGACGCTGCCGACGCTGGTCGCGCTCAAAGGCGGAGCGGCCGGGAACCGCCGCGTGCTGCGCGCCCTGTTGACCCGAGCCAGGTTCACCGCCGCCGAAATGGAGACGGCGCGCGCCATCATCACCCAGGCCAGCGCGCAGGCCACCTGCCGCCGCCAGGCGGCCGAGCATCTCGCCGAGGCCCGACTGCAGCTTTTCGGCATGACCGACCGTCCAAACTGGGCCGTCCGCGCGCTGGCCGAGATGGTCACCACCCTGGAGTCGGGACTGGTTTAGCCGCGGTGTTCGACCTTCGCGGAAGCACCAGCAGGGGTTGGGCTGGCACAATGGTCGGAGGAGGATGGGGTCAGCGGCTGTACGGACGCGTACCCCCAGGGTCGTGACATATCTGGTTTGGGCTCTACTATTTGTTCTCGCCGTCGGGCAGCCGGCCGCCAGGGGTCCGTCGATGGCACCGAATGAGGTGATCGGGGTGCACGCGGGAACCGACAACGAAGGCCTGCAGGGGAAGGTCTACGTCGCCCTCGGCGACAGCATCAGCGCCGGCCGATTCGCCACGGCGCAGGACGGAACCTTTCCCGCGCTGGTTGCCGACAAGCTGGGGATGAACCTCGACCTCGTGGCCCGCAGTGGCGCAAAAGCGGCCTGGGCAATCCCGCAGCTGGGCGCCGTCGTGGCCGCCCATCCCGGGCTGGTGACGATCGAGTTGGGCACGAACGATGTCGCCTTCAACACTCCGGCAGACGTCTTTGCCTCCCAATACGAGACCATCGTCGCCGCCGTGGCGGGGCCGCCCACGCGCGTGCTTTGCATCGGCAGCTGGCTGCCTTCCCCATTTTTTGACACGATCATCGCGCAGGCGTGCGAGCGGCATGGCGGGACCTTCGTCAGCCTGAGCGGGTTCTACGGCGTCAACGACTTTCACGCGACGGACGGCGGGTCGAGTTATCTCGGCCGCACCGACTGGTTCCATCCTGGCGACCAGGGACACGCCGCGATCGCCGCCGAGGTCCTCTCGACACTCGGCGCCGGGCCGGCACCCGTTGTCGGTCCACTGCCCCCGGCACCGCAGATTCCGGACGTCATCCGGACGCACCCGAAGTAGGCGCGGCCCCACCGCCGGGCTTTCGCCCCGGTTACGACTCCAGAATTTCGCCGATCTTCAACGCGAGATGCAATCCGAGCCGGACCTCGGCATTGCGCAGGTCAACGCCGAGCAGGTCCTCGATCCGGCTCAAGCGATAGAGGACGGTGTTGCGGTGCAGGTGCAACAGGTCGGCGGCCTCGGTGGGACTGCCATTGGTCGCGAGGTAGGCCGCCAGCGTCTGGAGCAGGACGCCGCGTCGGTCCTTCGTCCCCAGGCGCGCCAGTGCGTCATCGCGAAACGCGCGCAGCTCCGGCAACGGCTGCAGGGCGTAGAGAAGGCGGTATAGACCCAGATTCTTGAAGGCGGTCGCGCTGTCCGGGCCGAAGCGGCGGCGGCCCATGGCCAGGGCCTGCTCAGCCTCGCGGGCGCCGCTGGCGATCTCCGCCGTTCCCGTCCGGACCGCGCCGTAACCGAGTGCGACCGGACCGCTGGCGGCGCGCGCCGCGCGATGCAGCTGCTCGACGAGGGCCCTGGGTTCGATGCTCCGCTTCCCGGCGAGGCTCACCAGCGCCAGGATCGAGTCGCCGCGCTCGCGTACCAGCGCGCTGCTCCGCATGGTGGCGAGAAGGCGCTCCCACGCCGCGCGCACCTTGGGCGCGTGACCCCGCTCGGCCGGCTCCGCCGCGACCAGGAGATAGGGTGCATCGACGTCGAAGCCCTTGCGCTTCGCGCGGTCGCGGGCCGCCTGGTGCGAGCCCGGACGTCCCGCTGTCAGCACGTCGAGCAGCTCCTCGTCGACTGCATCGCGGGCGTCGTGGGCAGCGCGAGCCCGAACCAGCTCGATAGCGCAGGCATGAGCGGCCCGGCCTACCGCCAGGCGGTGCATCTCCCCCAGCTCACCATCCGAGCCGAGCAGTGAGAGGAATCCGGCGATGCTGCCCTGCACCAGGATGGGCGCGACCAGCCGAGCCTGGCCTTCGAGCAGCGGTCGCACCGCGACCGGCGGATCGAAGGCGCTGAGCGGCACCTCTCGCAACCATTCCTCCAGCGCCGGGCGCTCGGCGGCGATCGCCGCCGATGTGCTCTCGGAGAGCCGGCCACCGCCCACGTAGTCGACGGTGGTGTCGCGTTCGAGCAGGACGGGCACCCCAGTCAGCTCGTGCAGCCGCGCCAGCAAGGCGGGCAGGCCGCGTCCCGCCAGCGCAAGCTCACTCAGCTGGCGATGCAAGTCCTGCGCGCGCTCGTGCAACTCGGCGCGCCGGTCGACGATGTAGTGCAGCACCGATTGCTCGACCTGGTCGAGCGGCGTCGTCGCCGGCAAGGAGAACAGCGGAAGCGCGTGGGCGTCGGCGACGCGACGCGCCTCGGGCGACACGCGGCCGAGGATGGCCGCGCCGGCCACCGCCTGCCCGACGAGCGATTCAACCAGGCGCGCGAGCGTGAGCCGCGCGTCAACGGCGGTGAGCACCTGCGGATTGATCAGGAGCAGCTCGCCGCCGCGAAGCGGCGTGAAGGCCGGCGGCCGCGCCCGCAGCGCGGTGCACCACACGACCTCGCGCCGGCTCCCGGCTGCCCCGGCGACCAGTTCGGTTTCCTTCGGTAGGGCGCCGCGCCAGACGTCGTCGACGGTGACATGCGGGTGGGGCGGGGCGGCCGGTTTCGGGGAGGCCATCTTCGTACGCCGCGCCCTACATCGACGCGACGAGCGGTATTATCCCACAGCCAGGACGATGGGCTTCGGTCCCGCAGCACAAATCATGTAATCCCCCCGCTCGCGGGGTGGGGGGTTAAGCCGTTCGGACTCGGCGGCGAGAGGGGCGGGTCGGCTTGGCTTTGGGGCGGGCGCGCTCCTTGGTGGGCGCCTTCTTCGAGCCGTTCGTCGCGGCGGGCTCCCGGCCGGCCTTCGCGGGCGCCTTCCAGAGGGATTCGAGGTCGTAATAGGAGCGCTCGCCCGGAAGGAACACGTGCACGATCACGCTGGCATAGTCGAGGACGACCCAGGATCCATCGTCGTAACCGGCGGTGCGGAGCGGCCGCACGCCTTTCGCCTGGCAGGCCTCCACGATGGAGTCGGTGATCGCGCGCACCTGCCGGTCGGTGTCACCTTCGCAGATTACGAAGTAATCGGCGATCGAGCTCTTCTGCCGGATGTCGAGCCGGACGACCCCCCGAGCCTTCTTGTCGGCAGCCGCGTTCGCAATGAGCCGGCTGAGCTGAAGGGGGGTCACCGACCTAATTATCGCAATAGCGAGCCCCGGTCATAAGCGGCCCCGGTGTGGAAAGGCCGCGAGATAAGTGGAAAGGCGAGCGTGACAGTAGCGAACCCAGTGCATCAGACGTGGTACAGCTCGTGCGTGCGGATGAAATCCGCCACCGCCGACGGCACCAGGTCGTCGATTGGAGCGCCGCGCGCAACGCGATCGCGGACCTGATGGGCGGCGATCGCCGGCGTATCGAGATGAACGATCCGGCTACGCGCCGGGACAAAGCCGAGCTCGCGCAGGGTCTCTATGGCGAGCGCGGTCTCGGGCCGATTGAAGATCACGAAGTACCCCTCAGCGAGCAGCGCCTCGGCATCGTGCCAGCTGCGGATTTGCAATGCGGCATCCGATCCGATCAGAAACGCAAAGCGCTGGCGGGGATACTCGCGCGCCAGCTGGCGAATGGTATCGATCGTGTAGGAGATGCCGCCGCGGTCCACCTCGGTGCGTGATGCAAGCACGCCGTTTTGGCCAGCGACGGCGAGCTCCACCATCCGCATTCGGTCGTCTGCCGGCGCCACCGGTACGGCCGTGCGATGGGGCGGCGTCGCGTTCGGCATCAACCAGACCTGATCGAGGTTGGCCACGCCCAGCAACTGGCGGGCGGCGGCGAGGTGGCCATTGTGGACGGGGTCGAAGGTCCCGCCCAGGATGCCGATGTCAGCGCTGGGGATCGTAGAGAAACTCCACATCGGAAATCCGCACCGTCTCCCCACCGTGGGCACCATGACGCGCGAGGGCGTCGTTCAATCCCCAACGATCCAGCATTCGCTGGAAATGCGCCAGTCCTTCGGGATTGGTCATATCGGTCATCGCCAGCAGCCGCTCGAGCTGGTTGCCGGAAACTCGGAAGCCGTCGGCGACCCGCTCGATGGTAAAGGGCTCGGCCGAGCTCGGACCGCGATAGACCTTGAGCGCGGGCAGCGGCTGCGGCGCCTCACCCTTGCGCTTTTCCAGCGTGCGCGCTGCCGCCCAGAGCAGGTCCTTGACGCCCTCGCCGGTAGCGGCCGAGATTGGAAAGGTGCGCCGGCGGAGCTTCACCAGGCGCTGCCGGAAGGCCAGCACTTCGGACGCATCCCTGACCGCATCCATCTTGTTGAGCGCGATCAGGTGCGGGCGGCGCGCCAGCGCTGCACTGTATTTCTTGAGCTCGCTTCGAACCTGCTGGTAATCGCTCCACAGCTTGTGTTGATCGCCGGCGGCGGCATCGAGGATGTGAATCAGCACGCGGGTGCGATCGATGTGACGAAGAAACTGCAGGCCGAGACCCGCGCCCTCGTGAGCACCTTCGATCAGGCCGGGCAGGTCCGCCATGACGAAGGTGGCGTCTTCGGCGAGCTCCACCACGCCAAGCACCGGTTCGAGCGTCGTGAACGGATAGTCCGCAATCTTCGGCCTCGCCGCGCTGGCAGCGGAGAGGAGCGTCGATTTGCCGGCGTTGGGCAGGCCGACCAGGCCGACATCGGCGATCAGCCTCAGCTCGAGCCAGAGCCAGCGCGAGTCTCCCGGCTCGCCCAGCTCGGCAAAGCGGGGGGTCTGCCGGGTTGACGTCTTGAAGCTGGCGTTGCCGCGGCCGCCCCGCCCGCCCTTGGCGACGACCAGGCGCTGCCCCTGGGCGATCAGGTCAGCGATCGTTTTCCCCTCCTCATCCTTGACCAGCGTCCCGGGGGGAACCTGGAGGACGATGTCGGCGGCATCCTTTCCATGACGCCGGCTTCCGCCACCTCGGCTGCCGCGGCTGGCGGGAAAATGGTGCTTGAAGCGGTAGTCCTGCAGCGAGTTGAGCTGGCGGGAGACCTCGAGGATGACGTTGCCGCCGCGCCCCCCGTTGCCGCCGTCCGGTCCGCCACGCGGCACGAACTTTTCGCGGCGGAAGCTCACGGCACCGGCGCCACCGTCCCCACCCTTGACGAAGATCTTGACGCGGTCCGTGAACATCAGGACCCGGCCCGGCCGGGCGACTTTTGCTCGACCGGCTTAGACGGCTTGCGCGAGCACGGAGACTTTCTTGCGGCCGTGCCCCGTCCGCTCGAAGCGGACCACGCCGTCGACAAGCGCGAAGAGGGTGTGGTCGCGCCCCATGCCGACGTTGGTCCCGGGAAAGATCGCCGTGCCCCGCTGGCGCAGGAGAATGGTGCCGGCATTCACCGATTGGCCTGCGCCCGTCTTCATGCCCAGCCGCTGGCCGACGCTGTCGCGTCCGTTGCGTGAGCTGCCTGCGCCTTTCTTGTGTGCCATGTCTTACTCCTGGGTGGTCTTCGATGCAGCGGCCTTCCGAGTTTTCGTGGCGGGTCGTGGGCTCGCCGGCCGCGCCGCCTTCACGGGCTGTTCACTCGCCGCCGGTCGGGCGCCGGTCCCCGCGCCAGGTGTCCGGATGGCGCCGATGCGCAGCTCGGAGAGCTGTTGGCGGTGTCCGGTCTTGCGCCGCTTCCGCTTGCGAGCCTCGAACTTGAACACGATCACCTTGTCGCCGGCCCGGTGCGAGACCACGGTCGCCTCGACCGCCGCCCCGGAAACGAAGGGCGTCCCCACCATCGGCCCGCCGTCCCCACCCACCATCAAGACGGAATCGAGGCGTACGGTCTCGCCGACGTTGGCGGATACCCGATCGACTACGATTCGATCGCCCTCCGACACCCGAAACTGCTTTCCGCTGGTGGCAACGATGGCAAACATGGAGATAGCGCCCCCGGGCGCGACTTCGTAGTGTACCACTAGGGAATCTGCTCGGGCCCCTGGTCGACGTGGTTCTCGTAGAAGCGGGTGATCTCGGCCTGATCGTACGAGTCCAGGAACTCGATGTAGTCCCAGGCGACCAGCGCGACTTTCTTCTGCATCCCCCTGCTGTAGGGGGTGAGGACGACCTTGATCTCGTGGTAGGTCGGCTCGACGGGGGCCAGGTTCCTGACGTAGTTCTCGAGCGCGTTCTTCAGCGTGGTGCAGTCGGCGCCCGATGGGCAGTCATAGAGGATCGCGATCCCGCCATGCTCGAGGTTGTGAATATACTGGCCCTCCTGGAGGGTGTCGATCGTCTGCCAGGGAACAGGGGCAATGCCCTGCGCGGAAAAGTGCGGGCCTGAGGCGGGCGGATAGAACTTATAGGTGGGAGCGGTCGAGGGGTCGACGTGGTTTCGGCCCTCGTCGGCGACCGCCTGACCCACCGTACCACTGACCGTCTGGAAGGGCAGCCGGTTCTGCGTCGAGACCTGGGCGGCGTGGTTGAGGGCCAGCGCGACGATCAGGATCGCGACGGCGGCCGTCCCCAGGATGCCGCCGATGATGAACAGGTTGCGGCGGTCGCGGGCGCGCTGGCGCGCCGCGGCCTCTTCCCGTTGCTGCTGCCGGAGCGCCTTCAGCTCCCGCTGGGTCCTGGACACTGCCCCTCATTCTCCCAAACGGACGGGCGCGCTAAACGCGTCCGCACCGTTAACCTGACGTCACGATCACGGGCGACTGGTCGGACCCGCCGATCATCTGGGCATTGCTGCTGTTGCCGGAAACGACGTTGGCGTGCGGCCCGAGCGACGCCCCATTGATCTTCGCGGTGAACGTGATGACCAGCGTGGCGCCATTGAACCCGCCGGCAGGCAGCACAAAGGGCCCCCACTGCGGCGTCGGGGAGCCGGCGGCCGGCTGTAGGCGCGAGGCGGTGCTCTTCCCATTGATCACGACGCTGCCGGTCGACTGGTAGGCAAAGCCTTGCGGCAGGGTGTCGGTGACCGTCACCCACTGGGCGGCGTCGTTGCTGTCGTTCTCGACCGTGATGACGTAGGTGACCGTGCCGTTCTGGCCGGCATAGGGGGCAGTGGGCGCGACCGTCATCGTGATGGGGAGCTTGGTGCCCTTACCCACTGAGACGGGGGCGGCGTTGCCCAGGGTTTGCGGCGGGACATCCGCGGCGCTGGTCACCGCGGCCGTCAGGTTGTAGAGTCCGGGCGCTACGGCGGGAAGGATCCTGGCTTGAAAGGTGAGGCGCACCAGGCCCGGCACGCCATTACTCGCTCCCGGGATATCCCACGAGGACCAGAGCGGAAGGAGGCTGTTCGCCGGTGGATCGATAGTCGCCACCCGCAGGCCGTTGCCCTCGTAGCTGGTGGTCGTGCTGTAGAGGAAGCCGGGGGCCAGGCTCACCGAGACCACCACCCGCTTTGCGACCGCGGAGCCGACGTTGGCGACCGAAATCACGTAGGTCGCCAGGCCGCCGGTGGTCACCTGGCCGGCAGCCGCGGCCACCGTCAGGGTCAGCGAGGGGCGCGGTTCGACGACGATCGCGACCGGATCACCCTGGTCGATCTCCACGCCGGTCGCGGTGGTGATCTTGACCTGGTTCTTGTAATCGCCCGGATTCAGCGGCACCTGGACCTTGAAGCTCAACACGAGGGCGCTCACCGTGTTGCCCGTTCCAGCCGGGATCGTCCACGTCCCCCAGGATGGATTGCCTTGTGACCCGGGATCGCTGGTCGCCGTCCGGATCGCATTGCCGCCCAGCGTCGTCAACTCGTAGTAATGAAACCCTTCGGGCAGGACATCTTCGACGACAACGCCGCGCGCTGCGCCGGCGCCGCTGTTGGCGATCGAGAGGGTGATCCCGGTGAAGACGCCGGGCGACACGTGGCCTTTGTGGTCAGCGCCGGCTGGGGCGTCGGTGGTCTGCGTAATCACCAGGCGCGAGGTTTCGCTACCGCTGCATGCGGCCAGCGCGACTGGGCTGAGCAGCAGGCTGACGGCGAGAGCGTTTGAGACGTTTCTGAGTGACTTTGGGACCATCCGGATTCTTCAACGGAAGCGGGATCCCGCATTCGCCCAGCAAGCGCGTCAGCAGGCGCATCGGCATCCCAACGACGTTGTCGTAGGGCCCGCGGATCGATTTGACCAGCCGGTGACCCTCGCCCTGTATAGCGTATGCACCGGCCTTATCCTGCGCTTCGCCCGTCCGAATGTAGGCCGCGATCACCCTCGATGAAAGTTCACGCATCGTGACATCCGTCCGTGAGATTCCATGGGCCTCGCATCCGGATCGGCGGTCGATGACGTGCACGGCCGTATACACCTGGTGCCGTCGCCCGGAGAGTGACCGCAGGAAAGCGGCGGCCTGGCGGCGGTTGCCTGGTTTGCCGAAGATGCGCCGCGCGCGGACCACCTCCGTGTCGGCGGCGACGACGATTGCCCCGGGTGTACGCTTGGCGACCGCATCCGCCTTGGCGGCCGCGGCCCAGGAGACGTAGCGCAGCGGTCCAAGCGGTGCCGGCGGCCGCTCATCGATTCCAGGCGCCACGACGCGGAACACAACGCCCGCCTGCGTGAGAATGTCGATCCGCCTGGGGGACGTCGACGCCAGCACGATGGGCCGCACGAAAACCTCCCCGATCAGAAACGAAGCATGCGCAGCAGCAGGGCGGGCGCGACCCCGCATGCGATCGACACGGCGGGAACGACCCATCCGAGTGGCGAGCGCGGACGCTGCGGCGATGGCGCCAGCGCATGCCCGTCGAGCAGCGGCGCCAGCTGCAACCCGGCGAGGAGGAGCGCGGCCAGCATGCCGAGGGCAAGGCTCGCCTGGAGCGCGGCGATAACCGCCATCGACGCGCCCGCGAAGGTTACCGCCGGCGGCCAGTTGGACCGGGCGAGCAGCACGAGCCGGGCGGCCGTACCCGCCCAGCGCTCCGGCATCACCTCGATGCGGACGATGGCGAGGTCGATCAGAAGCAGTGCGGCGGCCAGCGCGCCGAGCCCGAGCGCGTCACGCGCGCTGATCGCGAGTAAGAGCAGGGCGAAGAGCAATTGGTCGCGGACGATCGCCGGACGGCCGCTGCGGTCGATGAGCCACACGAGCACCATCCGTGCCACCAGCAGCACGGCGCCCATCGCCGTGATCCACTGCAACCGAACGAGATTCGGCGATGTCACGGTGGTCAGCGCGAGCATCACCACAAACCCGGCGCTGGGGAGCACCAGGACGCGGATCACCCCCACCCGCGAGGCCAGCACGATGAGGACGAGCCCGAGCGCGAGTGCCACGGCCTGCGCCCGGACGGTCGAGGTGGACGTCGAGGTCGCTACCCCCTGGAGCACCGGTGCCAGGCCAAGCACGCCGAAGGCGATCCACGCCAGCTGCTCCCCTTCCTTCGCCAGCACCGTTGCCACCGCGATCAATGCCGCCAACGCCGCCCACCGCAGACTGGGTGCCGACGCGCTGACGACCAGCACGCCCAACAGCGCGGTCCACTCGGACCCGATGGGTGTGAGGGCGGCGCCCGCGACCAGCAGCACGGCGCTGGCCAGCAGGATCGCCCCGCCCACGTCAACCGAAAAATCGAAGAGGACGACGCGGGCGATCGATGTGCCGACTCCCGCGAGGACGACCGCGACCGCCGCAAGCCCCAGCATTGTCAGGCTCACCGGAAGCTGGAGCGGGCCCGGAAGGCGCCAGTGTTCGCCGGCAATCGGCATCAGGGCCATGGCTCCCGCAAGGCTCGCCGTCACCGGTCCGGCCGGGACGGCAGCGAGGATCACGGCCGCCGCGGCCGCCACCATGAGGACCTGGCCCTGCAGGCGCTCGGGCTGGTCGATCGGGCTCGCAAACCACGCGGCCCCCAGTGCGCCGAGAAACCAGGGGACGGCGCTGAGCAGCAGCGGGTTCTCTCCGACCGGTAGCCGCGAGGCGAGCAAGAGCGCGACGAGCAGCGCCACCGCGATGGTGGCGACGCGCCGGGTCAGCCCCTCGAAGCTCGAGTTGACCCGCTTCCCGGGGCGCGTCAACAGGAGCGCGGCGCCGATCGGCCCGATCGCCCACGCCACTGATCCGGGGTCGACCAGCAATGCCAGCGACCACGCGGCCGCGGCCAGGGTGCCCACGGTTGCCGCCTGCCGTCTTCGCCCCGCACTCCCATACGCCATCAGCAGGCTCACGACAAACAGCGCCGCCGGGAGGTAGAGGATCATGGCCGCGTCAGGACGTTGTAGACCGCCACGGCAAAGGCGCCCCACAATACGAATCGACCCCATGGCGGTACCCTCGGCAGGGCCGGCAGGGTGGGAGTGTTGATTTTCACTCCCTCTTTGGGGAAGGGCAGCGTGGGGGCTTTCAGACGCAGCCTCCAGGCCGCGAAGCCCAGGGCGAGCGCCATCACGAGCGACACGACCAGCGCCGGAAAGAAGCGGCCGCCGGCGACGATCCCGATGGGGTTGGCCGCGACCGTTCCGCCGGGAACGAGACGAACGGTCGCCGCCGCCGGCACCACGAGACGGCCCATCACGACAATCGGAAAGGCGGCGATCAGCAGCAGTCCCGCGGCCCAGACCGTGGGGGGATCCAGCTGGAGCGATCGCGGTCGCTTGAGACGGCTGAGCGCCGCGGTCGCCGACAGGGCGACGCCGACGCCCACGGGGATGATGCCGAAGAGGAGCCCACGGGCATTCAGCGCAAGGCTGCCCAGCCAAAGGCCAACGAACGCCGTACTCCCCGGGATCATGGCGAGGTTCACCTGTGTGAAAGCCTCGGGCAAGGACCCCGCCGCGACTCGAACGCTGGCAAGCCCTGCGAGGGGCACCAGCAGCAGCCAGAGCCAGGTGCACGCCACGGTCATGAGCGGATCGGCGCCGGTCGAGAGCGCCAGCGCGAGCGCGGCATGGGCCACCAGCAACAGCGCGACGCGGCGCGCGGCCGAGCGCTCCAGGAGCGCGAGCGCGGCCATCGCCAGCGCCACCAGGGTGGCGGCCGCGAAGAGCACGACCGCCGTCGGGCGGTCCGGGAGCCGGCCGCCCATCAGCGCCAGCATGCGCATGAGCAGGTATCCGGCGGGCGCGACCCAGACGATGGCCGGCTCGAAGGCCACCGTCGCCTGCGGTCCGCCCGCGCTGACCGCCAGGGCCGCCACCCGCGCCACGACCGGCAACAGGACGAGGACGAAGGCGGGGAGCGCGAAGGTATCCGAGGGCACGCCCGAGAAGCCGCTGGTTCCGACGGATTGAATCGCGCTGGCCGCGGCGAGCAGCAGCCCGATGTCGGCAACCTGGACGCTGAGGCGAAGCCCACGACGCCGCCGCGCGGTCTCGTCCAGTGCCCCCGTCCAGGCAAGGGTCAGCAGCTGCAAGGCGATGTAAACCAGCAGCAGGTTGTGGGCGAAGATCACCGCGCACGTGGCGGCGGCGGTCAGCAGCCAGCCTAACCAGGGATCCCTTCGATCGCCGTGGAGTCGCAGCCGCGCCAGCATGAGCAACGCGGCGGTGATGAGCGTGACGCTCGCGAAAGCCAGCGAAAGACCATCGAGCCGGATGGCAAGGTCGGCGTAGGGGAAGGTCGTCAGATAAGGGACATCGACGTGCTCACCGGGCGCCAGGCGCACCAGCTCGACCATGGCGGTGATCCCGGCCAGGCCGGTCGCCGCGACCGAGATCCAGCCGTTTGACGCTCGGCGCGGTCGTCGCTGAACAATGACCGCCGCTCCCAGCAGCGCAAGAAATGGGAGCAGCGCCTGCGCCGCAAGCGGCATCTTGGGCTTAGCTCGAGGTTGCTAGCGAGCGATGCGTGGCGTGGGGACCGCCCCACCCTGGAGTGGGACTTCTTCGGCGCAGTAGGGGCAGACGCTCCAACCCAGCTTGAGCTGTTTGTTGCAGCGCGGGCAGAGCTTACTGAACTGCGTCTTGCAATGGGGGCAGAGGACATACTGGGAATCGATCGGCTCGCCGCAGCTGGGGCAGGGCCGCAATTCCCGCGCTGGGCCGCCGGGCTCGGACAATGCCTGGGTCTCGAGCTCCAGGGCGCGGCGTTCCGCCATCGTCAGCGGTGGCCGGATGATCATGTAGATGAACAGGCCGAAGATCGGCAGCACCAGCGAGAGGCCGGTGGCGAAGACGTGAAACAGCACGCTGTTCGAGCGCTCCCGCGCATCGCGGAAGGCCCAGTACGAGAGGCTGAGCCAGAACGCCAGCAGGTAGAAAACGACGATGAAGAGCAGTGGTTTCAGTGACGTTAGATTCGGCAAAGCGCCTCCTCAGGAATCTCAGAATTTGACTTCCGCTACCTTACCCTAATTCCCCCGTTTCACCCAACAGAGCGCGCAGGCGGGCGGCGGCCTGCCTGGCCTGGGCGAGCCGGGCACGCTCTCGCTCGACGACGACCGCCGGAGCCTTCCCCGTGAAGTCAGGGTTGTTCAGCTTGGCCTCGATAACCTCGATCTCCCGCCGTGTCTTCTGTAGCTCGCCCTGGTAACGCTGCGTCTCGGCGGCTCCATCACCCGGAAGGCCGACCTTAACGGTCGTGTTGCCGACCACCACAACTGACTGCGGCATGCCTTCCGGCAACTTGCCATCGAGCTCGAGCCCGGCCAGGGTGGCAAGGTAGGCGCGTCCCAGCGGCTCCGTCAGCAGCCGCCGTGCCGACGTCACTTCAGCCGGCTGCCGGCGCACTTTCTGATCGGACGACTGGCGCAGGTTGCGAACCGCCCTGACCACGTCGAGCAGATGCGCCATGTCTTCCATCAGTCCCCGATCCTCGATGGTCTCGTCGGGCAACGGCCAGGCCGCGTACATGATCGTCTCGCCTTCGTGCGGCAGCCGCTGCCAGAGCTCTTCCGTCACGAACGGCATGATCGGATGCAGCAGCCGCAGCGCCGTCTCCAGGACATTCACGCCGACGGCCAGGGCGGTCGAGGCGTCGCCGTCGGCAGCCTGCAGCCGCGGCTTGATCAGTTCCAGGTAATCGTCGGCAAACTCGTGCCAGGTGAACTCATAGAGCACGTCGATCGCCGGGCCGAACTCGTACCGCTGGAATGATTCGGTGACCAGCCGGGTGACCGCGCTGAGCCGCCCCAGGATCCAGGTATCGGCGGGCTCGAGGGTCGCCTCGTCGATGGGCATCGCCGAGGCGCCCTCCGGCAATTTCGCTACCAGAAGGCGCGTCGCATTCCAGAGCTTGTTGGCGAAGAGCTGGTAGGACTTGATCTTCTCCTCGGAAAAGCGGATGTCCTGCCCACTGGTGCCGAAGTAGGCGGTCCAGGCGCGGGTCGCATCCGCGCCGTACCGTTCGATCATGTCCAGTGGGTCGACGCCGGTGCCGAGCGACTTGCTCATCCGCCGGCCGTCGGGCGCCAGCACCGTACCGTGGATCAAGACATCCGAGAAGGGCACGACGTGCAGGAAGTGCAGGCTCATGAAGACCATGCGGGCCACCCACAGGTAGAGGATGTCGCGGGCGGTATCGAGCACCTGTGTCGGATAAAAGCGGCGCAGTTCGTTGGTGTCCGTCGGCCACCCGAGCGTGACGAAGGGCCACAGCGATGACGAGAACCAGGTGTCCAGCACGTCCGGGTCCTGCGTCAGGTGCCGGTCGCCGCATTGCTCGCATTGCTGCGGGTTCTTGAGGTAAGCGACGGCGTGGCCGTTGGCGCAGGTCCACACCGGGATTCGGTGGCCGAGCCAGAGCTGACGGGAAATATTCCAGTCGCGGATGTTGCGCATCCAGCGGAGGTACTGCTCGCGCCAGCGCTCGGGATGGAAGCGCAGATCGTCGCTCTCCGCCACCGCGATCGCCGGCGCCGCCAGCGGTTTCATCCGCACCCACCACTGCGCCGAGACGATCGGCTCGATAACCGCACCGCAGCGATCGCAGTGGCCGACCGAGTGGCGGTACGGTTCGATCTTCTGCAGGGCACCCTCGGACCGCAGCATCTCGACGATGCGCTCACGTGCCGCGGGGACCTTCAGGCCATGGAGTTGCGCGACCTCCGGGAGGTTCATCCGGCCGTCCAGGGTCAGGATGCTCAGCACCGGTAGGTGGTGCCGCTCGCCAATGTCGTAGTCGGTGGCATCGTGCCCGGGCGTCACCTTGACCGCGCCGGTGCCGAACTCCTGGTCGACCGCCTCATCGGCGACGATCGGCACGCGACGGTGGACGATGGGCAGCACGACGTGTTTGCCGATCAAATCCTTGTAGCGCCAGTCATCCGGGTGGACCGCGACGCCGGTGTCGCCGACCATCGTCTCGGGGCGCGCTGTGGCGACCGGGATCGTGCCGCCGCCCTCGACCGGGTAGTCGAGGAAGTAGAGGTGGCCGTCCTCTTCGACGTACTGCACTTCGAGGTCAGAGATCGCGCTCTGGTCGCGGGGACACCAGTTGACGATCCGCGGACCGCGGTAGATCAGCCCCTCCTTCCAGAGCTGGACGAAGACATAGCGGATCGCCTCCACATAGGCCGGGTCCATGGTGAAGCGGTTGCGCGACCAATCGGCGGAGAAGCCGAGGCGGCGCATCTGCCCGAGAATGGTGTGGCCGGTGGTCTCGTACCACTGGTTCACCAGGTGGTCCCAGGCCTCGCGGCCGATCGCTTCCTTGGTCGTCCCTTTTTTGGCCAGCTGCTTCTCCAACACGTTCTGCGTGGCGATGGCCGCGTGGTCGGTCCCCGGGACCCAGAGCGCCGCGTCACCGAGCATTCGGTGCCAGCGGATCAGGACATCCTGCAGGGTGTACATCGCGTGCCCCATATGAAGGTCGCCGGTGATGTTGGGCGGCGGCATCGAGATCGTGAAGGTCTTGCCCGTCAGGCTCTCGCGCGCCTTGAAGTAGCCGCGTTGCTCCCAGGCGTCATACCAGCGCTGCTCGACAGCCTTCGGGTCGTACCGGGTTTCCACAGTTGGGACAGTCTAGAGCGACGGCTGGCGCGGCGTGTCGGGTCGAGGCCGGTCTTCGGCGTTGGCGATCGCCACCTCTTCGACGCCGGCCGGTTCGGTGAGCTCGGGCAGGAGGATGGTCCCGCTGCTCGGCAGCAGCGCCTCGGCGATGACTTCGTCCATGGTCTGGACCAACTTGAACGTCAGGCGCTTGCGGATGTCGGCTGGGATGTCCGCGAGATCGGCCTCGTTGTCGGCTGGCAGCAGGATCGTCTGAATGCCGATCCGGTGGGCGGCCAGGACTTTCTCCTTGAGCCCGCCGATGGGCAGCACGCGTCCGCGCAACGTGATCTCACCGGTCAGCGCAACGTCTGACCGGATCGGTCGCTGCGACAGCGCGGAAATGATGGCGAGCGCCATCGAAATCCCCGCCGAGGGGCCGTCCTTGGGAATGGCGCCCTTGGGGATGTGGATGTGCAGGTCGAGCTTGTCGCGGAAATCGACCGGGATGCCGAGCATCTGCGCATTCGAACGCGCGTAGGAAAGCGCGGCCCGGGCCGATTCCTGCATCACGTCGCCCATCTGCCCGGTGAGATTCAGGTTGCCCTTCCCCGGCATGGTAATCACTTCGATCGTCAGCAGCACGCCGCCGACTTCGGTCCAGGCAAGCCCGTTGGCAACCCCCACCAGCGGCTCCTTGTGGCCTTCGTCCGGCTTATAGCGCGGTGGCCCGAGCAGGTCATCCAGCCGGCTGGGCGCGATCGTCATGCGGCGCGTCTTGCCCTTGACCACCTCGCGGGCGACCTTCCGGCAGACGCCGGCGATCGATCGCTCCAGGTTGCGCACGCCGGCCTCGCTGGTGTAGCGGTTGATGATCGTGGAAACCGCCGGCTTGGTGAACTCGATGTGTTTCTCGGTGAGGCCGTGGTCTAAGAGCTGCTTGGGGATGAGGAACTCGCGCGCGATGACCATCTTCTCCTCGGCCGTATAGCCGGGAAGGTTGATGACCTCCATACGGTCGAGCAGCGCCCGCGGGATCGAGTAGTAGACGTTCGCGGTCGTGATGAACAGGACTTCGGAAAGATCGAAGGGAATCTCCAGGTAATGATCCGAGAAGTGCTTGTTCTGCTCCGGGTCGAGGACCTCGAGCATCGCCGAGGCGGGGTCGCCTCGAAAGTCTGACGACATCTTGTCGATTTCATCCAGCAGGAAGACCGGGTTGCGGGTTCCAGCCTCGCGCAAGCCCTTGATGATCCGCCCCGGCATCGAGCCGACGTAGGTGCGCCGATGTCCACGGATCTCGGCCTCGTCGGAGACGCCGCCAAGTGACATCCGGACGAATTTCCGCCCCAACGCCCGGGCGATGGAGCGGCCGAGGCTGGTCTTCCCCACTCCGGGCGGCCCAATGAAGCAGAGGATCGGCCCTTTGGGCGACTTGGTCAGCTGGCGCACGGCGAGGAACTCCAGGATGCGTTCCTTGATCTTCCGCAGACCGTGGTGATCCTCGTCGAGGACCTTCTCCGCGGCGCGCAGGTCGGTGACGTCCTCGCTGGAGGCGTGCCAGGGAAGCGACACCACCAGGTCGAGATAGGCATGCAGCACCGAGATCTCCGGTGAGCCGGGCGGCATCCGCTCCAGGCGGTCGACGTCCTTGAGCAGGCGGTCCTCGATGGCTTCGGCCAGCTCCAGGGCCCGGATGCGCTCGCGCATCTCGTCCAACTCGCTCGGGTGCGGCTCCTCCCCACCGAGCTCTTCCTGGATGACGCGCATCTGTTCCTTCAGGTAGAACTCCTTCTGCCGCCGGTCGATCTGCTGCCGGACACGCTGCCGGATGGAGCGGTCCATGTCGAGGATCTCGATCTCCCGCTGCAGCACCGCGGAGAGCTTCTCGAGGCGCGCGTTCATCTGAAAGGTCTCCAGCACGTCCTGCTTGTCGGTGACCCCAATGCCCAGATTGGAGGCGACGATGTCCGCCATCCGGCCGGCATCCTCGACGCCGCGCACCGTCAGGTTGACTTCCGGCGGCACCTTCTTGTCGAGCTCGACGTAGCGGTCAAAGAGGTCGACGACGCCGCGCATCAGGCCCTCCAGCTCCGGCGAGGGGATGAAGTCCTCCTCCAGCAGGGCGACCTCCACCCGGAGGTGCGCTTCACCGTCGACGAAGCGTTCGATCACCGCCCGCGACGAGCCCTCGATCAAGACCTTGATGGTGCTGTCCGGCAGCTTGAGCATCTGCACGACCTCGCCGATGACGCCCACGCGGTAGAGGTCCCCTTCCTGCGGGTCCTCGCAGTCCGCCTGGCGCTGCGTGCAGAGGAATACCTGCTTGCCCTGCGTCATCGCCGCCTCGAGAGCGTGGATCGACCGTTCCCGCCCGACATAGAGCGGCACGATCATGTGGGGGAACAGCACCACGTTCTTGAGGGGGAGGAGCGGTAACTGAATGGTGGCCGGCGCGCCGGTCACAGCCGACAAGTCAGTCCTACGCGGTCTGCTCGGGTGCGATCTCCTCGAGCTCTTCTTCCGAGTACATCTCGGGCTCGGTACTGAAGTTGACCGACTTCTCGGTAATGACGCATCGCTTGACCTCCGGGCGTGACGGAACTTCGAACATGGAGTTCAGCAGGATGTCCTCGATGATGCTCTTCAGCCCGCGTGCGCCGGTGCCGCGCTGCAGCGCCTTCTTGGCGATCGCCGTCAGCGCCGCCGGCTCGAAGACCAGCTGGACATCATCGAGGGCGAAGAACTTCTGGTATTGCTTGACGAAGGCGTTCTTCGGCTCGGTGAGGATCCGGATGATGTCCGCTTCGTCCAGGTAATCGAGGGTGACGCCGATCGGCAGGCGGCCGACGAACTCGGGGATCAGGCCGTACTTCAACAGGTCCATCGGCTGCAGTTGCTTGAGGATCTTGGTCGTTTCCTTGGTGCGGTTGGAGTGGATTTCCGAGCCGAAGCCGATCTGCTTGTGGCCAATCCGGTGTTCGATGATCCGCTCCAGCCCGTCGAAGGCGCCACCGCAGATGAAGAGGATGTTGGTGGTGTTGATCTGGATGAAATCCTGGTGAGGGTGCTTGCGCCCGCCCTGCGGCGGAACGTTGGCGATCGTACCCTCGAGGATCTTCAACAGCGCCTGCTGCACACCCTCGCCCGAGACGTCGCGGGTGATCGAGGGGTTATCGGACTTGCGCGCGATCTTGTCGATCTCGTCGATGTAGATGATGCCGCGCTCGGCGCGGGCGATATCGAAGTCGGCCGCCTGGATCAGGCGGAGCAGGATGTTCTCGACGTCCTCGCCGACGTAACCCGCCTCGGTCAGTGAGGTGGCGTCGGCAATCGAGAAGGGCACATCGATGATCTTGGCCAGCGTCTGCGCAAGCAGCGTCTTGCCGCAACCGGTCGGCCCCACCAGCAGCACGTTCGACTTCTGCAGCTCGACGTCGCCCGCCATCTTGCTATGGGCGATGCGCTTGTAGTGGTTGTAGACGGCGACCGAGAGCACGCGCTTGGCGTGGTCCTGGCCGATGACGTACTGATCGAGCGCCGCGTTGATCGTCTTGGGGTTGGGGATGAGCCCGCCCTTGGTTCGCTTCTGCGAGGTGGTCTTGGTGTCCTCTTCGAGGACCTCCTGGCAGAGGTCGATGCACTGATCGCAGATATAGACGCCTGGACCGGCGACCAGCTTTCGCACCTGGGACTGATCCTTCCCACAGAAGGAGCAGCGGGTGTGCCGGCGGCGATCCTCGCGTTCGTTCATCGGGATGTCTTCGGCCCTTCGCGTTCTGGTTCGGGGCGGGGCTCCGGCCGGCCGCTGCCGGCGGTGCTCAACTCGAGGCGGCCATCTTTTGCCGCGGGATCGCTCGGCCGGGCGGTACTCAGGATGATGTCATCGATGATGCCGTAGCCCTTGGCTTCTTCCGCACTCATGAAGAAGTCACGCTCGGTGTCGCGCTCGATCTTCTCGATCGGCTGGCCGGTGTGCTCCGCCAGGATGTCGTTGAGCGTCTTGCGGATGCGGAGGATTTCCTGGGCATGGATCTGGATGTCGGTGGCCTGGCCCTGGAATCCACCAGACGGCTGATGGATCAGGATGCGGGTGTTGGGTAGGGCGAAGCGCATCCCCTTGGTACCGCCCGCCAGGAGGACGGTCGCCATGCTGGCGGCCAGGCCCATGCAGACGGTGGAGACCCGCGGACTGACGTACCGCATCGTGTCGTAGATCGCCAGCCCCGCGGTGACGACGCCGCCCGGGCTGTTGATGTAGATGTTGATGTCCTTGTCCGGGTCCTCGGAGGCGAGGAAGAGCAGCTGCGCCATGACGACGTTGGCTACCTGGTCGTCGATGGGGGTGCCAATAAAGATGATGCGGTCCTTGAGGAGCCGGGAGTAGATATCGAAAGCACGCTCACCACGGTTAGTGGTCTCAATGACCATGGGGATGAGGGCCTCGGGACGCCGGCTGAGCCGTTCGAAATTCATGGCTGGCTCTCCTGTCGTCATTATAGGGTTCAATTCTTACAATCCAGTCTTCCGCGTACTCACTTTTGAATACGCATCAGGTCAGCGTCCTTTCTTCTGCCGCGCCCGCCGCTCTCCCCCCGACGCCGCCTTCCCCGCACTCTCCAGCTCTTTCGCTTCCGAGGGCGGCTCAATTGTAGCCGAAGATTCTGGCGCCGCCACACTACTCAAATAGTCAATGGTCTTTCGCATCAAAAGCTGGTGCCGGAAGTAGGCTCGCACCGGGTCGGCCGTGCGCAAGTCTCCGTGACGATGACCCGCATGATCCTCCTCGGCGAGCGCGTTGTTGACCGCCTCATCCACCTCGACATCGGAGACTGTCACCCCTTCGCGCTCGGCGACCGTCTCCAGGGCCAGCTCGAGCCGGACCTTCTGCACCGCCTGGGGGCGCTGTTCCGCCTTGAGCACGTCGAGGGAGGTGTTGGTGTACTGGAGATAGCGGTCCATCTTCACGCCCTGCTCCTGCAGGCGCGTCTCCAGCTCCCGGATGCGGCGTGAGACCTCGCGTTCGATGAGCGCCTCCGGAACTTCCACCTCCATGCGCTCATCCAACGCCTTGAGCACATCGTTCTCGAAACGCTGCTCGTCGGCCTGATGCGCGGCCTCCTGGAGCTCGTCGTGGACCTCCTGCCGGAGCTCCTCGAACGTCTGGCCGCGTCCGACCTGCTTGGCCAGCTCGTCATCCAGCGGCGGCAGGCGGCGTTCCTTGATCGACTTCACGGTGATGCGAAACACGACGTTCTGGCCGGCCAGGTCCTTCTTGGGATAGTCCGCCGGAAGCGTCAAGGCGATGTCGCGCGTCTCGCCAACTGCCTGCCCGATCAGCCCTTCGGCCAGGCCCGTGATCAGGCGCTCCTTATCGACCTCCAGCTGCGCGTCGGTCTCGCTTTCGCCGATCAACACGGCGCCGGATTTGACGATATGCGTGTCCACCGTCAGAAAATCGCCCGCCTGCACCGGCCGCTCGGCGGCATGCAGTTCGGCGAAACGCAAGCGCAACCGCTCGAGGGCCTCGTCGACCTCTTTCTCGCCGATCTCGCTATGTGGGCGCGGAACGCTGATGTCCTTATAGTCCTTGAGCGTGATCTCGGGCTTGATCGAGACCGTGGCGGTAAAGCGCATCGGCTGGCCGCGCTCGAACTGCTGAACTTCGACGCGCGGCACATCGATCGGGTCGAGGGCGGCTTCGTCGAGCGCCGAGTTGTAGGCAGTTGGCAGGATCAAGTCAAGGGCCTCCTGGCGCAGCGCCGGCCAGCCGATCTCCCGCTCGACCATCGGTCGGGGCGCCTTACCGGGACGAAAGCCCGCGATCCGCACCCGCGGCGCCAGCCGACCGTAGGCTTGGTCGATCGACTTCGACACTTGCTCGGCGTCGACTTCGACCGACAGCACGACCTGCGAGCCAGGTTTGCGCTCGGTATCCACCTTGACCGCTGCCACCGTGACCTACGCTACCAGTTCGCCTGCGGATTACCAACGGCTAAACGGACGGGTGGCATCGCGTGATCGGCGATCTACCGGGCCCGTAGCCAATCTCACGCCCGTTCCGTTACCCAGCCATGCACACCGACCGTACGTGGTTGACCGCTTGGGTGCTCGGTGCATCGATCCTCACCCTTCTCCTGGTGGGCTGCAGCACGAGCAAAGCAAATGTCAGTCCTGCGTCGGCCACCGCGACGACCGGTCTGGGGGCTTCCCAAGGCCCCCCAGGTGTGTCAACTGAGGCGACCCAGACCGCTGATGCGATCGCCGTCGCCACCAGCAAGGGCTATGCCGATTGCGGCACGTCGCTCTACGACGGATTCGCTCCACATCTGCATGTACTCGTCTGCGCCGCTCGCGGGGCGAGCTCCACCAACCAGTTGGCGTTCTTCTTTGCTGATTCGACCTATCTTGGTACCGACACCTCGGGTCCGAGCGCCCACATCAGTGCCACCTGGCGGAACGACAACACCGTGGCTTTGCTATACGTGCTTTACCGTCCCAGCGATCCCATGTGCTGTCCGACCGGAGGAGGCGCCATCGTTCGTTATCACTGGGATGGGAGTCGCCTCCAGCCCCTCGACCCTATTCCCACCGACCGGATCGACGCCCCCCTCAGTCGCCGATAGGACGATTTGATGAATGCGGGCGAAGGGACTCGAACCCCCATGGCTTGCGCCACACGGTCCTAAGCCGTGCGCCTGTACCAATTCGGCTACGCCCGCAGCGTCCTGCTGAATATACCCACGTAACATGCCTAGCGTGACCAGCCTGACGATTGCGCCGGCGGTTCGTGATGCCGTCGCCTCAGGCGCCGCCGTGGTCGCCCTCGAATCCGCCGTGATCACCCATGGCCTGCCCAAGGCGGCCGCCATGGACGCGGTGCGGCAACAATGGGCTGCCTGCATGAAAGCGAACGTGACGCCGGCGGTGGTCGGGGTCTTCGAGGGTCAACTGCGGGTCGGCCTCACCATCGACGAATGCGCCGCGCTCGCCGGCCGCACGGATGCCGTCAAGGTCTCGCCCTGGAACCTGGCCGCCGGCACGGTGAGCCCAGGGTTTGGCGGAACGACTGTTGCCGCGACCATGGTGGCCGCTACGCGGGCGGGGATCCGGGTCGTGAGCACCGGCGGCATTGGCGGGGTTCACCCGGGCGACGGTCAGGATGTCTCGTCGGACCTGACCGAGCTTGGCCGGCAGCCGGTATGCGTCGTCTGCGCCGGGCCGAAGTCGACCCTCGACGCGGGCGCAACGCTGGAACGGCTGGAAACGCTCGGCGTGCCCGTGATCGGCTGGCGCTCGTCACTGCTGGCGGGTTTCCTCGCCACCTCGGCCGGCCTGCGGCTACCAGCCCGGGCCGAGACGGTGGACGACCTGGCATCGATACTCTCTCGACACTGGGACCTCGGCGGCGCGGGCGTCGTCGTGAGCCAGCCACTGCCGGGCGAACTCGCCATCCCTCGCGCGGAGCTGGCCGGAGACGACGCGACGACAGCCCGCGGACCCGACCGAACCCCGGCTGAGCTGAGCCGGTTGCAGGCCCGCTTGGGCGATCGGGTCATTCGCGCCAACGTTGCCCTCCTCGAGCGCAACGCCGCGCTGGCCTCCCTGGTGGCGCTGGCGCTCAACACCCGTGTCTGAGCTTTCCCCGACCGAGGAGCAGCTGCGACGGCTGAAAAACACGGTGATGGGCGCCGGCTATCGCCTGTCGCAGTTGGCCCAATCCGGTGCGCTCAATGCCGGGGCGACCACGGAACTCGCCGCCATTACCCGCGACTTGAACGACGCCGCCGGGCGGTTAGAGCGGTTGCTCGCCACCCTCCAGCGAGACCGGTAGTGGATCCGGCCGAACGGCGCTAAAGACCGCCCCGGCCGCGGCGATGGCGACGATCAGGCAGGCCGCGGCGGCCGTGAAGAGAGCGATGACGATGATGGGCGCCGTGTTGTGACCGGCGGTAACGTAGAGCGCCGCCGCCAGCGCCCAGAAGCCGGTGAGCGAAGCCGCAAGCCGGGCCCAGACGGGAGCTGCCTTCAGGTAGCGCTCGTGGGTGCCGAGCTGCAGCGGCAGCCGCTCCGCCCACTCGGGACGGAACTTCCAGGCCGCCGCCAGCGCCGCCCAGCCGGCGGCGTTGAGGAGGGCGAAGAGGCTGAGGCCGCCGCGCAGGAGGTCCACGCAGAGAGCAACGTGGGGATTCCTTCCCACCGTTGGGCGTGGCGAGATTGCGACCAAGCCGCTACTCGAGCAGGCCCCGAAGGCGGTCCGCCGATTCCTCGGCGAGCGTGTCGTTGATGAAAACGCCAGCCCCGGACTCGGACCCCGCCAGGTACTTGAGCTTCCCCCGGTCGCGCAGGATCGGATAGAACTCGACATGCAGGTGTGCCTGCGCGGACGCCTCCGCCGGCGACTGGTGCATTGACATCATGTAGGGCATGGGTACGTCGAAGAGGCGGTCGTAGGCGCGCGTGACGCGCTGCATCGCCGCCAGCAACGCCCGCCGCCCGGCAGGCGGCACGTCGGGCAGCGCCGGCCGGTGTGCGCGGGTCGCGACGTGGACCTCGTACGGCCATCGCGCGGACTCCGGGACGTAGGCGACGATGCCGCCCTCGTTGATCAGCACGCGACGCCGTGCGGCGAGCTCGGCGCGGACCAACTCGCACTGAAGGCATCCCCCGGCATGCCGGCCCAACTCGGTCGCCGGCACCGGTGGGACGAAGGGATAGGCGTAGATCTGTCCGTGCGGGTGATGCAAGGTCACACCCACCTGCTCACCGCGGTTCTCAAAGATGAACACGTACCTGATGCCGCGGCGAGCCGTGAGCTCCCGGTAGCGATCGGTCCAGACCTCGGCCAGGCGGTCCAGCCGCTCCGAGGGCAAGCTCGCAAACGAGCCATCGTGCTCGTCGGTATAGACGACCACCTCGCAGAGGCCGCCGGCTGGCGGCCAGGGAACCATCGCCGGAAATCGGTTCTCGAACACGGCGGCCTGAAAACGGGCCGCGGGAATCTCGGTCGACTGGTCCGGTCGCGAGGGACAGAGGGGGCAGTCGGCCCGTTCCGGCAAGAACGTGCGCGCCTGCCGGGACGCCGCCACCAGAACCCACTCGCGCCGCAGCGGATTCCAGCGCCGCTGGTAGACGCCGTTGGGCATGGAGGGAGCGCGATAGCCGGCGGGCACGGGTTCGAAGTCGCCGTAGAGGTATACGTGCCGGCCGTCCGGTTGGACGATGTCGGTACGCACGGCGCGCGGCATCGCGTCGAATCATAAGCGCGGGTTTGCCACGTGGCGAGGAAAAATGCGCCCAGGAGGATTTGAACCCCCGCACCCGGGTCCGTAGCCCGGTGCTCTATCCAGGCTGAGCTATGGGCGCATTGGAGAGGCCCTATTGTAGATCGAACCTCGCCAGCGTCGTGTAACGCGCCGGGCCACCACCAAGCTGGCTGCGCATCAGCCGCACGTGATCAACGGGAATCTCGCCGAAGGGTCTCGATCCCCATCGGGTGGCCCAATCCCGAAGTAGCTTGCGTTCCGGCGCCCTCGGCGGCCGGACGACGCGGGCCAGCGTCAGGTGGGGATGAAACCGGTCTTCGACAGCCACGCCGGTCTTTCGCAGGGCGTCGCCCAGGTCGACCTGCAAGCTCATCAACCGCGGCAGATCGGCGCCGACGACACCGGCCCACAGCACGCGCGGGCGCCCGATACCCGGAAACGCGCCGACGCCCTCCGCGGCGAGGCGAACGCGCGGGTGTCGTCCAACGACCGGAATGAGGGCGTCCGGTAGTTGCTCGACCTCAATCCGCGGAAGGTGACCGAGGAAATGGAGCGTCAGGTGGATCCGTTCGACGGCATTGACCCGAACAACATCATGCAGCGGCTCGAGCGAGGCGAGCGGCCCGCTCAGTGCCGCGCGGACGGCATCTGGTACCTCGATCGCGAGAAAGACGCGCCAGCGTTCAGCCTCATCCGCCGGCACGGTTGCCGACCTTGAGCTCGATCCGCCCGGCGCGCCGCAGCGCGACCTCGCGATCATCGATGAACTTTGTGAACCAGGAGGGCGTGCCCTGCGGGCTGTAGAGATCCACCGTCGGAGCCAGCACGAGGATGACGGCGAGATGCACCTGGTCGGTGCGACGCTCGAGGACGGTGGCGATCGTGAAGCCCCGATTGATGGCGACGATGCCGGTCACACTGCCGGCGGCGAGCGATTGTACGGCGGCAGCGAGCGGCGCTTCCGGGATGTCGGCGGGACGCAGCCAGCCCGCCTCACCGCCTCGCGTATAGGTCCCGGTGTCATCGCTCCAGCGCGCCGCGACCGCGGCGAACGCCTGGCCGGCATTGAGCTCGTGCGCCGCCGAGTCGGCGCGGTCCTTCGCCATGGCATGGAGGAGGGCGACCTCGGTCAGCAACGCGCGTTGATAGGAACGGAAGCTGTCGCTGGTGAACCCGTTGCGCTGCAGCGCGGCGTTGAAGACCGTCGCGCCCGCCCGGGCTTTCAGCGTATTGATGCGCGAGTCCGCGGCGCGGTCGTCGACCTTGATGCCTCGCTTCTCCGCCTCCTGCCGGACGATCTCCTCGCGCACCAGTTGCTCGATGGTGAAGGTCTGCAGCCGTTGCGCGGGCGCCGGGCTGGGGACCGCTTCAGGGATGCCTGTAAACGGATCGCGGTGCCGGCTCACCTCGAGCCGCGCCTGGTAGGCCTTCATGGAAATGGTATGGCCGTCGACGACGGCGGCAGCCGGTTCAGAGAAGGGCACAGAGAGCCCAGGCGCCGTACAAGCACTGAGCGCGCCGGCGATGACGAGGGGAAGGACGCCACGACGCAAAGCGAGCCTCATTACACCACGTTGCGCTCGGGCTCGACCCGTACACCGGCGGCAAACCGGTCCGGCGCAAACGCCCTGAGGTCGATCGGCGCCGCGCCGTGGACGATCCAGGCCGCCAGCCACTTGCCCACCACGGGCGCCATCATGAATCCGTGGCCGGAAAAGCCGCCTGCGATCCAGAGTCCCGCTTGCAACGGTCCGATCAAGGGCTGGAAATCCGGGGTGTTTTCGTACAACCCGGCCCAGGCGGTTTTGACGCGCGCCTCGAGCAGCGGAGGCCAGCGTTGCTCGGCGACCGCCGTAATGCGCTCGAGGAATGACCAGTCCACGCGGGTGTCGTCGCCCGGCGGCACTGCCGGGTCGCTCATGCCGAAGAGCACGCCCTCGCCTTCAGGATGGAAATAGAAGGAGGTGTGAAAGTCGATCGTCATCGGACTGCTCCGGCGAATGCCGGAGAAGGGTTCGGTGACAAAGACCTGCCGCCGCGAAGGGACGATCGGAAGCTGGAGTCCGAGCATGGTTCCCACCGGTGCGGACCACGGCCCGGCGCAGATGACCGTCTCTGGAGATGCGATCTCCCCCACCGCTGTGCGCACCCCGGTCACCGTGCCTCCCGACATCAGGAACGCCTCGATCGGTGTGTCTTCGTGGATGACGGCCCCCTGCCGCCGGGCCGCATTCGCGAATCCGTAAGTCACCTCGTTCGGGCCCGCGAGCCCGTCACTCGGACAGAAGGTCGCACCGCTCAGATCGTCCGTCTCGAGTCCCGGAACGATGGCGCGCACCTCGGTGGGTTCGAGCTCGACGACGTCGTCGAGGCCACAGCTGCGCTGCACCTGGAGCGCCTCGTGGAAGCGCGCTCGCTCATCGTCGGTTGTGAGAAGGAACAGATAACCGACCCGCCGAAAGTCCGCCGTCTGCCCGGTCTCCTCGACGAAGCGCGCCAGGAGGCGTTTCGCTTCCATCCCCATCCGGATGTTGATCTCCGTCGAGAACTGCGCTCGGATCCCACCCGCGCAAGCGGCGGTGGCACCCTGGCCGATCCGGCCGCGGTCGATGACGACCACCCGCCGGCCGGATCGCGACAGGTAGAAGGCGAGGCTACAGCCCATCACACCGGCGCCGACGATCACGACGTCAGGCCGTTGTTCCGAGTTTCACCATCCCGATGTACTCGAAGATGAACTTCAGTGCCGCCAGGCTCGTGACCTGCCCGACGTCGAGCGGCGGTGCAACCTCATCGACGTCGAGCCCCGCGAGCCGCACGCCACGAAGCTGCCGCAGGAAATCGAGTAACTCCCGTGAGGTCAGCCCGCCGGCCGAGGGAACGCCCGTACCGGGCGCGATCGACGGGTCGAGCGAGTCGATGTCGAGCGAAATATGGAGCGCGTCGCCGCCGATGCGCGAGCCGATTTCGTCCGCCAGCTGCGTGCCCGTCCAGCGATGCGCGGTCGCGGCCGTGACGAGTGTCACGCCCATCTTGCGAATGAACTCCACCTCCTCCCAGTCGTAGTCCCGGCACCCGAGCAGCGTCACCTTCCTGGGATCGATCTGACCCAGCTCGAGGCCTCGCCGCAGGGCGCAGCCATTGGACCAGCGGCTGTGCCGAGAGGAATCGTTCAGGTCAGGATGCGCGTCAATGTAGAGGATGCTCAGCTGCCCGTTCAGCCGGCGTTGCTGCGCAATCAGCGTGGGACTGACGGTGGTGTGGTCGCCCCCCAGCACGATCGGCAGGGTGCCCGCGGGCGTCTTGACGATTTCCGCGGCAACGGCGTCGACATTGGCACCCATGTCACCGTCGACCAGCGTGAGGTCGCCATCGTCCTGGACGGTGACCGTGTCGAATAACTCCGCATGTTCGCTGACCGGCGCAAAGATGGCGGACAGCTTTCGCAGCGCCGCCGGCGCTTTCGCGGCACCCGGACGGTAGACCGAACCGCGGTCCATCGGCACACCCAGGATGCGAACATCAGCGCGGCTCCCCGCCGGCGGTGGTTTGAGCCCACCCCAGGGCTGAAGGCCGACGGTATTGAACTCGTGCTCGCTCACGCCTTGAGAAACGCAGAAATGGCTTCGACCTGTGCGGCAATCAGGGTCGGGGTCCAGCCATGACCGGCGGATTCGATCACCCGGATCTCGGCCTGCGGCATCAAGTCCCGCAGGCCGCGGATGGCGTTGACGTCGACGGTCCGATCGTCGGCCGCGACCACGATCAGTACCGGCTTGCGCCAGCCTCTGAGGAAGTCGCGATAGTCCCGAGTGACCCCGTCGCGCAACCACTGGCGGGCGGCGCGCCCGTCGGCGCGTAGCTGGTTGTCGAAATTCACCTGGGCATCGTAGGGATCAACCCCCGGGCCCTCAACCAGGAATCGCTTGTAGAGATCCGACACCACGCGGTTCCGCCGCAGCCGGTCGACGACCCAGAATACGGGCCCGGCGGTGAAGGCGGCAACCTGTCGCTTGAACGCCGCCCGCAGCGTCTGCGGCGAGTAGATCGGTGTGTGCAACACCAACCGGTCGATCCGCTCCGGAAAGCGCGAGGCGTACTCCAGGGCGACGGTCGCGCCCAGGCAGATGCCGCCGACATCATGGTCCTTGAGTCCCAGGCGGTTGGCGAAGGCATCTAGGAACTCTGCGTGCGAGGTCACGGTGAACGGCGGATCGCCGGCCGCCGTCTCGCCGCAGCCGGGCAGATCGGGGATCAACACTCGCCGGTTAACGCTGAACGCGGGGCCCCAGGTATGGAAGTTCTCGAGCGAGCCGATGAACCCGTGACACAGAAGCAGCGGCTGGCCCGATCCCTGGTCGAGGTACCGGACCCTCCGCTGCCCGACGTCGATGAACTGGATCTGCTGCGCGCTGACCGCGGTGCCTATTCCCCCGTATCGATCTGCGCGCGCTGCAGCCGGCCACTGTAATCGACGTAGATCGTTTTCCACTCCGTGAATTCGTCGAGAGCCACCGTACCGGCCTCGCGATGACCGTTGCCAGTGTTCTTCACGCCGCCGAAGGGCAGTTGGATCTCCGCACCGATGGTTGGCGCGTTGACGTAGACGATGCCGGACTGCATCTCGTCCATGGCGTGGAACGCCTTGCGCAGGTCGTTGGTGTAGATCGACATCGACAACCCGTACTGCGTGGAGTTCGCGACCTCGAGCGCCTCCTCGAGGTTGTTTACCGGCAGCACCAGCGTCGAGGGACCGAAGATCTCCTCCTGCGCCATACGCATGTCCTTCCGGCCGTCGGCAAAAATCGTCGGCCGGTAGAACCAGCCCTCGCTGCCGGCGAAGTCCCCACCATGCACCAACCGGGCGTGTTCCTTCTTGCCGATCTCCGTGTATTCGTGGACCTTCTTCAGCGCCGCCTCGTTGATCACCGGACCCATGTCGACGTCCGGCTGCAGCCCGTCGCCGACCTTCATCTTGGCGGCCCGCTCCTGCAGCAGATCGACGAAATCGCCGGCGACCTTCTTGTCGACGATCAGTCGCGACGCGGCCGTGCAGCGCTGGCCCGATGTTCCGAAGGCAGCCCAGAGCGCGCCGTCAACGGCTAATGGCAGGTCGGCGTCATCGAGGACGACGATCGCGTTCTTGCCGCCGAGTTCGAGCCCCAGCCGCTTCAGATTGCGGCCCGCGATTTCCGCGATGTGCCGGCCGGCGTCGGTGGAGCCGGTAAACGAGATGCCCTGGACGCGCGGATCCTTGACGAGCACGTCGCCCACGTCCTTCCCGCTCCCGGTGACGAGGTTCAACACCCCGCCGGGCAGTCCCGCCTCCTCGAGGATCTCGACCAGCGTGGTCGCCACAATAGGTGTGTCCGATGCCGGCTTGAACACCACGGCGTTGCCCGCCATCACCGCCGGAAAGATCTTCCACGAGGGGATCGCCATCGGAAAATTCCAGGGTGTGATGCAGGCGACCACGCCGAGCGGAACCCGCACCGTCATCGCCCACTTGTTCCGAAGCTCCGACGGCACGGTCTCGCCATGCGGATGACGGCCGAGGCCGGCGGCGTACTTGCCCATGTCGATCGCTTCCTGGACGTCACCGCGTGCCTCTTTGAGGACTTTGCCCATCTCCTGCGTCATCAGCCGGGCCAGCTCTTCTTTGCGCGCCTCGATGATCAGGGCGGCCTTGAGGACGATTTCGCCTCGCGCCGGCGCCGGCGTGCGCCGCCAACCAGGAAACGCCTTTTGCGCCGCCTCCAGGGCGGCGTTGACGTCGTCGGCGTTGGACGCCTGCATCACGCCCAGCACCTGGTCCTTGTGCGCCGGGTTGGTCGAGGTGAAGGTCCGCCCGCTTTTCGACTCCACCCATTGCCCGCCGATGTAATTCTTATAGGTCTTCGCCTCGGTCTTCTGGCCCCGCTCGCTCGTCATCGTCTGGCTCATCCTGCCACCTCCTGAAACGCCCCACTCAAGGTCTCCCATCCTTCGTCGAGCTCCGCTTGCGAAATATTGAGCGGCGGCACCAGCCGTAGCACGTTGTCATGCGGGCCGCAGCTCAACACCACCATGCCGGAATCGAGACATACCTTTCGGATCTTCTTCTGCAGGTCCTTGTCGGGACTCCCCTCCGGCGTCACCAATTCGATGCCGATCATCAAGCCGAGGCCGCGGACCTCGCCAATCGCCGGCGTGCGCCGCTGCAGCTCGCGCAGCCGGCTGACGAGCTGGGCGCCCTTTTCCGTCGCGTTCGCCAGCACGTGCTCCCGCGTGAAGACATCGAGGGTCGCGATGGCGGCGGCACACGACACCGGATTCCCACCGAAGGTCGAACCGTGAGCGGCCGGCTCCCACTGATCCATCAGCTTCGAGGTGGCGACCACCGCGCTCAGCGGCAGACCGGAGGCGATCGACTTGGCCAGCGTCATGATGTCCGGAACGACGCCGGTGTGCTCGGAGGCGAACATCTTGCCGGTGCGTCCATAGCCAGATTGCACCTCGTCGGCAATCAGCAGGATGCCGTGCCGGTCGCAGAGGGCGCGCAGCCGCGGCATGAACGCCGGTGGCGGTACGACGTATCCCCCTTCACCGAGCACCGGCTCCACGATGAAAGCGGCGACGTTCTTTGGCGGCACGCGCGTGTCGAGCATCTCGTCGATGAAGGTGAAGACGTAGTCGAGCGTCGCCGCTTCGTCCGTTCCGGTTGGGTTGCGATACGGATATGGATAGGGGACGTGATAAACGGCCGGCAGGAGCGGCTCATAGCGCTCCCGGTAGTAGCCCTTCGAGGCGGTCAACGAGAGCGCCCCGTAGGTCCGCCCATGGAACGCGCCCTGGAAGGCGATCAGACCGGGCCGCCCGGTGGTGTAGCGCGCGAGCTTGATGGCGCCTTCGACGGCTTCGGCGCCGCTGTTCGCGAAGAAGACCTTGTCGAGGTTGCCGGGCGCGAGTGCGGCGATCCGTTCCGCCAGCTCGATCGCCGGCTGGTGATGGGCGACGACCGAGATGTGCATCAGCTTGTCGAGCTGTTCATGGGCCGCCTTGACCACCTCGGGGTGGCCATGGCCCAGGTTAGTGACGCCGATGCCCGAGGCGAAATCCAGATAGCGGCGGCCATCAACGGTGTAGAGATACGAACCCTGGGCGTGATCGATGACGAGCGGCGTGTAGCGATAGAGGACCTGGGAGAGGTGGGCGCGTTCGCGCGCCAGCCAGTCCTCCTGGCTATCGCTGTCGGGTAATTCCTTGACGAGTTTCATTGAGCCTCCTTGGTCGAGCATCCGGATCGGGCGCATGGCCGTCGCCGGCTGCTGGCGGAGGCTGCCCGTCGATCGCGGCCCACCAGGTACACGTGATCCCGTGCGTCATAAGCCTGCCGTTGTGCAACGGCGAGCTAATGGTAGTTCTTTGTCCAAACCTCAGCGCGACGGCGCCGGCTTGAGGTTTCCCGCTCGTCGGGGTGCCCGCTGGGCGGCCAAAAAGCCACCGAACATCACCAGGACCCCGATGGCCTGGCCGACGTAGAACAACTCGTAGACGTGGAACACGCGAAAGAGCGTCGAGGCTCCCGCGACGATGAAGGCCCCCGCCGCGATCAGGATGTTGGCGACGAGCCGCGACTGCGCGCCGCCTCGGCGCCATGCGCCGTAGGCTGACCAGAGGGCCCCGCCGATCAGGATGACCGATCCGACACTGTTCAGCACCGCCGCCATCAGGATGGCAATCACATTGAAGGCGCCGTGCTCGAGCCGAATGGTATCGGCAGAGGGCACCTGGTGGGTATCCAGCAGGCCGGCCTGCAGGTTCGCGCCGAGGATGCCGACCAGCCCGATGGCCGCGAGCACGACGAGAAGCCCGAGCGCCGCCCTCCCGAAGCGAGGGGCCAGCAGGTAGATCGTCCCCAGAGCCAGCACCCCGACCACGATTATCCCGCCGAAGTAGTAGTAGATCCGGTAAAGGAACGGGTTCCAGCCGCCGGACGCGCCGATCACCTCGGTGAGCGCCGCCACCGCATAGACGGCGAGGGCGATCGACCACGCCAGCAGGTATGCGCGCGACTTTCGCCGGTATTGCCGCCACAGCGTCGCGGCGAATATGGCGCTGATCGCCGTCGCCACGAGGGGGTAGAAGATCACGCTTTCCACAGTCTATTTGAAAGCCGATTTGCCGAATGTGCACAGGCCTTGACAGGACTGGCGGGCACGCATCTATAGTCTCGAAGCGGGGTCATTCCGGTGGCGACCTGCTGCCGGTCATGAAAGGAGGGAATTCATGTCGGACGATCCATCCGTGGGTTTGACCCGTCGAGACGTGCTCAGGTTGGGCGCCCTGGCCGGCGCCGGAGCGTCGTTGGCGCCGCTCGTCACATCCTCGGTCGCGGCGACCGCCACGACCGCACCCAGTGACTTCAACGAAATGACGATCACCCAGCTCCAGGGACTGATGGGGTCACGGCAGGCGCGGTCGGTCGACCTCGTCAACTTCTATCTGCAACGGATCAGGACGCTCGACCAGAGTGGACCCATGGTGAACTCGGTCATCGAGCTGAATCCTGATGCCCTGGCGATCGCCTCGGCGCTCGACGGCGAACGACAGGCCGGCCACGCTCGGGGCCCCTTGCACGGGATCCCGGTCTTGCTCAAGGACAACGTCGACACTCACGATCGGATGCAGACCGCTGCCGGCTCATTGGCGCTGGTCGGCACGCCGGCACTCCAGGACTCAACGGTCGCGGCCCGGCTGCGCGCGGCTGGCGCCGTCATCCTCGGCAAGACGACCCTCAGTGAATGGGCGAACTTCCGCTCGTTCTTCTCGTCGAGCGGCTGGTCCGGCCGCGGCGGCCAGTGCAACAATCCCTACGCGATCGACCGCAACCCGTGCGGGTCGAGCTCAGGATCGGGTGCGGCGGCCTCCGCGAACTTCGCCGCGATTTCAATCGGGACAGAGACGGATGGCAGCATCGTGTGCCCCGCCAACGAGAACGGCGTGGTCGGAATCAAACCCACCGTCGGCCTGGTCAGCCGGGCCGGGGTCGTGCCGATCTCGCATACTCAGGACACGGTCGGACCCCATGCCCGTACCGTCGCCGACGCGGCGGCAGTCCTTGGCGCCCTCGTCGGAGTCGACTCGCGGGATTCGGCGACGGCGGCCAGCGCCGGAAAGTTCCACCGAGACTACACGCAGTTCCTGGATCCAAATGGCGTCAACGGCGTCCGTATCGGCGTCGCGCGTGAGTACGAGGGTGTCGGGAGCCCGCACACCGACGCCGTTTTCGAGGACGCCCTCTCGGCCCTACACGGGGCGGGCGCGATCCTGGTCGATGTCTCCTTCCCGCACCTGAGCGAAATCAATTCGGGCGGCTCGGAGTTCACGGTTCTCCTCAATGACTTCAAGCACGACCTGAACGCGTATCTCTCGACCCGTAGCGGGGTGCCGATCACTTCCCTCGCGGACGCGATCGCGTTCAATAACGCGCACGCGGCGCAGGAGATGCCCTTCTTCGCCCAGGAGATCTTCGACCTTGCCCAGACGTTTTCTGGCGACCTCACTGATCCGGCCTACCTCACCGCGCTGGCCCGAGACAAGGTGATCGGCGGCTCCGAAGGCATCGACGCGATCCTCGCGACCAACAACGTCCAGGCGATCGTCGCCCCGACTGATACGCCGGCATGGCCGACCGACCTGATCAATTCCGACCACTTCATCTTCGGCTCGTCCTCGGCGGCCGCGATCGTCGGCTACCCGATCATCGTGGTGCCGATGGGCTTCTCATTTGGGTTGCCGCTCGGACTGTCGATCATGGGCACGGCCTTCAGCGAACCGACACTGATCAAAATCGCGTCCGGCTTCGAACATGCGAGCCAGGCGCGCCAGGCGCCGAAATTCTTCGCGACCCTGCCCTTCAATACCAAGGGCATGCCCACTCCCACTCGGGTGCATCGCCGCCGCAATCCCGCCGGGGGCCGAGTGGCGCCGGTGCGAATCTAAGGCTCGACAACGTGGTCGGGGCGGCGACGCGAACGCCGCCCCCGTATTTGTCCACAAGGCCGAACTTGACGGGGCGCCCGTATTACCGTTAAATAGCGCCAACTACGTTCCAGCACAGAGGTCTAAGCACCGTTTGAGCAGAGTCATCGCAATTGCCAACCAGAAAGGCGGCGTTGGCAAAACGACCACCGCGGTAAACCTGGGATGCGCGCTCGCTGAGCTCGGCAAGCGAGTCCTCCTCATCGACCTCGATCCTCAGGGCCACCTGACGATCAACATGGGCTTCAAGCAGCCCGACCAGATCGAGCTCACCCTTTACCACTTGCTGCTCGATCCCCAGGTCACCCTCGGCCACGTCGTCAAGCACAGCAACCTCGGGGTCGACTTCATCCCCTCGAACATCGAGCTCTCCGGCGCCGAGATCCAACTCGTCTCTGAGATGGGCCGCGAAACCTTCCTCAAGGAGAAGCTCGCGCCTGGTCAGGATGAGTACGACTTCATGGTGATCGACTGCCCACCCTCGCTCGGCCTGCTCTGCGTCAACGCGCTGGTGGCCTCCAACGAGGTTGTTATCCCTCTCCAGTGCGAGTACTTCGGCATGAAGGGGATGCAGCTGCTGCACAACACCATCGAGCGGGTGCGGGCCAAGCTCAACCCGCAGCTCCGAATCAGCGGCATCCTGGCCACCATCCATAAGTCGAGGACCCTGCATTCGCAAGAGGTGCTGGAGCTGGTTCGTGAGCGGTATGGCGACGTGGTCTTCGACGTCGTCATCAAAGACAGCATCCGCTTTGCCGAGACACCGCTGGCCGGGATGTCGATCCTCCAGTACGCCGGCAGCTCCGAGGGGGCGAACGCTTATCGCGCCCTCGCCAAGGCGGTCATCAAGCGCGCACCGGCCGCCCCGGTCGAGGTAAAGCAGCCCGTCGCCTCTCGTGTTTAAGCGGGTCTCGCTGGAAGGGTCGGCGGAACTCTTTCGAGAGACGTCGAGCACACCTGAGGTGCTTGCCGAGACCGATCCGGAGCCCCTGCAGGCGCCAATTCACCATCTGCCGCTTCAGCGCCAGGTCCATGGCGAAACGCTTTCCTACTACGAGTACCGGTTGACTGAAGTCCAGGTGCAATCGCTGATCGATGCGGTGCAGAAGATCAAGTATCCGCACAACCTGAAGAACACCGCGAAGCTCAGCATGGAGGAATTCGAGCGCCTCGAGGCGCTTCGTCAGGTCCTAATCGACGGCCTGCGGTAGCCGTTCTTCCTCAGCGCGCTGCGACGTCGCCACGTCCCAGCGACGGGCCACCTGCTGCGCCCGGTAGAGGGTGGCGTAGAGGCCGGGCGCGTCGACCAGGTCATCATGGCGGCCGCGCTGAACGACCCGGCCTTTGTCCAGCACGATGATCTCGCCCGCCTGGCGGATCGTGGAAAGGCGGTGAGCAATCACCAGCACGGTTCGCTCCGCGACCAGGCGGGCAAGCGCCGCCTGGATCAGGTGCTCGGCCTCGGGATCCACCGATGACGTCGCCTCATCGAGGATCAGGATGGGAGCGTCGTGCAGCAGCGCCCGCGCAATCGAGATGCGCTGCTTCTGCCCGCCCGACAACCTCACGCCACGCTCCCCGATGATCGTGTCGTAGCCCTTCGGCAAGTCCTCGATGAACTCATGCGCGTAGGCCGCGTGCGCGGCGCCCTCCACCTGGGCATCGGTGGCAGCCGGATTTCCCACCTTGATGTTGGCTTGGACCGTGTCGTTGAAGAGGAAGACGTCCTGCAAGACCAGGCTGATCGACCGATGGACGTACTCCAGTGGCAGCGCTCGCAGGTCGACCCCGCCGAGACGGACCGCGCCCTCTTGCGGGTCCCAGAAGCGGGCGATCAGGTTCGCGACCGTCGTTTTGCCGGCGCCACTCGGCCCCACCAGCGCGAGCACCGAGCCTTCCCTGAGGTCGATCGACACCTCATGCAGGACCGGCCGCCCGGTTTCATACGCGAAGGTCACGTGATCCAGGACAACGTCGTAGCGCGGGTCCTTGGGAACCCGCGCGGTCGGTGACTCCTGCACCTCGATCGGCGCGTTCAGGATCTCGAAGATCCGATCGGTCGCGGCCTCCGCGTTCCGCAAGCCTTCGAGCTGCCGGTTGAGCTCGGTGACCGGCCGGTAGAGCTGGGTCGTCAAAAAGACGAAGAGCACCAGGTCTGGGATGCCGAGCTCCTCCGCATGGGCCATCAGCCCGCCCACCAGCAACACCAGCGCGACCGGGACCGCAGCCATCCATTCCACGCCGGAGAAATACCAGGTGTGGATCAGGTTGGCTCGTGTGGCGGCCTCCTTCAGCTGGTCGCTGCGCTGGTCGATGGTCCGCCGCGCGTGGCCGAGGGCCGCAAAGGCCTTCAGCACCCCGACGCCCTGGATGTAATCGATGATGATCCCGTTCAGGCGGCCGAGCTCGTCGCGGTAGCGCATGAAAGCCTGGTAGGCAGAGCGACGGAAGGCCACGAGGATGAGCAGGATGACGGCCAGCGGGGCGAGCGCCACCAGCGCCAGCTTCCAGTTGAAGAGCAGCATCAGGATGCCCAGCAGAAAGGGAACGGTGGCGGCACTGATCAGCTGGATGCCGGCGTGCGCGGTGAAGAATTCGATGGTCTCCACGTCGCCGATCACCTTGGCCGCGATCGTCCCGGACTGTTGGCGCGTGTGGAATCCCATCGACAGCCGCTGCAGCTGCTCGTAGATCCGCATCCGCATGTCATGCAGGACCTTGAAGGCGGCGACGTGGCCGAACCCACCCTCGAGGTAGCGGGCGACGGCCATGAGCGCCGTGGCGCCCAGCATGGCGACGCCGAGCAACACCAGGGTGCCGGCGGGTGACGGGCGGGATAGCACCGTCAGCATCTGGCGGATGATCAGGGCAGGCAAGACGCTGAGCGCCGTGTAAAGCACCGACCCCGCGACCGCGATCGCGAGCAAGCCCCGATGCCCGCGCGTGATCGCCAGCATGCGTGACAGAAAGATCATGCCCGGGCCATTTGTTTCCCTCCCCCGCTCGCGGGAGAGGGCAGGGTGGGGGTGCGCTGAGCAATCAGCGCGTGCAGGGCGTGTGCCAGGCGGGGGTCAGCATTGAGCATTGGCGTGCGCCGCAGCTCGATACCGAGCGCATCGGCGCGCTCCTTCGCCTCGATGTCGATGTCGTAGAAGATCTCGAGATGGTCGGCGACGAACCCGACAGACGCCACCAGGATGGAGCGGTGACCGTGGGCGGCGAGTTCCTCCACCGTCTCGACCAGGTCCGGCCCGAGCCAGGGCTCCCCGGTGTGACTCTGGCTCTGGTACGAGAAGCGCCACGGCTCGATGCCAGCCCGTCCGGCAACCAGCTCCGAGGTGCGCAGCAGCTGATCCTGGTAAGGATCGCCCTCATCGAGGATGCGCGCCGGCAGGCTGTGCGCGGTGAAGATCGCCACGACTTCCGATGGATTCGCGAACTCGGCCCGAACCATCCGCACGTTGTCGGCGAGTGCCTCGAGGTAGCCATCGAGCTCGTGCCAGCTCTCGACGAAGTCCAGGCTGGGAGACGGCGCGCCGCCTCGAGCCGCCGCGAGGGCTCGGTCCACCTGGCGTCGGTAGCCGCCGGTACTGATCGTCGAGAAGTGCGGCGCCAGCACGATCGCGATCACGTGGTCCGCGCCGCTGTCGACGATCTCGTCGATCGCCGTCGCGATGCGCGGCGTCCAGTGCTTCATCCCTACGTGGACCGTATACATCCGGTCGTCCGGCGGATCGATGTTCAGGAGTCGTTCGAGCTCCCGACCGAGCTCCATCGAGACGGCCAGCAGCGGCGTAGGGACGCCGACACGCCGGTAGCGCGCGGTGAGCTCCTCGACGGCCTCGGGGGAGGGCGCGCGACCGCCCCGGATATCGGTGAAGTAGGCTGCCACGTCCTCGAGGCGGTTCGGACTGCCGTACGCCATCAGCAGGACGGCGGTGTGGCTAGCTGCCATGTACGAACTCCACCAATCGCTGCAACTGCTCAACCGGGGTGGCGGGCAGCACGCCGTGGCCCAGGTTGAAGATGTGCCCCGGCCGGCCACCGGCGGCCTCGATCACACGGCGAGCGCCGTCCTCGACGACCGGCCAGGGTCCCAGCAAGAGAGCGGGGTCGAGGTTGCCCTGGATGCCCCGGTCGTAACCGGTCACCCGCCAGGCGTCGCCGAGGTCGACGCGCCAGTCTACGCCGATCACATCGCCCCCGGCCTCCCGCATCAGTGAAAGGATGCCTGCCGTCCCGGTGCCAAAGTGGATCGACGGTGCCCCGCCCCGACGCAGCCCGCTAAAGATGCCGGCCATGTGCGGCAGCACGTAGCGGCGATAATCCGCCGGCGAGAGGGAGCCGACCCAGCTGTCAAAGACCTGCACGATCTGGGCGCCGGCCTCGACCTGTGTGAGCAGGTAGTCGAGGACTAACCCGGAGAGACGCGTCATCAACGCATCCCAGAGCGCAGGCTCCGAATACATCATGGTCTTGGTGGCCAGAAATTCCCGGGAAGGCTTCCCCTCGATCAGATAGCCGGCCAGCGTGAAGGGGGCACCCGAAAACCCGATCACCGCGACCGATGGATCGAGCTCGCGGCGGAGAAGCTTGATCGTCTCCATCACGAAGGGGACGGCTTCGCCGGCCGGGCGCGCCTGCAACCTATCTATATCTGGCTGCGAGCGAATCGGGTGATCGACCACCGGGCCGACGCCGTCCACGAGCTGCAGTTCCACGCCCAACCCGAAGGCGACGGGGAGCATGATGTCGGCGAAGAGGACGGCGCCGTCCACGCCGAGGCGGCGCACCGGCTGCAGGGTTACTTCGGCACAGAGCTCGGGGTTCTGGCAGATGGTGAAGAGGTCGTACGACTCGCGGATCTTTCGATACTCGGGCAGCGATCGCCCCGCCTGGCGCATGAACCAGACGGGCCTCCGATCGACGACTTCGCGGCGCGCGGCGCGCACCAGGCGGGGCAGCAGGTGATCGGCCGCCGGACGGCCGACTTCGCTGGCCTCGATCGTCTTCATCCGCCCGAGATGAGGCTGACCTGTCGCTGCAGGTCGTCCGCCCCGACCGCCTCCGGTGCGCTCAGGCCGAGCGCGAGCTGCAAAGCATCGGCGGGCGGCATGAGCACGCAGGTGAAGATCGGCGTCTCGCGTTCCGTGTAGCGGCTGGCCTGCGATTCCCGCAACTCCATCACGAGGTCCAGGAAAGCGGCGGGCTCGTCGCACTCGAACGCCACGACGAATTCCTGGTCGTCGAGGCCGAAGGAGTAGGCGGTGTTGATCTTGACCTGCGGGTAGCGATGTCCGATCGCGAAGTGCTCGACCATCATCGCCTTGCGCCGCTCGTAGGGAAGGCGGTACCAGATGCGCTTCTTCACCATCGGGTAGACGAAGAGGTAGCGGCCGCCCGCCGGCTTCAGCCGGGTCCGCCGCCCTTCCTGGTCGGGGTGTTTGTGGCGCCCGAGATAGGGGGAGGGCTTCATCATCGCCAGGAAGGAGTGCGCGACTCGCAGATAGGGTCCCAGCCGGGTGGCCCGCCATTGCGATTCCGCCCGCTGGATGGCGTCGACCGTGTCGGCCGCCTGCCAGATGAGGACATCGCAATCGCCACGGAGGCCGACCGTCGAGTAGGCGAGCAACGTCTCCCCCGTCGGACCCGCCTCGAGCAGCTCGGTGAACTCGCGCATCGCCGCTTCCCGCTCCTCGGCTGGCCAGCTGAGGACGGGCGCCTCGACTTTGAGGAACGTGTACTTGACGACCTGCCGCGCATCTGCCATCCGCTACAAGGTTATCGCACTAATCTTGATTTATGGCCCGCCTCTCCATCCAGAAGGTCCACGTTGGCCAGAAGGACACCAACTGCTACGTCGTCGCCTGCGCGGAAACGAAAGAGGCGGTCGTGATCGACGCCGGCGATGACGCGCCGAAAATCCTGTCCCAAATCGACGGTCTGAGCGTGAAATGGATCGTCTTCACGCATGCCCATCCAGGTCACACCGGCGCGAAAGACGAGGTCAAGACGGCGACTGAGGCAACCACCGGGATGCACCTCGCCGATGCCACCGCCTACCTCAAGTCGGCTGACCGCTACTTGCTCTCAACCGATGTCCTGCCGTTCGGCCAGTTCGCACTCGAGGTCCTGATCACACCAGGCCATACGCCGGGCGGTCTCTCATTCCGGGTCGGTAACCACGTCTTCACCGGCGACA
>Ga0209057_1000205_pt1 | contig 53762 bp, 42 predicted proteins | sample GraSoiAngelo_146_FD_185903 | JGI IMG/M metagenome (GOLD analysis project Ga0209057, IMG submission 185903) | Grasslands soil microbial communities from the Angelo Coastal Reserve, California, USA - 14_1009_05_30cm (SPAdes) (version 2) | ecosystem: Environmental > Terrestrial > Soil > Grasslands ...
CGGTGCTTGCGGCGATGCTTCACGAGGCGTTTCTACTCGGTGCCATCTACGAGCTGGATATGTTCGGCCGCGTGACGAAGCGCCTGTTCGAGAATCTGAACACGCGGTTCTACCAGTCGTCCGCCGAGCACAAGTTCATCTCGCTGATCTACGGCGAGATCTCGGACGACGCGCGGTTTCGGTTCCTCTCGGCCGCGCAGCCGGTTCCGCTCGTCTTCTCCAGCCGGCACGATCGGTTCATGAATGTCAGCGAGGATCTCTGCGTCTCATCACCGCCGCTGGGGATGGTGCCGTCGTTCCACGTGACGGACCGCAAGAGGACGACGAGCGTTCTGGGCTTCAAAGACGATTACAAGATGAACCAGTGGGTGCTCATGGGAGAAGGGGACATCCTTCTTCTCCATACGGACGGACTCGTCGAGCACCGGAGCGCTGAGGAGGACTATTGCCCGACGCACCTCGAACAGAAGCTCAGGGAAGTGAAACACCAGACCGCTGCGCACATCTTCGATTCGCTCAAAGCGGACCTGCTCGCCTTCGGGAAGCCGTCCGACGATGTCAGCCTCGTGGTGATCAAGCGGACTGCGTGATCTATTCCGCTTTGAGGGCCGACAACGGATCCACGCGGGCGGATCGCGTCGCGGGAACGGCGGCGGGCGGATTTGCCCGAAAACTATCGCCGCCTGTTGCCGCCGGTCGGACCGTCGTTGCTCGCCTCCCGTGCGCCGATCTCTCGCCGGGCCGAGTCACAAGGCCTCACGGCTGACGCCGAACACCTCCTTCACGGTGTCCTGCCGGCGTACAATGCGCTGGTCGCCGATGAACAGGAGAATCAAATGGTGCGCCCGACGCTATTGGGCCGGCCAGCAATTCGCCATGCGCTCGCTGTGACAGTATGTGTCTATGCGTCCGCCGCAGTGTTTTCGCTTGCGGCGCAGGTCCCGCAGTTGCGATCGATGACCGACGGTGTGTACTCTGCCGCGCAGGCAGCGCGCGGACAGCAGGTTTACCAGGTCCAGTGCGGCGAATGTCACGGCATGGCGATGGAAGGCACGACCGGCCCTCCGCTGGTCGGAGACAGTTTCCTCTCGAACTGGAGCGGGCGTCCGCTGGCGAATCTTATCGACAAGATCGAGAAGACAATGCCCTTCAACCAGCCTGTGAGCCTTTCGCGACAACAAGCCGCCGACCTCGCGGCGTACATTCTTCAGGCCGGAAAGTTCCCGGCTGGCCAAGCCGAGCTCACCGAAGCCACGCTGGCGCAGGTGGCGTTTCCCACGGTCCGAACCCTCCCGGCGCCCGCAGCCAGCGGCGCTGCCACGTTTCTTCCACCGCCAGAAGGAAACCTGGCCGAGCTGATGAGAGCCATCGCGTTTCCCGCTGCGAATACCATATTCAACCTTCAGATCAGGGATCCCGCTGCTCAGCCGAAAAAATCGCCGGCCTCCTCGCCGTTTGATTACGTCGAGTGGGGATCCTCGGTTTATCCCGGATGGTTGGCCGTCGATCAGGCTGCCATTGCGATCACGGAGACGGCGCCCCTCTTCCTCACGCCAGGACGCCGGTGTCAGAACGGCAGGCCCGTCCCCGTTGACCGCGCCGATTGGAAGCAGTACGTTGCAGCATTGGTGGAGGTCGGCAAGCTCGCGCATCAGACGTCACGAGCGAGAAATTACGAGGCCTTCGTCGACATCAGCGAGAAACTGAACGACGCGTGTGCAGACTGCCACAAGGTTTACCGCGACAAAGGCGGCACGGAGGGCAGCGGCGCCATTCGATGTCAGTGAACCGTCAACACGTGTGGTGCGCGAAGCAAGCTTCGCTTGAGGGCAACGAATCATGCGCCTGACGCCACTCGTCTCAACAGCCGTCGTACTTTCTATGTCGGGGGCTTCGTTCGCCCAGGAATGGATTGAATTTGCCAATCGGGAAGATCGCTTCACGTGCAACTTCCCGAGCCCGCCGAAGGTAACGGAGATAACCTACCGATCCGAGCGTGGAGCCGATCTGCCGGCGCGCGTCTATAGCGCCGTGCAGGGCCAGAGCCGCTACTCGGTGACCGTGGTCGATTACAACCAGGCTCGACGAATTCTCACCGAAAAAGCCAAGTCCTGTCCGGCGGGCGCCGAACCCTGCTTGGGATCACCGGGCGATGAGGGGCACTGGAAAGCTGACTTACGAGGAGCAATTATCTATGCATCATGGCGATTGATACAACGTGACGCCAAGCTGACGAGCTTTGTCTGGAATACCGTCGACCTCGTCGAAGGACATCAGCTTCAGCTCACCAACAACGCCGATAAGTCGCGTACCTTTGCCGGGATCTACATGCACGAGAACCGGCTCTATATTATCGAGGGCACCGTGCCGGCGGGTTACCCAGAGCCGGGGTTGTTTCAGCAATCGCTGGGATGGATCGACGAGAATGGAATCGGCCTTCGCTATCAGTCTGTCTACTCCAACGGATTCCCGACGCCCCCGCGCGTCAAGCGCTGAAGGCAGCAGTAAGGTCAGGGCCTGGACGAGGAGAATGAACATGCCGTTCAAATCAGGTCTTCGGCTCGCGACGATTTGTGCGATGGCCTTCGTGTTGCCGGTGTCCGCGCACCATTCCCATGGCAACTACGTCGACACGTTTATGGATATTGAGGGTGTGGTCAAGGAACTGCACTTGGTCGTCCCGCATTCTTGGATCTACCTGGAAGTGAAGGATTCCAACGGTGAGCCTCAAATGTGGGCATTGGAAGCAACGAGCCGCACAGGCCTCCAAAGAATAGGAGTCACGCCCGACTACGTCAAACCGGGCGACACCGTCAAAGCGCGGTGTCACCATCTACGGGACGGCTCCAACGGCTGTCTTCTGGGGTTTCTGAAGGCCAAGGATGGAACCGTCAAAGATTGGGACGGCAATAACGCGCCTCCCCCGCCTGATTTCTGAAATCCGCTTGGATCGCCCCAACACCGGTCATGACAACGGTGAGTGTGGTCCGCAGTCTCACAGTGCACCTCCGCCAGTCTTCGGCTCATTGCCACGCCTCGTTTCAGCGGTCGTGCTTGAGTACGCCAGACTATTTCGACGACGAGACGTGCCGGCTCGAACCGATCGAAAATCCGCTCGGCCCGAAAGCGTTACTTATCATCGCGCGCAGTGTCCCAACCGAAAACGTCGTAGTGGCTGCCACTGGGCGGCATACCGCCGTCGCGACGGTCGCCGAAAAGGGATTACGGACGGCGACCTGCTCAAGGTCGAAGCCGCTTGCTCCATGCCGTGCAATCCCTGATACAGTTCGCGCCGTGGAGGGGCTGGTGCAACGAGTGAAACTTCTCGCCCCGACAGTCATTGCGGCGTCGGCAGTGGCAGCCTTCGGACAGACGCCGGCAACCGGCGTCACCGTCTTCGAAGGCGCTCGTGTCACGTCGGTGACGCGCGTCCGCCGATCGAGAACGCGTCGTTCATCGTGAACGGCGCGCGGTTCGCGCAGGTCGGCAGAGCAGCCGATGTACGTGCGCCCGCGGGTGCGACACACGTGAACTTGGCAGGTAAAACGGTGATGCCCGTGATCATCGACACGCACACCCACCTGAGCCAGACGCGCGAGATGCTCATTGACGATCTGCGCAGGAGGGCGTACTTCGGCGTCGGTGCCGCGCTGAGTCTCGGTCAGGACACGACGGACGCGTCATTTCAGCTTCGTGCGCAAACGATGCCGGGCCTGGCGAGGTTCTTTACGGCCGGGCGCGGGATCACCGCGCCGGAACCGGGACGCACGACCGCGCCGTACTGGGTAACGACGACCGCAGAGGCGCGCAAAGCAGTGCAGGAAAACGCGGCCAATCGGCACCGATGGGAACACGCCGTATGCGCCGCACTTCGAAATGGCGGACATGGTGGCTGCCGGGATGAGACCGACGCAGGTGATCGTCGCGGCCACGAGCAACGGAGCGCAGTTTCTCAGGATGAGCAACACGGGTACGATCGAACCGAATAACAGTGCGGACTTCATCGTGCTAGATGCGAATCCGTTGGACGACATGACCAACACGCGGAAGATCTCGTCTGTGTACCTGCGCGGCGCATCGGTGGACCGCTCGTCGTACAAGTAGACGCTGGGGGCCTCAGGCCTCACAGCAACGCTCGTAGTCGAGGATATTCTGAAGCGCAGGTCCCGGCGACGAAACGGATCTCTAATTCTTGACGTATTTCGTCACGCCCCTCAGGGTTGCTTCCGCCGTGTACAAATTGCCCGCAGTGTCGATGGCGATGCCTTCCCCCATGGCGCCATCGGGAGAATCCGTCTTGTGGGGTGGGATGAACATCATCACCTTGCCGTCTTTGAGACTGCCGATCCGAATCCCCTTGAGCCAGCCCGGGTGAACCCTGTCGGTCGACTCTGAGTCGGCCGTGTAAATCATGTCGCTCGTGTCGATGGCCAGCCCGCTGACGCGGCCGAAGTCGTCGTATTCACTGAGAAACTTCCCGTCTTTCGTCAGGATCTGAATACGATGGTTATGGCGGTCGGCGACGATCAGCCGACCCCGGGAATCGAACTCGAGCGCGTGCGGCGTCCGGAACTCGGCCGGGCCGGTTCCCGCTTTGCCGATCGCTCTGAGGTACTTTCCATTTTTGTCGAACACGGAGATGCGTCCGATTAGATTGGGATCGGTGACGTCGGTGTGGCTCTCGGCTACGTAAACATCACCATTCCTCGGGTCGGTGACGACGTCAGTTGGCTCGATCAGGGCATCGGGAGGAGTTCCCCTCACGCCCGGTTTGCCGAGCGTCATGAGAACCTTGCCGTCGGGATTGAACTTGACGACGACGCTCCCTTTGTTGTGTTCTCCGGGAAACTTCTCGAGATCATCGGCGCTTGGGGCGCGCGCGTCGGTCACCCACACATTTCCATCACGATCGACGTGGATGCCATGCGGCCAGACGAACATCCCTCCGCCAAAGCTCCTGATCTCCTTCCCGGACTCATCGAAATGGTGCACGGGGTTCGCGTTGGTGCCGAGGCATCCCGGGGTCGTCCCCGGCGAGCATCGGTCCGTCGCCCACACGGTTTTGCCATCGCGGTCGATCGCGACGCCGTTAGAACCGCCCCACGGGCGACCTTCCAGATTCAGCTGCGCCCAATCGCGGATCACGCGATATGGATTGGGGCCACTGTTGATGGGCCGAACTTTCTCCGTCTGAGGAGTGCCTCCCCGCTGCTGCCCCTGAACGCTGCTTCCCTGCAGCGCAATCCAGATGACCAAAACCGGAACGAACCACAATCTCGCGAAACCTGAACCGGACATCGCCTCGCTCCCTTCTCCTTGAACAACCGACGGCGGTTCTAGGTTACTTCCAACGCTGAATTGCGTGTTGATGCAATGATCCGCCGGCTCGCCGGGTACGACGCGACGTGACTCAAGGGTCGCGACCTGCGCGAGCTATTTGATCGCGTTGCGCGTCGCCTTCAGCGTCTCGCCGAGCTGTTTCTGCAGCATGCCGAAATCCCACCCGAGGCTGATCAGCCTCCAGCCCGCCGCGACGCGCGCCTTGACGTCATCCGGCGTCGCGTCGATCGCCGGAACGACGTGGTACTTCTGGCATAGCTTGAGGATCTTGTCGTTGTCGGCTTCGGACAGGTGCACGACGTGCAGCGCAGCGAGGCCCGGCGTCGAGATGATCTGTTCCGCGTGACGAACGCCTTCGTCGGTCTCGATCATCGCGACGACCATCAGCTGTCCCTTGGGGTTCGTCGGCCAGAGTGGCGAGACGCCGGTGTGACCGCCTTGCCCCGACAGATTGAGCCCTTCGAAGCCTGACTGTTCGGCCTGACCGAACGCGGAGACGATGCGCTGCATCTCGGCGCCGCTTTCGACGATCGGCACCCACACGCCGATCGCGGGGCCGACGCGCATCACTTCCGAGATTTCGTACCGCGGATCCCATCCGCCGCGATGCGCGAGCTTCACGAGGACATTCGGCATCGGGCGCGGCTGCGTTCGATAGCGGTGGTGAAAGTCCGCGATCTCGAGCAGGAACCGATGGAGCGCCTGGAAGTCGTAGATGTCGTGCTCGAGATCCGCGACGATGAAGTCGGCGTCGCTCGTGCCGAGGACCTTGGCGATGCGCGTGGCCGGAGTGGCGCCGGTCCAGACACCGATCGCTGGCTTGCCGGCCGCGAGCAGCGCGATGACGTTGTTCTGCGAGTCCTCGGCCGCACGGAGCGCGGGAGCGGCGGCTCCGGCAGCGCACGCAAGGGCGGCTGCCGTCGCGGCAAGACGCATCTGCATGGATCCTCCGAACAGCCGTGAAGGCTGCGCTACGGTCACGTGTTGAAACGCGCGGGCCGATACGGCGCGAGCGGTTCGGCCTCCACGCCGTCGAGAATTTCGAGCACGGCGAGGTGCGCCACGAGCGGCGACAGCGTCACGCCGCTGTGCATGACGGTGACGTACACGTCGCGCCTCGCCGGCGGAAAGCCGATGATCGGGAATTCATCCTGCGGCAACGGGCGATATCCCAGCGTCACCTTCTCGATACTCGTCCTTGCGAACGCCGGCAGCACCTGGCTCGCCTTGCTCAGAAATTGCTCGGCCGCCTCGCGACTCGCGTCGTTGGTCGGCGATCCCCCGAACCCCGAGCCGCACACGATCCGGCCGTCCGGCTTTTGCTTCATGTGAACGACCGGCGACAGCACGACACGTTCGAGTACGCGCGGCTGCGGCGGCGTGTGCACCAGCACGCCCGGCGATTCCTTGAGCGGAACGCGCACGCCCGCCAGCGCCGCGACGCGAGGCGTGTCAGTGCCGCAGGCAACAATCAGGACGTCGGCTTCGATCTCTCCGGCGGTCGTCTTGACCGCGCGCAGCTTGCCGTTCCGCTCATCGAGGCCAGTGACTGCGGACGGATAGCTGACGCGTGCGCCGGCGCTCTTCGCGCGCTCGAGGAGCAGCTCTGTCACTCTGACAGGATCGACGCTGCCTTCGAGCTCGGCGTGCGCCGCGGCAGCCACCCGTCCGGGTTCGACGTGAGGCTCGAGCGCGCGCAGTGCGGCGTCGTCGATCAAGTGCGTCGGGTACGCCCACCCTTGATGATGGCGCACCTCTTCGCGGAAGGCCTTCGCGCGCGCCTCGTCGCCGTACCATTCGACGCTGCCGCCCCATCGCAGCGGGAGGTCGCCGGGCAGCTCGCGGTCGAGCTGCTGCCACGCTTCGATGCCGAGCCGATTCAGGTTGAAGTACGAGAGCGGCTGTTTCGAGTACGTCGAGTTGATCCAAGCAAAGGAATTCGCAGTCGCACCGCTTGCCGGCTTGGTTCGCTCGACAACCGTGACTGATGCGCCGCGCTTTGCGAACCGATACGCGAGATTCGCGCCGATGATGCCGCCGCCGGCGATCACGACGCTCTCAACGGCCGCGCCGGACATCCTCGGCACGCCCGCGACGGCGACGCCGCCGATCAGTTGCAGCAGCGTACGGCGGTCGAGATGTCGTCCCATCATGCCGGAATACTACCGCAGGACACTGGGCCGCATCAGGGCTGTCTGGGCGTTAGCATAACGCCCGTTCTCAGCCGCTCCTCAGCCTGTGGCTGCTGAAAATTCCGTTCTTGTTGTCACGATTGATGTTGCGGCCAACCACCGATACGCTTCCCGCCGATGTCGGTCTTCGTCTGGCTCCTTATGACCCTCCGAGGTTGCGTGCGGTCACGTGCGGCGTTGCACCTCGAGGTGCTCGCGTTGCGCCATCAGCTTCAGGTGCTTGAGCGATCACGCCCTCGACGGCTGCGTCTGACGCACCATCCCCTCGCCGCCCGTTCAGGACGATGTCCGCGACGTTCCGAACTTGCCGAATCCGCCTGAATCGACTCTTTGCGACCACATCCAGGTCCGTCGACTCAGGAACCGGTCGCGGATGCCTCGCCAACCGTCTCTTGGCGATGCTGCGCGACGCGGCAAGCATCGAGCCATGTTTTGACCAGGATCGTCGTCCCAAGTGACACATCATGATCGGCGGCCATTGCCTTTGCTCGAGCTCGCATTTCCTTGAACTGATCCGATCGCGCCACGTTGTGAAGGTATTGAAATACGCCATCGTCGAAATCGTCGACGACGACGCCGGATCCGTAGCGCGAGATCAAATCTGCCGCGACCGTCCCTCGCAAGGCGACGGCTGGAGTTCCGCAGGCCGCGGCCTCGAGCAGGACCAAGCCGAGCGTATCGCTGCGTGTCGGTATCAACAGAAAGTGTATGGCTCGGTACATTGCCACGAGATCGTCACCATGTTTGTAGCCGACAAAATCGGCGCTCGCGCGCGCGAAACGCCGCCGCTCGGGTCCATCGCCAACAATCGTCAATCGACAACCGAGACGCTTGATCGTGTCGGCATGATTCAGGATTCGGGAGAGATGTTTCTCTTTTGCGATTCTGCCAACAAACCCGAATACAACCGGCTCAGCGTCCTGATCGCCTGATGGCATCACGTCGGCCGTTGCAAACCGCCGGACATCGACAAACGCCGAGGCGTAAAGAAGCTTCCGTTTCAGCACGCTGCTGAGGCATCGTTCGGTGCGGCTCGTGTGCGCGATGAGAACGCTGCATTGTCCATAGATCAGTCGGTCCCACCGACGTGCGATCATTTGTGCGGCGGTCGCCTTCAGGCGAGACGGGATTAGGGACGGCAGATATTCGCTGACATATGCGGGCCAATTGGTGTGATAAAAGCCGACGCACGGCTTTCGATACCTGGCGGCGTACCGCATCGCAGATAAGCCCAGAAAGCCCTGCGTCGCAACATGGACTACGTCGACATGCCCATACATAGATTCAAGGTTTCTGAAGTCCTTGTGTCTAACATATCCGGTGACCAGCTCCGGATACTGCGGAAGATGAAATCGGAAGCGTGGTGCCATTCCGATCGCCTGATGACCGTATCCAATCGACTGTTCGCAGGCGTGATCGGTCGGATGAACGACCAGCAGCCGACAGTATCCGCGGAACCGCTCATCCATGCAGCGAATCACGGCTCGATACAGCGTTGTGATTCCATTCGTCTGGTTCCAACAATCTGTTGCGAGCAACACCAGACGTGCCCTGTTTGCGTCGCGGAGGATGGGATGGAGGTCCATACCTTTCGCGCGTCGGCGGTGGGTACACCACCACTTAAAGATCGATCAGAACGTTGACGGCTACGGCTCGTTCACGCGCCATTGCCACTTGTGAGCGCGAGAGGACCAGAGGGCAGACACTGCGTCACACATGCAGCCGTTGTCTCCGCATGACTCGGCGAGAGCATTGTTAAGTGGGTTCCCGGCGTGTCGACGACGACCACCGCTCGAGCATGCTTGCGCCAGATAGACTCGAGAGAGGGAAGGCCAGGCTCGCGCCCTGCGGGCGAGAACAGCGTGAGCTCACCGCGATAAAACCCTGGTTGATACCTTGCTGAGGCGATGAGCGCGCTTGCCGCGACCTTGACTCCAATTAAGGGCGAGCCGCTGACAGAGAGACGCCACGCGCGAAGTTGCTCGACTGACTTGCGCAGTGTGGCGGGCCACCTCCGAATTGACACCGCGCGCAGAGCGGCGGCGAAGAGCGCCATTCGCCGAGCGCTGATGGCGAGCCAGGTCTGTAATGGCCATCGCACCGGACTCATCGTCGTATCAAACAGCCCGACCAAACCGACTTCATCGCCCGACTCGGACAAGCGTCGGGCAATCTCGAACGCTGCAAGTCCACCTGAGGAATAGCCGCACAGGTGATACGGACCGTTCGGCTGGCGCTGCTTGATCTCTCTCAGATAGTCCACGGCCATCGCCTCGATGCTCGTGTGCGGTTTTTCTCCGCGTACTACACCGCGCGCCCGAATGCCAATCACGGCGCCACCGTAAGTCAAGCGCCGCGCCGTAGGCAGGATTTCGACGAGATTTCCGCCAACGCCATGGATGAAGAAAACCGCCGGCAGGCCGCTGCCCGCCTTGAGAGTGACCAGAGGAGTCGAGCCTGGTGCGCGCCGCTCTCTCAGCGCCTGGCAAAGCTGAGAGAACCTCGGCGCCTCGCTGATCAGCATGAGCGGGATCTCGAAGCCGAGTACCCGCTCGAGCTCGAGCACGAATGTGATGGCCTTGAGCGAGTCGCCGCCGCTGTCGAAAAAATCATCGTCAGTTGCTCGAACCGGTGTGAGCAACACATCTTGCCAGACGCCAGCCACCGTCTGCGCCACGTGATCGCCGCCGATCCCCGGAAGCGTGGCTTCGTCGATCGATTCAGCACGTTCCCGTTGAACACGGGCCTCGTCGAGGGCGGCGAGCGCGCGAATATCCAGTTTCGAGCTCGGCAGCCGCGGAATCGAAGGCTCAAGATAGAAGCGTGCGGGGCGCATCGCCAGCGGTGCGGAGCGCATCAACTCCTTCAATTCGCCAATCAGTTCAGGAGGCGCTCCATCGCGCGCACTTACATATGCGACGAGCGTCAACGTGCCATCGGCGCTGCTCGGCCGTCCCGTCACGGCCACATCTCGAACGGATGTGTGCGCGCGAAGCATGGCCTCGACTCCATCGAGATCGACGCGAAACCCGCGTATCTTGACCTGCCTATCCTTGCGGCCGACTCGCTCCAGCAACCCGTCGGGCCGCTGGCGCGCGAGGTCTCCGGTGCGAAAAATCCGCTCTCCATGCGTGGCGTCCGTTTCAACGCTCTTGTCCGCGAGCCGTCCCTCGACCCAACTTCCCAGCGAAACGTATTGTCCTCCGACGATGAGCTCACCGACTTCGCCTGGCGGCGTAGCACGACCGTCTTCGTCGACTAACGCGAGATGGTTGCCAGGCAGCGGATAGCCAATGGGAATGCGAGCATCCTCACGTCTGCACGTGTCGTTCACGAACCACTGCATCATCGGCGCTTCCGTCGCCGCGTAGACGAGTTGGACTGCGGCCTCTGGTGCAAGCCACGCGCGCAGCGTCTCGACGTCGTTCCACACGGTCGTGTCTCCGCCGACGCGCACCAGCCTCAGAGCAGCGTCCGCGTGTCCTTCCCGAGCCGCGACGATGGATCGTAGAAGAGCCGGAAACGCGAAGAGGACGGTGATGGCCTCCGCGCGGATCACGTGCAAGATCTCGCGTGCCCCGACACCTCGCGGATCGAGAAGGTGAATGCTCGCTCCCGCCAGCAGCGCGGTCATGACGTCCCGGACGCCGACGATCGTGCAGGCCGGAGCAAGAGTCAGATGTCGGTCCGCGGCGTTGATGTGCGCGGCATTGATCGATTGCGCCACGCGCTGCAGCAGGTTTCGCTGACTATTCACGACGCTCTTTGGCTGCCCTGTGCTGCCGGACGTGAATAGGACACAAGCGGGTTCATCCAAACCCATAGGGGCCGGTCGCCAACCCTTGGGCGCGGACCTGGGCAAGCCAGTCAAACGGATGACACGCACCGTGGGCATCCGAGCTTCGACACTCCGCAGACCATCGTCGAGCGTGATGACCAGCGTCGGGCGTGCCTGCCGCAGCACGTCGCCGAGCCAGTCCGGCGGATGGTGTGTATCGAGGACGACAAACGGGTGTCCTGCGGCGAGGCATGCGAGCATGGCGATCGGAAACATCGGGCATGCCGGCAGCAGGATGGCGATCAGGTCGCCGGGCCCCGTGTTGGCCCCCAGGATTTCGGCAAGTCCCGAGACCGCGTCCCACAGTTCACCAAAGGTGAGAGCCGTGTTCGCTTCCCTGATTGCGATGCGGCTTCGCTCTCGCCGGGCCACGCGCTCGAAGAGCTCGATGATCGGCCGCTGCAAATTGTCCTCGCGAAAGCGCGTGAAGAGCCGGGTCGCGGGCCCGTTCCAGTCCAAGGCACGCGGATCGTTCTTGAGCCACGCAACAGCAGGAAACGTATCGAGAACGCCGTCCGAAAGGTCGGTGCGCGTATCCCCTCGCAAGGAATGCAGGACCTCGGGTATCGAGAGCCTTAAACATAAGACGTAGACACACTACAGCCTGTTCCAGAGGCTATCGGTTGCCACCCGTCACCTTGGACAGAAGCGCGAAGAACTCCCGCTTTCGCGGCGAGCTGATCGTCCAGTTGACCGGCACGTTCTGGTACCCGTCGTCGAACCGCTCTCCGGTCATCCGGTAATCGAAGTATCGCCAGCTCGAATAAGCGCGCAGCGCGGCCAGCATGTTGTTTTACGGCTTGCTGAAATCGAAATGGTCGTCCTCGTTGAAGACGATCGGCTGCCCGCGATAGCTCGGCAGCTTCCTGGTCTCCGTCGACCATCTGCGTGATGCGCGCCGGATCCTGGACACCGTTGCCATGCAGCAGAACGAAGTCGACCACGTTCACCAGCGAATCCGACGGCACTCGTCCCCCATTCAGGCTGGTGCTGACGAGCAGCCGGCCCGCCGGCGACCCGACCTTGCCTTTCGATCGCTCCTTCAATCGCTCGATGAGCCGTACTGCTCCTCCGGTGGGTTTGATGATGTCGTGCTTGAATCCAGCGTTGTCGGCTTCGTTGGCCACCTCGACCAGCACGTGCATATATCCCTTGTCGACGAGCCAGTCCGTGGCCGCGTCGGCCGCACGCATAACGGACTGCTGGTCGTCCATCCGTCGCTCCGTTGATCGCCCCCCAATGCGCCCTTCGCGTTGTGGGAATAGTCCTCGGTGCGACCGCGGCAAACAGCGAACCCGCACTTCGACCAAACCAACAGTGTTGTCCGGTCGGATCGGTTCGGCATTCCGAAGCAGTTGTGAGCGCGTGATCGAAGCGCCTCACAATCGAAGACATCCTTATCGAGGTGGATGCCCTCTGTAAGTCCGTACGTCATTGTTCTTTTGTGAAAGGCATTCCAGGTCGAGTCGGTTCGTCAAGAACATCCCTAAACTGTACTCAACGCGAAAGCGGCTTACTTCGATCGTAGGCCAGCCGTTGGCGCAGCGTCCGATTTGTCGTGCGTTTCACTCGATCGCGTCGGGCATTTCATTTGCGCATCACGCGCCGCGCAAATCCTCGATCGAGGCAGGCCAACGTCGCGAGGTCATCATCGAGCGACGCCACAACAAAAGGAGCATTGACATGATCCGGGTACCGCATCCGCGACTTTCTCTTCGCTTTGCACGGCTTCAGGTCTTGGGACCGACGGTCGCGACCTGCGCCTTCGTGCTGTTCGCGGCCGGCAACGCCTCGGCACAGCTGGCCGCCAATCAGACGCATGGGTTCGGTAACGGCCGGTGAGAAAAGGGTAGAGAGCGTACTCATCGTGCGCGAACCCGGCGCGAAGATGCCGGCGGACTTGGGCGGGGACATCTACGCCTCTCTGCGTCCGGGTGAGGAAGCCGCGCTACTCGTGGACGTGAGACGTTCGCGCTGTCGTTTCCTGGCGGTGAGCAGGACCCCGAGATCCTCATGCCGATCGGAAGGCGACCACCGGCGTCGGTCTGCCGCTGGCGCGCGCACGGGCTCACCCGGAGTGGTAAGCTGCACCTTTCAAAAGGAGGTGCGGGCATGCAACCGGAGATTCCGACGCTTGCGCTGTTCACGCTCGCTGGCCTGATGGCCACCGCGGCGAGTGCGCAGGTTGTGAGGCAGGAGGTCCCTGGTATCCGGAACTTCGCCAAGGTCGAATCGACCGTGGCGTGCGCAGGCGCCATTACGCCCACCGCGATCCAGGAAATCAAGAAGATGGGTTACGCGTCGATCATCAACCTCCGCCTCGCGACCGAGCCGGGGGCCGACATCGACGCTAACATCGCCGCTGCGAAGGTGGCCGATATTCCCTATTACCACATCCCATTCAGTGCGGCGGCGCCGGACCCCGCGGTCGTCGACACGTTTCTGAAGACGATCACCGCGCCGGGCGTCCAGCCGGCGTTCATCCATTGAGCTGGCGGTGGAAGAGCCGCCGGGATGTGGCTCATGAAACGCACGATCGTCGATGGCTGGGACACCGACAAGGCGCTCGAAGAAGCGACGGAACTCGGGCTCACGAACGAAACGCTGAAGCAGTTCTTCGTCGCGCAGATTCAGCAGCGAAAGCGCTGACCGAGCACACGCGGAACCCGACCGCGACACCTGGTCTTCGTGACGAACAGGAGGAGACCCGATGCGATTAGCACTCGCGCTGGTACTTGCGATCATCGCGACAGTGCACAACGCGGGAGCGTCTGCTCAGAAGGCGACACCCGAGGTGCGAACGCTCAGCGGAGAATGGACTTTCTCCGCCGAGGGCTACGTCATGCCGCTGTCGCTGCGACAGGACGGCACGAGAGTGACAGGGACCCTCGAAGGATTCCACGGTTCGTTTCCGTTGCAAGGAGAATTCAGGAAGGGGCTGATTCATTTTGCGGGCTCGTCGGACGGCGGCGGAATCCGGCACAGCGACGACTCAAATGACATTGACCTCTTCGCGATTGGAACGCTTCAGCCAGACGGGTCGCTGCAGGGAACATTAGTGAGTACAGTCGGAAATCTGACCTGGCACGCTGAGCGGAACACGGTGCACCCGGGCGGTCCCAGTTCGGAACACCTGCGCCACTGATGGCGGCGGAGCTCGATGATCTCTTCGCTTCGCCAGAAGATTGCGGGCTTTCTCGAACTGAAAGCCACACTCTGACTGCAGCAGCGCAGATCCAGAACCTAGGGCACCGCCCGCTTGAGTTTTATCGCAAGGTCGGTTGACGATCGTCGGTGTGCTCGCGGACGCGAACGGGTTCGGAAAACCGGACAACAACATCGCGGCAGCCGACGCTCCCTCCAAGCCCGTGCGATCGCGTCGCGGCGAAGCGCAGCTCATTTCTCAGGTCAGTCGTGAGCAAACGCCGATCGGACGAGCAACCCCCTTGAGGCGCCAGCGTCGCGGCAGTACTCGACTCTGTCCCCTACTCGGCCCGGAGTGCGACGATGGGATCGACGCGCGCGGCCCGGCGTGCCGGCGCGTAGCTGGCCGCAAGCGCCACGGCGATCAGCCCGAGGGCCGACGCGACGTACGTGAACAGGTCGTTTGGCTTCACGCCGAACAGCAACGCCGCGAACATCCGACTCGTGGCGTACGCCGTCGGAAGCCCGATCGCGACGCCTGCCGCGGCGATTGCGACCCCTTCGCGCAGGACGAGCGACATCACGTTGCTCGTGCCGGCGCCGAGCGCGACACGAACGCCGATCTCCGCGGTCCGCTGCGACACGGAGTACGCGACGATCCCGTACAGTCCAATCGACGCGATCGCGAGACCGATGAGCGCGAACGCGGCGATCAGGATCGTGCGGAACCGCGCCGGCGCCGTCGCCGTGTCGATGATGCCATCCAGCGTCTTGATCGACGACATGGCAACAGTGGCGTCGACCGAGGCGACAACATGCCGGAGCTCCGACGCGACGTTCACGTCGCCGGCGGTGCGGATCGTCAGGAACGCCGAAAGCCAGGGTGCCTGTGCCATCGACCAGTAGACCTGATCGCCTGCCGTCGCATCGATTCCTGAGTACTTCACGTCCGACACCACCCCGACGACGGTCGCCTCCTTGCCGCTGCTCAGGCGGTACTGAAACTTTGGGACCGCGAAGGTCTGTCCGATCGGATCGTCGTTGCCGAACAGGTGGCGTGCTGTCGTCGCGCTCACGATGACCACCGGAGGGTGCTGCGGATCGTCCGCGTCGGTGAAGAACCGGCCCTTCAGCAGACGGATGCCGAGCGCCTGGAAGTAGCCAGGCGTGCAGGCCACCGCGCTCGCGACGTAGTCGACATCATCGCCTTTTCTCCGCAGCGACATCATGATGCGGCTTGTATCCGGCGGGAGGCTCGTGCCCGCACCGACCGCGCGGACGCCGGGAATCTGCTGCACCTCGTCGATGACGCGCAGCATTGTTCCGGCGATCTCATCGGCCGAGTGTGGGCGCCCGAATGCCGTGTTGATCGACGCGGTGAGGACGTGATCCGACGTGACGCCGAGATCGGTTCCGAGGAGATCGACCAGGCTCCGCCCGAGCAGCATCGCGGCGACGAGCAGGACGACGGCGGCGCCGAGCTGCGCAACGCAGAGCAGCTGCTGCAGTCGACGGTGGCGGCGAGTCGGCGCGTTCGTCATTGCCCGAGGCGGTGAGACGTTCGCGGCCTGGATGGACGGCGCGATGCCGGTGGCCACGGTCGTAAGCAGGCCGAGACCGATGGCGAATGCGAGCACGAGGGAATCGACATGCACGTCGTGCAGGCGCGGAAACGTCTCGGGATCGACGCGCGTGAGCGCGGCGGCGGCCACTTGTGCGATGACGACTCCGCCGCCGACGCCGCCGGCCGCAAGGAGCCCGGATTCGATCAGCCCCTGCACGACGAGTTGGCCGCGTGATGCACCCAGCGCTTGCCGAATCGATGTTTCACGAGTGCGCGCGACGTTACGCGCGACGAGCAGGTTCACGATATTCGCGCACGCGACGATCAAAATGATTCCCACGGCGGCCCAGAGGAGCAGCAGCGCCGGCCTGCCGTCGCCGAGTTGCTTGTCGCGCAGCGTCGTCACCGTCGTGTGCAGCCGGCCGAAGGTCTTCGGGTCGGCCGTCGCGAGCGCCCGCGCCGCGTCGGCGACGTCGGCGCGCGCCTGCGCGATCGTGACATCGCGCTTCAGGCGGCCCAGCAGCTGGACGCTGCAGCATTGCGGTCTGCGAGCGTGCGCGAAGGCTGAAGACTCCCACACGTCTGTCTTCCACGACGGCACGTCCCATTGCGGTCCGGCGACGCCGATGACGACGTAGTCAGTTGAGTTGAGGACGACATGCGCGCCGAGCGCGGCGGAGGCTCCGTTGAAGAGCCGCTGTGCCAGCCGCTGGCTGATCACAATCGACGGCGTCAGCATGTCAGCCGGCCCGATCGGGCGCCCAGCGAGAATCGGTCCGCCGACCGCGGAGAAGAACGAAGGTGCGACCGTCGCACCGTCCAGTATTTCCGCGCCATCCCGGGTCGATAACTGAAAGACCTGGTTCGTGTAGAACGTGACGTCGGAGAAGGCGCGAAGCGACTCCTGCCAGCGCTCCGCCGCATCCAACGGCCAGTAGACGTGTCCGGGCCGAGGTGTGCCCTCGTAGTCCCGCGTCGCGTCGATCACGACGAGACGGCCGGCCTCGCGATATGCGAGCGGCCGGATCAGCAGTTGGTCGACGACGCTGAAGATCGCCGTATTTGCGCCGATGGCGAGCGCGAGCGTGCTGAGCGCGGCAGCGGTGAAGGCCGGCGTCCGCCGCATCCCTCGAACTGCGTATCGGACGTCGCGGGCGACGATCTCCAACGGCGGCAACGCGCGGCGGATAATCGCCACAAAAGATGGATCGAAATTACGTGCATCGCGTCAGCGTGTCAAGCCAACTGATTCGCCAAACTGCGCGGCAGAATTGCATCATTCGATGCTCGGATGCGTAAAGACTAGGCGACTTTTTGGGGACTTATCGTTAGCGGCGGTTTCTCGCTCACTCGCCTTCAGGTGCAAGTTCGACGCGCATGTTGCGGACCGAGCGCTCCGCTGATCTTCGTCACGGTCTTATCGATTTACGCGCGAGTCGAATCTGCTTCATCACGTCGCCGCCCAGAGAAGGCTTGCCTGAAGGCCGAGCGAAGTCTGGCGAGGCGACTCGAAGGACAGTTCCGGAATCCGTGATTACTCCCAGCGTAGCGCGACGAGGGGATCGACGGCAGCCGCGCGCCGTGCCGGAATGTAGGCGGCCAGCAGCGCGGGCGAGTGCGAGTACGGCGCACGCGGCCGCGAGCGCCGCGGGATAGCCATGCCGTCAGCCGTTCGCGCAGGAGCACTTCGTCGACGTACTGATCGAGTCTGGCGACATCGCGCACGAAGTGACGCCCGGATGTCGAAGCCATGTTCCGGAACGAGTCGACCACGAGTGCGACGTTATGATCGGTGCGTACGAGCATGATCGGCTGCTGAATCGAGACGTTGTCCTGGGAACGCACGGACCAACGTCGGCTGGTGCGGTTCGTCAAGGCATCTGTACGGCGCATCGGCGACAATACCGACGATCTCGAACTTAGGAGGCGTCTGTCGCGTAACGACGCGAACTCGACGTCCGATCGCGCCGAAGTTCGGAAACAACGAGCGCGCGAGCGCGTCAGTGACGATCGCGATTGGCGTCGAGTCTCGCGTGTCGCTCCAGGCGATGTTGCGCCCTTGCAGCAACGGAATGCCGAGCGATCGCCCGGATGACTGGCGTACCTTCAACACGCTCGTCAACGACGCGCGCAACTACTTCATGACCGGCCATACGAACGGCTCGGCGGTACCAAGATAACGGTCGACCAAAACATCCCTGAAGGGTGGAGGCCAGGCGGCCAGCCTCAATACGGGAAGATCGCGGACGGCGCGGAGGAGCGACACATGTCGCGCGCGAGTGCCGCGCGCGCCGTTCCTCATTTCTGCGCCGCAGGATCCGCAGCGCGACGCTCCGCTCGAATCACACGGTTCCATTGCGCCGCCGTCGTGCAGCCGGCGGTGGGGCTGGTTGTGATCCGCGCGGCAGCGTCGTTTGAGGTCTCTACGCTGGTGTCCTCCGGCGCGAACTCGGTACCGCCTCGCCTAAATCGGCGCGAGCCGCCAGCGCCTCCTGCGGCGTGGCCTCCGCAGGCTGTTGCACACGGTACACCGCGGCTGCGAGCGCGCCGCCGACGAACGGCCCCAGCAGGTAGAGCCATAGGTTGGCCAGCGAGCCGTGGTCGAGCACCGCCGAGACGAGAATCGGCCCGATGCCAACGGCCGGGTTGAAAGCTCCACCCGAGATCGGCCCCCCGGCAAAGGCGCCGGCGGCCACGGTGAACCCGATCGCTAGACCGTAGAACGAATTGCCCGTCGTCTGCGGTGCGGTCGCGCTGTGGAGGACGACTAGGCAGAGGGCGGTCGTGTACAGCACCTCGATGAGAAGAGCGCCAACCGCGGAGGCTCCCTGTCCCGGCGCGGGCGCGAAGGTCCGCCCGAGTACTACGTAGACCACAATTGCGGCGGCAACGGCGCCCAGAACCTGCATGGTCATATAGGGCGCGACGTCGCGAGGCTGGAGCTTGCCCCGCATCAGGACAGCCAGCGAGACGGCTGGGTTGTAGTGCCCTCCGGAGACGTGCCCGCCCATGTACACCATCACCATGAGCACAGCGCCGATGGCGAGCGGCGCCATCGGGGTGCCGCCCAACACTGACAGCCCAATCGTAAGGACAAGGAAGAACGTGCCGATGAGTTCGGTCAGATACTTGTTCATGTGCGTACTCCTAAGGGGTTTTGCCAGCGGCAGCGTTCGACGGCGTGAATCCGAGCCGCTCGGTGAGTCGCGTCCGCGAAGGAACGCGCGGGAGAGTGCGCGGATCGCTGCAGCTCAGTGCTTCGGTTCGCCAGGTTCTGCACGTCAGTTCTCATCGCTTGGCGCCGGACGACGCTGACAGCGTGCGCGGAAGCGGAATGCTCGGCGAACGAGCGCTTCTCATTCGTCTGCACGAGGTCGGTCCGGACGCGTCGCCGCGATCTCATCCTGACGGTCCCATTAAGAGCAAAGCGCATGCCCCGCAAGTCAAGCATCGCAACCGTCTGGACGTCAAGCCTTCGAAGCGCTCACCATCCACGCAAACGGCCGCGGTGATGTCTTCACTGCGAAGTGGTCTAGCGAACTGTTCAACTTCAACCGAATGTAGGTACGCGTGAATCGCATTCGGCGCGTAGTTCCGACGCTGGAGTTCTTCCAGCATCATCCTTCTGAGATGGGTCACAGGTGCGTTCTTGTGACCCACACCCTATGGCAGCGGCGGCGGCATTCGGTAGGGTTCTCAGGTCGTTTTTATTCGGTGTCACGGTCCACGATCCGATCACCTACGCGCTTGTCCCCGTTGCGCTCACGTTCGCGGCCGTGATCGGCCTCTGGCTTCCGGCGCGGCACGCCGCTCGCGTCGATCCCATCGTCGCGTTGAGGACCAATTAATCCAGGTCGGACGGCTCGTTTTCGACAGACGATACGCCACCACCATCAGCAGAGTCGTTGAATTGTGATGCATTAACGGGACGATCCACTTGGCGCTAGAAGTTACGGGATCGTCGGTCTGGTGGACTTGATCACCTAGCGACTACTCGTTAGGGCAACGGCCTGCAATGCCTTCACGGGGTTTCCGCGCCCGCCAGAAGCCACAGCTGCTTTGCATCGCTCGAATTCGACCTGGGAGCGGTCACGCGGTGTCCAATATTCCATGCTTGTTGCCGAGAGTCTCACAAAGCATTACGGTGCTCTAACCGCACCTCGCGACGTGTCATTTCAGGCTCGGCCTGGCGAAGTGTTGGGCTTGCTCGGACCCAATGGTAGCGGCAAGAGCACGACTGTCAAGATTCTGACTGGCCTGCTGCATCCGTCGGCCGGCGACGTCACCGTTAACGGAACCGATATATTTGCGGACCTCCCAAAGTACAAAGCGAAAATCGGCTACGTACCTGAAGAACCTCACCTGTACTCCTACCTCACCGGTCCTGAGTACTTGCGCCTCGTGGGGCGTCTTCGCAACATCGACGAAGGCGCGCTGAACGCCAAGATCGATCGTTTCCTGCAGCTGCTGGACATTTACGACGACCGCTATCAGACGTTGTCGTCGTACTCCAAAGGCACGCGCCAAAAGATTCTGATTTCAGCTGCCGTCCTGCACAATCCGCAAGTGGTCGTGCTCGACGAACCATTTTCCGGACTGGACGTCAGCGCCGCCCGAATTCTGAAAGCCTTCGTCAAGGCGCTCGCAGACGAAGGAAAGATCGTCGTCTTTAGCTCGCATGTATTGGAGGTCGTCGAACAGGTCTGCTCGCGAGTCGTGATTCTGAAGGACGGCGTCGTCGTCGGTCACGATTCTGTGCCACAGCTGCGCTCGACGCTCCAACTCCCGTCGCTCGACGCGGTGTTCGCCAGTCTTGTCCGCGAAGAAAACGTCACTGGGTGCGCCCGAGGTCTGGTCGAGGTCATGGGGTCATGAAGACGCTCTTCCGGACGTTTTTCGCGCAGTTCTTCACGAGTGAGACGGTCACCTCGGACGTTCAGCTCCGTCAGGCGATCTTCGGCGTCCTCGCATTTGTGATTACGCCGTGCCTGCTCCTGTTCCCGAAGGGCTTCGGGCAGTACCAGCCGCTCGCCTACAGCGGACGGATGCAGGTACCGGCCGCCGTGATCATCCGTTTGAATGCCGTGCGGGGGTTGGCGTTCGACGATGCGACCGAGGCAGCGGTCGGATTGCTGATCGCGTATTCCATGATCACCGTCGGCCTGGTTGCGGCGTACGCGTGGGACGCACTGACGTTCGACCGACGGGACGCAATGGTCCTCGGTCCGTTACCGCTGCGCGCGTCGACGATCATGACCGCGAAGCTCGCCGCTCTCGGCGCGCTGCTGCTCGGCAGCTCGCTCGGGATCGGGATCCTCAACTCGTTGCTGTTCGCACTCGGAACGGCCGATCGCGCCGGATGGCGCGTGTTCATAGTGAACTTCTTCGCCTGCCTCGTCGTGACCACGTGCGCAGCCATCGTCGCGTTCTGTATCGTGGTGATCGCACGAAGTCTCGTCGTGATGCTCGGCGGCGCACGGCTCGCCGCACTACTCGGATCGGGGTTCCAGTTCCTGCTCGTCGTCGCGATTCTCGAGCTTGTCGTGACCGCGTTCGCGTCACCTCACAGGCAAGGACGTCTCGCGGTGGCGCAGATGACGATTCCGCCCATCACGTGGTTCATCGCGTGGTTCGAGGTCCTTCGAGCCTCGCCACGAGGACACTGGGCTGAGGTGATCGCGATCAGTCGAGGCGCCAGCCTGCTGGTGCCGGCCGCCGTGTCGGGAGCATTCGTGACTTCAGTGCTGGCGATCCATCTGCAGATGCGACGTGCGCTGACGCCCTTGGCTACTGTCGGCCCGCTTGGAAAAGCCACGGTCAGCCGGGCGATTGCGCGTGCGTTGTGCCGCGGCGATCGCCTCGCCCATGCGGTGTCCGACTTCATCCTGACCACGATTGTCAGAAACCGGGCACAACAGGCGCCGATTGCGATGAACGCCGGGATTGGCGTCGCACTGATCGCGGTCAGCCTTGCTCGTCAGGGAGTCGGATCGCTTGCTAGCTTTCTGGCTGCACCGTTAATGCTGGCCTTTTGGGCCATCATCGGCCTTCGGGCCGCGTTCTTCGTGCCGAGCGAATTGCCGTCGGCGTGGACGTTTAACGTCAACGCACCAGCTCGTTTCGATTCATACGCGCGCGGCGTGCGCGCCGCGATCGCCGCCCTGGTCGCGCCCGCTCTTGGTGCCATGGCCTTTGCCATCGGCGGCTGGGCTCACGCGGCACGAACGGTCTTGTTGATCGTTGCGCTCGCCGACGTCATCGTGCTGACGATTGATTTTCTCCCGTTCACGCGTGCCTATCGCCCCGGTCACGCGAGACTGAAGACTCGATGGCCGATCTATGCCATCGGCGCATACGCGTTCGCGTACGGGTGCCTACGAATCCCACCACTGCTTCTGCTGATACCGGTCGGAGCATTCGAATTGACCATCGGCCGATTCAGTCGGCAGCGATGGACGATCGCCAGCCCGACAGGTGAAGCGGCCGACGAGGCAGCCGTGATCCTCGACCTGATCGGTACATCGAACGTCGACGCGGACGTCCCATCCCAACTAGTAAACCCAGAGAGGCAGCCCCTGGTGCAGGGCACACTGGGCGACGCGCGGTACGCGTTTCGGCTGCTCTGTCGTGAGCGCGCGTTTAGCCTGCTCGTGGTGTCGACCATGGCGCTCGCGATTGGCGCAAACGTCACGATGTTCACGATCGTCAACGGGATGGGGGGACGGCCGAGGATCCCGGACGAAGAACGCGCGATTGTGTTGGCGAGTACGGATCGGTCGGGACATCCGTTCGGCGTGTCGTACGCCGATTTCCAAGATTGGAGGTCGCAGACTCGCACCGTGACGCAGATGGTTGCGTATCGTGGTGTCGGCATCAATCTCACCGACCGCGGCCTACTTCCTGAACGCGCGACGAGTGCCTATATTTCGGCCGAAACATTTCAGCTGATCGGAGACCGGCCCATCCTCGGGCGCGATTTCTCGCAATTTGACGATCAGCCTGGCGCTGCCCCTATTGTGATCCTCGGGGGCGGCCTCTGGAAGGCGCGCTACGGCGGCGATCCCGCAATCGTGGGCAAGACGATTCGTGCGAACGGCATCGACATGACCGTCATCGGTGTCATGCGACCCGGGTTCCGGTTTCCGCTCGTCCACGACCTGTGGATGCCGCTGGCGACCGCCCCGGATCTGCTGACTGAAAGCCGCGACACGCGCACGCTGCAGGTCGTCGGCCGCTTGAAAGATGGCGTATCCGTCGAACAGGCGCGGGCCGACTTGGCAGGAATCGGCGACGCGCTGTCGCGCGCCTATCCCCTCACAAACCGAGATACCCGTCCGGCTGTCAGGGGTTACGCCGAAGAGTTTTCGATCGCAAACCCGTGGGACGCGATGCTCCTTGCCGTCTCGTTCGTGTTGATCATCGGCTGCGCCAACGTCGCCAACCTCTTGTCGGCCCGAGGCGCGCGACGCGCGAACGAGATCGCTATTCGCAGATCGATTGGCGCGACGCGATGGCAGCTGACCCGCCAGCTGCTCGTCGAGCACTCGATCCTAGCGGTCGCCGCCGGTGCGCTGGGGCTTGTTGTCGGCGTGACAGGTGTTCACGTATGGGTCGTTTCTCTGCCCCTCGCGAATTGGCCCTACTGGTACAACTTCGCGATTCATCGCGAGGTCTTCGGCTACCTGTTCGCAGTCATTGTCGCCTGCGCATTCCTGTTCGGCGTCGGTCCGGCGATTGTCATCTCGAGGCAGACACCCACATCTGACCAACCGCGGTTCTGGACAAATGGATTGTTGGTCGTCGAGTTCACGCTCACGCTCGCGCTTCTCGCCGGCGCCGGCTTGCTGGCGAAGACACTCGCGGCCGTGTACCGCGCCGACTCGATTGTCGACACGTCCGATGTCGTCCTCGCCAGCGTCGACCTTCCCCCACAGCGCTACAGGACGCCCGAGCAACAGCTGGTCGTCTATCGCGCCCTCGAAGATCGACTCGCGACCTCACCAGATGTCGAGGTGGCCTCGCTCGCGTCGGTGTACCCGTTCTACGACGCGCCTCTGTGGCTCGTGGAACTCGAAGGCGCCGCGACCCGGATGGTTGCACCGGTTACGGCCTCGTACGTCATGATCGGTCCACGCTACTTCGACACACTTCGACTGAAGCTTCAGCAGGGACGACCCTTTACGCGCGACGACGGCAGCCCCGGCCACGAGACGGTGATCGTCAACGAGCGGTTCGTCTCGATGTACATGCGCGGCGTCAATCCGCTCGGACACCGGATCAAGGTGACCAATCCGCGTAGCCGGAGCGACAAGCAGACGTGGCTGACGATTGTCGGTGTGTCGCCAATGGTCCGTCAACATTACGCACGGGACTTCGATCCGGTCGTCTATGTTCCGTATCGTTCGAGTCCTACGTCGCAGATGATCATCATGGCGCGATCCGCGCGCACTCGCGTCCAAGTTGCTTCAACCCTCCGAAACACCCTGTCGTCAATCGCCGCCGAGCTCCCGCTGGCGAGCGTCACAACGCTCGATCAGTTTGTCGCAGGAACCCGATTTGCCAATGAGGCGTTCGCCACCATGTTCTCGACTTTCGCGCTGATCGCGTTGTTGCTCGCGGCCATCGGCTTGCACGCCGTTACCGCCTACGCAGTGACGCAGCGAACGAGGGAAATTGGGATTCGCATGGCGCTCGGCGCACGGACATCAAGCGTCACGTGGATGTTCGTGCGGCGCACCCTGCCCGCACTGATCGTCGGTGTGACGTTCGGAATGGCTGCGGCTGTCGGCGTGGGACGGTTCGTCCGATCGATGCTTGCCGGAACCGGCCCGCATGACCCGGCAACGCTGGCGAGTATCACCGTGATTCTCGTAATAGTTGCGCTTATCTCGACGCTGATACCCGCTCAGCGCGCGGCCAAGCTCGATCCAGCCGTTGCGCTCCGGCACGATTGAGGCACTTGGGGGCGTCAACAATCGCATAGACCTCACAGATCCGCGGCAATGAGCTCACATCCGGATCGGTGACGGCAAACCAACCCGCCGGTGCGGACCATGAACGCGCCTAGCTGGCGCAAATCCTCGATCTTCTTGCAAAGGATGCGAGGGAGTGGAGTCGCACGCGGCGCCGGCGGTCGCGCCAAACGTGCTATTCACATCGGATTGCATCCATCGGATCGACCTTGGCGGCTCGCCGCGCGGGCATGTACGACGCGAGCGCGGTGACGATCGCGAAGAGGCTGGTGACCGCGACGTACGTCGTCGGATCGAGCGGCGTGAGGCCGTACAGCATGGCGGTGAGCGAGCGCGACAACCCGGCCGCGCCTGCGAGGCCGAGAACGATGCCGATGACCGCGAGGATGACGCCGCGGCGAAGCACCAGTCGCAGCACGTCGCCACGTTGCGCGCCCAGTGCCATGCGGACGCCGATCTCGTTCGTTCGACGAGCGACGGCATAGGCAAGCACGCCATACGTCCCGATCGCGCCAAGCGCCGCGGCGATCGCGGCGAAGATGCCGAGCATCAGCGCATAGAAACGCTGCCGTGTGAGCGACGACGCGACGATCTGCTCCATCGGCAGCATCACGTCGATGCCCGCTGAGGGGGCGACACGGGCGACGAGCGATCGCACGACCGGCATCAACTCGGCGGGCTCGCCTGCCGTGCGGACGACGAACGAGAGAAACCCGAATGCGAGCCGCTCCTGGGCCGCGGTCGGCATCTTGCGCGCCTGCGTCAGCGCGAGTACTTGGCGGTAGTCGACGAACATCTGTGGCGCCGGTTCTAGATCGAGCCGGGCCTGCCGCATGTCTTCGACGACCCCGACGATCTGCTGCGGGGCGAACTCCATTCGACCGTCCAGGTGCACGAGTCGTCCCACCGGGTTCTCGTTGCCGAACAACCGTTGCACTACGAGACGGTTGACGATGATGACCGGGGGCGCGGCGGCATCGTCGCGCGCGTCGAACCATCGTCCTGCGATCAGTCGCACGCCCATCGCTTGCAGGTAGTCGTGACTGACCGCGCGGATTTGCGGATTGTCCGGGTTGCCGCGCATCTCGTCCGGCGTGCGTCCTTGCGGGACGAACGTGCCGAATTGATCGACGAGGCCCAGCAGCGGCCCTGCGTACGTGAAGCCCGCGCTCTGAACGCCCGGCAATGCGCGCAGTTCGTTGATCACGCGCTCGATCAGCTCGGCTTTCCGAGCCGTCGAATAGTCCTGCGGCATGACGAGATAGAAGGTGAGGACGCCTGACGCATTCCAGCCTGGCTCCACACGCGACAGCCGGCTGAAGCTGTTGATCAGCAGAGCGGCGCCGACGAGCAGCATCGTCGCCATCGCCAGTTGACCGACGACCAGCACGTCGCGCAGGCGCATGTCGCCGCGCGTCGCACCGCCCTGTCCGCCGGCGCCTCGATAACTGAGCACACGCAAGCGATCCATGCGCGACAGCTTGAACGCCGGCACCATGCCGACTAACAGGGCCGTAACTAGCGCCAGGGTGATCGCGAGGCCAAGCACGCGGCCGTCGACGACGATCTCGTGCAGCCGCGGCAGCATCGCGCCGCCGAACGAGATTTGAAAGGCACCCTGCGCGTGCGGTGACCCGAACTCGCGCACGAGCGCGACACCGCCGATCGCGAGTACCGCACCGAGGAGGCCACCGACAACGGCAAGTACGAAGCTCTCCGCGATCAGCTGTCGCAGGACGCGTCCGCGGCTGGCGCCGACGGCGAGGCGGACCGCGATCTCGCGCTCACGCGTCGTCCCTCGCGCGAGCAGGAGGTTGGCGACGTTCGCGCAGACGATCAGCAGGAGGGTGCCGACAGCGATGGCGAGCACGCGAAGCGCGGGCCGGCTCGGCCCGACCAGTTGTTCTTTCACCCTCTCAGCGTCGAAGCGTCGCACGCCCGGAGGCAGCGGCTGCGAGAGCGGCCCCGACGTCGGTTTGGGTCGCAGCCCCTCGCCGATGGCATTGGCTTCGTCCGTCGCGGCCTGGATCGACACGCCATCGCGCAGGCGCGCGATGACGCCGCCGGCGAGCGCTCGGCGTGCCGGAGAGCCTTCGGAAATCGGCGCCCAGAAATCGACGAGCGGTGACGGGAAGTCGAAGCTCGGATGCATAACGCCGACGACCCTGAGCGGCGTGCCGTCGAGAAATCCGGCTTCCGGACCGAGCGTCTTCAGCGCGACCGCGCGTCCGACGATGCCGGGGTCGGCCTGGAAGTACCGGCGCCACGCGCCGGCGCTGAGGACGACGACGCTGGAACCCGCCGCGTCGTCGCGCGCGTCGAGCGTGCGGCCGAGCAACGTGCGGCCGCCGAGCATGCCGAACGTATTGGAGGACACGAGCGCGCCGGTCAAACGCGCCGATCCCGCGGAGGTTGGCATCAAGGTGATCGGCGGCGTCAGCGCGTACGCCATGGCCGACAGCGTGGTCGTACGGGCGCGCCATTCGCTGAATTCGGTCCACGTCATGGCCGTCCTGCGCCCGGGCGGAGTGTTCGCACTGCGCGCCGGCAACCGTTCGACGATCCGGACCAGCCGATCGCTGTCCGGGTACGGCAGCGGACGCAGCAGGACGGCGTTGACGACGCTGAAGACGGCCGTCGTGGCGCCGATGCCGAGCGCGAGCGTGACCACGGCAGCTATGGCGAACCCGGGATTGCGGGCGAGGCCGCGCGCCGCATAAGAGATGTCGCGCCGCAGATCGTCCAACCAGAAGAGCGTCGTTCTTCGCATCGGTGTTATTTATATAACACAGATGTGATAAAAATAGCATGTCGTGAATAGGAACCGCGCGTGACCAGCGCCTTGACGCCGGACTTATTCACCAAACGAGAGCGGCACATCACGGACGTCTTGTACCGACGTGGGCACGCGACCGCGCGTGAGGTCAATGTCAGAGATGGGCGGAAAGCAGGCGTATTCAACGGTCCGAACGCAATTGCGCGTGTTGGAACAAAAGGGGTACGTCCGGCCGACACGTTCTTTAGTGGATCAGCGGCAGACGCAGTAGCGCTACTGCGATCGAGCCAATCGCTTGGATCACCCCGCCCGCAAGGTGCGCGGCGGTCCGATGGTGTCGCGCGGTGATGTTCCAGACAGTATGCACAGCTGCGTCCGCGACGACCAGGCGACGGCGGCGCTGTCGATTGTGGCGCGGCGCAAGCGGGTGCGTGCTGGCCGCATTCGTGCACTCTGGATGCGCCGCATCGAAGCCGGTTGTCACGCCAAGCGCTCGCGTGCCCTCACCGTCCGCTCGTCTGGCTGCCGCGGACGCGCAGGTACAGGCAGGTTGCTTCGATTGCCTCGTGTCCGCACTTCAGGAATACAACAATCTTCGCTCCGTGGCGACGGTGGCAGATGCCGCGTCCACTGGCGCGGCTCGAGCTGCGGCCCTGCTGGCGATCCGCGAGCGTGAGTTGGGTACCCCGGACAGCGGGTACCTTGCGCGCGCTCGTGAGATCGTCGCAGCGAATCCGCGCACTCAGGCGACACTTGGCGCGTTGCTCGACATCGCGGAAACCCTGCCGGTTCGCGGTGCCGTAACCCAAGTGTCGGACGATGTCGCGTTACTGCGGAATCAGACGGCGCTTCAGAATCGCGAGCTGTGGACGGCACAGCTCCGCGCGCACGCGAATGAGGACGCGCTCTCCGCCTACATCTGGCTCGCGTTCAACTGCGCCTACCTACCCAGCGCCGAGCACGCAGTCGCCCAATGGCTCACATTTGAGCCTGCATGGCGCGAAACACCGCTCGTTGCGTTGAAGGCGGCGACGTGCGGGAGCAATACGGACAGTCCCTCACTTGAACGGCTGCTCGAGAGGGACCCGCGATTTGTGGAAGTGCACTACTTCCTTAGCTTCGGCCTTGCGCTCACCGGCAGGATTGATGCGGCGATGGACCACCTCCTGAAAGCCTACGACTGGCGCCGTGAGTGGCCTGCAGTGACGAGCTCGTTGGGCGCTGACTACATGGCGCTCGAAGATTTTGATCGAGCCATCGATTTCCTCGACCGTACGCTCGCTCTCGTTCCGCGATACCCCGACGCCCTCCTCAATAAGGCGAAGGCGTTGACATACGCGGGACGGTATGCCGACTCGCTACAGATCGTGGATCAGTTACTCGCGCAGAATTCGCTCGTCGGCGACGCGCGCTACTGGCGGGCGGTGAACGAAGAAGCGCTCAGCCGCGACGACGAAGCGTGGGCCGACATCGAGCTCGCCAACAAGCAGCTCTTCAACGCCGCGGTACCGAAGCTCGCCGGCATCATCGCGTATCATCGAAAACAGCTCGACGTCTCGCAGAACAGATTCGAGTTGTCCCGGCGACGTGATAAGAGTGATTGTGAGACCGGCTTCTATCTCGGAATCGTACTTGGGGAGCAGCGCGCGTGGCCGCGCACGGCAGAGGTGTTAATCGAAACCGTCGCGTGTTTCGAAAAAGCGGAAGCGAAGCTGAACGAGGAAATCGCGAACATCCGCGCGTCCACGCAGCCGCTCGATCGTCAGATCCGCCAGATCAAGAAACGAGAGGCGCAAATCGCCAGCAATCGACGGATGATCGTGACATCCTGGTACAACACGGCAGTGAGCTATTTCAGCCTATCAAAGAAGGAGCAGGCGCGGGAGTTCGCCGAACGAGTGATCACCGACGACGAGTTCGGCGAGCGCGCCCGACAACTGCTAGCGCAGTTGCGTTAGTCCCGAATATCGTGGTCGCGGTCGTATTACTGCCGGCCACGCGGTTCGGTCGGGCGTAATCAGCGCGTCGTCGAGCGTGTCGCGCGCCGGCAGTCGGACGAGGCTTTACCGATGCCGAGCACCGGCTCGGCGCACGTGCGGATCTGGCTCGTGTTCAGACGGAGCTCGCTGAGCAGTATCCCGACACCGATCGCCAGGTCCCGAACGCGCTCGTCGATCGCCGACAGCAGATCCCGTCCCTGCTCAGCGATGTGTGCGCGCACGACCCGCCGGTCAGCGCCCTCACGAATGACGACTGATGAAGCCCCGTCCTTCCAGCCGATCGAGCAGCCGCGTGATGTCGGGATCGCGGCTGAGGCTTGGAATTAGCTTGGGGCGTCGATTCGGGCTCAGCGCTCGGCCATCGGGAGCGCGATGACGAATTCCGCGCCCTGCCCCGCGCCTGCGCTGTGCGCCTGAATCCGTCCTCGATGGAGTTCCACCAGTCGTCGCGCCACATTGAGACCGATACCCAGTCCGCCGCCGTTGCCGTGATGCCGAAATGGTTCGAAGATGTGCGGCAGGACGTCAGGCGGGATGCCGTCGCCCGTATCACGCACCGTGAGAACCGCGTGCGCCGCACGCGTGGCGAGATGGACGCGCACGCTGCCGCCAGGCGGTGTGTGCTTCACCGCGTTGTCGAGCACGTTCGCAACGACTTGCTGCAAACGAACCGGATCGCCCCTCACGACGACGGGCCTCGTGGGCGCTTCCTTCGCCACATCGACACCGCGCTCCTGCACACGCGCGCGAAACATGCTGACCACGTCAGCAACAATTGAGCGGAAATCGATGGCGCGCGTTTCCAGTTGAAGCGTGCCGCGCCTCGCGCGCTCGGCATCGAGCAGATCATCGACAAGGCGCCGCAGGTACATCACCTGCCGTTCAACGACGCGTCGCGCTTTCTGCCGGGTCTCGGGCTGCGGTGCGTCCATCAGCGGTAACGCTGCCTCGATCGCCGTGAGAGGATGCCGGAGTTCATGGGCGACGAGCGCGACGACCTCATGCTCGGAAGATACCAAAGGCTCGCGCTGGAAGGCCTGGGATTCCCGTGCCATGACGCGCCTCGAACTGATGACTTCCTTTTCAGTGTGCCAAAGGCAACGACCGCCTGCAAGACCCAATATTTTTGTGTCCACACAGCGGGTCGCTCACCATCGTGCGGTCAGAGACTCAATCGAATCATCCAACCGTCGCCGATCGCGCGCGGGTCACACACAGCTCCACTAGTTGGTCGTCGGCCACACCGAACGTGCGAAGCGACCGCCGAATCGTTCCGGAACGAGGACGACGTTGCGATGATCGGCTTCGGTAATCAGCGCGGCCGGTCGTCCTGAATCGTCGGCCGGAATCCGAACTCTGTGCCATCCTTCAGCGTCAGCGTCGCCACGCCACTTTCCGGCGCCGTCAACTCCTTGGTCTGGCCATCGGGAAGCGTGATGCTCATCGTCACGATCGGGGCATGCATCTCAGCCGCGACCATCGCAACCATCATCACGACGAGCATCGATATCGACATGAGCGATTTGTGCGCTATACCTGCCTCCTTCTCAGGCGTATCGAGTGAAACGAGACACTGGGCGGACTGACCGATGTCGACGCCCGGAAGACGTCCGTTCCGGTCCCTCGGTGAGCCGGATCCGAGGATCCGGTCACCGACTGGAGCCGTAGGATTTAGTAATCGCCCATGCCGGCACTGGGCGCCGGCGCAGGTTTTTCTTTCTCCGGGATCTCGGACACTAGCGCTTCTGTCGTCAGGAGCAACGAGGCGATCGAAGCCGCGTTCGTCAGTGCTGTCCGAACGACCTTCGTCGGATCGATGACGCCCGCTTTGACAAGATCCTCGTACTGCTCGCTCTGCGCATTGAAGCCCCAGTGCTTATCCCTGGATTCCTTCACCTTCGCCGCCACCACCGAACCTTCGAGGCCGGCATTCTGGGCGATCCAGCGCGTCGGTTCCTCGGCGGCTTTGCGGACGATCTCGACACCGAGTCGTTCATCCTCGTCCAAGCTAGTGTCCTTGGCGAAGGACTCGAGGATGGCTGAGGCCCGCAGCAGCGCCACGCCGCCGCCAGGCACAATCCCCTCTTCGACGGCCGCCTTCGTCGCGTGCATCGCGTCCTCGACCCGCGCCTTCTTCTCCTTCATCTCGGTCTCGGTCGCCGCACCCACCTTGATGACCGCCACGCCGCCCACCAGCTTGGCGAGCCGTTCCTGAAGCTTTTCACGATCGTAATCGGAGGTCGTGTCTTCGATCTGCGCGCGGATCTGCTTGACGCGGCCCTCAATGGCCTTCTTGGTTCCGGCCCCTTCGATGATCGTCGTGTTGTCCTTGTCGATGACGACACGTTTGGCGGTCCCGAGATCCTCGAGCTTCAGGTTCTCGAGCTTCAGCCCGAGATCTTCGGTAATGGCCCGGCCATTGGTCAGGATCGCGATGTCTTCGAGCATCGCCTTCCGACGATCGCCGTACCCCGGCGCCTTGACGCCCGCGACCTTCAGCGTACCGCGCAGCTTGTTCACCACGAGGGTGGCAAGGGCTTCGCCCTCAAGATCCTCCGCAATCACCAGCAGGGCCTTGCCGGTCTGCGCGATCTTTTCGAGGATCGGCAGCAGGTCCTTCATCGCCGAAATCTTTTTTTCGTGAATCAGAATCAACGGATCCTCGAGAACACACTCCATCCGCTCCGGATCCGTAACGAAATACGGCGACAGGTAGCCGCGGTCGAACTGCATGCCCTCGACGACCTCGAGCGAGGTTTCCATGGTCTTGGCTTCTTCGACGGTGATCACGCCGTCCTTGCCGACTTTGTCCATGGCCTCCGCGATGATTGTGCCGATCGTCCCATCGTTGTTCGCCGAGATCGTTCCGACCTGCGCGATCATGCCGCCTTTGACGGGCTGACTCAGCCCCTTGAGGTCGGTCACCATCCGCTCGACCGCTTTTTCAATGCCACGCTTGAGGCCCATCGGATTGGCGCCGGCCGCCACATTCTTCGAGCCTTCACGGACGATCGACTGCGCGAGTACCGTGGCGGTCGTCGTCCCGTCGCCCGCGATGTCGGACGTCTTGCTTGCGACTTCCCGCACCATCCGCGATCCGAGGTTCTCGACGGGGTCGGGAACGTCGATTTCCTTCGCCACCGTCACCCCGTCTTTCGTGATCGTCGGCGATCCGAATTTCTTGTCGATGACCACGTTGCGGCCCTTGGGGCCCAGTGTCACTTTCACGGCGTCGGCCAGCTTGTTGACGCCGCGCATCAGCGCATGGCGCGCTTCTTCGTTGTAAACGATCTGCTTGCCTGCCATGGGCTTCAACCTCCTAAACGGCGGCGAGCTCGGGCACGCCTTCGGCGACGCCCAGAATCTCGTCTTCGCGGACGATCAGATAGTCTTCGCCGTCCAGCTTGATCTCGGTGCCAGCGTACTTCCCGACCAGCACGTAATCACCCGTTTTCACGTCGAGAGGGATTGTCTTGCCGTCATCGTTCACTCGACCGTTGCCAGCCGCGATGACTTTGGCTTGTTGCGGTTTTTCTTTGGCGGTATCCGGGATGATGATGCCGCCGATGCGTTGTTCTTGCTCCTCAACCCGCTTCACGAGGACACGATCGCGCAGAGGCCGTACGTTCATGGACATCTCCTTTCTGTGGCGCCGGGACGCTTTTTTATTCACTAGCACCAGATCTCATAGGTTGTCAAGCATATGATCTGCGTGAATCATACTCATATCAGGCGCAGCCAAGCCGGGCACACCGAGGTCACAACCCGAATTCATCGCGAATCACGCCGACCATTCGTTCAGCGGCCCAGATCGCCGGCTCCGCACAGACCTTGGGCTCGACAGCTAAGCAGAAGCTCTTCTCAACAGGTTTCACTTACCGCCACCTGCCGAAAGCTGACGCTGGTTCCGACGTACCCGATCACGCAGTCGATTTGGTCATGTGCAAGGCGTCGTGGAGAGATTACGCCAGTTGCGGCGGCCAGAAGCCCACTGTAACCGCGAAGGAATCCGCCATGTTGAAGACCAGACCCGCGAAAGAAGTGGTCATCCGTGTACCCAATGCGATCGGGAAGCTCAATGAGATCGCCAGGACGATGGCCGCTAAGGAATCAAGATCCTGGCCATCAGCGCGTGGGTGGAGGGCGCCCAGGCCGTCATTCGATTCGTGACCGACGACAGCGCGCGCGCGCTGGACGCGTTGAGAGCCCACAAATATGACGAGCGCGAGGCGGACGTGCTGGTGACGGAGCCGGCGCACAAACCCGGAATGCTCCATCGCATGACTGAAAAGCTGGCGCAAGCGGACATCGATATCCATCACCTGTTCGCGACGGCCAGCACGTCCCAGGCGCAGTGTCCGCTTGTCTTCGCGATGGCCAATAACGACCGTGCGGTGGTGTTGAACGCATCGGCCGGCGCGGCGATCACCGAAGGCGCGTAACCAGGCGGCGACGGGCGTCAACTGGCGATCGGGCTTTGGCCGCGAAGATGAAATCGCTTTCGGTCAAGCCGTCGATCTTGTGTGTCCAGACCGTGAGGCGAACCTTGCCCCACGAGAGATAGATATCCGGGTGGTGGCCTTGCGCTTCTTGAACCGATAGTCCTTTCCAGGTGGTGCTAACCGATCACGCGCCAGCCGTGATCGACCTCGCGTACCAACCGCTCGAGTTCGGCGCCTTTGAGTGGCGGCACGCCGCCTCGACACCGCACGCACTGGTTCGAAGCCAGTTCAGTCATGGCGCGCGTCGCCACACGCTGCCAACAACTGGAGCGCAGGCGGTTCGGCTCGATGACATCAAGCGCGAACCGGACGTTCGCCGTGTGGGTACCTGCCGACATCACTTCGTGAGCGCGGACGTTGGCAGGGCTGGTGGCACAGGTCGCGGCGGCGATGCAGATATCAGGGTCGGTGATCATGCCAATCACTCGTCGTTCTTCGTTGACAACCGGCACCGTGCCGCATCACCGTCCCACATGATTTTCGCGGCCGCGGCGAGGTCGGTGTCGGGACTGGACGATTTCATAGTGGGCGTCAAGACCTCTTGGATAGTCATAACTTTCGCTCTTTTCGAGCCAGCAGTCTTGGTCTGGGTGAGATTCTGCGGGGCTGGAGCAAGGCATCTGCGACTCGGGTAGTTCGGGCGCGCAGGCCGGTGCCCATGTCGTCAAGGATTACGGGAAGTGTTTTGTTTGCAAACGTCCGGCATCGCCCAAATCGACAACTGGGGCTGCCGTTCCGGCTCTGTCAAACAACCAACGAGGCTGGCGCAACCCGTGACGCCAGCCTCATCGCAACTCGTCTGTGGCGTCGGCGAACAAGCGCTGTTACGGACAGGTCGAGGACACCATCGTGACCGTATCGACCTTGAGCTTCCGCGCGTTCGCGCTTGAAGACGCCGAGGTCGCCGACGTCGCGCTTGTGGACGCCGAACTACCCGACGCGGGCTCGACCGTACCTGCGATGGTGACTTTGTGACCAACATGAGGAGAGACCTTGCTGTCGTCGGTATCCAAACGGTAGGTATTGGCGGTCGACGAGCTCGCGGTGGCGGACCCGGACGTTCCGGTTGAGGAACCCGCCCCAGTACCGGAGGTCACGTTCGTCAGAAGGAATTTAGTGTTCGCGTCACCTGTCGTTCCGGAGGTTCCTGTGGTGCCGGTGGCAGATTGATCTGCGCGTTGGATGCACCCGGTCACCGTGATTTTGTCAGTCGAGCTCTGCGTGCTGGATGAGCTTGAGGTCTGGGCGGCGAGGCTCGCGGTTGCCGCCAGAACGAGCGCTACACAGATTGCTTTCCATAGGCTCGCGTACATGGTGGTTTCCTCCTCGTCAATACGGGTTGTGCGTTCTTCGCGCGGTGCAAATGAGACGCCACGGCAGATCAACAATGGCCGCCCTCGGCATACCTGATCCGAAAGCCTACGCGAGTTCCTCCAGCGCCGTTCCGTCGAGCCTTGAGCGCGTATGTTGCACCACGCGCATTGCCGCCTCGATCTTCCACAATAGAGGGAGGTTTCGATCGCTGTGGACGCGATGCCGCTCGCGTCGGTGACGTACGCGATAGCCGACTGGCTGTTCTTGCGCGCGCTGGGCGTCATCTATCTCGCGGCGTTCGTTTCGATCGGCATGCAGGTGAAAGGGCTGATCGGTCGCGACGGGATCCTGCCGGCCGCGATCTTTCTGGACGATCTGAAGACCGTCCTCGGCCGCGCGCGATTTGCCGCGCTCCCCACCCTGTGCTGGTTCGGCACCAGCGATCGCTTCCTCCAGTGCCTCTGTTGGGGCGGCGCCGCGCTCTCCGTCGCGCTCATCGCGGGTATCGCGCCGGTGATCACACTCGCGCTGCTGTGGGCGTCCTACCTCTCACTGCTGAACGTCTGCCGCGTCTTTCTCGCCTATCAGTGGGATGTGCTGCTTCTCGAGACCGGCTTCCTCGCGGTCTGGCTCGCACCGGTGGAGCTCCTGCCGCACTGGCCGCCACGCGCTGACCCTCACCCGATCGCACTGTGGCTCGCTCGCTGGTTGTTGTTCCGCCTCATGTTCTCGTCGGCTGTCGTGAAGCTCCGGAGCGGTGACCCCACTTGGCGCGCGCTGACCGCACTGACCTACCATTACGAGACGCAGCCATTGCCGACACCGCTCGCCTGGCTGGCGCATCACTTGCCACCGTGGTTTCACCAGATGTCCTGCGCGCTGATGTTCGTGATCGAACTGCCCGTACCCTTCCTGATGCTCGCCTCACCGCCAGTCTCTTATATCGCCGGCGTGCTGACGATCGCGCTGATGCTGCTGGTCATGGCGACCGGCAATTACTGCTTCTTCAACCTGCTCGCGATCGCGCTGTCGCTGCTCCTGTTCGATGACGCGGTCTGGCGGCACGTCCTCCCGGCCGGCGCAACCGTGTCGTCACGCTGGCCCTGGTGGGCTCTCGTGCCGATGGCGTTCGTGCTGCTGGTGCTCTCCGTCCGCCGCGTCGTGTACCTGTTCGGTCGCGATGTCTCGTGGCCGCGTTCGCTCGAACGGCTGTTCGCGTGGCTCGAGCCATTCCATCTCGTCAGCGGCTACGGACTGTTTGCGGTGATGACGACCACGCGGCCCGAGATCATCGTCGAGGGCAGCGACGATGGCGCAACCTGGAAGCCATATGAGTTCAAGTGGAAGCCGGACGACCCAACTCGGCCCCCGCGGTACTGCATGCCCCACCAGCCGCGGCTCGACTGGCAGATGTGGTTCGCGGCACTTGGCGACTATCGCCGGTATCCATGGTTCATCGCGTTTCTGGCGCGCCTGCTGGAGGACGCCCGACCGGTATTGAGTCTGCTGCGCACCAATCCGTTTCCCGCGGCGCCACCACGGTACGTGCGCGCGACGGTGTACCGATACCAATTCAGCGACTTCGCGACGCGGCGCGCGACGGGCGAGTGGTGGCGGCGGGAACGACTGGGATTGTATTGCCCCGTGCTCACGCGCTCGACGGAGGCGGGCACCAATGCGCGTTCCAGCCGCTCGGCATGATGCCTCGAGCCGTCGTTCCTGTACGGTGCACAAATTCGATCCGGCTCACGCCGCGCGCTCATATTCGTGCAACAGTCCGCCGAGATGGTCGCGGCGTTTCACTGCCATCGGTCGCGTGCCCGCCCAGTTCTCAATCGCCGGTCGGCCGTTCGGCGGCGCGAGGTCCAAGCTGCGGTGAGGCCGATAGCCGTTGTAATGATCAACGAACACCGTTAGCGTGCGTTCGAGGCGACGTCTGTTCACAATCAGCAACCAGTCCAGACATTCGGACCGGACCGTGCGAACGAACCGTTCCGCGATCCCATTCGCCTCAGGTACCTGAATGGGCGTGCGAATGGTTCGGGCGCCTTGGGTCTGAAACACCGCATCGAAGCTGTCGGTGAATTTGCGATCGTGATCGCGAATCAAGAAACGAACAGGGTCCGCGCGCTCAGCGACCGTCCACGCGACCTGCCGCGCCTGCTGCGTCACCCACTCCCCGTTGGGCTGTGAGGTGCAGCCCGCCAGGTGCACGCGCCGGCTGGCGATCTCGATGAAGAACAGCACGTACAACCGCTGGAACCACATCGTGTCGACGGTGAAAAAATCGGCGGCGATGACGTTCTTTGCTTGCGCACGGAGGAGATGACGTGAAGGCGATTGACCCGTGTTAGATGGCGGAACGTTGGCGACTTTTGCGGACGTACCGGGTTCGTATCGCCGGAGCAAAGCGCCGATCAGAACGTCAACCTCAGGCCGAGCTGAACCTGGCGCGCAGGCAATGCCGAACTGATCACGCCGAAGGTGGAGGATCCGAACACCGTTCCCGGATTCCCAAAGTTCGTGTGATTGATCAGGTTGAAGATTTCGGCGCGCAGCTCCGTGCGCACTGTGTCCGTGACCGTGACCTCGCGGATCACCGATATATCCACCTGGATCAGCCCCGGCCCGCGGACGATGCCCACGCCGGCGGTTCCGAACGTATAGGCCGCGGGTTGCGAGAAGGCGGCGGTGTTGAACGAGGATGCCACGGTATGGCTGCCCGCATTCGGGTCGCCCGTCACGTTCGGACGCTGCGGGCCCGCCGAGAAGCAGTTGCACGTGTTGGTTTGCGTCGTGATGGTGAGCGGCGCGCCGCTTTGGAACGTCGAGATGTTGCCGAGCGACCAGCCGCCGACCACAGGACGCAGCGGATGACCGGCGAGCCAGCGTCGGCCGGTGCCAAACGGCAGCTCGTAAATCCAGTGGAAGTTCAGGCGTTGCGGAATATCGTCCGCCGTCGGTCCGTAATTCGCCCGCGGATTCGTGGAGTAGTAATCCTGGTAGATCAGGCTGCCGACGCCGTTGCCGAGCGCCGTGCCAGGCTGCGTGATGTTGCCGAGATAGCTTGACCATGTGTAATTCGCGCCGAAGCTGAGGCCGTGCGAAAAACGCTTATCGGCCCGCACCAGCAGCGCGTAATAGTCGGATAGACCGTTGGTCGGAAATTGGATCAGAACGTCGGTGAACTGCGGGAACGGACGGTACTGCTGCAGCTGGGTCGTGATGCCCTGCGCCTGCAGCGAACTGAGGACGTTCGGCGCAATCTGGTTCACCGACAGGTTCGCGTTCGAGAGGTTGCGCGACAAGTTTCCCAGCGCCGCGACCTCCACGACCATGTTGCCCGGCAGCTCCTGCTGAATCCCGATGTTGAATTGCTGCGAATATCCGACCGCTCGATCGGGATCGAGATACGTCACTGCGTTGGTCGTCCTGCCCGCCGCGGCTTGTGCGACGGTCACGGCCCCGAACGAATCGTTGAGCGTCGGATTCGTCACGGCAGGAACGCCGTTCCTCAGAAAGAACGCCGGTGTAATGCCGTTGTCCGGCGTGGAGAGATTGGCGCTCGTTCCAAACCCAAGCGCGACCGCGTTGCCAGGACTGTCGTCGAACGGATGCGCATAGAACAGTCCATAGCCGCCGCGCACGACGGTCTTCGACGAGAACGGCTTCCACGCAATCCCGACGCGCGGTCCGAAGCTCGCCCGATGCGTCGAATACGGTGCGACCGGCCACCCGTTCGCGCCAACGAACTTCACGACGCCCGGCGTTCCGGATACAGGATTGATCTGATTCGGATCGAAGCCGTTCATGCGGAGATCGTCGGCAATCATCGGCGTGTCCGCTTCCCAGCGGAGTCCGAGATTCAGCGTCAGATTGCGGCCGACGGTCCAATCGTCCTGCGCAAACGCGGCAAAGTAGTACATGTGCCGCTCAAGCTCCAGCGTTGAGACTTCGGTGAAACTGGTGACGAATCCGGTCAGCATCGTCGCCAGTCCGTTGCCGCCGGAGAACGATGAGCTGGTCGCGCTTTGCGTCGCCGTCCCGTTCGCGGAAAAGGCGAATGCGCCGGAGACGGTGCTCTGCTGCAAGTCTCCGTGGAAGGAGCGGCGCATCTCGCCGCCGAATTTGAACTGATGCCGGCCGCGGATCCACGAATAGTTGTCGATGAACTGATATGTCCGAATCGGACTCTCGATCCGCTGCTGCGACGTCGAGCCGATCGCGCCGAAGCCGCTCGCTGGCGCGAACTGCGGGAACGCGGCGTCCGGAACTCCGATGAGTCCAAGCTGTGACGGGTAGTTGCCGCCCAGGCCGGCACTCAACTGATGAAACAGGCGATCGTTGTAGGCAAAGCGGAATTCATTCAACTGGTTCGCGTTCACCGTGTGCGTCCAGTTGCCGAAGAGACGAATCGCCCAACGCTCGGCGAAATCCGAACCGGGACCAGGATCGCCCGCGCCTCCATTCGGAAACGGACTGGAAATCGAGCCGGTGCCCGCCAGCCGCATGTAGCGCGCGGTCAGACGGTCTCTTTCAGTAAAGCCGTGATCGATTTTTGCGAACACGAGATCCGACGGAATGATCGAGACTCGCGTGCCGCTGAAGTTGTTCGCGCCCCCCAAATTGATCGGCGCCTGATTTGGCTTCGGAAAGAAATTGAGGATTGCCGCGGCGACCGGATCGATGCGGTTTTGCGGAATGAGGTTGTCCGGAAACTGTGTGCGCACCGCACGGCCGTTGACTATCGTCGTCGTCGCGGGATCGAAGATCGGGATCAGGGCTCCGGAAGCGTTGAACGTCTGCGAGAAATCACCTTGTCGCTGTAGCAGCGTCGGGACCGTTAACGTGAGTGTGCTGCCGGAACGCTGACGTTGTCCTTCATACGAAAAGAAGAAGAACGTCTTGTTCCTTCTAACCGGACCACCGACGGTGCCGCCGTAGACGTTGTAGCGCAACTCGGGTGCGATCTTGTGACCGTCGCTGCCGATGGGCGCGAAGAAGCCTGGCGCATCGAGCGCGTCGTGGCGGAAGTTTTCGTACAGACTCCCGCGCAGTTCATTCGTGCCCGATTTTGTCGTCGTCATGACGACACCGCCGGCCGAAGCGCCGAACTCCGCCGACGCGCTGTTGGCGAGCAGTTTGACTTCGGCCACAGCATCCGACGGCAGATCCGTATCGATCAGCGGATTGCCGATACGGCTGTTCTGTGAGCTGCCGCCGTCGATGTACGACATCTGGCTGCGCCCTCGTCCGCCGGCAAGCGTGAAAGACGGACTGCCTGTCGGCGTGCTCGGATATGCGATGAAAACGGCGGCGCCGCTGAGCGCGACGACGTTCAGCGTCTTCCTTCCGGAGAGCGGCAGCGCTTCGATGCTTTTCGGCTCGATAGTGGTATCGATCGCAGATGTACGGTCTTGGATGAGCGGCGGCTGCGCAGTCACGCTGACCGCTTCCTCCATCGCGCCGACCGTCAGCGCGATGTCGAGCCCCAACCGCTGCCCGGCATCGACTGAGATGCCTTCGCGAACGTACTTGCTGAAGCCGGCATGTTCCACCGAGACGGTGTAGGTGCCGAGCGGCAAACTCGTGAGCAGGTAGACTCCGGTGGAATTCGACTTAGTTGAAGTGCGCAGACCGGTCGCCACCTTCGTCGCGGTCACCGTTGCGTCAGGCACGATGGCGTTCTGCGGATCGGTGACGATGCCGGTGATGGCGCCAAGGTTCGACTGGGCCAGCGCGGTGCCGGCGCCGAGCGCCAGGAGCTGCAGACTCAACGGCAGGACGCGTCGCCAGACCGCAAACCGGCTTCCAGCGCTGCTCATAGGGCCTCCTAGCGAAGCGCTTCGCTCTCTTCTTTCGGTGATATTCGCGCGAAGTGTTAGGCGGACTTGCACGCGAAGTCAAGCGCGTTCTAAGCGCTCGGGCGCTAACGGCTGCTTGCCACAATCGCGCGATTCCGTGGCGAACGTCGGCCCGCCATGCTGTGCGCTGTGAACGGATCAGCGCGCAGGATCGCGCTGGCATCCGATGAGCACGCCATCTTCCAATGCTGTCGCCGGTCCCCTTTCGTACTTGTAGGGTGCTTTAATCTCGGTTGCGCATCCCGGTGCGGAAATCTTGAGTGCGGTGGCCTATGCGTAAAATGTGCCTGGCGTTCCGGCCAACGCAGGAGGCATCGTGCTCGTCTCGCTATGTTACGTCGTGCTCGGACGCCTTCTGCAGCTCGCCCTCTTGCACGTTCGGTCGAACGATTTCAAAGAACTGGAAATCATCGTGCTGCGGCACGAACTCGCCGTCCTCCGGCGACGAATCGGTCGTCCGGCGATGACGTGGCCCGATCTGGCGCGCGTTCTTGCGAGCGTACTCGCGAACCACCATGGCGGTCGACTTCTTCACCGGCGAGGCCATGTGGTTGCAACGGCTGTACGTGCTGTCCTTCGTTGAGCCGGGTAGCCGCCGGGTGCATGTTGCGGGATGCACGCCGCATCCGAGCGCAGCGTGGGTCACGCAGCAGGCGCGACAACTGACGTGGACGCTGACCGCCACCCAGGAGTCATTTCGTTTTCTGATTCGAGACCGGGATCAGAAATTCGCCCAGAGCTTCGACGAGGTGTTCCAAAGCGAGGGTGTCCAGATCGTTCGCACGCCATTTCGGGTGCCGCAGGCGATGGGGTCGCGGAGCGATTCGTGCGCACAATCCGCTCCGAGTGTCTGGACTGGATGCTGATCGTGAACGAACGACACCTGGAGCGCGTGCTTGCCATCTTCGTGGATCATTACAACGGCCACCGACCTCACCGAGCGCTGGCTCTGACTCCGCCGCACTCGATACGTCCAGTGCCGGCGGTGGTGTCCGACGAACTCAAGGTCCACCGTCGCGATCGTCTTGGTGGCGTGGTTCGCGAGTACGTTCCGGCGGCGTAACCAGGTTTTTGCACCCTACACGAGTGCCCAGCAGTCCACCTTGTAGATCTCAGAACATCAGCTTGACTCCCATTTGAACCTGCCGCGACGAGTTCGCCGTTCGCAAGATCTGTCCGGCGGTCGTCAGCGGCGTCTCGTTTTGCGTCGCGCCGGCGAACACGGGCCGCGTCGGCGCCGCGAAGTTCGCGCGGTTGAGCACATTGAATAGCTCGAGCCGCACCTGCAGCCTCGCGTTCCCGGCGAGCGCCTGATTCTTGACGAGCGACACGTCGGTGTTCGCAAAGCCCGGACCGCGCAGGAAATTGCGCGGCGTGTTGCCGAACGTCCCCTGAGGTTGCAGCTCGAAGACGCTGGTGTCGAACCAGTGATTCGGATCACCACTGATGATGCGCGTCGGATCCGTCCCGGGCTTCACGTTCGGGCGATCCTCGGCATTGGTTGAAATGTTGCCGCTGCGCGACCAGTTCGGCGTCTGGATCGATGGCGAGAACGGATAGCCGGTGTGGAAGGAGAAGATCGCGTTGAGCTGCCACCCGGCCAGCATCGCGTGGTTGTGAAACGCCGGCAGCTGCCACGTGGCGTTGGCCGAGAAGACATGACGCGCATCGAACGCGGCGACCGCCCACTCCGCGTCCAGATCGTACGGGTTTTGCGGATAGACGGATGACGTCACCGTGTCGGTGCTGAGCTGCGCGTCGGCGTTGTCCATCGCTTTGCTGAGCGTGTAGGACAGTTGCACCTGATATCCGGCGCTGAAGCGCTTCATCAGGCTCGATTGCAGCGCGTTGTACGCGGAACGCCCATCGGACCTCCGATAGTCGATGCTGCTCCACGCCGGGTTGCGCCGCGGCGCGCCCGCCGGGAAGAACAATGTGCCATCGGATCGCACGATCGGCACGACGGGATTCCCTTCAGTGGCGTTCACGAGGTTGTATCCGCGTGAGCCGGCGTAGCCCACCATGGCCGCCCAACTTCCCGCGAGATCGCGCTGCACGTTGACGTTGTAGGTCCACCCTCGTGGCTGCTTGATGTGATAGTCGATCGTGCGCAGGCTCAGCGGACCGCCCGTCGTACCAGTGGGAAACACCGGCGTCGGAAACGGAATCCCCGAGCCGGAGACATTGACCGGTATCACGAAGGGTGGCGCCTGGAGGGCGATGCCGAGCGAGCTGTTGTACGGACCGTCGGTGTCGTAATACAGCCCGCTGCCGCCGCGCACGGCGGTGCGGCCGTCGCCGGCCACATCCCACGCAAAGCCGACGCGCGGCGCGAGGTTCTTGAGCGACGGATTGACGAACGGCCCGCCGAGCGTTGTCACCGGTGAGGTCAGAATGTCCGCGAGATACACGTCCAGCCCGTCCTTGTCGGTGGGGAGCGTGAAGAACTCGTAGCGCGCGCCGAGATTCAGCGTCAGCTTCGGCGTGACGCGGTAATCGTCCTGGACGTAGAAGCCAAAGAGTGTGTTGGGCCGCTTGCGTTCGAAGTTCGAGCCGGGCGCGTTGCCCTGGAAGCGGCTCGGAACGCCCGCCAGAAATTGCGCGAAGTTCGCAAACGTGTACGTGCCTCTGCTGTTGACCGTCGTGAGCTTCTGTGTGTACGCATGTTCGACCAGCGCGCCGGTCTTCAACAGGTGTCTGCCTTTCGTGTACGTGAGGTCGTCGCTCCACGTCCAGTAGTCGATGTTCTGGGTCGACGGCTCGGCGGCGTAGTTGCCAAGCTGCGACAAACCGCCGATCAGGATCGTGCCCATGAACGGTGCGTCCGGAATGAAAGACAGCCGCTCGGCCAGCGTGTTGCCCGATTGCTGCTCGTAGGTGAGCACGCTCGCCGAAAAGCGCGCCGTGTTGAGCAGGTTCTGGGTGAACGTCCGCTTCGCCTCCGTCGTGAAGAAATGGTTGCCCGACGTGGAGTTCGTGAAGAACTGCGGTAACCCCGTCGTCTGGATCGCGCCGCTCGAGATTGGCGACACCTGGCGCGATCCGTCGTAGGTATGACGGACGAAGAGGAGATCGCTGTCGGACAGCTCGACGTCGATTCGTCCCTGGAAGAAGTTCTCCCGCGTCACGCGCGTGAACTCGTACGTGTATTGTCCGATCCCCGGTCCCAGGTCGCGGCCGTTCGGCGCCGGATAGAGATCGAGATAAGGTTTGACGCTCGGGTTGACGTTGCCCGCGCGTGCGGCCAGCGTCGGCACCGCCGTGATGATGGTCTGTCCGAGATCCTCCTGCAGCCGTTCGTAGCCGCCGTAGAAAAAGATCTTGTTCCTGCGTATCGGTCCGCCTGCCGCGGCGCCGTATTGATGACGCGTGAACGGCGGCGGCTCGTCGCCGTCGAAGAAGTTGCGCGCGTCCATCTTGCTGTTGCGAAAGAACTCGAAGCCTGAGCCGTGCAGCGCATTGGTGCCCGACTTGGTCGCGATGTTGACGACGCCCCCCATCACGCGGCCGTAGTCGGCCGAGAACGCGTTGGTCACGACGCGAAACTCCTGGATCGTCTCCACGCCCAGCGTGGAATCGGCCGCCGTGACCGTCGCCATGCCGGCATACCCGCGCATGTTCGCGCCGTCGATCAGGAAGCTGTTGGATCGGCCACCCATGCCGTTGATGTTCAACGACACGCCGCGCTGCGCCGGCGACGTGCTCTGCTTCTCGGTGAATTGGACGATGCCCGGCTGCAGCGTCGCGAGCATGATGTAGTTGCGTCCGTTCAGCGGCAGCTCCTCGATCGTCTTCTTGTCGACGACAGCCGAGAGCGCGGAGCTGCGGACATCCACGAGCGGGCTCTCGCCGGTCACGGTGATCGCTTCGGCTGTCGTGCCGAGCTTCAGAACCACGTTGAGGCCGGCCTGCTGGGCGACTTCCAGCACGATGCCCGTCTGCACGGCGGTCGTGAATCCCTGCAGCGTGGCACGCGCCTCGTACCTTCCCGGCGCAAGGCCGGGCACCGTGAAGTACCCGTTCGCGTCGGTCGCGACGCTCCGGCTCAGGCCGGTATCGAGGTTCCTGATGACGACGTCGACTCCCGGCAGCACGCCGCCGGTTTCGTCCTTGACGGTGCCCGAAATGGTCGCTGACGTGATCTGCGCAACTGCGTGCGAGGCGGGTGTGAGGAGAACGACGGCGAGGATCACGCGAAACATCATTGGTGACCTCCCTCACGAGCGGCGGACGGGTTACTTCGATTGTGAAACCGAGCTGCTCCTTGTCCTGGCGATACTCTTCGCGCACTTCCGCGTCAAGTTTCGAGCGGGATGCACTATACCACTCTCGTTCGTTTCACATCCTGCGGGTCTCGGGTTCCCCAACGTGGCGCGCTCACGGACGACTCGGATAGGCTAGACGGCCGTGAAGCCAACGATTCGGTCATCCGATCTCGCCCACCTCGCGCACGTCGAACTGTTGTCGCCGAAACCCGACGAAAGCCTTCGGTTCTTCACCGACGTGATGGGCATGACCGTGAACGATCGGCGCGGCGAGTCGGTGTACCTACGTGGCTGGGACGATTACGAACACCATACGCTCAAGCTCACGGCCTCGAAAGTGGCGGGCATGGGCCACATGGCGTTTCGGGTCACGAGTCCGGAAGCGCTCGAGCGACGCGCCGCGATTATCGACGCCGCAGGCTTCGGTCACGGGTGGACCGAGGGCGATCTCGGGCACGGCCGCACCTTCTCATTCAGCACGACCGACGGGCACAGGATGGAGATTTACTACGAGACCGAGTGGTATGCGCCGCCGCCTCAATTGAAGCCGGCGCTGAAGAACCAGGCGCAGCGCTACCCGGCCCGCGGCGTGAACGTTCGGCGGCTCGATCATCTGAACCTGCTGGCCGCCGATGTTCGCGCGCTGCGGCTCTTCTTCGAGGACGTGCTCGGCATGCGGACGACCGAAATGATCGTTCTCGACAACGGCGAGGAAGCGGGCGCGTGGATGACAGCGACCAACAAGAGCTACGACCTTGCCTTCACCGCGGATCATTACGGCGCGCGCGGTCGCTTTCACCACCTGACCTACGCTGTCGACTCCAGGGAAGATGTGCTTCGGGCGGCCGACATCTTCCTCGAGAACGGCGTGTACATCGAGACGGGCCCGCACAAGCATGCCATCCAGCAGACGTTCTTTCTGTATGTCTACGAACCCGGCGGCAATCGCATCGAGGTCGACAACGCCGGCGCACGGCTCGTGCTCGCACCGGACTGGCCGCCGGTCGTCTGGACGGAAGCAGAACGCCGATTGGGCCAGGCGTGGGGACTGAAGACGATCGAGAGTTTCCACACCTACGGCACACCACCGATCGAGGACTACACCGGCCCGCGTCGCAAGTAATCGTCGACTTGTCCGCGCTTTTCAATCCAGAGGCGGAAGCCTGACGCCGACAACGTCTCTCAGGTAATTAATGTTGTGCGCGATGTAGTCGTCGATCGCGACATCGATGTTTCCGCCGATGGCGTCGAAGCCGTCGTCGCCCTTTCTCGGCCCGTCGAGATCCAACGACCGAGCCCCTGTAGTGCCGGTCCCCAACAGCTTGAAGACCGCCGGGAAGTCGACGCCGCCTCCGCCCAGATTGTGGTAGACGCTCGCGGTTCGGTGCTGCTCCTGCGTCGGCGTCGACGTTTTGCCGCGAAACTTCGCGTATGTGTCCTTGAGATGCACTTCGGCGATCCGTGGGAAATAGTCGCCCATGATGCGCACGGCATCCATGCCGCCCAACGTCAGGTGGCCCGTGTCCGTGGTCAGCCAGACGCACTTGGGATCGGTGAGCTCTATCACGCGCCGCACCTCGTGCTCGCGTTCCATAGGTCCCCATATGTGAGGATGCCGGAGCCATCCGAATCCCCATGGCAAACGTTTGTCTGCCAATCTCGTTGAGCGTGTCCGCGAGCTTCTTGAGCTGATCGTCGCTGGGCCCGCCTGGCGGCTGTGCCGCCATGTTGCACTTCCAGTGGGTGGCGCCGAGCGGCTGGAGGAAATCGCGCGCGAATTCGACATGATCGGCGATGGTTCTTGAGATCCGAGCTGGATCGATGAACTCCGTCGACTGGCCGGCCTCACCCTTGGAAGCGTCGATGAAAGCGATGCCGGCGTCATCGAAGAGCCGCTTGAGAGCCATCGGATTGCGCCGATACTTCTCAATCTGGTTTTCGTACGGCTCGATGCTCTGCAATCCCAGCGCGGCGTTTCTCCTGATCGCCCACTCGATGTCATGACGATGCCTCAGAGAGAACTGGTCGCGCCGAACAGCATGTCCGGGTTCACCGGTCGAGGCGACGATGTGAAACGGCGCCGAAGACATTGGACGGTCCGACGCGCGTCGCCGCGGTCATCCCGCCGATGCTGGACGCGGCCAATTGGTGTCCTTTGACAGCGTGAAGGATGCAAAAATGCGGACCTCGGTCCCACGCCTGGGCGGCCAACAGGAATCCGTTAGGGCTTGTGCGTAGAATTGGGCCGTAGCCTGGTAACGATGGAGGTTTCGTGCCCATGTCGTTCTGCTACGTGTTGCTTCGCTGGCTTCTCCAGTTCATCGCCTTCGTCGTTCGGTCGAACGAGTTCAAGGAACTCGAAATCGTTGTGCTGCGGCACGAACTCGCGATCCTTCGGCCGAAAACGCGCCGTCCCGCGATGACCGCCGTCGACAGGGTGTTCGTCGCCGCTGCCAGCCGATTGCTGCCACGCGAGTGTTGGCGATCCTTCATCGTGACGCCGGCGACGCTGCTGCGATGGCATCGACGCTTGGTCGCCAGGCGGTGGACGTACGCCCGTCCAATCGGGCATCCGCCGATGCGGCGTGAGATTCGAGACCTGGTGGTGCGGCTCGCGCGAGAGAACCCGCGGTGGGGAACGATACGAAGAGGCTAAGCGGGGCCGGAGGACTGGAGTACCCGTAGCGACCTCACGACACTCAGACTCTCGAGATCATGCAGCGCGGTGGTCCTCGTTGAAAGCGCGCCCCACCGGCGGCCACTGCGTCGCTAGCGGTCAGGAGCGCTGGCAAGGCAGCTCTTGACAAATCGCCGTCGTGTGTCATACTGTCATATGACAGTCTGAATATGCTGTTTCAGTTGAATTACAAATCGGGCAAGGCCGTCTACCTGCAACTCGTCGACCAGGTGAAGGCGGCCGCCGCATCCGGTGCGCTCCACGCAGGCTCACCGTTGCCGGGGATCCGTCCACTCGCGGAAGAACTGCGAGTCAATCGGAACACGGTCGCCAAGGCGTACTCGGCGCTGGAGAGTCAGGGCGTCATTGAGACCATCGCCGGCAAAGGCTGTTTCGTTCGTGCGAACCATTCGCCATTCAAAAAAGAGGTGCGCCGGAAGCTGCTCGCCGACACGCTCGACGGTGCCGTCATTCAGGCGCACCATCTGCAAATCGACAAGGCGGACTTTCTGCGTGTCGCCGAGGAGCGCTTCGACGCGCTCGAGCACAAGCGCCACGCGGCGAACTCCTGAATGCTTATGACCCACAACAATCCCGTGATCGAAGTCCGCAACCTGGTCCGCCGCTACGGACGCACCGACGCCGTTGACGGGCTGAGCCTTTCGGTGCCGGCAGGCCGGTGCTACGGGTTCTTCGGCAGGAACGGCGCCGGAAAGACGACGACGATCAAGTGCCTGCTGAACCTGCTGCGGCCGACGAGCGGAGAGGTGCGGGTGTTCGGGATGGATCCCGCGCGCGAGGAAGTCGCCGTCAAGTCGCGCATTTCCTACGTCCCCGACTACGTCGCATTCTATCCGTGGATGACGGTCCGCGACGCCCTTGGGTACTTCGCGTCGTTTCGTCCGACGTGGAACAGCGAGACGGAGCGCGCGCTCCTCGAGCAGTTCCGCCTCGATCCGCGCCAGAAGACGAGTCACCTCTCGAAAGGCCAGCGCACGCAGCTCGCGCTCGTCATCGCAATCTGCCCCGAGCCCGAACTGCTCATCCTCGACGAGCCGACCTCGGGACTCGATCCGATCGTCCGCCGCGAGTTCATCCGGACCGTGATCGGCGCGTACCAGGATGGCGATCCCGGCCGCCGGACCGTGTTCGTCTCCACCCACCTGATTTCCGAGTTCGAAGGGTTGATCGACGAGTTCACGATCATCGATCGCGGGCGTGAAGTGCTCACGCTCAACGCCGACGCTGCGCGCGCGCGCCACGAGAAGAGCCTCGAGGAGATTTTCGTGACGACCCTTCAACCGCATGGTGTGACGGCATGAACGGCCCGCGGACGGCGCTCGCGTCGAAGGAATTCCGCGCGCTGCTCCCGGTGTGGGCGGCAACGGCATTTACCATCGGGGCTGACCCGGTGCTGCGCGGCACGGGGATGCACTCGCTCTTCCCGCTGGGCACGTTCGCGTACATCGCGGGAGCGCTCGCGCTCGGCGCGCACGTCATCGGGCATGAATTCACGAACCGCACGCTGGCATCGCTGCTCGTCCAGCCGTGCAGGCGATCGTCGATGCTGTTGACCAAGGCGTCCGTTCTCGCGGTGATGCTGGTGGCGCTCGGGTTCATCGCGAGGGTCGTGTTGTTCCAGTCGTTTGCTCACACGTTCCGCAACTTTCCGCGATACCCCACGCTATACCTTCCATTGATCGGCGGCTTTTGTGTCGCGCCGTACCTGACGATGCGGCTACGGAGTCAGATGGCGGGCGCGCTGTTCACGGCGACCATTCCAGGGATGACGTACCTCCTCGCGCTGCTGGCCGGAGTCATCATCTACGGCACCGGAACGGCTGTCGCCGAGGCGCTGGCTCTCGCCGTCTGGATGCCCGCGATGTGGATCTTCGCCGCGGCCGGGGCCGTCCTGTCCGCGCGATCGTTCATGCGTCTGCAGGACACTGAGGGTGCGCGAGAGGAACTGCGCCTGCCGCGATGGTTCACTGTGACAGACGACAGCCCGGCCCGGCCGCCGCTCTGGATGCTCGCGAAGAAGGAACTGCGGCTGCAAGAGATGACTTTTGCCATGGTCGCTGTATATGCGCTCATATGGACCGGGCTGACAGTTGCAGGCCGGCTCAACCTGGACTTCGCCAGGGAAGTCCCGATGCGCGCAGTCGGCCTGCTGTATTTTGCGCTGCTACCGCTGCTCATGGGATCCCTCGCCAGCGCGCAGGAGCGGCACTTCGGCATGGTCCAATCGCAGGCGATGCTGCCCGTGCCGCGCGCGCAGCAATGGGCGGTGAAAGTGAGCGTCGTGCTCGTCCTTGCACTCGTGCTCGGCGTGGTTCTGCCGTGGTTCGTATTCGCGCCGCCGCAAATCTCCCGCACATCGTTCTGGCCGCTGGCGGCGAGCGTCGTGCTTCTAACGACGTGGAGCCTGTACATTTCGTCGTGGTGCGGGAGCGGGATTATCGCGCTCGCGCTGCTGCTTCCTGCAAGTGCGGCAGCCATGGCGCTCGCGAGGTGGATTGATTGGACCGTTAGCGCCCTGGTGTTGCCGCAGCATTCCGCTGGCGCGTATGGGATGCTGACGCAGCCATCCGCCGTCTTCACGACATGGGTGATTGCCGCCACGCCGCTCGCGGTGCTGCTGCTGTTGTTCGCAGCACGCAACCATTGGACGTCCGAACGTGAGCCGAAGACCCTTGCGGTGCAGGTGGCCGGATTCGCTTGCTGGCTGCTCTTGACGGACGTTGTGACGACGGTGCTATAGCGTTCCAGCAACCGCAATCAGCAATCGGAGATCACCAAATCAGCAATTCTCGCAAACTGAGCTCGGCTACCTGGACGGCGCGTTCGGACTCCGGCGTCTGGCGGGCCGTCGCAGTCGATCACACTCGCGGACGGCGAGCGCATTGGCGAGGTGACCGTGCGGCGCTGGAAGCACGCCGCGATCGCGGGAGCGGCAACGCGCACGGCGCAAGTCCGACGCGGTCGCCGTCATAGCCAGTTAGAAAGCCATTTCGCGCGATGGCGAACATTCTCCGAGTGTGCCCAGGAGTGTGCCCAAACGCGGTCCGAAGAGCATCACTCGGCAGCCAACGTCAACCAACGTTCAATAAAGGTCCTATCCGTTGGACGAGATACGTCGATTTCTCGAGCCTAGTCCGATCGTGCACGCACCACCAAGCGACCGTGTCTTCGACCGTGCGATCGATTCTTCTGGACCGTGCTCGCCAGGGCCTGGCGAGGCTGGCATGGCCCCTTGCTCATGGTGCGGGCAGGACACCGTCGTGCGCTGGCATCAGCAATGGCTGCGACGCTGCTGGACGGAGCGATCCCGGCAGAAACAATCCGGCCGCCCAAGGACCGACGCCGCGATTCGGGCGCTCATCGACAAGATGGCATCCGTGAATCCGCTGTGGGGCGCGCCGCGAATCCATGGCGACTTGCGCAAGCTGGGCATCGATGTCTCGGAGCGAACGGTCTCGCGGATCGTCGCGAGGTTTCCGCGACCGCCATCCCAGACGTGGCGCACCTTCCTCACAAATCACATCGCCGCGATCGTCTCAATGGACTTCTTCACCGTGCCCACGCTCACGGGCGACGTGTTGTTCGTGCTGGTCCTCCTCGCGCACCGACGTCGTTGAGTCGTCCACCTGGCCGTCACTGAACATCCAACCGCTGAATGGACCGCGCAACAGATCGTCGCGACGTTTCCGGAAGACACCGCGCGGACCTGGCTCATGCGAGACCGCGATGCGATCTACGGTGAGGTATACCAGCGTCGCATCGCCGGCATGGGCATCACCGAGGTCATCTCCAGTCCGTCGAGTCCGTGGCAGAATCCATACGTCGAACGCCTGATCGGATCGATGCGTCGCGAATGTCTTGACCACCTCATCGTCCTCAGCGAACGACACCTGCTGCGCGTGCTCAGGCGATGTCTCTCGTACTATCGCGGATCGCGAACACACCTGTCGCTGGACAAAGACGCCCCGACGCCACGACGGGTCCAGGACGCGACGGAAGGCCGCGTCATCGAGTTCGCGGAAGTGGGCGGGTTGCACCATCGCTATGAGCGCCGCGCTGCTTGACCTACGCCGGCGACCACCGTCGCGCGACGCGGTTGCGTCGCGCTTTGACAGCCGGCCGTCTCGCTGCGCATCAGCGGAAAGCGTCGCCGACGCACCGTCCCTCTATCGAAAGGCCTTTGTAACGTGTCGCTACGGCTCACAACCGAACGTGACTCGAAACGCGCCGATCTGATTTTGGCGAAGCACAACCACTCGCGCGCGGCTGCAACGGAGAACGGAAGCACGAAGCTGACGCCGGCGCCGCTGACGACAGCGTCCATCAGCATCGGCGCGAGCTGGTCGAGATCCGAAGCCGCCGGCGGCCGTTGCGATGTTTCAATCACGGCGGTGAGCGATCATAGCGTCATCGGGTCGCGGTGGGATGTGGAACCGCTCGACGGTGGCGTGGCATTGGAGTATCGTTCGCGTCACACCGTGAATCGAGGTGGAGCTGCGTCGCTCTCGATAAATCGTGCTGATCGTCGTGAGGGTGAGTTATGGCGCAGATTGGTAAGCCGACGCGTGAAATCTACGTCGAGCCGACGAAAATACCCGTGCCGCAGCGCACGCCTGCGCCACCACAGAAGCAGATGCCGAAGCCAGTCCCGAAGAGGGTGCCAGCGTGATTCCCGATTACTTCGAGGCGATCACGGCGTATCGCGTCTTCAACGTGTTTGAAAACGGGCTCCTCGCCGGGTCGGCGTTCGTGGAGCCGTGGCCGCCGTATGAGCCATTCGTTGCTCGTTGCGGCGCGGTGTCATATGAAGGCGCAGGCGAACACGTTCGCGATGGTCGATTCGTGTCGGCGCCCGTCTACGGCTGCGACTGTGGCATTCACGTCGTCAGGACGCCGGCCGCCGCTTTGGAACGAGTGCGGATGGAGCGTCGTGCTCATGCCCTGCGGTTGCAGCACTTGAAAGGGCCGGCGGGCCGTGCGTGGGGTGCCGTCAAAATCTGGGGACGCGTGATCGAGCACGAGAGCGGGTATCGCGCCGAATTTGCCTATCCATCCAACCTGCAGTGCGACGACGCGAAGCTCGCGCGCCGCGTGGCCGCGCTCTACGGCGTCCCGTGCGACTACACGCCGCTCGACGATCGAGAGCCGGCGCCCTCTCACGACAAGTCCTCGTCGGCGAAGATGGACGACTACAACAACCGGCCGCTGTTCAATTATCAGCCTCCGCAGGATTTGGGGACGTGTGCAATTGGTGTTCTGCTCCTCTTCCTCAGCATGACGCTGCAATTGACCG
>Ga0209057_1000207_pt1 | contig 53659 bp, 44 predicted proteins | sample GraSoiAngelo_146_FD_185903 | JGI IMG/M metagenome (GOLD analysis project Ga0209057, IMG submission 185903) | Grasslands soil microbial communities from the Angelo Coastal Reserve, California, USA - 14_1009_05_30cm (SPAdes) (version 2) | ecosystem: Environmental > Terrestrial > Soil > Grasslands ...
ATTCCTCCCCCAGCGCTGAAGCGCGCGAGGCGGAACATACCCGGGATCCCCCGGTTTAGACAAACGCGAGGTGCAATTTTCTGCTAGGGTGTAATCCGCTACGACGTGGCCGGGGAAACGTCCATATAGAAGTCCAAGTCAGCACCCATCTGCTTGCGTGCGGGCGCCCGGCAGGGATTTTCATTGTCGAATCAAGGGATTCGCCTGCGTCGCACTGTATCGAGACGCTCGTGTCCTGCGCTCCGAGGAAAACCGTTCACCCTTTTGCACTCGAACGCGCCGTCGACGCTAGGTCGAGGGCGTTCGCACTTGTGCTCGGGTCAGCTACCCGCTGGAAACGTTCCGCATGCAGTCGTCACGTTGGCGGCGAACGTTTGGGCTCCACCCGCCGCGAGATTTGCCGACCCGGGTACGATCGCCACGCTGAGGACTCGTTCTGGCGCAACGTTCACGGTGATGGCAGCGATCTTGCTGGCATCGGCGTGCGCTTGCGCGCTGACGATGCATGTACCTGTCCCGCGCGCTGACGTGAAGACACCCGCGGTGGTGACCGTGCCGCACGACGGCGGCGCGCTCCAGACGACGCCGGTATCGGTCGATCCGGTGACAGTCGCGGTCAGCGCAACGGCCTCGCATGCATAGGCGTTCACAGGCGACGTCGCGGCGATGCGGACGCCGCTGTCGACGGTCACGACCGCCTGGGCATTTGCCGCCGAATTCGTCGTACTGGTCGCGACGACGTGAAAGACGCCCGAGTAACCCGGAGCGGTATAGAATCCGCTCTGGTTGATCGAGCCGCCGTTCGCCTCCGCCACGCTCCAGGTGACTTGCACCGTAGTCGGCGACAACGTGAACTGTTGCGCATCGTTGGTCGTCAGTTGGACTTTGGAAGGGCGTATTTCCAGCTGTGCAGCGGTCGGCAAGACCGATCCTTGGTCAGGGGCTTTGTGCTCGGTACCGCACGCTAGGGCAAAAACGATTGCTGACATGACTCGGAATGGGTGACGCATGTGCCGTACCTCCGACAGTTGCAGCCAACTCCGCGGGCGCGGCGTCCTCGCCAACGAAGAGCGCCGCCGAACGAGCGAAGGCGACGTCCCCACAAGAACGATCTGTCGAAGGTGCAGCGGGGGGTGCCGACGGAGGTTACGGCCTGCGTGCCCGCAGACATCCGTGTGGTTGCGTAGGCCTATCCGCTTTCGCCGCCGCATTTAGAACAGCCGCGACGCATCATCTGTGACGGGAGTCACAAGCCGCGAAGTTCACCCTCTCGCCGCGAAGAGCAGTACGAATAGGCTGTTCAGGCGCTTCGATCAGCGCAGCAGGTTCATCACGTGCTCCGCGATGGCGAGCGACGCCGTCAGCCCTGGGGATTCGATTCCGTACAGAGCGACGAGCCCGGGAACTGCATGGTCGCGCGGGCCCTGAAAGAGAAAATCCTGAGCGGCGCTCCCGGCCGGCCCGAGCTTCGCCCGAATCCCCGTGTACCCCGGCTGCAGGCCGTCCGCGGGCAGCGCCGGCCAGTACTGCCGGATCGCCGCCGCGAACTGCGGCGCACGGGTCTCGTCGAACGAGTAGTCGATCGAATCGATCCACTGTACGTCGGGCCCGAACCGCGCATGCCCTTCGAGATCCAGCGTCACATGGATCCCCAGCCCGCCCGCGACAGCCACCGGGTACACGAGATGGTGGAACGGCGACGCTCCCGAGAACACGAAGTAGTGCCCGCGCGCGTAGTAGCAGGGCGGGATCGTCGCTGGAGGGACGCCCTCGATGGATCGCGCGACCGCTTGCGCGCAGAGGCCTGCCGCGTTCACGACGGCTGCGCAGCGCAAGCGTGTTGGCGCCTCGCCGCCGACGTCCAGTTCGATGCCGTCGGACCGGACCCGCCCGCTCAGTACGGGTGAGTTGAGCGCGATCGCTGCGCCGTGCGACTCCGCATCAGAGCGCAGCGCACGGAGCAGCCCGTGCGAGTCGATGATTCCAGTCTCCCCGCTGCACAGCGCCGCCACGCAGCGCACGTCAGGCTCGAGCTCTCGCGCCTCGGCTGCGGAAAGCAGCGAGAGCCCCTCGACACCATTGGCAGCGCCCTGCGCGGCATACTTCTGCAGCGTCGCGATCTCCGATTCTGAGGTGGCGACGACCAGCTTTCCGACGCGCCGATGCGCGATCCCCTTCTCCTTCGCATACGCGTAGAGCGATCTGCGCCCGGCGACGCACAGGCGCGCTTTCAGCGAGCCCGGCACGTAGTAGAACCCGGCGTGGAGCACCTCGGAATTGCGCGAGCTGGCGTGCATCCCGGGCGCCCGCTCGGCCTCGAGCAGGATGACGTCGCGCCCAGCCAGCGAGAGCGCCCGCGCAATCGCGAAGCCGATGACGCCGCCGCCGATGACTGCGACGTCGGCCTTCAGGTCCATCGCTGCTCCACGAAGCGTACCGCCGTCCCCGGCCCCGCCTGCGCCAGCAGCGGGAAGTCCGCGGGCATCACCGTCGCGATCTTCGCATATCCTCCGGTGACGGGGCGATCGGGACCGAGCACGATGGGCATCCCGTCGCCGGGCACTTGGACGGCGCCCGGAGCGGTCCCTTCGGGCGGAATGTCGGAACGCCGCGCGAGCGCCATTGCCGGACCGTGGAGACGCAATCCGCGGCGATCGCTGCTCGGCGTGACGCGGTACTCGCGGTCGAAGAAGTCCTCCGGGCTGGCGAAGAAGTGCCATTGCGGACCGCGATGGGCGCGTACCTCGATGAGCGGCTCGCCCCAGCGGATCGGCAGACGTGGCGGCTCGGCGCCTTGCCGCCGCGAGCCCGATGCGCCGTGGAGCACTTCGCCAGCAGTCAGCGCGCGAATGGGTTCGCCGGGCAGGGGCAGGGCAAGGCCGCCTTCGGCGGCGAGGTATGCGCGCACGCCTCGACGCACCTGACCGGTGGCCAGGCGGTCACCGCGCTTGATTGGGCGGACATCGGTTCCGAGCGCCAGTCGCAGGTCCTGCAGCGCTTCCAGCTCCGGCCCGGTCAGCGTGATCTCCAATGCCGCGGCAAACGGGTCGTTGCCGAGAGCGCGATTCGCCGCCGCAAGGGAAGCGAGATCCATTGCGCCTCCGGCGGGCACCCCGGACGAAGCGAGCCCATGTCGCGGGCCGCCTTGCACCGAGGTGAATGCTCCGGGAGCGATGACGCGGAGGAGCGGCTCTCCGGAAGGAGCCGGAGGCCGCGGGCGTCGCGGCGGACGCGGGAGCTTTCGAACCGGTTCGAAAACGACGCGATCTCCCGGCCGCAGCAGCGCAGGAGGATCGGCGGCCGGGTCGAACATGCGCGCGCTGACGCGCCCGAGCAGGCGCCACCCTCCCGGCGTCTCCGCCGGATAGATCCCGGTGTATCCGTCCGCCACCGCCAGGCTCCCGGCGGGCACGCGGACGCGCGGAGTGTGCAGACGCGCGACGGGAAACCCGCCCGTCATATAAGCGAACCCGGGCGCAAATCCGAGGAACGAGACGACGTGCTCGGCGCGAGCATGGCGGCGCACGACTTCTTCCGCGGCGACGCCGAGCTCACGCGCAACCTCCTCGAGATCGGCGCCGTCATAGCAGGCCTGGATGCGGACAGTGCGCGGCGGAGGCCGATCTCCGCGGCGCGAAAGATCCAGCCGCTTCACATCGAGCAGGTCGGGATCGTAGAGCAGGAGCAGGGTTCGCGCGCCGGGAACGGCGTCGAGCAGTCCCTCGGGAGGATCATCCGCCAACGATGCAGCCAGGTCGAGCGCCTGTTGGTTCGGCAGCGAGAGCAGCGCCGCGCCGTCGCAGAGCTTTTGCAGCTCAGGCAACGGCGGCCAGCTCCCGGCCGCGGGTCTCGGGAAGCATCAAGGCCGCGACGAACAGGAGCGCGTAGGCGGACGCTGCGAAGATGCCGATGGCGCGCCCCAGCGGCATGGAAGCGGCGAGAAAGCCGATCACGGTCGGAAACAGCGCGCCCACTCCGCGCCCGAAGTTGTAGCTGAAGCCTTGACCCGACCCGCGCACCCGCGTCGGAAACAGCTCGGTGAAGAACGCGCCCATGCCGCTGAAGATGCCGCTCGCGAAGAACCCGAGCGGAAAGCCCAGCACGAGCATGGCCCGGTCGCTGATCGGGACCAGCGTGTAGATCAGCACCGTCGCCATCGAGCAGAGCGAGAAGAGATAGAAGTTGCGCTTGCGTCCGAGCTGGTCGGAGAGGACCGCGGACACCAGGTATCCGCAGAAGGAGCCTGCGATCACCACGCCGAGGTACCCGCCGGTGTTGAAGACCGACAACCCGCGCACCGTCTTGAGGTACGTCGGCAACCAGGTCGTGATCGCGTAGTAGCCGCCCTGCGCGCCCGTGGCGAGGAGTGCCGCGAGGGCGGTGGTCGCCGCCATGTCGGGAGCGAAGATCTCCCAGAAGCGGCCTCGCGCGCCGCTCTGCCGCGCAGCGCGGAACACGGCGGGTTCCTCGACGTTGCGCCGGATGTACAGGACGAGCAGCGAGGGCAGGATGCCGGCGAGGAACAGTACGCGCCACGCGGTCTGCTCGGGGAGGATGCTGAACATCACCGTGTAGAGGATCGCCGCTGCGCCCCAGCCCAGCGCCCAGCCGCTCTGGACGGCGCCGACGGCTTTTCCACGGTGCCGCGCCGCGATCACCTCGCCCATCAGCACCGCCCCCGCGGCCCACTCCCCGCCGAATCCGAGTCCCATCAGGCTGCGCGCGGCGAGCAGCTGCCCGTAGCTCTGCGCCAGTCCGCACAGTCCGGTGAAGAGCGCGAACCAGAGGATGGTGATCTGCAGCGTCCGTACGCGCCCGATGCGATCGGCGATCAACCCTGCCATCCAGCCGCCCAACGCGGAAGCGAGCAGCGTGCTCGTCTGCAGGGTGCCCGCTTGCGCCTTGGAGAGGTGCCAGCCCGCGATCAGCGACGGGATGATGAAGCTGTAGAACTGGAAATCCATGCCGTCGAGCGCCCAGCCGCCGAAGCAGGCCCGGAAGGTGGCCCGCTCGACCTTCGACATCTCGCGCCAGAAGGACACGACCACCGCCTAGCAAACCGCCGATGCCAAACGCAACTCCGGTGTCCGGAAACGGGACTGCCGATCCCAAGGGCGGTCATCCCCTCCGGAATCGCCGAGAGCGCCTATTGGCACGGCGTTCGCTGCAGGGCAGGGGATGGAGAGCTTCGTCCAGGACGTGCGCTACGGACTGCCCTCGCTGCGGAAAGCGCCCGGATTCACGGTCATTGCCGCCCTGGCGCTCGCTCTGCGGGCGGAGTGAATCGATGCTGAAGGATCTCTTCTACGCACTTCGCGCCCTCCGCCGCAGCCCCGGATTCGCCGTGGCGGCCGTGCTTTCGCTCGCGCTCGGGCTCGGCGCGAACACGGCGCTCTTCTCCGCCGTCGACGCGGTGCTGCTGCGTCCGCTGCCCTATCGCGATCCGGAGCGCCTGGTGATGGTCTGGTCGGTGACCTCCGCATATCCGCAGATGAACGTGGCGCTGCCCGATTTCCAGGCGTACCGGGATCGCACGCAGTCGTTCGCGACCATGGCGGCGTACTACTCGACCCGGCGCAACGTCGGGGTCGCCGGCGGCGAGCCCGAGCGGGTCCTGATGGACCGGACGACCCATGAGCTCCCTTCTGCGCTCGGCTTCCAGCCGCGGCTCGGTCGCTTCTTCACGGCCGAGGAGGAGCAATGGGGCCGGCATCAAGTGCTGGTGCTCTCGCACCGGTTCTGGATGCGGCACTTCGCCGGCGATCCCGGCGTGCTGGGAAAGTCGGTCACGCTCGACGGTGAACCCTGGACGGTGATCGGCGTGATGCCGCAGGGATTCACCTTCGACGATCCTTCCATCGAGCTGTGGGCGCCGATCTCGTTCAAGCCCGACAGCGACATGCTCACCCGCGGAAACCATTTTACGCAGGTGATCGCGCGGCTCAAGCCTTCTGTGAGTCTCGAAAGCGCGCAGAAGGACCTCACCCGCGTCGCCGATGCGCTCGCGCGCGAGTTCGCGAACAACGTGGGGCAGGGCGCCGCCCTGCAACCGCTCCGCGAAGCAATGTCCGGCGCCTTCCGTCCGGCGCTGCTGCTGCTGCTCGGAGCGGTGGCGATGGTGCTCCTGATCGCCTGCGCGAACCTGGCTAACCTCCTGCTTGCCCGGGGTGCTGCGCGGGGTCGCGAGATCGCCGTGCGCGCAGCCCTCGGCGCGACGCGCACCCGGCTGGTCCGGCAGCTCCTGACCGAAAGCGTGATTCTCGCGCTCGCCGGTGGAGCGCTGGGCTGCGCCTGCGCGGTCTGGGCGCTCAGCGGCATCTCCGCGCTCGGCGGCGACGTCCTCGCCCAGCTCCCGCCCTTGCGGCTAGACCTGCGCGTGCTCGCGTTCGCGGTCGCGCTCTCCCTCGTCACCGGCGTCGCGTTTGGCCTCGCTCCGGCCCTGCTCCTGTCGCGCCATTCCCTCTCCGAAGCGCTCAAGGACGGCACCGCCACCGTGTCACCACGGACGGGCCGGCTGCGCTCGGCGCTGGTCGTGGCGGAGGTCGCGCTCTCGGTGGTCCTCCTCGCCGGCGCCGGGCTCCTCCTGCGCAGCCTCCGTGCCCTGAACCACCTCGATCCGGGGTTCCGGGTGGAGCAGGTGATCACGGCCAACCTGCAGCTTCCGCTGCGCAGATATCCCGACGATGCTGCGCGGCTCGCTTTCGCGCGCAAGACGATCGACGCGGTGACCGCGTTGCCCGGGGTCGCATCGGTGGGCGTCGGCTCCAACGTGCCGATGTCGAACAACAGCTGGGGCAAATGGATCAGCGCCGAAGGCGAGCCGGAGCCCGCCAACCTGGACGCGGTGGCGAACTGCCTCTTCCAGCTCGTCACCGGGGACTACTTCCGGACTCTGGGAATGCAGCTCGTGCGCGGCCGCTTTCCCGACGATCCGAAGGAACCCGCCATCGTGCTCAACGAGACCGCCGCGCGGAAGCTCTTCGGCGTCAAGGAAGCCATCGGACGACGCGTCTGGCTGGGTCCGCCAGAGCGGTTCCTGCCCGATCAGACGCGGCCGTTTCCCAGGTACACGGTGGTCGGCCTCATCCGCGACGTCCGGTCGGGCGGTCTCGCCCGAGTCCCGCGCGCGGAAGCGTGGCTGCGGCAGGAGCAGAGCGACGAAGGCGGGAACAGCCTGTATGTGATCGCCCGTTTCGGCGGCGCATCTGCCCCGCTGATCAAGGCGCTGCGCGACGCGATCCGCGCGATCGATCCCGAGCAGGCCGTCGCGGACGTGAAGACGATGGCGGACCGCGTGGGAGCGTCGGTCACCCAGGAACGCTTCAGCGCTTTCCTGCTCGCGCTCTTCGCCTCGCTCGCCCTGACTCTCGCAGTCCTGGGTATCTACGCGGTGATGGCATACACGGTGGCGCAGCGGACGCGCGAGATTGGCGTGCGGATGGCGCTCGGTGCGGCCGGGCGCGACGTCCTGCGCCTGGTCTTCACGCGCGGGTTCCGGCTGATCGGCGCGGGGCTGGTCATCGGCCTCGTCGGCTCGATGATTGCGTCGCGCGTTCTCGGCGCGCTGCTCTTCGGTGTCTCGGCGACCGATCCGGGCACCTTTGCAGCCGTTGTCGCCATCCAGGCAAGCGTCGCTGCGGCTGCGCTCTACCTGCCCGCACGCCGGGCGTCACGGTTGCACCCCGCAGTGGCCTTGCGGACGGAGTAGGGCATCTGTCCGGAAATGGGACGACCTTTCCCCGCCCCGGTCACGCAGGGCAGTAATCCCCCTCTGGAGTGGCTTGGCACGGACTTCGCTCAAATGGATCATCCGATGCAGCCAGAGATCTCCAGGATGGAACCGCGCACGAGCGTGGTGGACATTCCGCGCAAACCGCGGAACACGCGGAAGCGCAACCTGATCATTGGCGTCAGCGTCGCGGCGGCGCTGGCGGCGATCACGTTCGGCCTTTCCAGGCTGCGAGCGGCGGCGCCCGTCGTGGACCGCTCCGGCCTGTGGACGGACACGGTGAAGCGCGGCCCGATGCTGCGCGAGGTCAAAGGCCCGGGGACTCTGGTTCCCGAGCAGATCCGTCTGATCACCGCGGACACCGCGGGCCGCGTGGAGCGGATCCCTCTGCGGCCGGGCGCGCAGGTCGAGCCCGGAACGGTGTTGATGGAGCTGTCCAACCCGGACGTGATGCTGCAGGCGCTCGATGCCGAGCGCCAGCTCGCCCAGGCGCAGGCAGACCTGATCAACCTCCGCGCCACCGCCGACGGCAACACGCTCATCACGCGCTCCGGACTCGCCACGCTCGAGGCCCAGGCCGCCGATGCGCAGCGTCGCGCCAAGGCCGATCAGAAGCTGGCGCAGGACGGCGTGATCAGCGAAGTGGAGGCGCGGCAGCAGATGGAGCGCGCGCAAGAGCTGACGAGCCGTCTCGAGATCGAGCGCAAGCGACTTGGCGTCGTCGCGGGAAGCGGCAAGGAGCAGGTGGCCGCGCAGATGGCGCAGATCGAGCGGCTGAAGGCCGTGGTCGCCTTCCGGCGCAAGCAGGTCGATTCGATGAAGGTGCGCTCCATCGATCGCGGCGTCCTCTCCGAGCTGCCGCTGGAGCTGGGGCAGTGGGTGACGCCCGGCGCGCTCCTCGCCAAGGTGGTGCAGCCGGAACGGCTCAAGGCGGTGCTGCGCATCCCGGAGACGCAGGCGCGCGATCTCGCGCTCCATCTTTCCGCCGTCGTGGATACCCGAAACGGCGTGGTCAAAGGCGACGTCTCCCGGATCTCTCCTTCGGCGAACCAGGGGTCGGTCGAGGTGGACGTGTCCCTTCCCGCCGAGCTCCCTCGTGGCGCGCGGCCGGACCTGACCGTGGAAGGCACCATCGAGATCGAGAAGCTGCAGAACGTTCTCTTCGTCGGACGACCCGCGGGCGCGCAGCCCGGTGGCCAGACCGAGCTGTTCCGGCTGATCAAGGGAGGCGACGAGGCGCACCGGGTGAAGGTGCGGCTCGGCCGCAGCTCCGTCAGCACCGTGGAAGTGATCGACGGCCTCGCAGAGGGCGACGCCGTGATCCTCTCCGACATGTCCCAGTGGGACTCTACCGACCGTGTGAGGCTCCGGTGAGCGATGCGTTGATCGAAATGCAGGACGTCGAGAAGGTCTTCCTCACCGACGAGGTGGAGACGCACGCTCTCTCGAACATCCATCTTGCGGTGCGGAAGAACGAGTGGCTCTCGATCGTGGGTCCCTCCGGGTCGGGCAAGACCACGCTCCTGGCCATCCTCGGCCTGCTCGACACCGCCACAGGCGGTCAGTACCTGCTCGACGCCAAGCCGGTGCAGGACCTGTCGCCCTCCGATCGCGCCCACGTCCGCAACCGCCACATCGGGTTCATCTTCCAGAGCTTCAACCTGATCGGCGACCTGACCGTCTTCGAGAACGTCGAGCTGCCCCTGACCTACCGGGGAATGGCGCCGGCGGATCGCAAGAAGCGCGTAGAGGACGCTCTCAATCGCGTCGGCATGAGCCACCGGGCGCGCCACATGCCCGGGCAGCTCTCGGGCGGCCAGCAGCAGCGCGTGGCCGTCGCCCGCGCCGTCGCCGGCGATCCCCTCATCCTGCTCGCCGACGAGCCCACCGGAAACCTGGACTCGAAGAACGGACAGGCGGTGATGAAGCTGCTCTCCGAGCTGCACCAGGGCGGCTCGACGCTGATCATGGTGACGCACGATCCGTCGTATGCGCGGCTCGCCACGCGCACCGTCTCGCTCTTCGACGGCCGCATCGTCGAGGAAACGGGATCCTCCGCCGCCTGAGGCCCGATGGTGAGCGACCTCAAGTTCGCGGCGCGCACCTTGAGGCAGGCAATCCGCGTCGCCCGCAGGGCGGGAATGCCGCTCGCGCCGAGCGCGACGACGCCGAGGAGCTCGGCAATGGCGAGGTAGGTACCGTGGACAATTCCGAGTCCCGCGAACTCGATCCGATGACTGCCCTGCGAACGGAGTGAACTTCATGGATCAACTGCTTCGCGATCTCCGCTTTGCGCTGCGCGCCCTCTGGCGAACCAAGGGCTTCACCGCCGCCGCGGTGATCGCCCTGGCTTTGGGCATCGGCGCCACGACTGCCATCTTCAGCGTGGTGAATTCCGTGCTGTTGCGTTCTTTCGGCTGGGGCGACGAGAGCCGGCTCGTCTCGGTCTACCGCACTTACGTGGGTATCGGGAGCGGCAAGGGAGGGCTTTCCGTCCCCGAGCTCTATGATCTGCCGCAGGCGCAGTCGCTGGAAAGTGTCGGGTCGTTCAACGCCGGGTCGGCGGCGCTGCAGGGTACTGACCGGGCGGAGCGGGTGCCGGTTGCGCGGGTGACCTCCGGCTTCTTCAGCGCGCTCGGCGTGCGTCCGCAGCTCGGTCGTGCGTTCGGCCCCGACGAAGATCTCCAGGGCAACGACGCGGTGGCGCTGCTGAGCGCCACTGCGTTTCGCCGGCGATTCGGCGGCGATCCCGGAACGGTCGGACGATCGGTGACGCTCGACGGCCGGAGCCGCCGGATCATCGGCATCTTGCCGGACGGCTTCGCCTTCAACGGCGCGCATGAGTTCTTCATCCCGTACGGCTTTACCCAGAACGACCGGCTCGTCGACCGCGGGGCGCATTACCTCCTCACCGTCGCGAAGCTGCGCGCCGGCGTGCGGCGGGATGCCGCCAACAAGGAGATCGAGCAGCTTTCGATCCGCATCGCGAAGGAACACCCGAACAACTACCCGCCCGAATTCCAGTCCATGCTCCATGTGGAGCCTCTGCGCGATCGCTTCGTGGCTTCTTCCCGCGAGCCCATCCTGGTGTTGTTCGGAGCCGTGCTCCTGGTGCTCTTGATCGCCTGCGGAAACGTCGCGAACCTCCTGCTCGCACGATCCGCGGGGCGCGAGCGGGAGTTCGCGCTGCGGGCGGCGCTCGGGGCGGAGCGGTCGCGCATCGTCCGCCAGCTCCTCACCGAGGGCCTGCTGCTCGCGGCGGCAGGCGCCGTGCTCGGGGTCCTGCTCGCGGCCTGGGGACTCGACGTGCTCCTCGCCGTGGCTCCCCGTCAGATCCGCCAGCTCGGAGACGTCCGCGTCGACGGATCCGTGCTCGCTTTCTCGGCAGGGCTGACGGTCGCGACCACGCTCGTGTTCGCGCTGGTGCCGGCGCTGCGGGCCAGCCGCGTCGACCTCGCGGCGTCGCTGAAGGAAGGTGGCCGCGGCACCGGCGGCGTGCCGGCGGCGCGCCTGCGCACGGCGCTCGTGATCGCGCAGGTGGCGATCTGCCTGTTCCTCCTGGTGGGGGCAGGGCTGCTGCTGCGCAGCTTCGCGCGCATCCTGCACGTCTCACCCGGGTTCGACGTGGAAGGCGCCATCGCCGCGGACCTTGCGCCCGCCGGACCCGCGTACGCAGACGCCGACGTGCGCGAACGTTATTTCGAGCAAGGCTTGCGCGCTGCCGCGGCGCTTCCGGGCGTGACCGCGGTGGGAGCAAACCTCATCCTTCCCACCCGCGGTAGGTTCGGGCAGACCATCGAAATCGAGGGATACGAGCGGGCCAGCGGGGAGCCGTGGCCGACCGACGAATTCCGCGCGGTACTGCCAGGATACTTCGTTGCGATGCGGCAGCGCATCCTGGCGGGCCGGGACTTCTCCGCCGCGGACGACGCGAAGGCGCCGCTGGTGGTCCTCGTGAATGATGCGTGGGCGCGCCGCTATTTTCCGGGCAAAGAGGTCGTCGGGCGGCGCATCAAGATCGACACCGAGCGGCATCGCGACGCTTGGTGGACCATCGTCGGCGTGGTGAGCGATGCCCGGGAGTACGGGCTCGACGAGGCGGTGCCGCCGGTCTTCTATTACTCCGCTCCGCAGGAACCGCCCGATCAGATGACGCTGGTGGTGCGCGGCCGGATCACCCCGGCGGCGGTCCGGCAGGCGCTGTCGCGCGTCGACCCGGCACAACCCGTCGATCGCGTGCTGCCGCTCGAGGACGTGCTCGCGAGCTCGCTCGCGGTCAGGAGATTTCCTCTGCAATTGCTCGCCGCGTTCGCCGCGCTTGCGCTGCTCCTCTCCGCGGTCGGGATCTACGGCGTCACCTCGTACGCTGTCGCCCAGCGGACCCGGGAGATCGGCGTGCGGATGGCGGTGGGCGCTTCCGCTGCGAGCGTGATGCGGATGGTGCTGAGCGGTGCGCTGCGCACGGTGGTCGCGGGCATCTGCGTCGGGGCCGTCGCTGCGCTCGCCGGATCGAAGCTGATCGCTTCCCAGCTCTACGGAATCAGCGCCCGGGATCCGCTCACGTACGCGGTGATCGCCGCGCTTCTCGGGCTCGTTGCCGTCGCCGCCAGCGGTGTCCCGGCGCTGCGGGCGACGCGGATCGATCCGATGGCTGCCCTCCGGGCGGAGTGAGACGATGGATACGCTGCTGCGCGATTTCCGGTTTGCCGGCGATTCCAGAGTCATCGGGCGGACGCTGACCATGGCGGCGAGCTGGCTGCCCGCGCGTCGCGCCACCCGGGTGGACCCGGCAGTGGCGCTGAGGTCGGAATAATGGCCGTCCTGGGCATGCTGCTGGTCGTCCTTGCCGCGGCGCAGGTCTGCGCGGCCGCGGTGATCGCAGTGGGCGCATTGCTGGCCCGGAGCTTGAGATGATCCGACTGCGCAACATCGAGAAAGCGATCAAGCAGGGCGCCGGGCAGATCTTCCTGCTCCGGCGCATCGACCTGGAGATCGCCGCCGGGGAGTTCGTGACGGTGATGGGTCCGTCGGGAGCCGGGAAGAGCACCTTGCTCGCCATCGTCGGGCTCCTCGATCACGCCTGGACCGGCGAATACGAGCTGTTCGGCGAGCAGGTGCACAAGCTGAACGCCAGGCAACGCGCGGAGCTGGCGAAACGCACCATCGGCTTCGTCTTCCAGCAGTACCACCTGCTCGACTCGCTCACGGTGGCAGAAAACCTGGAGGTGCCGCTCAGCTACCGCGACATGAAGTCGTCGGAGCGGCAGGCGCTGGTCGCGGATACGCTCGATCGCTTCGCGATCGTGGCGAAGAAGGACCTCTATCCAACCCAGCTCTCGGGTGGACAGCAGCAGCTCGTGGGCGTGGCGCGCGCGGTGATCGCCAAACCGAAGCTCTTGCTCGCGGACGAGCCCACGGGCAACCTGCACTCCGAGCAGGGCGAGGAGATCATGCGGCTGTTCCGCGAGCTCAACCGGCAGGGAACGACGATCGTGCAGGTGACGCATTCGGAAGTGAACGCCGGATACGGCAACCGTGTGGTGCGGTTGCGGGACGGTTGGATCGCGGCGTGACCCGGATCATCGCCGCCGACGATCAGCCCGACGTGCTCGAAGCGCTCCGGCTGCTGCTCAAGCGCGAGAGCATGGCCATGGTGCCGGCGACGTCTCCCGCGGGGGTGCTCTCGGCGCTCGAGCACGAGGACTTCGACGCGGCGCTCATCGACCTGAACTACGCCCGCGACACCACCAGCGGTGGCGAGGGGCTCGATCTGCTTTCGCGGCTTCGCACGCTCGATCCGACGCTGCCCATCGTGGTGATGACGGCCTGGGGCAGCGTGGAAGGGGCCGTGGAAGCGATGCGCCGCGGCGCCCGCGACTACGTGCAGAAACCGTGGGACAACGCCCGTCTGCTCGCCACGCTGCGGACGCAGGTCGAGTTGGGACGCGCCTTGCGCCGGAGCCGGCGCCTCGAGGAGGAAAACTCGCGGCTTCGCGGCAACGTGCCGCAGATGATCGCCCGGTCGCCGGCGATGCAGTCGGTGCTGCGCGTCCTCGAGAAGATCGCGCCCAGCGAAGCGAACGTGCTGATCACCGGCGAGCACGGGACCGGAAAGGAAGTAGTCGCCCGATACATCCACTCCGCGTCGAAGCGTGCCGGCCGGCCGCTGGTCACGGTCAACGCGGGCGGCGTCGCCGAAGGTGTCTTCGAGAGCGAGCTGTTCGGCCACCTCCGGGGCGCGTTCACCGATGCGAAGACCGACCGCGCCGGCGCCTTCGAGGTGGCCGACGGCGGCACGCTGTTCCTCGACGAGGTCGGCAACATGCCCATGCAGCAGCAGGCGAAGCTGCTGCGGGTCCTGCAGACGGGAGAGTTCACGCCGGTGGGGTCGAGCAAGGTGAAGCGCGCCGACGTGCGCGTCCTCACCGCCACCAATGCCCGCCTCCACGACGAGGTCGGGCAGGGCCGGTTCCGCGAGGATCTGCTCTACCGGCTCAACACCGTGGAGGTGCAGCTTCCGCCGCTGCGCGACCGCCTCGACGACATTCCCCAGCTGGCGCAGTTCTTCCTCAAGCGCATCGTCGAGCGCGGCGCGACGCCTGCTCGCCGGTTCTCCGCGGATGCGCTGCACGCGCTCGTCCGACATCCCTGGCGCGGCAACGTCCGCGAGTTGGAGCACACCGTGGAGCGCGCGGTGCTGCTCGCGTCCGGCGAGGAGATCGGTCCGCAGGACCTGTTCCTCGGCGCAACTCCCCACGGGGCCGCCCTGATCGAGCGGATGACGCTCGACGATGCGGAGCGGCACCTGATCCAGCGCGCGCTGGCCCGCTGCGGCGGCAACGTCAGCGACGCGGCGAGAGAGCTCGGCCTGTCGCGCAGCGCCCTCTATCGCCGGCTGCAGCACCATGGTTTGAAAGCTTCGTGATCCGGCGGAAGAAGCGGCTGGCGCACGATCAGCACGTCTTTCTGCTCTCGCTTGCTGCGGGCGCGCCGGCGGTGCTTGCCTGCGTGCTGCTCCTCCACCTCTACGTCGACGACGGCAAGGTCCGCTGGACCGTGGGCGCCGTCGCGGTCCTGGTCTGGCTCTTCACGTCGCTGGCTCTCCGCGAGCGCGTCTTGCGCCCGTTGCAGACCGCGGCGAACCTGCTCGCGGCGCTCCGCGAGGAGGATTTCTCCGTCCGCGGGCGCGGCGCCCGGGCTGGCGATCCCTTGGGCGAGCTGCTCCTCGAGATCAACCACCTCGCGGATACCTTGCACGCCCAGCGCGTGGGGTCGCTGGAAGCGGGCGCGCTCCTGCGGCGCGTGATGGACGAGATCGAGGTGGCGGTGCTCGCCTTCGACGGCCGCGGCCGGGCGGTGCTGGCGAATCGCGCCGCCGGGAAGCTCCTCGGGATCCCTCTTTCCCTGCTCCTCGAGTCGGGTGGACTGGACGCGGGGCGGCTGCGACTGGAGGAAGCGCTCGCAGGGGAGTCGCCGCGAGTGATGGAGCTGAACCTTCCGGGCGCCAGCGGCCGCTTCGAAGTGCGGCGCAGCAGCTTCCGGATGGGAGGGTTGCCGCACCAGCTCCTCGTGCTCGCCGACCTGCGGCGCGCGCTGCGCGAGGAGGAGCGCCTCGCCTGGCAGCGTCTGGTCCGGGTGCTCGGCCACGAGATCAACAACTCGCTTGCACCGATCCACAGCATCTCTAGCGGCCTGAAGGGTGCGGCACCCGAGGACGTGGAGGCGGGTCTGGCCGTGATCGAACGGCGCGCGGAAAGCCTGATGCGGTTCATGAGCGCGTATACCAGGCTGGCGCGCCTGCCTCCGCCGCAGCTCGCTCCGGTCGACGTCGAGGAGTGGATCAAGCGGGTGGCGGCCCTGGAGAAGCGGATCCCGGTGAGCGTTCGCGGTGGTCCACCGGCCTCGGTCCAGGCCGACGCTGATCAGCTCGAGCAGCTCCTGATCAATCTCATCCGCAACGCCGCCGACGCGGCGCTGGAGACCGGGGGAGCCGTGGAGGTGAGCTGGAGCGTCGGCCAGCGACAGCTCGAGATCTCCGTGGTCGACGAAGGTCCCGGCCTCGTGAGCACCGCCAATCTCTTCGTCCCCTTCTTCACCACCAAGGCGAACGGGTCCGGCATCGGCCTCGCTCTCTCGCGGCAGATCGCGGAAGCGCACCAGGGATCGCTCGCGCTCGAGAACCGCCGCGACCGCCGCGGTGCGCGCGCTCGCTTGCGCCTTCCGCTCTGACGCGGCGTCGCCGCTGGAATACGCCCAACGTCGGACAGTCAAACGTACGGACCTTCCCCGCTGGCGGTCGTACCAAGGCCGCCTAGCTTTGGTGTTCCATGCGCATCCATTTCCTTCCGGTCGCCGCTCTCGCTCTCTGTTGTCCGAGTCGCAGGAGGTGGAGCTCGGCAAGCAAGCCAAGCAGGAAGCCGAGCAGGCCTACGGCATCTACAAGGCGAAGCCGGAGCTCAATCAGTACATCGCAGACATCGGCAAGCGGCTCTCCGCGGAGAGCGGGAGAGCGAGCCTGCCCTGGTCGTACGAGATCGTCGACGACGCGAGCGTGAACGCATTCGCGCTGCCTGGCGGGCCCGTGTTCATCACGCGCGGCATCCTGGGGCATCTGAACACTGAAGCGGAGCTGGCGGCGGTGCTTGGTCACGAGACGGGTCACGTGGCGGCGCGGCATTCGGCCAACCAGATGAGCAAACAGCAGGTCGCGCAAATCGGACTCGGCATCGGATCGATCCTGTCTCCGGCGGTTGCCTCGGCCGCTGGGGCCGCGAGCGCGGGTCTGCAACTCCTCTTCCTCAAGTACTCGCGCGACGACGAGACGCAGGCCGACGAGCTCGGCTTCCGCTACATGACGAAGGTCGGCTACGACCCGCGGCAGATGGTTCCACTGTTCGAGATGCTGGACGGCGTCTCGAAGGCAGCGGGCGCGGGCAAGACGCCGGAGTGGCTGCAGACGCACCCCGATCCGGGCAACCGGCTGGAGGCGACGCAGCAGCGGCTGAAGACGGAGCTGAAGGGTTCGCCCGAGGGGATGAAGGTCGAGCGCGACAAGTATCTGTCGATGATCGACGGAATTACTTTTGGCGAGGATCCGCGGCAGGGCTTCTTCAAGGGCGACACGTTCTACCACCCCGATCTGAAGTTCCAGTGGAAGCTCCCGTCGGGCTGGGCGCACCAGAACACGCCGCAGGCGGTGGCGGCGGCGAGCCCGAAGCAGGACGCCATCCTCCAGCTCTCGCCGGCGGGAAAGATGTCGCCGGACGAGGCCGCACAGAAGCTGTTCTCGCAACAGGGGTTCAAGGCTGGTCAGCCCGTCAACGTGAAAGGCGCGAAGCTGGCGCGCGCGTTCCAGGCGCAGACGCAGCAGGGCGCGATCGAAGGAGTGCTCGCCTTCTTCTCCTGGCAGGGGAACACGTATCTGATGGCCGGGTACACTCCGCAGGGCGGCCTCTCCAACTACGCGAACACGTTCACGGACTCGATGGGCAGCTTCAGCGAGCTCACCGACTCCAGCGCTCTCTCGGTGAAGCCGGGAAAGCTGAAGCTGGTGAAGATCGATCGCCCGATGTCGGTGACCGAGTTCCAGTCCAGTCATCCCTCCACGGCGAAGCTGGAAGAGGTCGCGCTGATCAATGGCGTGCAGCAGGGAGGGCAGATCCCTGCCGGTTATGCGAAGCAAATCGTGGGGGGGACGCAGTAAGGCAGCTACAGGCTGAGCTGCTCGAGCGGGACCGGACGGGAGAAGAAATACCCCTGGGCGCGCTCGCATCCGAGCCGCCGCAGGAGCTCCGCCTGCTGCAGGGTTTCCACGCCTTCCGCCACGACGTCGATCCCCAGGCTCTTTCCCAGCACGAGGATGCTCTGGACGATCTTGATCTTGCGCTCGTCGTCTCCCATGGCGCCGACGAAGGAACGGTCGATCTTGAGAGAGTCGATGGGCAGCTCGTGCAGGTAGCTGAGCGACGAATACCCGGTTCCGAAGTCATCGATGCACAGGCGCACGCCGGTGGCCCGCAGGTGCGTGAGCGCCGCCCGTGCCGCCGCGCCGTTTCCGATCAGCATGCTCTCCGTCAACTCGAGGCGAAGGCGCGACGGCTCGATCCGGCGGCGCGAGAGCATCTCCTTCAGCTCGGCGCAGAACTCCGGCTGGAGCAGCTGCCGGCCGGAAAGGTTCACCGAGAGTGAGATGCGCTCGGGCAGGGCCGCCAGCGCCCGGCAAGCCTCGTCCAACACCCAGCGCCCGAGCGGTACCACCAGGCCGGTCTCTTCGGCGAGCGGGATGAACTCGCTCGGCGGCACCAGTCCACGCTCCCGATGCTCCCAGCGCACCAGCGCCTCCACTCCCAGCGTCCGGCCGTTGGCGAGCTCGACGATGGGCTGGTAGTGGACGCGCATCTCGCCGCGCTCGAGAGCGCGGCGCAGCTCGTTCTCGATGCGCAGCTGTGCCATCGCCCGCTCGTGCATGGAGGAGTCGAACACGGCGTGCCGCGAGCCGCGCACCTTCGCCCGGTACATCGCGGTGTCGGCGTCGCGCAACAGATGCTCAACGCGCTCGGTCACGGGACCGCCCAGCGCGATACCGATGGAGGCTCCGGCGAACACCTCGTGTCCCTCGATGAGATAGGGCGGCGCCAATGCGCGGTGAACCCGCTCGGAGACCGCGATCGCCTCCTCGTCGGTCGAGACGCCCTCGACCAGCAGGGTGAATTCGTCGCCCCCGAGCCGCGCCACGGTGTCGCCGGCGCGGCGGCAGCTCTCCAGCCGGCGCGCGATCTGGACGAGCAGTTCGTCGCCCGCGCGATGCCCGAGGCTGTCGTTCACGAGCTTGAACCGGTCCAGGTCGAGGAACAGCACCGCGAAGTGCGCCGCCTCGCGTCCCTTCGCCCGTGCGAACGCCACCTCGAGGCGGTCCTTGAAGAGAGCGCGGTTCGGCAAGCCGGTGAGCGGGTCGTAGAAGGCCGCCTGCAGCAGCCGGGCCTGCGCCTTGCGGCGCGCGGTCACGTCCGATGCCGCGACCAGGAGCGCGCGGTGACCCTCGAAGACGACCTCGTGAACCGAGAGCTCCAGGTCGTGGGCTTCTCCCGATGCCGTGCGATGCCGCTCGACCGCCGGCGATCCCGCGCGCTGCTCCGCGCCAGCACCGGGGTCCAGGCGGAGATCGGCGGAGCGCAGCGTCAGGAACTTCTCGCGCGGCCAGCCGTAATGCCGCACCGCCGCTTCGTTCACGGCGAGGAACGCGCCACTCTCCGCGTCCTCGACCCACATCGGCTGCGGATTGTTCTCGAAGAGGATCCGGTAGCGCTCCTCGGAAGCGCGGAGCGCATCGAGCACGCGCACCCGCTGGGTGACCTCGCGCGTGAGAAGCAGCGAGGCGGGGGCCCCGTGGTACTGCACCGGGCTGGCGCTGACCTCGAGGACGATGTCCACGTTCCCGCGGCGCAGCACGGTTTCGAAACGGCGGGCGCGCTCGATGGCGGCACGGCCGACGCCGGCATCCGACCAGAGCCCGTGAACGGAGCTGCCCAGCATGCGATCGCGGGGGACGCCGTACAGATCGCTCGCGCGCGGATTGGCGTCTTGGATGATCCCGGTGCGCGGGTCGACGACGATCAATGCTTCCGACACGCTCTCGAAAAGATCCCGGTAGCCTCGTTCCACCTTGCGCAGCATTCCCTCCGCGGGTTTTTGCTCGATGACGCGCCCCAATTCCGCGCAGGCACGGGTGACTCCCGATAGCAGCGCATCGTCGGGTGGCTCCGAGGCCGCCGAGAAGAATTCGACTGCCGCCACCGTCCGCTGATGGGCGACGGCGGGAAAAGCGAAGACCGCCCCCGCGCCATCCTCGGCATCGGGGCGCCACTGCGGAGCGCCGTCGCGCAGCACCTGTCCGGCGAGGCCCGATCCGCGCGTGCGCCGCCGCCGCTCCGCCACCGGCCTCAGGCTGGAAAGGCGCTCGGGCTGATCGAGGTGCCAGACGCTGCGCGGCGGCTCGTCGGCAGGGTCCACGAACTCGACCCGACCCGCCTGCCAACCCGTGGCCGCACAGATCCGTTGCAGCGCCGCGCGAAGGGCGTCTTCTCTGCTACCCGCGCGCTGTGCTGCTTCACGGATCGACCGCAGGAGCTGCGGTTCGCGAGCCTTTGGGGGAGGCTGCACCGGCGGAAGTTACGCACTGGTATGGGGTGGGCGGAAAGGGGCAGCGGGTGGTTCAGGCTGGGACGTTCTCCGCCGGCAGCGCACCCACGCGCCGCAGGAGGGTCGCGCCGGACGTGATTCCGAGCCTGTTGCCAACCGTTCGACTTCATGAACGATGATTTGCGTTCCCTCCATACCGGCACGCACTGGAGACCGCCATGAAGACATCCCTGCTCGTCGCTACGCGCTCATCGATTACACGCTCCATGCGAACCAGCTCGGCCAGACCGGCACGATCCGTGTCGAGAAGGACCAAGTCTCCTTCGAGCGACTGGAAGGCACGAACCGACGCACCCGCATTGAGCGCCAGGAAGGTACCATCGGCTTTCAACTCCAGGCTGTCGAGGCGCAACCGGGACAGACGCGAATCCGGATGAAGCCCTCCAGCTTCCTCGTGGGGATGCTGGTCGACCCCGTGTACTTCACGTTCGAGAGCGGTACCGGGAAGCTCGTCCGCCTGGAAGGCCGGGTCCCGCCCAAGGTCCGCGCCGGCAAAGGGTGGCGCGACTTTGATGCGCGCGTCGAGTACCGCTACGTCGCGGGCGAGTACAAGTACCTTGCGAAGGCCGCCGGCGCCGGCCGCCTGCCTCCCCGCATCCTTGGCGGGCTGGCCGCAAATCCGGGCCCACCGTAGGTTTCGACCATGGCAAGAGGAATCGGAGAGGATCCGAGGCGCAGCCCCGCGGCGCAACTTGCGCAGGTGGAATATCCGGTCACGCGCGAGGACCTGGTGGAGACCGCCGAGGACAACGAGGCGCCGGTCGAGGTGATCAACTTCTTCAAGGCGCTGCCGAAGGAACGCTACGGCTCGGCGGAAGAGGTGCTGCGCGACTTCGCCGAGGCCGAGCGGCGCTTTGCGCTGGGGAACGCTCCTGACGATCGCGGTCGGCGCGACAACATCGGCAAGGTCGCCGCGGAGGATCAGTCCAAACACCCGTGACGCCGGCCGCCGGCGCGAAGCTCACTCGGGCATTTCATGCTCGAGCAGACCTTCCGGCTGCGAGCGCTCCGTCCCGAACGGCGCTCCCGCCGGCGTGGCCGGGCGGAACCGCGTGGCCACGTCCGCCACAGTGAAGAAGAGGAGCAGGGCGACGAAGACCAGCGAGGTGACGAAAACCAGGCGCGTCATGCCCGACGAGTCTTTCAGGTGCATGAAGATGAGCGCCACCAGCACGCTCTTGGTGCAGGCGATGGCCAGCGCGATGAACAGCGCCCAGGTGCCGAGGTGCTGCTTGCCGGTGAACCAGGTCAGGAAGGTGAAGAACACCAATGCGATCCAGACGGCGATGTACCAGATCGCCGATAGCTCGTGCTCCTCGTGAAGATCCCCGGGATGGAGCGCCACCCCGGCCCGTCCGCTCGGTCCACTCTCGCTCACGCGCAGCTCCTCAGATCAGGTACAGCAGCGGGTAGAGGAAAATCCAGATCAGGTCGACGAGGTGCCAGTAGAGGCCGCCGAGCTCGAGCCCCGTGTAGTACTTCGAACTGTAACGGCCCTGGACGGTGCGCCAGAGGATCCAGGCGAGCACGCTCATCCCGATCACGACGTGCAGTCCGTGCAGCCCCGTCATCAGGAAGTAGAGCGAGTAGAACATCGCCGCGCCGGGCACCTTCACTGCCTCGAAGGCGTAGTACTTCCCGGGCAGCGCGCGCTCGTGGAAGTGTTCGGTGTACTCGATGGCCTTGATGCCGAGGAACCCGAGGGCGAAGAGGATGGTGAGGACGAGGCAGATCACCGCGGCGCGCTGCCGGTTGGTGCGCGCGAAGTGGATGGCGAGCGCGACGGTAAGGCTGGAGGTAATCAGCACCAGCGTGTTCACCGTTCCGGCGGTGAGATTCAGGTGCCGGCTGCACTCGGCGAACGCGAGCTGGAACTGGAAGCGGTACACCGCGTAGCCGCAGAAGAGCCCGCCGAAGAGCAGGATCTCGGTGGCGAGGAAGAGCCACATTCCCAGGCGCATCGCCTCGTTCTGGCGGGCGAGCGAGGAGAAGTGGTGGCCGAGAATCCCTTCCGGCAGGCCGGCAACTTCATGCGACACTGATCACCCCCGGCGGCTCATGCGTGCGGTAGTCGTGCGGCATCTGGGTGATGGTCGGGATCTGATCGAAGTTGTGCGTCGGCGGCGGCGATGCCGTCATCCATTCGAATCCCTTGCTGCCCCAGGGATTGGACTCGGAGCGCTGCCCGTACCTGAGCGCGATGGCGAGGTAGATGACGATGATGACGAATCCGAACCCGAGCAGCGTCGCGCCGGCGGTGGAAGCGACATTCAGCGCCTGGAAATGCTCCGGGTACTGGTAGTACCGGCGGGGCATCCCGTAGTTGCCGAGCAGGAACTGCGGGATGAAGGTGGCGTTGAATCCGAGGATGATGAGCGAGGCCGCAACCAGGCCCCACCCCTCGTGGTAGACGCGGCCGAACATCTTCGGGAACCAGTAGTGGAGCGCCGCGAGGAAGGCCATCACCGACGCGCCCACCATGATGAAGTGGAAGTGCGCGATGATGAAGTAGGTGTCGTGCCAGTGGATGTCCAGCGACGTCGTGGCCAGCGCGACGCCGGTCATGCCGCCGAAGACGAGGAAGTAGAGGAAGCCGCAGATGTACGCGAAGGGCGTCCGGAAGGTGATGGCGCCGCGGTACATCGTCCCCACCCAGTTGAAGACCTTGATGGCCGTGAAGATGCCGACGAACATCGAGAGCAGCCCGAAGGCGCCGCCCACGAACGTGCTCTGCCCGGCCACGAACAAGTGGTGTCCCCAGGTGAAGAACCCGACGAAGGCGATCCCAATGGAGCTGAAGGCGATGGCCCGGTAGCCGAACGCGTTCTTGCGCGAGAAGGCGCAGACGCACTCGGAGATCACGCCCATCGCCGGCAGGATCATGATGTAGACGGCCGGGTGCGAGTAGAACCAGAACATGTGCTGGAAGAGCACCGGGTCGCCGCCGCGCGCCGGATCGAAGAGGCCGAATCCGCCGATGCGCTCGACGGTGACGATCAGCAGCGTGATCCCGAGCACCGGCGTGGCGAGGATCTGGATGATGCTGGTCGCGTACGTGCTCCAGACGAAGAGCGGCAGCTTCATCCAGTTCAGCCCCGGCGCGCGCAGGGTGTGCACGGTAACGATGAAGTTGACGCCAGTGAGGATGGAGCTGAATCCGACGATGAACGCGCCGAGGAGGATCGGCGCCACCTGTGTGGGCGAGGTGCTCGAGTACGGCGTGTAGAATGTCCAGCCGGTGTCCGCGCCCCCGTGCACCATCCCCCACAGCGCTACCGCCGCTCCGATCAGGTACAGGTAGTAGGAGAAGAGATTGAGCCGGGGGAAGGCGACGTCTCGCGCGCCGATCATCAGCGGGAGCACGAAGTTCCCGAATGCGCTGGGGATGGAGGGGATGAGGAAGAGGAAGATCATCACCACGCCGTGAAGCGTGAACATGCGGTTGTAGCTGATGGCATCGACGAAGAACGGGCCAGGCTGGAGCAGCTTGAAGCGCAAAAGCAGCGCGAAGATCCCCCCGACGAAGAAGAAGAAGATCACCGACGCCAGGAACATCACCCCCACGCGCTTGTGATCGCGCGTGTTCAGCCACGACAGCACGGTGGTGCCGTCCTCCAGGTATGTCGGCGCGGGCGGCGCGCCGGCCAGCGCCTGGCTATCGGCCTCGGATAGGCGCATAGGCGGGTCCTTCCGACGGTCCGGTGCGGACCGCGTCGCTCTGCAGCGACTTGATGTATTCGACGAGCGCAGCCACCTCGGGCCCGGCGAGCTTCCCCTGGAAGCTGGGCATTACCGGCTGGAAGCCCTCCACGACCTTGAGCGCGGGATCCATCATCGATTCGGTGAGATAAGCCTCGTCGGCTTCCACCGTCTTGCCGTCGGTCAGCTTCTCGCGGCGGTGGTAGAGGTCGAGCCAGGTGGGCCCGATGTGCCGGGTGCCGTCCGTGGAGTGGCACTTGACGCAGCCCTGCTCGGCCGCGATCCGCCGCCCCTGATCGACCATGTTCCCCAGCGGCGGCGCGAAGTCGAGCGCCGTCGGCTGGCCATCCTGGGTGGCGACCACCCCGCGGTGCTGGAAAGCGAGCCAGTCCTCGAAGTCCTGGGCCTTGAGGACGATGACCTCGCCGCGCATGATCGAATGACCGGCGCCGCAGTACTCGGCGCAGAGGATCTGGTACCGCCCGGGCGTGGTGGCATTGAACCAGGTCTGCGTGTACCGGCCCGGCAAGACGTCCTGCTTGATGCGGAATTCCGGCACGTAGAACGAGTGGATGACGTCGCGGGAAGTCATCAGCAGGCGGACGTTGCGTCCCGCCGGGACCCGCAGGACGTTGATCGCGTTGGGGCCGTCCGGATAGGCGAACTTCCACATCCACTTCTTGCCCATCACGTAGACGTCCATCGAGTCGGCGGGTGGCGTCTGCTGGCGCACGAACTCGCGGTATCCGAGGAAGAACCAGAGGGTGAAGAAGCTGAGCGGAACGCCGATGAAGAGCGCCTCCATCCACATCGGCGGCTCGATGTGCGGGGTGGTCTGCGTCTCGGAGCGGCGGCGGTAGCGGATGAAGAAGAGGATGGTGGTGAGGCCCACCGCCGTGGACATCACGAAGGTGGTGAGGATGACGAAGTAGTGCAGCCGGTCGACGTCGCGGGCGAACGTCGACGCCTGATCGGGCAGGAAGAGCAGCTTGCGCAGGACCTCGTTCATGCGCCCGTCCCCCTCGATGGCGAAGGACGCCCGGCGCGCGCGGACTTGATCTCCCGCCACCAGAGGAAGCCCAACAGCGCGGCCAGCGCCAACGCGAACCCGCTGGCGCCGAGCCGGAGCGCACCCATGACGTAGAAGTGGTATTTGCGCGAGGCGGGATCGTACTTGAAGCAGCGGAGGATCACGCGGTCGAGGGTGGTCCCGACTTTTCCCTCGGACGCTTCCACGACGGCGAGCCGGAGATCGCGCGCCGGGAATTCCACGCCGTACAGGTAGCGGGAGATCCGGCCGTCGGGGCCGAGGATCATGCTCACCGCGGGATGCTCGTACTGCTCCGCCTCCTTGTCGTACCGGTAACGGAAGCCCAGCGATTCGGCGAGCGTCCTGATCGCGGTGTCCCCGCCGGTGAGGAACGGCCAGTGCGCGGGATACGCTCTTCCGGCGTTGCGCAGCGTCTGCAGATATCCGCCTTGGCGCAGCCGCGCTTCCGGAACGCGGTCCTTGGGCGAGAAGCTGACCGTCAGTCCGTAGTAGTCCTCGGCGAGCCGAAGCCCGCTCTCGTTGATCGCCTTGATCACGCCTTTCTGCACCAGGCTGCAGAGCATCGGGCAGTCGAAGTAGATGAGCGTGAGGACGACCGGCTTTCCCCGCGCAGTCAGGTTACGGAGCTCCACGCGGTTGGATTCGCTGTCCATGAACCAGGCGTTGGCGACCCGCTCGCCCAGACGCTCGACCACGTCGACCGGCGCATCCTGCGCCGCCGCCACCTGTGCGAGGAGCATCAGCGCGAGAATCACTTCTTCGGCTCCTTCTGCTCGGCGAGCACCAGATCCATCGCGCGATCGATGGGGATGTGGATGGTCCCCTGCTTGCGATCCATCCAGCCCCAGCTGGACAGGCGCTCGATGCGTTCGCTGCGGTACGCCTGCGAGGCCCGCGTCACGTCGAACGGCACCTGATCGACGATGCCCACCTCCGCCTTGCCCATCTCCGCCGGGATGGGAAGCGGCCCGACGGGCTGGAGCGATCTCTCGCGCTGCTCCATGTACCGGTAGACGACGAAGGTCGCGATCGTGAAGATGAGGATGGACGCGAAGCCGGTGCCGATGACGCCGAACCAGCGGATTCCTTCCTCCGCCTGCTCCGGTGGTGGGGACATGTGCTCGGTCGAATGGGACGGTTCGTGGCTCATGGCTGCACGTACCTCAGAGAATCGCTCAGGAACGGATCGCCCACTGGCACTGGCCGGGCGGCGCGGAAGAGGAAGAGGGCCGCGGCGATGCTGACGCCGCCCACGCCGGCGAAGGCGGTGACGTGCGTCCAATGCAGACCGAGGCGCGCCTCCTCGGCGGCGGGCATCACCACCCAGTAGAGATCGATGTAGTGGATGACCAGCATCCAGGCGGCGACGCCACCGAGCGCCGGCGCGCTGCGCTTCAGGTCGCGGGAAAGCAGCAGGAAGAAGGGCACCACGAAGTGTCCGACCAGGATGAGGATGCCGACCGGCCGCCACACGCCGTGGCTGCGGACCACGATCCACTGCAACTCTTCGGGGAGGTTGCCCGCCCAGATCAGCATGTACTGCGAGAACGCCATGTACGCCCAGAAGGCGGTGAAGGCGAGCAGCAGCTTGCCGGCGTTGTGCTGCTGGTCCACCGAGATCACCGCGCCGAGCGCCGACCCGCTGGAGCGCACTCCGGTGATCACCAGGCAGAGCAGCGCGATCGAAGCGACGAAGGCGCCGATGTAGATGTAGAGGCCGAAAATGGTCGAGTACCAGGTGGGTTGCAGCGACATCAGCCAGTCGAAGGCCGCGAACGTGAAGGTGATGGCGAAGAGCAAGAGACCCGGCGGCGACCACCAGCGCGCGCGCACGGTCAAGGCCGGATCCGCCGTCTCGTCCTGACGCAGCGACCAGGCGCGCATCAGCCAGGCGAACGCGCTCCAGACGGCGAAGTAGATCGCCGCGCGGACGATGAAGAAGCCGAGGTTCAGGTAAGGACGCTTGTGGTGCAGCAGCTCGTGCATCTCCTTGCTGACCGGTTCGTGCGGCGCGACCCAGAACCAGACGTGCTTCGCGCCGAAGAGCAGCGGGAGGAAGAGGACGATGAACAGCGGGATGACGGCGCCGAACGTCTCGCTGAAGCGGCGAACGGTCACGTTCCAGCGTGCGCCGGCCGCGTGATTCGCCATCACTAGCGTCACCGCGCCGATGGCGAGGCCGAGCCAGTACACGTAGGCGACGAGGTACGCGAGCAGCGCCCGCTGGGGCGAAACGGCCATGCCGATGAACGTCAAGAGGAGGCCGACGGCGCCGGCGATGGCCGCGCCCATGACCTGCGTCCGGCCGCCTGACCACGGGGGCAGGTTGGCATCGGGCAGCGCGCGCCGCTCCGTCATCGTTCCTTCTCCGCGCGCAGCTTCTGCCGGATGTCCGGCGGGGCATCGGCGAGCGTCGCGGATTGGCTCCGCCGCAGCGCCTGCAGATACGCCACCACCGCCCACCTTTCCTGGGGCGTGAGCTCGGGGGCGTAGGAGGCCATCAGGCCGTAGCCCTCGCTGATCACCTGGAAGACGTGGCCGGGGCCTGGATTGCTCAGCTTGTGCAGGTTGGGCGGCGGCCGCAGCGACATCTGCGTGGCGACCAGGGAGACCCCGTCGCCCACCAGACCGTGGCAGACGGCGCAGTGGATCTCGAACTTCGTACGACCCTGCAGCATCAGCTCGCGCGTCAGCGGGATGGGGATGGCGCTGACGATCTGACCGGCGCGGTCGCGCCCGGTGGTGATTTCCGGGCGCAGCGTCTGCCGCTCGCGCGGAACCGTGCCCTCGGGCGGCTGGCGCATGGCGCGCCCGTCCTCGTAGAGCGGGTTGCCGGCGAACGGCTTGAACTTGGGCTGACGCTCCATCGGATCGAACAGCGTGGTGTCGCCGCAGGCGGTCGCGAGCGCCGCGAGGAGGAGGAGGCGCTTCATGTGGCCTCCGCCACGGTGTGCACCTTGTGCGCGCCCGCTTCGCGGAACTTCCTCTCCAGATCGGCGACGGCGTTCTCGTCGGAGGTTTCCGCGCTGATCCAGAAGGCGTCGAGCGAGGCGGTGCGGAACCGCTCGGACTCGAAGACCGGGTGGTAGGTGCGCGGCAGCCTGAAGAACCAGAAGATCGAGCCGAAGAAGATCGAGAGCACCGCGATCAGCACGCCGGACTCGAAGGTGATGGGAATGTTCGTCCAGAAGCCGTGCTGGGGACGGCTGCCCACGTTGATCGGGTATGCCCTGCTGTTCAGGTACCATTGCAGGGTGTAGCCGCCGAGCGCGCCCAAGACGCCTCCGGTGAGGGCCACCACCGGCACCTTGCTGCGCTGAATCGCCAAGGCATCGTCGATCCCGTGCAGGGGATAGGGCGAGTACGCATCGAGGCCCTGGACGCCGCCCTCGCGCAGCCTGCGCGCCGCCTCGACGCAGGCGTCGGGCTCGGTGAATTCGCCGAGGACGAAGCGCCTCATGGACGCGCTCCTTCCAGCTCGCTCATTCCGCCCCGTGAGCCAGCTCATGGTTCAGCTCCTTCACCTCGCTCGTGGCCACGGCCGGAAGGAACTTGAGGAAGATGAGGAAGAGGGTCCCGAAGAAGCAGATGGTCCCGAAGAGGAGCGAGAGATCCACCCAGGTCGGGTAGTACATCGCCCAGTTCGAGGGAATGAAGTCCTGGTGCAGCGAAGTGACGATGATGTTGAAGCGCTCGAACCACATCCCGACGTTCACCAGCACCGCCCCGATCCACAGCGTCCAGACGTTCCGGCGCGCCCACCGGGTCCAGAACATCTGCGGCACGACCACGTTGCAGAACATCTGGGTGAAGTAGGCCCAGGCGTAGGGGCCCCTGGGGCGGGTGACGAAGAAGATGTGCTGCTCGTATTCGTTGCCGCTGTACCAGGCGGCGAAGTGCTCCATCAGATAGCCGTACTCGACGATCAGGCCGGTGAGCAGCATCACCTTGGCCATCGCTTCCAGGTGACGGGCAGTCACGACGTGCTTCAGCCCCATGTAGCGGCGCGCCGGGATGAGCAGCGTCAACACCATGGCGAAGCCCGAGAAGACGGCGCCGGCGACGAAGTACGGCGGGAAGATGGTGGTGTGCCAGCCGGGCAGGATGGAAAGGGCGAAGTCCCAGGACACGATGGTGTGGACCGAGAGCACCAGCGGCGTGGCGAGGCCCGCCAGCAGCAGGTACGCGATCTTGTAGTGGTGCCAGTGCCGCGCGCTGCCGCGCCACCCGAGCGCGAAGATGCCGTAACCGATGCGGGCGCGCCGGCTGGTAGAGCTGTCGCGCAGTGCAGCCAGGTCGGGGATCAGTCCCAGGTACCAGAAGAGCAGCGAAGTGATGAAGTACGTGCTCACCGCGAACACGTCCCACATCAGGGGGCTCTTGAACTGCGGCCAGATCGAATTCGTGCTCGGGTATGGGAACAGCCAGTAGATGGCGAACCACGGGCGCCCGGTGTGCAGCACCGGGAACAACGCCGCCTGCATGACGGCGAAGAGCGTCATAGCCTCGGCGAACCGGTTGATGCTGGTGCGCCACTTCTGCTGGAAGAGGAGCAGGATCGCGCTGATTAGCGTGCCGGCGTGCCCGATCCCGATCCACCAGACGAAGTTGATGATCCCGAACGCCCAGCCGACGGGGATGTTGTTGCCCCACAGCCCGATGCCCTTCGCGACCGTCAGCGCGATCGCCGAGAAGAGCACGCCGGTGCCGGCCATGCCGAGCAGCAGCAGCGCGAGCCATCCCCGCTGCGGCGCCTGCCAGACGTAGGCGTTGAGCGACTTGTTCAGCGTGCCGTCGTCCTGGGCCCCCTCGATCAGAGGAAGCGGGAGCAGCCGCGCGTCGAGGACCGCTTCCGCCATCACGCCAGCTCCGGGTTGGGGTTCATGACGCGCGCCAGGTACGCGGTCCGCGGCCGCGTCCCCAGCTCGTGCAGCAGGTCGTAGCGGCGCTCCGCTTCGTGCAGCTTGCGCACCTTCGCGTTCGAGTCGTTGAGATCGCCGAAGACGATGGCTTCGGCGGGGCAGGCCTGCTGGCAGGCCGTGAGCACCTCGCCGTCGCGGATCCGGCGATCCTGCAGGCGGGTGTGGATGCGGGCGCGCTCGATCCGCTGCACGCAATAGGTGCACTTCTCCATGACGCCGCGCGCGCGCACCGTCACGTCCGGGTTGAAGGCCATCTTCTCCGTGTCGGTGTAGTCCGACGTGTACGAGAAGAAGTTGAACCGGCGGACCTTGTACGGGCAGTTGTTCGAGCAGTACCGCGTGCCGACGCACCGGTTGTAGACCATCTCGTTGAGGCCCTCGTCGCTGTGGACGGTCGCGTTGACGGGGCACACGTACTCGCAGGGCGCATATTCGCAGTGCACGCACATCAGCGGCTGGAAGACGACGCCGGGGTTCCCGGTATCGTCGCCGGTGAAGTAGCGGTCGACGCGCAGCCAGTGCATTTCGCGGCTCTTCGCCACCTGCTCCTTGCCGACCATCGGAATGTTGTTCTCGGCGACGCAGGCGATCATGCAGGAGCTGCAGCCGGTGCAGCGCGAGAGATCGATCGCCATGCCCCATCGGTACCCGGCGTAGCTGTCCCCCGGGTATGCGGTCAGGAGCGAGCCCCGGTGCTCGGCCAGCTCCTCGCCGGTCTCCTTCAGTTTCGCCACGGTAGTGGAGGCCGCGATCAGCCGACCCTCCATCGAGTGGTGCTCCTGCGTCTGCGCGATCAGCGCTCTTCCGCCGACTCGCGTGACCGTCAAGCCCGGCGCAAACCAGGGGTGGTCGCTGTGGCGCAAGGTGCTGGTGTCGAATCCCAGATCACGACAGAGCGCTTCGCCCGCTCCGCGGCGCCCGTATCCGAGGGAGACGGTGACGCAGTCCTCGGCATGACCCGGCGCGAGCACGACCGGAGCGTGCGCCGGCGGCCCGCGGAGGCCGAGATCGACGCGCTCACCCTGGCTGAGGCCGAGCTTCTTCGCGGTGTTCGGCGCGATCAGCGCCGCGTTCTCCCAGGTGACCTTCGTCACCGGATCAGGCAGTTCCTGCAGCCAGGAGATGTTGCCGAATCGGCCGTCCCAAACGCGGTAGTCCGGGACGATGTTGATCTCCAGGCCTGGCGCCGACTCCGACGCCGGGACCTGCATCGCCGCGGCGAGGATCTGCTCGTGGCGCACTGCCGGCGATTCAGGGCGTGTCGCCGTGCCCGAGATGAAGCCGTCGGCGAGCCATTTCTCCCAATTGAGCGCGAACTCGCCGGGCCTCTGCGACTGCCAGAGCTCGCGCAGCTGCGTGTACGCCGTGCGATCGCCCTCGCCGAGAAAAGCGGCGAGCGTCTCGGCCTCGCTCACGCCGGCATAGAGCGGCGAGATCAGCGGCTGCACGAAGGTGACGGTCCCGTCGTGCGCCCGCGCGTCGCCCCAGCTCTCCAGCGGATGTAGCGCCGGGAGTACCCAGCCGGCGCGCTCCGCCGTCTCGTCGAGGTACAGCGAGCGGTACACGGAGAAGGGCACCTGCGAAAGCGCCTTTCCGAAATTGAGGTCGGCAGGCGCGCCGTAGACCGGGTTCCACGCGGTGATCACGAGCGTGCCGACGCGGCCGGCGCGCATCTCCTCGCTGAGCTGACGCAGCGAGCGCGGGCCGGCGTCGGTCTCGTGCAGCACCGGGCGCGCGACGGCGGCGCAGGCGCTGACCAAGGCGGTGTTGATCGCGTGCGCCACGGCGTGCAGCACCGGCGGCTGGCGCGCCCCGACGCAGACCAGGGAGCCGCCGGCGGCCTTCACCAGATCCTTCGCCACGGCATCGGCGAACTTCGCGCTCTCCGCTGGCAGCCGGAACCGCTGTTGCAGCGGCGCGTAGCGCGCGAGCGCCGGCACCTGCGCCGCGAGCCGGCCCAGCAACGCGAGCCCGAAGCGATGCACGTCGGTCGGCTTCAGGCGCAGGCGGTGATCGGCGTTCATTCCCGTCACCGTCAGGTTGCTTTCGACGGCGTAGAGCCTCGCCATCGGCCCCTGTTCGGGGTCGCGCTTTGCCGCCCAATCGCCCATCGCGGAAAGCGTCCCCGGCAGGGCCGCGAGAAGGTCCGAGTCCAGCGAAAGCACGACGCGCGCCCGGGAAAGATCGAGGCGCGTCTCGTAAGCGCCGCCGTAGGCGAGCTGCGCTCCGTCGTGGACCTGCTGCAGCGGGATGGCGCTCCAGGAGGAGAACCTGGCGCGCGGATAGAGGTCGGTCAGCCGCTGGCGCAGGTGCGCGATGAGCGGCGAGGAACCGGGCTCCATCAGGAAGCGCAGCCCCTCTCCGCGGGCGTCGCGCACGGCCCGCGCTCTTGCGGCCGCGGCCTGGAGGAAGTCGCGCCAGGATCGATCCTGGCCGCGGTTCTGCACGACCTTCAGGCGTTGCGGGTCGTACAGTCTCAGCAGCTCCGCCTGTTCCAGCGGCCCCACCGCTCCGCGGCTCGAGGGGTGATCGGGATTGCCCTCGATCTTCGTCGGCCGCCCTTCGTTGGCGGTGACCAGCAGGCCGGTGGCGCGGCCGTCGATGGTGGTCGCCGTCGCGTAGTGAAGAGGATTTCCGGGCGTCACTTCCGGCGGCTGTCGCGTGTACGGAAGGATCTTTTCGTCCGGCGGCTTCAGGCATCCACCGAGGGTGGCCAGCGCGGCCGAGGCGCCAAGGAGCTGCAGCACGCTTCGCCGCGAAGTCGCGTCGTCGGGAGGTGCCTCGGGTCGCAGCTCCCGTGAGAGAGCCGGCGCCGCAGCGTGCTCGTCGAGGCCGCGCCAAACCTTCTGCCGCTGGCCGGCAATGGGAAGTGACTTCAGCGATGGCATGTGGTGCAGCTCGTGCGGGTCTCGACGTGGTACTGCTCTTTCAGCTCCCGGCCGATCGCGAGCTGATCGCTCTTCGGCTTGTAGGTCATGCTGGTGACCTGATCGCGCGGTCGCAGATATCTCTCCGGCTGGCGATGGCACTCCAGGCACCACCCCATGGTCAGCGGTTGCGCCTTTTCCACCTGCGCCATCTCGTCGACGCGGCCATGGCAGGTGACGCAACCGACACCCTGCTTCACGTGGATGGAATGGTTGAAGTAGACGAAGTGCGGCAGCTTGTTGACCTTGTTCCAGACGATGGGCCGGTCGGCGAAATAGCTCTCGCGGACCGGCGCTAGCTTGGGGCTCTTGTTCCAGATCTGCTCGTGGCAGTTCAGGCAGAGCGAGGTCGGCGGCACGCCGGCTGCAGGCGACTTCTCCACCAGGTAATGGCAGTAGCGGCAGTCGATGCCTTCGTCGCCGACGTGGTGTCGGTGGTCGAACTGCACCGGCTGGTCCACCGGATCCTGCTGCTGCGTATAGAACGGCGTCCGTACGTAGATCATCGGGCCCGCGATCAACCCGCCGCCGAATAGCAGCGCGAGGGCGAACAGCGCGATCCGGAACGCGGTGTTCGAAGAGGGCTTGAACAGAGAGCTCATTCCGTTCTCACGGGGTCCGGACTGCCCAGGCTTTTGGTAGCCGAAAAATTTTCGCGGAAGCGGATGCAGAATGCCGCAGCGACCGAACGTCGCACTCCCTCAGTCGCCTGCGAGCGCGCGAGGGTGTGAGGATGCTGCCCATTGATCCACCGAGTTGGCAAGCGCCGACTCGGCACGTGTCCTGTGCGCATCAGGTAACTACCCTGACACGGAGGCTCGTATGGCAAAGACGGTGGGCGATTTTCTCTACCAGCGGCTGCGCGCGTGGGGAGTGCAGCGGGTCTTTGGCTATCCCGGGGACGGGATCAACGGGATCATGGCCGCGTTCGAGCACGCGGGCGACGAGCGACCGCGGTTCATCCAGGCGCGTCACGAGGAACTGGCCGCATTCATGGCCGGCGCCCATGCAAAGTTTACCGGCGAACCCGGAGTATGCCTCGCGACCTCGGGACCCGGCGCGATCCACCTGCTCAACGGCCTTTACGACGCCGCGATGGATCACCAGCCGGTGGTGGCCATCGTCGGGCAGTCCGCGACCACGGCGCTCGGCGGCGAATACCAGCAGGAGGTCGACCTCCAGAACCTGTTCAAGGACGTGGCGCACAACTACGTGACGACGGTGACGGCACCCTCGTCGGTCCGTCACGCGATCGATCGCGCCTTCCGCATTGCAATCTCCGAGAAGTGCGTCACCTGCGTCATCGTTCCGAAGGACTTGCAGGAGGAGAAGGCGGTCGAGCAGCAGGAACACGCGCACAACACCATCCACTCCAGCGTCGGCTACACGGCGCCCCGCATCGTTCCCCGCGACGAAGACCTGAAGCGCGCCGCGGAGGTGCTCAATGCCGGGCAGAAGGTGGCGATGCTCGTCGGCGCCGGCTGCATGCGTGCGGCGGCCGAGGTCGTGCAGGTGGCGGACGTGCTCGGCGCGGGCATTGCCAAGGCGCTATTGGGAAAGGCCGTCCTTCCCGACGATACCCCCGGGTGCACCGGAAGCATTGGTCTGCTCGGCACCAAGGCGTCGTGGAAGATGATGAGCGAGTGCGACACGCTGCTGATGGTGGGCTCGTCGTTCCCCTACTCGGAGTTCCTCCCGAAGGAGGGTCAGGCTCGCGGCGTGCAGATCGATCTGAAGGGCCGCATGCTCGGGATCCGCTATCCGATGGAGGTGAACCTGCACGGCGACGCGGCGGAGACCCTGCGGGCGCTCCTTCCGTATCTGAAGCGGAAGGTGAATCGCGGCTGGCGCCAGCAGATCGAGGGCAGCATGCGCGAATGGCGGCAGATCCTCGAGGCGCACGCTGCCGTGGAGGCGAAGCCGATCAACCCGGCGTTCGTGTACCGCGAGTTGAACAAGCGCCTCCCGGAGCGCGCGATCTTCACCGCCGACTCCGGCAGCTCGGCTACCTGGTACGCGCGGTATCTCGATTTCCGGGCGGGAATGATGGGCTCGCTCTCGGGCAATCTGGCGACCATGGGCCCGGCGATGCCCTATGCCGTGGCGGCGAAGTTTGCTTACCCGGACCGGCCGGTCTTCGCGCTCGTCGGCGACGGCGCGATGCAGATGAACGGCAACAACGTCCTCGTCACCGTCAAGAAGTACTGGAGGGAGTGGAAGGACCCGCGCTTCGTCGTGCTCGTCCTCAACAACCGCGATCTCAACATGGTCACCTGGGAGCTGCGAGCGCAGGCCGGCGAGCCCAAGTTCGAAGGGTCGCAAGAGATCCCGGACTTTCCCTACGCGGGGTACGCCGAATCTCTCGGCTTGCTCGGTCTTCGCGTCGACCGGCCCGAGGACGTCGGACGGACCTGGGATGCCGCCCTGGCGGCGGACCGGCCGGTGCTGGTGGAAGCGCTCGTGGATCCGGAATTTCCCATGATGCCGCCGCACGTCACGCTCGAGGAAGCGAAGGCGTACGCGAAGGCGGTTCTCAAGGGGGATCCCGACAAGCGGCACATGATCGGCGAGACGATCAAAGCGGCGGTGGCCGGCGTCTTCAAGAAAGACGGCGAGAAAGGCGGATAACCGTTGGCGGAGATCGGCGAAATCCAGGTCTCCGCTTACGACGTTCCGACGGAGAGCCAGCCGGAGTCGGATGGCACCGCCATCTGGAGCAAGACCACGCTGGTCGTGGTGGAGGTTCAAGCGGGAGCCTGGCGCGGGCTCGGATACACGTACGCGGATGCCGGCGCGGCGCGCCTCCTCCGCGACGTGGTCGCCCCGGCGGTGCGCGGGCTCCATCCGTTCGATACGCGCCGAATCTACGAGGCAGCGTGCGCGTCCGTCCGCAACCACGGCCGCTCCGGCGCCGGAGCGATGGCGATCTCGGCACTGGATGTCGCCGCCTGGGACCTCAAGGCGAAGATGCTCGGCGTTCCGGTCGCGAAGCTGCTCGGGACGGTGCGCTCCGAGGTTCCGGCCTACGGCAGCGGAGGGTTCACCTCGTATCCGGAATCCCGGCTCGCTGACCAGCTCTCGCGATGGGCCGACGAAGGGTTCCGCTTCGTGAAGATGAAGGTGGGCCGCGAGCCGGATCGCGACCTGCAGCGCGTGCGGACGGCGCGCAAGGCGATTGGGCGGGGACGCGGGCTGTTCGTCGACGCAAACGGCGCGTACTCGCGCAAACAGGCGCTCCGGTTTGCGCGCGACTTCGCCGAAGAGGGCGTGAGCTGGTTCGAGGAGCCCGTGGTGAAGACCGATCTCCAGGGGCTGCGGCTCGTCCGTGACGCGGCACCGATGGAGGTCACGGGCGGGGAGTACGCATGGGAGCCGCACGACTTCCGCGAGCTGCTGCCCGTGCTCGACGTGGTCCAGGCGGACGTGACCCGCTGCGGTGGGTTCACCGGATTTCTCGACGCGCACGCGCTGGTGCGCGCCCATGAATTGCCGATGTCCACGCATTGCGCACCGGCGCTGCACGTGGCTCTTGGATGCGCGCTTCCGGGCGTGCGGCACCTCGAATGGTTCTTCGACCACCAGAGAATCGAGCGGATGCTCTTCGACGGCGCGCCGACCCCGGTTCACGGCTTGCTGCGGCCGGATCTCTCGCGTCCGGGGCTGGGACTCGTGTTCAAGGTTCAGGACGCCGCGCAGTTCGGTGTGCAGCTTTAGTTTGGGGTCAAACGAAGATGCCCAGCCTTCAGACCTTGGTCCGTCTACGACCGCGCTCCCTGGAGTCGCGAGCCGAGGTGGACGTCCGCGCCCTGGAACGCAAGCTGCGACAGCGCACGTCCGGTGAAGTGCGATTCGACGCCGGAAGCCGCGCGCTGTATGCCACCGACGCTTCGAACTACCGGCAGGTGCCCATCGGCGTCGTGCTGCCGCGCACGGCGCGGGACGTGATCGAGGCCGTGGCGTGCGCCCGCGATGCCGGGGCGCCGATCGTGGCGCGCGGCGGCGGCACTTCGCTCGCCGGCCAGTGCTGCAACGTCGCGCTGGTGATCGACACTTCGAAGTACCTGGACCGCATCCTCTGGCTCGATCTCTCGCGACGCCGGGCCCGCGTGCAGCCCGGCGTGATCCTCGATCGCCTGCGGGAACGCGCCGAGGCGCACCACCTGACCTTCGCTCCCGATCCGGCCACGCACAATCACTGCACCCTTGGAGGGATGATCGGGAACAACTCTTGCGGCGTGCACTCGGTGATGGGCGGCGTGACCAGCGACAACGTCGTGGAGCTGGACGTGCTTCTCTACGACGGCACGCGCCTGACCGTCGGACCGACCACTCCGGACGAGCTCGAGCAGATCTGCGCCGGCGACGGCAGGCGCGGAGAGATCTACCGGCAGCTCCGCGCGCTGCGCGACCGCCACGCTGCGAGCATTCGCAGCCGCTTCCCGATGATCCCGAGGCGCGTCTCCGGCTACGACCTGCCGCAGCTTCTGCCCGAGCGCGGGTTCAACGTTGCCCGTGCCCTGGTCGGGACCGAAGGGACCTGCGCCCTGGTGCTCGCGGCGACGGTGCGGCTCGTCCATAGTCCGCCGTGCCGATCGCTGCTGGTGCTCGGGTACGAGGACGTTTATCACGCCGCCGATCACATCCCGGAGGTGATGGAGGCGGAGCCGATCGGGTGTGAGGGCATCGACGAGCTGCTCGTGCAGCAGATGAAGTGGAAGGGCATCCACCCCGATGACGTGAAGCTGCTGCCCGAAGGACGGGGCTGGCTGATGGTCGAGTTCGGCGGCGAGACCCGGGAAGAGGCGGACGCGAAGGCGCGCAAGCTGATGGACCGGCTCCGCGGCGGCCCCTCGATGAAGCTGTTCGATACCAAGTCGGAGGAGAAGCACCTCTGGAGGGTGCGGGAGGCGGGGCTCGGGGCGACGGCGCGGAAGGAGAACGGAAAGGAGAACTGGGAGGGATGGGAGGATTCATCGGTCCCACCGGCACGTCTGGGGGATTACCTGCGCAGACTGCGCAAGCTGTTCGACGATTACGGATACGATGGCGCTCTCTACGGCCACTTCGGACAGGGTTGCGTCCACACCCGCATCGACTTCGATCTCAGGACCGCGGACGGAATCGCGAAGTATCGCCGCTTCATTTCGGATGCCGTCGACCTGGTGGTTGCGCATGGAGGATCGATCTCCGGCGAGCACGGCGACGGCCAAAGCAAGGCGGAGTTCCTTCCCAGGATGTACGGCCCCGAACTGGTGGATGCATTCGAGGAGTTCAAGCGCATCTGGGACCCGGACTGGAAGCTGAATCCGGGCAAGGTGGTGCGTCCCAACCGGATCGACGACGATCTCCGGATCGGCGCGCACTACCGCCCTCCGACGCCGCGCACGCACTTTCACTACCAGGAGGATGACTACAGCTTCGCGAAGGCGAGCGCCCGGTGCGTAGGAATCGGCGAGTGCCGCAAGACCGACGCGGGCACCATGTGCCCGAGCTACATGGTAACGATGGAGGAGATGCACTCGACGCGGGGGAGGGCGCATCTCTTGTTCGAGATGCTCCAAGGGAACCCGCTGCGCGGAGGCTGGCGGGATCCGGCGGTGAAAGAGGCGCTGGATCTCTGCCTGGCGTGCAAGGGCTGCAAAGGCGAGTGCCCCGTCAACGTGGACATCGCGACGTACAAGGCGGAGTTCCTTGCGCACTACTATGCTGGCCGCCTGCGCCCCCGCAGCGCGTATGCGATGGGGCTGATCCATTGGTGGTCGCGCATCGCCTCCCGCGTGCCCTCGGTGGCCAACGCGATCTCGCGCACTCCCGTCTTCAAGTGGGCCGGCGGCGTCGCGCTGTCGCGCGAGGTTCCGAAGTTCGCACCGCAGACGTTCCGTTCGTGGTTCGAAGCGCGGCCCCGTGTCGGCGGCGCGGGCGAGCGCGTCCTGCTTTGGGCAGACACCTTCAACAACTTCTTCCATCCGGAAGTGGCGCAGGCCGCGGTCGAGGTGCTCGAGGACGCGGGCTTCCAGGTCCTCATCCAGGCGGAGCGACTCTGCTGCGGCAGGCCACTCTACGATTACGGAATGCTCGATCTGGCGAAGCGCAAGCTGCGCCAGATCCTCGACGACCTGCACGACGAGATCGAGCGCGGGACGCCGGTGGTCGGCCTGGAGCCGAGCTGCGTCTCGGTGCTCCGCGACGAGCTCCTCGGCCTCTTCCCGCACGACACCGACGCGCAGCGGCTCGCACAGCAGACGCACACGCTCGCGGGTTTCTTGCGGGCGCGGGCGCCGCACTGGCGGCCTCCGCCGCTGCGCCAGCGCGCGCTCGTCCACGGACATTGCCACCACAAGGCCGTGCTCCGCTGGGAGAAGGAGCAGGAGCTGATCCGGGCGGTGCTGCCGGATTGCGAGGTGGTCGACTCCGGGTGCTGCGGGATGGCGGGCTCGTTCGGTTACGAAGCGGACAAGTACGACGTGTCGATGCGCATCGGCGAGCGCCGTCTGCTTCCCAGGGTCCGCGAGGTGGACGACGAGACGCTGATCGTCTCCGACGGCTTCAGCTGCCACGGCCAGATCTCGACGACCGGCAAGCGGCCGCTACACATCGCGCAGGCGCTGCAGATGGCGGTCCGGCAGCGGAAACGCGAGCCCCGCGCATCGCGGATCGCCACGCGACGGGTACGCAGGAGGCGCGTCCTGCTGCGGCTCGCGCTCTTCGGAGCCGCCGCCTTCGCGGTGGCTGCTGTACGCATGCGCCGACGCGCGGGTTGATCCAGGTACGATCCGGAGGGATGCTGGGTTCGTTCATGCTCCCCGGGCGAGCGACAGCCGAAGGCACGGCGCGGTTCCGCGAGGAGGCGGATTCGGCGTCAGGGCACTTCCGCGAAGCGGAAGGGCTGTCGGTGTCGTCGCTGGGTATCGGCACGTATCTGGGCCGCGACGACGCGAAGACCGACGCGCTCTACGCCGCCTCCGTCCGCCGCTCGATCCAGCTCGGCCTCAATGTCGTCGACACGGCGATCAACTATCGCAACCAGCGCAGCGAGCGCGCAGTCGGGGCGGCCCTGCGCGAGAGTGGGCAGCAGCGCGACGGGGTCGTGCTCTGCACCAAGGGCGGCTACCTCGCCTTCGACGGCGGGCGCCCGCACGATGCGCGTGCGTACGTCGAGGAGACGTTCCTCCGCAGCGGCATTCTGGAGGCTGACGACATCGTCGCCGGCTGCCACTCGCTGGCGCCACGTTTTCTCCAGGACCAGATCGACCGCAGCCGCCGCAACCTCGGTGTCGAATGCATCGACGTCTACTACCTGCACAATCCCGAGACGCAGCTCGGCGAAGTGCCTCGCCCCGAATTCCTGCGCCGGCTCCGCGTTGCATTCCAGGCGCTGGAGCGCGCGTGTGCCGACGGGCGCATCGGCTGGTACGGGACCGCGACCTGGAATGGCTACCGGGTCGAATCCGACGACGAGGAGCACCTCTCGCTCGCGGAAGTCCTCGCCGCCGCCCGCGACGTCGCCGGCGATCGGCACCGCTTCCGCGCCGTCCAGCTACCGTTCAACGTCGAAATGGACGAGGCCGCCACCTTGCGCAACCAGGACGGCTCGACCTTCCTCGAGGCCGCGCAGGCGTCGCGGGTGATGGTGTTCGCTTCCGCGAGCGTGCTGCAAGGGCGGCTCACGCACGAGCTTCCCCAGGCGGTCCGCGATGCGCTGGCGGGCGTGGAAACGGACGCGCAGCGGGCCCTGCAGTTCGCCCGCAGCACGAAGGGGATCACCTGCGCGCTGGTCGGGATGAAAACGCCGGCTCATGTGGACGAGAACGCGGCGCTGGCAGGCGTCGAGCCGCTTTCGCTGTAGGAGGTGGAATGCTGGGGAGCCGCACGTCCGAAGAGTGAGCTTCGACCCGAGCCGGAATAGACGGCGTCTTCACGGTGAACATGCGCGCACGGCGCAGGAGCGAGAGCGTGCCCGTCACTGGAGCAAGCAGCCATCCCGCGAGCGCCCCGACCTTTCTCCGACGTCCACGCTTTCAAACTGCTGCGTGGACGTTCAGCGAGCACACTCAGTTGGGCATCGCGCGGAGGGGCGTGACCCGTCCCTGGGACAAGGCGGAATGCACCGGGCGCTCCTGCTTCACCACCGGCGGCCTGCGCGGTGCGGTCGCGGCATTGAACGACGCGAAGTCGGCCATCGCCATCGCCGCCATCACCACCCAGAGAATCGCGAGCGCGATCGGGAACCAGCTCTTCAACAGCCGCATGGCATCTCCTTCTGCGTGCCCTTCGTGAGGTCCTACGCAGCAGGAGTGTCCGCATTTCAGGCGTGGTTTCAGGCCGAAAGGGGGATCATTTCGCGCAACAGTGCGAGGGCGGCGGGGAACATCCGCTCCGCCCACACATCGTAGCCGAGGGCGCTGGGGTGGAAACCGTCCGGCGAGAAGAGCTCCGGGTGCCCGGGGAGGGCGTGGCGGCTCCAGTCGTACAGATCGACCAGCGACAATTTGTGCCGCGCCGCCGTGGCCGTGACGTGCTCGTTGAACAGCTCGATGCGGCGCTCGTAGAACGAACGCTCCACCATCCGCGCCACCGCAGGCGAAAGCGCAAGATCCGGCATGTTCGCGATGACGATGGGGGCGGCAAGCTTCCGCAACGGCACTACAATCTCTTCCAGGTTCACCGCGAAGGCATCGTCGGGACGCTGCAGGCCTACATCGTTGATCCCGATCCCGATGGTCACCAGGCGGGGCCGGGTACGCAGCGCGCGCGGCAGTTGGATCTCGATCACGTCGGAGGTCGTGGCGCCGCTGCCGCCGAGGTTGACGAGCTTCAGCGTCGGAAACGCTCCGCGGAGCTTCGCCGCGAGTCGTTCCGGATAGCCGCCGCCGCTCGGCGCGCCGATCCCGACCGCCGTGGAGTCGCCGAGCGCCAGATAGAGGAGTTCCGCCGGCACTGCGACAATGTAGGCATCGCGCAGTCTTGCCGGGCGGGTGCGACCGCCGCCTACCCTGGCCAACAAACAGGCGAATTTGCACCCCGATGCTAAGCTGGCAGGCGTCGATGATCTCAGGGAAGGACCTCCTCAACCAGTTCAAGGCTGCGTCGTGGAGGGCCCCCGACGAGGTGGAGCGATTCGTCGCGGAAGCGGAAGCGCCGCAGACCGCGGAGCTCCTGAAACTGCTGGACATCGTCACGGGAAAAGCGCCGGACGCGAGCGTGCAGCGCGCGCGGCTGACGGTGTTCGCGCGCTTGATCGACAAGAACCCGGACAAGGCGCTCTGCGCGCCGTTCGTGAAGGCGCTGAAGTCGGCGGAGCCGGCGCTGCGAACCACGCTCGCCGCGCTGCTGCCCAAGGTGAACAGCGCGACCGAGCACGCGGTGCTGGTCGACTACCTGCGCTCGTCCGATAGCGGGCTGCGCGCCACCGTCGCGCGTACCCTGCAGCAGCTCGGCGGCAGCCGCGCGCTGTTCGATCTGCTCGGCCGCGCGGTGGCCGAGGCGGGTTTCGCAGGCCGCATCGAAGCGATGGACGTCCTGGTAGGCTTCGCCAAGCAACAGGCGATCCCCGCCCTGCAAGCGGCGCTCATCTCCGGCTCGGCGGCGGAAAAGGTACACGCGCTCAAGCACCTCGGCAACGCCGCGGTGATGGGCAAGGACCCTGCCGCTGCCCTCAAGGCCATCGCGCCGCTGCTCGACGCGCAGAAGGAGCAGGAGGCGGTCGTCGTCCAGGCCGTCCTCGCCTTCTCGGCCCTCGCCACTGAGGATGACTGGTTCGAGTACGTGGGCATCTTCCTCGACTCCGACACGGTGGGAATGGTCAAGGCGGCGGTCGACGGACTGCGCCGCTTCAGCTCCGCCCGCGTGATGGCCGCGCTGGAGCGGAAGATGCGCGCCGGCCCGCGCGTCATCCGCCTCGCGGTGCTCGGAGCGCTGGAGGCCATCGGCACCGACGCCGTGCTGCCGCCGCTGGTCGACGCCCTCGCCCACAACCAGATCCCGGTGCGAAACCGCGCCGCCGAAGTTCTCAAGCAGCTCTCGATGGAGGGCAAGCTCGACGTCTCGCGGACGGTGATCTGGCTGCTGCGCAGCCGCGACGTCAACGTACGCCGGATGGCGACGGAGATCATCCGCACAGTCGCCGATCCCGATCAACAGCTCTGGCCAAAGCTGATGGGCGTGCTGCGGGACGAGGACTGGTGGGTGCGCGAGCGCGTCATGGACGCGCTGATCGAACTCGGCGGCGTTCGCCTCACGGCCCACGTCGTGTCCCTGCTCACGGATGCCAGCGACGTGATCCGGCGCTTCGCGGTCAGCGTGCTCGGCCGGATCAAGGATCCCAAGGCTTTGCGCTCGCTGGTGCAGATGGCCACCGAGGATACCGATTGGTGGGTGAAGGAGACCGCCATCGAGTCGGTGGCTGCGATCAACGACGCGCGCACGGTCCCGCACCTCCTGCACATCATGGCTGCAGATGCCGACGTGCAGCCGGTGTGCATCCAGGCGCTGATCGACATGGGCGTGAAGACAGCAAGCCCGCAGGTTGCGTCCCTCTGCGCATCGGAAAGCGCGGACGTGCGGTACCTGGTGGTGAAGTATCTCGACAAGTTCGATGCCAACGATCAGTCGGGGGCGGTGGCGAAGCTGAACGACGATCCGCATCCCAAAGTGCGCTCAGCGGCGCGCGATCTGATCACCCGCTGGCGGATCACTGCCCAAGGGAAGCCAGCGCACGCGGTCCCGCTGCTCGACCGGCTCCTCCTTCAGCTCGCACAGGCCGAGGGCGACGACCTGATCATCGCTTCCGGCAAGCCCGTGTTCATGAAGAAGGTCGGACGCGTCAACGCCGTGAACGCGACGCCGCTGGAAGAAGAGCAGGTCAAGGCGCTGCTTTTGCCGCATCTCTCCACCGACCAGCTGATGGCGCTGCAGGCGATGCAGGACGTCGACTACTCGCACGAGGTGAAGAGCGAGGGGCTACGGTTTCGCGCCAACATCTTCTACCAGCTGGGAGGCCTCTCCGGCGTCTTCCGGCGCATCCGCGGGACGCTGCCGCAGTTCGAGAAGCTCGGCCTGCCGCCGCTGGTCCGTACCTTCGGCGACCTCAAGAACGGGCTGGTGTTGGTGGGCGGGCCGACGGGCTCGGGCAAGTCGACCACGCTCGCCGCGCTGATCGATTACATCAACCGGACCGCGTCGCGGCACATCATCGCGCTCGAGGATCCCATCGAGGTGATCCACAAGCGCAAGGAGAGTCTCGTCAACCAGCGCGAGGTCGGCAGTCATACCCGCACCTTCGCCGCCGCCCTGCGATCGACGCTGCGCGAGGACCCGAACGTCATCCTGGTCGGCGAGATGCGCGACCTGCCGACCATCGAGTTCACCGTGGTCGCGGCGGAAACGGGCCACCTGGTGTTCGGGACCGTGCACACGGTTTCCGCCGCCACCACCGTCGACCGCATCGTCAGCGCGTTTCCCCCGGGACAACAGCAGCAGGTGCGCTCGACGCTCGCCGACTCCCTGCGCGCCGTGGTCTGCCAGTATCTCATGAAGGAGAAAACCGGCCCGGGTCGCGTGCTCGCCGTGGAGCTGCTGGTGAACAACGAAGCCGTCTCCAACCTGATCCGGAAAGGAAAGGCCTTCCAGCTTCCCTCGGTGATCTCCACCTCTCGCGAGCAGGGCATGCAGCTGATGGATTCCGACCTGATGCGTTTGGTGAAGGAGAACCGGATCAGCGCCGCCGACGCGTACGTGAAGGCGCTGAGCAAGAAGGATTTCGAGCCGCTGCTGGATGCGGAGGAAAAGCTCGCGCAGCAGAAGCGCATTCCGATTTTCAAGCCGTCGGCAGCCATCCCCACGCGGCCGCAACCGATCGCCGCAGTCCGTACGGCACCGGCAACGAGGAAGGAATAGATGGCCCGGATCGACTCCTTCCTGCGACTGGTGGCGGAGCAGGGCGCGAGCGACCTGCATTTCCATGCCGGCAACGTGCCAATCATCCGGTACGAGGGCGCGCTGATGCCGCTTCCATTCCGCGTGCTCTCGGAGGTGGAGACCAGCCGGTTCCTGCTCGAGCTTCTTGCCGAAGACCAGCGCGCCGAGTTCGAGAAGACGCAGGAAGCGGACCTCGTCTACGCGATCGAGGGCGTAGCGCGGTTCCGGGTGAACATCTTCGTGCAGTCGCAGGGGCTGGGCGCCGTGTTCCGCGTGATCCCCAACAAGGTCCCCACGCTGCAGGACCTGCGGCTGCCCCCGGCGGTCAAGAAGCTCACCCTGCTGGCCAACGGGTTGGTGCTGGTCACCGGCCCCACCGGATCGGGGAAGAGCACCACGCTGGCGGCGATGGTGGACGAGATCAACAAGTCGTCGCAGCGCCACGTGATCAGCATCGAGGATCCGATCGAGTTCCTCCACCAGCCCATCAAGGGCGCCATCACGCAGCGGCAAGTGGGAAAGCACGCCGAGTCGTTCTCCAGCGCCCTGCGGTCGGCGCTGCGCGAGAGTCCCGACGTGCTGGTGGTCGGCGAGATGCGCGATCTGGAGACCATCCACCTCGCCATCGCCGCGGCCGAGACGGGCGTGCTGGTGATCGGAACGCTGCATTCGAACAGCGCCGCGAAGGCGATCGACCGCATCATCGACGTGATCCCGGAGGAGAGCCGCGACCAGGTGCGCAGCACGCTCTCCGTGCTCTTGCGCGGCGTGATCTCGCAGCACCTCGCCAAGCACGCCAGCGGAGAGGGGCGCGTGGCGGTGATGGAGGTGCTGCTGCAGAGCTACGCGGTCGCCAACCTGATCCGCGAAAACAAGATCTTCCAGATCGACGGCTATCTCGACAGCGCCTCCAACGACGGCAGCGGGATGCAGAGCCTCGACGCCAGCCTGTTCAGGCTGCTCAAGCAGGGCGACATCACCGTCGAGGAGGCGATCAAGCTCGCGAATCTACCCGAGTCGCTCAAGCGCCTGGCGGCGGAAATGCAGGAGGAGTGATGGATGCCAAGGCCCGCGAGAAGGCGCTGGATCGAGCGCGGGGCCTGGAGAAGGCCGGGCAAGGCGACGCCGCCGCGAGACTCTTCCGCGACGTGGGCGCGGTGGAGGAAGCGGCGCGCGTGCTCGGCTCGCTGCGGCGGCCGCGCGACGCCGGGCAGCTCTTGCTGGAGAGCCTGGGAGTGCAACCGGGGCAGGTCGGACGGCTCGATTCTGCGGGAAGGAAGCGCGCCCTGATGGCAGCCATCTTCTTCGGGCGCGCGAGGGAGAACCAGACCGCAGTGCAGATGTTCATGGCCCTCGGCGAGCAGCAGCGCGCGGTGGAGGTCCTGCAGAAAGCCGGCGATTCGGTAGGCGCTGCGAAGCTGTCCTCGATGAAGCCGGGGCAGTTCGAGACCGGGCCGCTGCTGGCGCCGTCGAAGGCCACCGCCGTGGGCGGGCAGGCCGTCTCGATGGTCTCGGCGCAAAAGCTCGAGCAGCAGGGCAAGCACGAAGCTGCCCTGCAATCGTACGTGCAGCTGAAGCGCTTCGCGGACGCAGCCCGCATGGCGAAAGTGCTGGGGCGGAAGGCCGACGCGGCCCAACTCTACGCCGACGCGGGGGCGCCGTTCGAGGCCGCGCAGGCCTACCTCGAGCTCGGGGATACCGGAAAGGCGCTGGAGAACCTCTGCCGCGTACCCGCCGAAGACGCGCAGTACCGCGTGGCGGCGGCCATCGCGGTGCGCCTGGCTACGAACCTCAACGTGCTCGATTTCCGCTTCGAGCACTTCGTCGGCCCGTACGTGCGCAGTGGGCCGCGCGACGCCGCGGAGCTGCAGGTCTTCGACCTGCTCGCGGCGCTGTACGACTCGCATGGGTTTCCCGAGAACGCCCGCGAAGCGTTGCAGAAGCTGCTCGCAGCGCAGCCCGCGCATCCGGGCGCGCGCGAGCGCCTGGGCCGCGTCGAAGAGCAGCTCCGGCCTTCGGCGATGGTCGCGCGCCAGGTCCTCTCCAACGCGGACCTCCACAAGAAGCGCATGCCGTCGTTGCCGGACCTGGGCGATCTGCCGGATTTGCCCGGCGGCGGCTCGGCCACGGTTCTTCGCACCGATCCCGGGTTGTTGAAGAAGGTGAGCAGGTCGCCGGAAACCACGCCGCCGGAATTGCTCGCGGAAGCCGAAGTCGTGGTGGGACAACCCGTCTCTTCCGAGGAGAAGTTCGAAGTCGGCGCGACCGTGGCCGGCCGCTATCGCCTCGAGGCGAAGATCGGCCAGGGTGGCATGGCGACCGTCTTCCGCGCGTTCGATCTGGAGCTGGAGGAAAACGTCGCGCTCAAGGTCTTCAACCTGGAGCAGGCGTCGGAGGTGCTCGTGGCGCGGTTCAAGCAGGAGCTTAAGCTCTCGCGCCAGCTCATCCACCCGAACATCATCCGGCTGTACGACATCGGCGCGCACAACGGACATCGGTACATCAGCATGGAGCTGCTGGTGGGCAAGAGCCTCAAGGACTGCATGCGCCAGCCCATCGAGTTCCGCACCGCGCTCGGGTACCTGCTGCAGGCGTGCCACGGCCTGCAGGCGGCGCACGACGCGGGCGTCATCCACCGCGACGTAAAGCCGGACAACTTCTTCGTTACCGAGGACGGTATCCTCAAAGTGATGGACTTCGGCATCGCCAAGCAGTACGCCACGCCGGGTGTGACGGTGGCCGGGGCCATCGCTGGAACTCCGCTCTACATGTCGCCGGAACAGATCGGAAACTTCAGCACCGTGACGCACCTGACCGACATCTACGCGCTGGGCGTCTGCGCCTACGAGATGTTCACCGGGCAGGTGCCGTTCTTCCACGAGGAGCTGGTGCCGATCCTGATGATGCACGTGAACAACCGACCGGTGCCGCCGCGGGAAAAGAACCCGCACGTGCCAGCCGAGCTGGACGCGATCATCGTCCGGCTGCTCGCCAAGGACCCCAGGCAGCGGTACCAGAGTTGCCGCGAGCTGGCGCAGGAGCTGGGCGCGATTCGCGACGCGTACGCATGATCGGCGTTGCGCTCGCGCTCGCGGTGGGCGCATCGGACAAGGTCGACGTGCGACCCGCGGCGGATCTCACCGTCGCCGGAGTGGCCCTCGTCGGATGGATCGTTCCGGAGCTCTCGCGGAACCAGCTCGTGCCGGCCCACTGCCGGCTCTGCGACGGCGCCGACAATACCGGCCTTCCCGGGACGGGGTCGCGCGGCTCGCTGAACGGCGTCGACGCCTGGTTTCACGACGCCATGACGGGATGGGTTTTGTCGCGGTCGACGGCGGGCGTCGCCAGCGACGTCGTCGCGTACCTTCTCGTGCCGGCTGCGGCGATTGCCGGCGCCTGGACCACGACGGGGCCGCACGCAAGCGACGGGGCCGATTGGCGTGCCGTGTCCATTGTCATGGAGTCGGCTCTCCTCTCCGGCGCCCTCGCGGAGGGTGTGAAGTTCATCGCCGCGCGCAAGCGGCCATACGTGCGCTACGGCACCGGCGAAGCGGAGGGAACGTACGGCGTGACCGACGTGGGCAGCCACCTCGGCTTTCCCTCAGGCCATACCGCGTGGGTGACGTCGCTCGGCGTCGCCCTGGCGACCACCGCGACCATTGAGGAATCCGCCGCGGCTCCGTGGCTCTGGGCCGGCGCCGCCGTCGGCTCAGTGACGACCTCGGCGCTGCGCATGATCGCTGAGAAGCACTACTTCACCGACGTGGCGGCCGGCGCCGCCATCGGGGCGGCCTGCGGCGTCGTCGTGCCGCTCCTCCACCGGCGCGGCGGGCCGTTGTCCAGCGGCTCGCTGTCGGTTGCCGCGCAGGGGCCCTCGTTTGCGCTGACCGGCCGTTTCTAAGGCGGTAGATTCCCGCGCATGACCCATCCGCTCGCCGGAAAGCCGGCCCCGCGCGAATTGTTGATCGATGTCGAGCGGCTGCGCCGGCTCTATTACGAAGAGAAGCCCGATCCCGCGGATCCGCAGCAGCGCGTGGCGTTCGGGACCAGCGGCCACCGCGGTACCGCACTGAAGCGTGCGTTCAACGAGGCGCACATCCTCGCCGTGACCCAGGCCGTCTGCGAGTACCGCAAGGCCCAGGGGACGAGCGGCCCGCTTTATCTCGGCAAGGACACGCACGCGCTCTCGGATCCGGCGCAGGACACTGCCCTGTCGGTTCTCGCGGCCAACGACGTGCACGTCCTCTGGTCGCGCCGCGCCACGCCCACGCCGGTGATCTCGCACGCGATCCTCACGTACAACCGCGGGCTCTCGCGCGGGTTCGCGGACGGGATCGTGATCACGCCGTCGCACAATCCGCCCGAGGATGGTGGCATCAAGTACAACCCGCCGAGCGGCGGACCGGCCGACACCGCGGCGACGGGATGGATCGAGAACCGCGCGAACGACCTCTTGCGGAACCCGGACTCGATCGGACGCGCGGTGCGGCCCGGGATGCTTGAGGAGCACGATTTCATCACACCTTACGTGCGCGATCTGGGCAACGTCGTCGATCTGGAGCCCGTGCGCGGGTTGCGGCTGGGAGTCGATCCGCTCGGCGGATCGAACCTCGATTACTGGGATCCGATCGCGTCGGAGTACGGCCTCGACATCACCGTGGTGAACCGGACGGTCGATCCGACGTTCGGGTTCATGACGGTCGATCACGACGGCAAGATCCGGATGGACTGCTCGTCGCCCTACGCAATGGCGAAGCTGGTGGGGCTCAAGGATCAGTACCAGCTCGCCTTCGGCAACGACACGGACTCCGACCGGCACGGGATCGTCACGCCCGGCGCCGGGCTGATGAACCCCAATCACTATCTCGCGGTCGCGATCCAGTACTTGTTCACGAACCGGACCTGGCCGGCTCGCGCGGCAGTGGGGAAGACGCTCGTGTCTTCCGCGCTGATCGATCGTGTGGCGCGGAAGATCGGGCGGACGCTGCGCGAGGTGCCGGTCGGGTTCAAATGGTTCGTCGACGGGCTCCTCGACGGGTCGCTGGGCTTCGGCGGAGAAGAGAGCGCCGGCGCGTCATTCCTCCGCCTTGACGGGAGCGTGTGGGCCACGGACAAGGACGGGATCATCATGGACTTGCTCGCGGCCGAGATCCTCGGACGCACCGGCAAGGATCCTGGCGTGCTCTATCAGAAGATCTCCGCCGAGCTCGGACGCCCGGTGTACACGCGCATCGATGCGCCCGCGACACCGGCACAGAAGGCGGCGCTGAAGAAGCTCTCCGCCGACGTAGTCCGCGCCGGCACGCTCGCTGGGGAGCCAATCACGGCGAAGCTGACGAAGGCGCCAGGAAACGGCGCCGACATCGGCGGCCTCAAGGTCGTCGCGCAGAACGGCTGGTTCGCAGCTCGGCCGTCAGGTACCGAGGACGTCTACAAGATCTACGCGGAAAGCTTCCGCGACGAGACGCACCTGCAACGCATCGTCGACGAGGCGAAAGCCATCGTGGCGGAAGCGATCAAGACGGTCTGACCGCGGCGAATTCCGGGACGAATCGGCGGGGTGCGTTAGACTTCGAGGATGCCCTTCGACCCCGGCGCTTCCTTCGGCAAGTCGCTGTTCTTCGGCGACATCCTCGAGGACCAGCTCTTCCCCTACCCGGAGATGCCGCGAGACCAGGCCGAGCTGGTTGCGCCGATCTGCGAGACCATCGACCGGTACATGGCCGGGATCGACAGGCGCAAGCTGGATCGCGACGGTGAGTTCCCTGCGGAGCTGCTCCAGTCGCTGAAGGAGATGGGCCTGTTCGGGCTGATCGTGCCGGAAGAGCACGGCGGCCTCGGGCTCTCCAACTCCGGTTACGCGAGAGTGATGCAGCAGGTTGCTTCCTGGGACGCGTCGATCGCCGTGACCCTCGGCGCACATTCCAGCATCGGTTTCAAAGGCCTCCTGCTGTTCGGCAACGACGCGCAGAAGCGGCGCTACCTTCCGAAGCTCGCATCGGGCGAGAACATCGCTGCGTTCTGCCTGACCGAGCCGGGGAGCGGGTCGGACGCGTTCTCGATCAAGACCAGCGCGCGCCGTGACGGCGACTTCTACGTCCTCAACGGGCAGAAGCTCTGGATCACCAACGGCGGCATCGCGGACTTCTACACCGTGTTCGCGAAGACGACTCTGGATACGGCGGAGCAGAAGGGAAAGATCACCGCCTTCATCGTCACCCGCGACCTCGGCGGCATCACGCACGGCCCGCACGAGGACAAGATGGGGATTCGCGCCTCGAACACGACCGCCGTCTTCTTCGACAACGTGCGCGTGCCTGCGACGAACGTCCTCGGCGAGGAAGGCAAGGGCTTCAAGGTGGCGATGAGCATCCTCAACCATGGCCGCACCGGCCTGGGCGCTGGCGCGGTGGGAGGGCAGCGCAAGCTCCTTCAGCTCGCGATCGCGCATGCGGCCGAGCGCAAGCAGTTTGGCCGTCCGCTCGCGAGCTTCGGCAAGATCAAGGAGAAGCTCGGGCGGATCGCGACGAACCTCTACGTCAGCGAGTCCCTCTGCTACTTCGTCTCCTCGACCATCGATCGCGGGGCGGTCGACTACTCGGTGGAAGGAGCCGCCACCAAGGTCTTCAACTCCGAGGCGGTGTGGAGCGCCACCGACGAGGCGCTGCAGATCGCCGGCGGCATGGGCTACATGCGCGAGCAGCCCTACGAGCAAGCGATGCGCGACACCCGCATCAACCGCATCTTCGAGGGGACGAACGAGATCCTGCGGCAGTACATCGGGCTGACCGGGCTGCAGAAGCCAGGCGAGTACCTGAAGGGTCTCGGCAAGGATCTGTCGAGCTCGCTCAGGGACCCGATCAAGGGATTCGGGCTCTTGCGCGAATACGCCGTCCGGAAAGCGCGCCAGACCGTGCCGATGCAGGCAGTGCCCTACGGGCGGACGCCGCAGATCGGCAAGGCGCATCCCACTTTGCACGAGCAGGTCGTGTACCTGGAGGACGCGGCCCAGGCGCTGGCCGCGCTCTGCGAGACGTCGCTGCGCAGGCATGGGCGCAACATCGTCGAGCAGCAGCTGCAAGTGGGCCGCATCGCCGACATCGCCATCGATCTGCTGGCCCTCGCCGCCGCCCTCGCCCGCACGACACGGATCATCGAGCAGCGCGGCGTGGAGAAGGCGAAGAACGAGATCTCGATGACGTATACGTTCTACTCGGACGCGCGGACGCGCATCCGCGCCAACTCGCGCGCCAGCGGCGGGCACAACAACGACCAGTCGCTGCAGGACGTCGCCGACGCGGCCGTCGCCGCCGGCGGCTACCAGAACGACTTCCTCAAGTGAGAGCACCGGGCGCTCCAGGACGGAGCGCCCGGCACCGACCAGCTTAGAGCGAGAGCACCCCAGTCCGGATCAGGTAGGCGAGCTGCGCCCGTTGTCCGGAGTCGAGCAGCGCGTGGATCCGCCCGAGGGCCTTGATCACCGCATCGCGCAGCCGCTCGGCGCTCTTCACCCGCAGGTCGCCGCCCTCGCGCGCGCGGGCCTCGTCGAACGCGTCGAGCCCGAGCGCGTCGGCGAACGACGCGACCGTCCGGCGATCGTCCACGGCCGCCTGCGCGCGCTCGGTCTTCAGCTCGTCGAGGATCTTCGCGAGCTGCGAGACCTGCTCCTCGCTCAAGTTCAGCTTGTAGGCCAGGAACCGGAGCGGCCTGCGGACGCCGAATGCGCCGCTGCCAAAGTCGTCTCCGGGACCGCGCCACGGGCCGGCTTGCCAGCCGCCACCTTCACCCGCGGAAGCGCCTTCGCTGCCGCAGCCGTGCCGGCGCGCGTTCTTCCACCACCACATCATGCCTGGATGCATCGTTCCTCCAACTCGCCGGGGCCATTCGCTCCCGGCGGGGATTTCGGGCGTGGGCACCATGCCTCACGCCGTCCCTTGAACCTAACCTCCGCGCCCGCCACGTCAACACCGCGGCGCGCCATCGGCTTTTCCCCAGTCAGATCCTTTTGCTGAAGGCGGCGTTCACTCAGCGCAGGAGGTGCTGCCATGATGGCTGTCCTGTTCCTGGTTGCAGCGGCGAACGTGCCGCGGATCGACGTGGCGTTCGCTCTCGATACCACCGGCTCGATGGGCGACGAGATCGATGTGGTGAAGGAGAAGATCGTCGCCATCGCGCGCAACGTCTCCGCCGGGCAACCGCGACCCGACGTGCGCTTCGGAATCGTCGCTTTCCGCGATCGCGGCGACGCCTACGTGACCAAGGCGTTTCCCTTCTCGCGAGAAATCGCGGACGTGCAGAAAACGCTGCGGAGCCTCGACGCGGAAGGTGGCGGCGACGAGCCCGAATCAGTGGCCGAAGGCCTGTACGCCGCCGTGCACGAGCTGCAGTGGGATTTCTCGAAGAGCACCGCGCGGCTGATCTTCCTCGTTGGGGATGCCGGCCCGCATCACTATCCGGATGGCAAAGACTGGCGGAAGGTCGCTTCGGAAGCGGCGGAGAAGGGGATCACCATCAACGTGATCGCCTGCTCCGGTCTGTCTGCTGAAGGAGAGCGCGTGTTCGAGAGGATCGCGAAGATGTCGGACGGGACGATGACGCACCTGACGTACACCCGGGTTGCCCAGAGGGCCGACGGGCGCAAGTTCAGCGTGCTCAACGAAGGCGGCAAGACCTGGGTCGCAGACCGGAAGCTGAAGGAGTCTGAATGGAAGAAGGGCGCCGCCGCGCTCGCGAAAGAGGGCAAGATCCATGTCGCTGCCGCTCCGCCCCCGATCCCTGCAGATACAGTTCCGATGAACAACCTCGACGCCGAGATCGCCAGCACCGTCCGCGCCAAGGCGGAGTCGCTCGGAGTCAGCTACTGAAGGCGCCGGCGTGGATGGGGTACATTCCCGTCCACGCCGATGATCACCGTCCTCGAGATCCTGGAGAGAGCGCGGAGCGGGGGCCAGCGGCTGCCCTACAACGAGGCCGCGGTCCTGTTCGCGGCCGCCGTGCGCCTCGCCGCCGCGCACGATTCCACGCTGCGCGCGCGGCTCCTCCAGATCGACGATGCAGGCGGGCTGCGCCTGGCGCCATTCGACGAAGACGAGCCCGAGGCGGACCCTGCGTATCTCGCGCCGGAGCTGCTCTCGCCCGATGCTCCCGACAAGAACGACCCGAAGGTGCAGGTGTACGCCGCAGGTGTGCTGGGTTACGAGCTGCTGACTGGCAAGCA
>Ga0209057_1000218_pt1 | contig 52702 bp, 60 predicted proteins | sample GraSoiAngelo_146_FD_185903 | JGI IMG/M metagenome (GOLD analysis project Ga0209057, IMG submission 185903) | Grasslands soil microbial communities from the Angelo Coastal Reserve, California, USA - 14_1009_05_30cm (SPAdes) (version 2) | ecosystem: Environmental > Terrestrial > Soil > Grasslands ...
CAAGAGGCGGTACGGAGTTGGGTGTTCCAGTCGACAGAGAACAGACCGATCTTAGTAACGCCGACTTTGAAAAAGGTGTGGGCTCGCTGAAGCTCGTGGGCTCGCTCTCTCTCGACTATGTTCGCGTCCGCTGCGTCGCGGAGATCGATCTCGAATCGCTGATCGGTCACGGCCATTTGGAGCGACTGAGCGAGTGAACTGTGAGAAAAGCAGCCGTCGAGGCCGGCTCACGTGACTCTGTCAGCCGGCTGGTGGAACTGTTCCGGTTCGCCTTAATCTGATATGGAATGACCGGTTGTCAAACCCCAATTTCCGAGCGGAGCTCTGACAATGGTCGGCAAGCGCCAGCTTGCCGACGTAACTGCGTTGTTGCCGTCAGAAGATGAGCGCGGGGTCCAGGGGCGCCGAAGGCGCCGCCCGCAGGGCGCAAAGCCCTGGAGGCCGTGCTCATCTTCTGACATCTCCTGAGTGACGGCGGCCGTCCACGGGCCGCGAAGACGACGGACGATTCAGGGCGCTTCGACGACGAGTCACTCTGATATTCGGTGGTTACCGCGATCGCTCGCAGCAGAGCACGCATGACAGTGTTTCGTCGGGAGGACATGCAGTCTTAGGACGCGAGTTGGGACAGGTGTCCGTATCGCATGATTAGATCGCTGATCCTCGCAATCGTGCCTGTGGTCATCCGCCGTCTCCGCGGTCCGTGGAACCCCATCACTATGCGGCCGTCAGCCATGCATCCACATCGTCACGTTGCCGGCGCTTGCAAGGCCGCCCACAAGAAACCGGCGAGCTCGCGTGCGACGGCCACCGCAATCTTCGGAGCGGGCTTGTGCTGCTCCGCCAGCCGCCGAAACCGGCGACACAGTCGCTGCTGCGCTTTGTCGGCGATCGCAATCACTCGTCCTGGTTGCCCTTTGCGTCGCCGCATGAGCGCCGCCCCGACGCTCGGTCGATGTTGATAATGCCACGCCGTCTCGATCAGCAGTCGCCGAACCAGCGCGTTGCCGGTTCGCGTAATCCGACCGCGTCGATGCTTCTCCCCAGTCGAGTCCTCGCCCGGCACGAGGCCGAGATAGGCCATCAGCGCGCGTGGCGATTTGAACCGGCGGAAATCGTGCAGCTCCGCCGTAAGCGTTCGACGAATCGCGTCTTGAATTGTGCCTGAAGGTCGTCGATTCTTCGCCCCAGAGGATCGACCATGATCAAGAAACGCACATCTGTGCGGATGGCGCGGCTGGTGAGGCAGTGGCGTCAGAGCGGTGAATCGCAAGCAAGCTTCGCCCGGCACCATCAGATCCCGACCTGGACCTTCTGGTATTGGTGCCGCAAGCTGGCGGCCGAGGCGAAACTGACACGCGATGACGTGCCGGCGCCGACATTTGTGCCCGTGCGGATGGCCGCAGACACACCCGCGCCGGTCATCGAGATCGTGTTGAGCGGTGGGGAGCGCCTGCACATCCGCGCGGAGGCGTCGGCGGATCTGGTACGGGCCGTGATGACGGCGTTGCGGGCACGATGCTGACGCTGTCGCCGGCAGTCCGCATTTATCTGGCCACAGGTTCGACGGATCTGCGACGATCGATCGACGGCTTGGCGGCCCTCGTCCGGGAGCGCCTGACGCTCGATCCGCTCTCGGGTCATCTGTTTCTGTTTCGCAATCGGCGCGGCGATCGGCTGAAGGTGCTCGCGTGGGATCGCTCGGGCTTCTGGATTCTGTACAAACGGCTCGAGCAGGGGACCTTCGCGTGGCCGGCGAACGATGCGGCGGGATCCGTCGAAATGCGCAGCACCGACCTGGCGCTGCTGCTCGCGGGGATCGACATCGCGCAGACACGCCGGCGCCGCTGGTACGAACGCGTCGCGTAGTCGCCGCATGATCTTGTACGGCTGATCGCCTTCGCGTATCATGTCCGCGTGGCTGATGATCGCGCGGTCGACGTCGACGATCTCGCGACCGCGCGCACGCTCATCACTACTCTGCAGAACGAAGTCACGAAACTGCAGCGCGAGAAGGCCGCTCTCCAGCATCAACTCGACGTTCTCTGCCAGCGCTTGTTCGGCAAGAAATCCGAACGGGTCAGTCCCGATCAATTGCGGCTCGCGTTTGCGCAGCTCGCCAACGAGCCGGGCGAGGCGTCCGAGCCGATCGAAATGGATTCGGGTGAGCGGCCGGGCCGCCCGCGGCGCCGGGCCGCGCCCCCGACGGGGCGCCGCCTGTTGCCGCCCACGTTGCCGCGGCAGCGCGTCGAGATCGATGTGCCGGAGCCGGACAAGATCTGCGCCTGCGGGCAGACGAAGACGCGGATCGGCGAGTCGGTCTCCGCGAAACTCGAGTACATGCCCGCGAGCTTGCGGGTCATCGAAACGGCGCGGTTCAAGTACGCATGCCCGCGCTGTCATGACGGCGTCATCGAAGCCTCGGCGCCGCCGCAAGCCGTTGAGAAGTCGCTCGCTGGGGAAGGGCTGCTCGCACACGTCGTTGTCTCGAAGTACGTCGATCATCTGCCCCTGTACCGACTCGAACGGATCTTCCTGCGCCAAGGCCTGGACTTGTCACGCTCGACCTTGTGCGGGTGGGTCGCGGAGGTCGCCACGGCACTAACGCCGATCGGCGACGAGTTGCGTCGCCACGTGACCGCCGCGACGTATCTGCAGACCGACGATACGCCGGTGACGATCCTGGAGCCCGCCGGCGGCAGTCGAAAAGGGCGCCTGTGGACCTACCTGGATCCCATCGGCCGGCAGGTGGTGTTTGACGCGACGCCGACGCACGAGCGGGACGGTCCGGAGACGTTTCTCGCGTCGTTTGCGGGGGATCTCCAGGCCGATGCGTACACCGGCTACGACGCGCTCTACGCGACCGGCCGGATTCGGGAGATTGGCTGCTGGGCGCACGCGCGCCGGGGCTTCGTCGAAGCGTTGACCACCGATGTGTGCGCAGCGCTGATGGTCGCCTTGATCCAGCAGCTCTATCAGGTCGAGGGCGTGGGGGCCGAGCTCGATCCAGACGCGCGTCAGCGCCTCCGGCAGGCGCTGCTCGCGAAAATCGCAGCCGAGCGCGACCGGCTCGCCTGCACCGTGCTGCCCAAGTCGCCGCTGGGCGAAGCGCTCCGGTATCTGACGAATCAGTGGGCCGCGCTGCAGCGCTTTGTCGACGATGGGCGGCTCGCGATTGATAACAATCGCGCCGAGAACCAACTCCGCGTGGTCGCCCTTGGTCGCAAGAACTGGCTCTTTGCGGGGAGCTTCGAGGGGGCCCGCCGCGCCGCTCTGCTCTACTCGCTCGTGCAAAGCTGTGCGCTCGCGGGCGTCCCACCGTTCGAGTACCTGAAGGACGTGCTCATGCGCGTCGCGACCCACCCACATCGGCTGATCGCTCAGCTCACGCCGCACCAGTGGGCGCAGACCTTCGGTCGTCATCTCGCCGCCGCGTAATTCTCCGCCTCGACGGTCGCGATGTCGCACGTGTCCCGAGGACGGCCCAAACAAACGCCGAAGCCAGGTGCGCCTCGAAAGCTCGCCAAGCGTCGCCTCAACCAACTCGTCGAAGAAGCGATCATCGACGCGTACGGCGAGTCCGAACAACGCGTCGGCCTCCTCGCCACGCTGCAGCTCAAACTAGCGTGCCCGTTCGTCACCGAGATTCTCGGCGTGTCGGTCCGTGTCGACGGCGTGGATGTAAACGATGCCGACGAGATCGTGGCGATCTGTCGCCGCGGACGGCAGCGGCAGCTGATCCCGATTCTCGACCTCCCACTGCCGTCACCACCGCCGGCTGGGTGGGAGTGGATTGAGGCGTACCGCCACTGGGCGCGCGGCGGTCGTTAATCCGGCTTCATGCGGCGCGGTCAAAAGTGGAGCCATCGATGCCTGCCGATGCAACGGTGTCCGGCGAACGCTTACTCCGTCGGCAGGACCGTCACCCGTTTCAGGGAAGGCGACGAAGTCTTTGGCGCGACCGGATTCAAGTTCGGAGCGCATGCCGAGTACGTGTGCGTGCCAGCGGACGGCGTCATTGAGATGAAGCCGGCCAACATGACGCTCGAGGAAGCCGCGGCGGTCTTTTTTGGCGCCGTGTCGGCGCTGCATTTCCTGAGGAAGGCAGGAATCCGGGCCGGACAGAAGGTGCTCGTCTACGGCGCATCCGGGAGCGTCGGTGTTTTCGCAGTTCAACTCGCGAAGCACTTCGGGGCGCACGTCACCGGAGTGTGCAGCACCAGAAACGTGGAGCTCGTACGATCCCTGGGCGCTGACGAAGTGGTCGACTATACGAAGGAGGATTTCTCGCGAGCCGGCCGGGTCTATGACATCGTCTGCGATACGGTCGGCAAGAGCGGTTTCTCGCGCAGCCTGAAATCTCTCGTGCGAGGCGGTGCTTACGTTCTCATCGGGTACTCAGGACAACTGCCGTCGTTTCTTGGAGGGTTGGTGCGAGGGATGTGGGCTTCAGCCACCGGCGCAGCGAGAGTCATCGGTGGAGTGGCGCACGCGGCCGCCGGAGATGTGACTTTTCTCAAGGGCCTTATCGAGGCCGGAACGCTTCGAACGGTGATCGATCGACGCTATTCACTCGACGAGATCGCTGAGGCTCACCGCTACGCCGAGGCGGGACACAAGAGAGGCCACGTCGTCATAGTCCTCGAACAAACGAGCCGGTAGCGCGGTGCACGTGTTCTTTGCAAGTGTCATGGCGACGCAGACTGACATCCGGCGACGGGCCTCGACGTTGCAGGTCGTTCTCAAGGTACTGGCGCTGACGATGGTGCTGTTCGTCTGCTTCTCGGTGGCCGGCGGCGTCGTTGCACAACCCGACGTGCTGCAAACCGCCCCACCGGCTGGTGCTGCGGCGGCGCTGCGCGTCGGTCGCGACGACGTCGCGGCCGAGCGGCGCAGACGTACATGGCACGCGTCGGTCTCGGTGAACGATCGGGTCAGTACGGAGCGTTTCTGGCAGCCCTCGCGTGGCGGCGTGCCGGTCAGCCCGCACGTGCGGACGCGGCGCTGGCTGCGGCGGAGGCGGCAATCCCCGAGCGGACGTGGACCGCGTCGGTCCTGCAGTTTCTTCAGGGACGCCTTGATGCGGATCGGTTAATCGCCGCCGCGAAGATCACCGCTGAAAAAACCGAGGCGCACACCTATGTCGGCTTCAGACAGGTCGCCGGCGGCGCACACGACGCCGCGCGAGCGCACTTCAAGTGGGTCGTCCGAGCACGGCGCGAAGAATTACCGCGAGTACACGCTCGCGAGGAACGAGCTCGCACGCCTGGACCATGCTGCGTTGGCGCGATGAACCCCTAACGTCCTGCGTGGGCTTCTGCTACGATGCCGGCATTCAGAAGGAGCGACGATGATCCGAACGCGCCTGTATTTGGTGGCAGCAATCCAAGTCCTCACCCTCGCGTCGGTCGCCGGGCAGGCGCAGCCGCCGGCGGCACGCGGCGGCGCGCCGGCGGCCCCGGCGATGACGCTGACCGTATCCGGATTTCCTGACGGCGGCGACATCCCGGTGAAGTTCAGTCAGGCGGCGCCGGGCGCCGCGCCCGGCGAAGGCACCTCGCCGGCGATCAGCTGGGCAAACGTGCCTCCGGGAACGCAGTCGTTCGTGCTGAACATCCGCGACCTCGATGTCGCGCGCAACAAGACGACCGACGATCAGGCGCATTGGGTGGTGTGGAACCTGCCGTCGAGCACGACGAGCCTCCCCGAAGGCGTGCCGAAGGGGCCGAAGCTCTCGAACGGCGCGTACCAGATCAGCGCAACGGGTCAGGTCTACCGCGGGCCTGGCGCGGGGGCGAACGGGCCAAAACACCATTACATGTTCGAAATCTACGCGCTCGATTCGACGGTCGACGTCCAGCCGGCAGCCGACGCGTTTGAAACGCGCGCGAACGTGTTCAAAGCGATGCAGGGACACGTCCTCGGCAAGGCCGTGTACGGCGGCTTGTTCCGCCGTCCGCAGTAGATGCGGCAACGAACCCGAAGCTCAGTTGAGCGAAGACCTCAGTCGGGATCGGCGAACGATTTACCTGGTGCGCGAGTCCGACGGACCGGAAACGGTCAACGAAATCGTCGACGAATACTGGGAGGAGATTTTCGAGCAAGAGCTCTCCGCCTGGATCATCTCGGCGGACAAGTGGCCGCCGGCACGGACACGCGACATGTTCGACGCGTGGTTCGATGTCGAATTCACCGACTCCGTGTGCGATCTGCTGCCTGACGAGTCGCTCACGCAATCGGACGTGGACATCGCAGATCTCCATTCTATCGACGGTCGAATCAGTCTAATCGCGGACGCGAACGTGGAACCGTCACTCCATGAGTCCCGGACTTGATCTTGCGGATGCGGTCGCCGCAGCCTGGAAGACGAACAACCGGGTCACGGCCTTCTTGTTCGAGAACCTTCCTTCGGAACTGTGGCCAATGGCGGTGCCTGGCATGTCACGGCGGACCGTGCGGATGATCGCCGGCCACGTCCATAATGCCCGGTGCATGTGGATCAAGATGCTGGGGAGACGCCATGGCATCCGGGTACCGAAGAGTGTCAGTCGACATACGGTGACGCGCCGCGAGCTGCTGCCTGCGCTTCAACGAAGCAGTGACGGCATCCTGGAGCTCCTTGAACTTGGTATGAGTGAGGGTGGCAGAATCCCCTCGTCTGGCGTGCCGTGGGTGAACCTGCCCTTGGATGTCGTGCATTTTCTTGCGTACTTCGTGGCGCACGAGGGGCATCATCGCGGCCAGATCGTGCTGCTGGCCCGACAGACGGGTCACCGGCTGCCCGGCGAGATCACAGCGGGCCTGTGGCAGTGGTCACAGCGGGCGAAAGAAGCAAAATAAATCCAACAAAAACCGGACGGATTCGGCGAAGACGTTCCATTGCGCCGCCACGGGAGGCTTCGATGCGACACCCGAGTCGTCGTCAGCTCCGATTCCTGCTTGCGTACGCGGCGGCGACGACCCTGATCATCGTAGCGGCCGCGGCATCGGCGTTCGTGCAGCCGGCGTCGCCGCGCAATCTCGGCGAGATTACGGCCGAGCGGATCAACATCGTCGACGCCGACGGGACGCTGCGGCTCGTGATCTCGAACAAGGATCGCATGCATCCGGGAGTCATCGGCGGCAAGGTCCTGCAGCGGCCGCGGCCGTACGCGGGATTGCTGTTCTTCAACGATCAGGGCGACGAAGCCGGCGGGATGACGCTGACCGGCCGCGAGTCACCTGGCCGGCGCGATGCGGACGCCGGCCTGATGTTCGATCAGCTCGGACAGGACCAGACGATCGGGCTCGAGTACACGGAACGGAACGGACAGCGGAGCGCCGGGTTCAAGGTGTGGGATCGGCCGGACGCGCCGCTCGCCGATCTGGTCGACGAGCTGAACCGCGCGCGCGCGATCCAGGATCCCGCCGCGCGTGATGCGGCGGTCGCGCGCGTGCGCGCCGGCGCGCCGAAGGCCGCTCAGCGCGTGTTCGTCGGCAAGACGCCCGACCGCGTCGCCAGCGTGCTGCTCGCCGACGGGCAGGGGAGGAACCGCCTGGCGCTGAGAGTCGATGCCGACGGCCGTGCGTCCATCGAGTTTCTCGACGCCGACGGCAAGGTGGTCCAGCGCGTTGGACCGAACGCGCCGCGGTAACTGAACGCCTCCTCGCTTTATGCCTCCCTTCGACACCAAACGATTATCCGTCGTGCGCGATGGTATTGCGCCCGACGGATCGGATGTGCGAGTGCTCCTCGCTCTCGGAGGAGGAAGCATGGCCCATTTCGAGCTTCCGCCGGGACACACGTCGAAAGCGGTCACGCATCGCACGGTTGAAGAGATATGGTTCTTTCTTTCGGGACGGGGCGAGATGTGGCGGAGGCAGAACGGACAGCCGGAAACGATCGTTGCCGTCGAATCAGGCGTTTGCCTGACCATTCCGTTGGGTACTCACTTTCAGTTTCGGTCATTGGGCGCCGGGCCCCTTTCAGCCGTCGGCGTCACCATGCCTCCGTGGCCGGGCGAAGGGGAGGCTGTCGTCGTTCAAGGTAAATGGGAAGCGACCGTACGGTGAGGAAGTAGACGATCATGGAATCCTTCGAGCGCTTCGCCGAGAGCCACACATCGCCGGCGCTCGTGGCGTAATGTGAGTTTCCGGTGTGCTGACTATCGTAGTCCGCACGACGAATGCCGACGTAGTAGTTGCGGGCAGCGTCCGCTGCAACCGCGAACTCCATTGGATCGCGCGCCGTTTCGTGTTTCCGCATGAACGAGCCGAACGTGATCGCACCTGAGAACTATCTGACGCTGCTCGACTGGCGGCGGCGGATCGCAGACATCTACGGCGAAGTTCGCGCGCGGCTCTGTCGAGATCCGATCGGTGTCCACACGTACTGGCGCGATCGCCGGAACGATCTGTTCCGCACTCATCCGCAATCGCCGCTTCACGTCGACGTGCGCGCCGGCTTTCCGGGTCTGCGCTGCTTCGAGTACGACGCGCGGTTCGCGTTCACGGCGAAGATTCGGCCACTTCCCGAAAAGTGTTTCGCTGTCGACACCAGCACCGGCGGCAAGATTCCTTTCGTGCGCTTCGGTGTTGTGGATCTGCCGGTCGGGACGCTCGAAGTGATGTGGCTCGACACGTACGGCGGCGGCGTGTTCCTGCCGTTTCGCGATGCGCCTTCGGGCAGGACGACGTACGGCGGCGGACGCTATCTGCTGGACACCGCGAAGGGCGCCGACCTCGGCGTGCGCAGCGACGAGCTCGTGCTCGACTTCAACTTCGCGTATCACCCGTCGTGCGTCCACGACTCGACGTGGACGTGCCCCCTGGCGCCGCTCGAAAACCGGCTCGCCGCCCCGATTGACGCCGGCGAGCGGATGCCATGACCGCGCGGGAGCCTTGCCCGGCGCTCCTATGCTGTTCACCAAACGCCTTCGTGAGGGAATCCGGCGCGGGAGGATCAGGTGCAGCGTCCGCATCTGGACGCGTCCGCATGTAAAAGTGGGCGGCCGTTATCGCATGGACGAGGGGCACATCGTCGTCGATTCGATCGCGCCGATTCGAGTCAAGGACATCAGCTATGAACTGGCCTGCGAATCGGGGTTCGACAGCGTGGACGATTTGCTCCGGATCGCGAGGCACGGCAGGGGCGACAAGGTCTATTTGATTCGGTTCCACTACTTGCCTCCGGGCGCGTGGGACGGGCCGGTGTGGAAGCGGCGCCGGAAGATCGAGTCGTGATCGCGACGCGCCGCCATATTACGCAACCGGATAATCCGAAATCGGAGATCGTCTTTGCCGTATTTCGAGCGGCGGTTGCGGTTGCGGCTCGCAATTCAAGAGCAGCAGTCGCGACGCATGGTTTGGGCGTTCACCCGGCAGTGTTGCAGTTTCTGTCACGCGATCGTCCGGCGCCGTGGCAAAAATTGGTCGCGTCGATTGCACACGAATTGAGGTCGCTGTCACGGTCGAACGTGCGGCGACGATGCTACGATCGGCGGCGGGATGGATGCGGAAACGCTCGACGCGATTGACTCGTTGCGGAATGAGATTCGGCGGCTCGGGACCTCGGTGAACGCGCGCTTCGATACCGTGGAATCGCGCTTCGATAGCCTGGACTCGCGCTTCGATACTCTGGAATCGCGCTTCGATACCCTGGAGTCTTCGTTGGCGGCGAGAATCGACGACGCCAAGGCCGACATGAAACGGCATTTCGACATCGTCGCCGAGAGCACGCACGACGACGTGCGGATCATTGCTGAAGGGCTGGTCGCGTTGAACGCGAAGGTCGACGCCATGCGACCGTCGTGATGCACGACTCGACGTTCGTCACCGTGAAGCTGCATCGCGCGCTCGATGGCCGCGAGCGCTCGCGAGGTGGCGAAGAGGACGACGACGATCCGGTGCAAAACGGCTCAGCCAAAACCGCGTTGATTTCGCTCGAGCGGTCGGAAGCCGCATGGCGTGTTATCGCGCAGGCGACGTCGCGCGAGGAAGCCGGCTCGCTTGCCGATGCGGCTCGCGATTTGCGGCGCCTCACGCTCGAAAAGTTTCCGCGCGCGATGTCGTTCATTAGACCGGGCTTCGACGAGCCATGGCGGTGCGCGCCGCCGTCGCCATCACCCGATTAGCGTTTCGAGAATCGGCCGCTCGATGATCAGCGTTCGTCTGGAAGAGGACGGAGACGCCGCAGCGATCAGACAGGTGAACGTCGCGGCGTTCGGCGGGACCCTCGAGGCCGATCTGGTTGATCTTCTTCGCGACCGCGGCAAGCTCCTCGTCTCGATGGTCGCGCAATCCGATTCCGCGATCGTCGGCCACATCGCGTTCAGCCGCGTCGTCATCGAGTCGCACGCCCGGCTTCGTGGCGTCGGGCTCGCGCCGATGGGCGTGCTGCCGCGGATGCAAAGGCACGGAATCGGCTCCGCGCTCGTTCAGGCCGGGCTGGATCGGTGTGGTCGTCTGCAGTACGAATTCGCCGTGGTCCTCGGCCACGCCGCCTTTTATCCCCGCTTCGGGTTCGTGCCGGCCGGTCGCTTCGCGCTGAGATGCGCGTGGGATGTGCCTGACGATGTGTTCATGGCGCTCGAGCTGCGCTCCGGCGCGCTCGCCGGCGTCGCGGGCGTCGTCGCGTACGAGCCCGAGTTCAGCGTAACCTAGTGGCGTTCGAGGTCCACGATATGATCCGCAAGCTCGCATCCGGCAAGTTCCGTCTGTATTCGCGTAAGAACGATCCGAAGACTGGGAAGCGCCGCAATCTCGGCACGTTCGCCACCCGTGCCGCCGCAGAGCGCCACGAGCGCGCGGTGCAGTTCTTCAAGCGACGGTAAGGGCATGAGAACCGCGGCGGTGAACGGAGCGACGCTCGCCTACGACATCACGGGCAGCGGACCGCCGGTCGTGCTGATCAGCGGAGGCGGCACGCTCGACCGGCGCATGTGGCACGCGCAGGTCGCGGCGCTCGCACCGCTCCAGACGGTGCTCTGCTATGACGTGCGCGGCGTCGGCGGCTCGTCGCCCCCGGACGATTCGTTCTCTCACAGCGACGATCTCCACGCGCTGCTGCAGTCGATCGGCATCAGGCGCGCGTCGCTGGTCGGCCTCTCCTTCGGCGCCGGAGTGGCCATCGACTTCTCGCTCGATTATCCAGAGATGGTTCAGGCGCTCGTCCTCGCCGCGCCGGGTCTCAGCAGCGACAAGGACGCGAACGTTCAAGCGGCGCTCGCCGCCGCAGAGGCCGCGCGGAAGGAAGGCCTTCCGACGATCGTCGACGCGATCGTGAACAACGACGCCGTGCTCGCCTCGGCTGGCGACGATGTGCGACGACGTGTCCGGACGATGTACATGGATAACGCGCACGTCTTTGCTTCCGATTTCGCGATGGTTCGCCTGTGGCGGCCCACCGATCCGCCGGCAGCCCAGCGGCTGTCGACGATTCGAGCCCGGACGCTCATCCTCGTCGGCGATCGCGACACCGCGCACGTTCGCGATACGGTCGACCGACTGACGGCCCGGATACCATCTGCAGAAGAGAGAGTCTTCAAAGGCGCCGGACATCTCCTCAATCTCGACGCGCCCGACGCCTTCAACGAAGCCATGCTGGACTTCCTCGCACGAGTGCAGCACGCGCGCGACGACAACGAGCTGTGACGTTCTGTCCTGGATACACGCGAGGGCTACGGCCCGAGCGTGTCAGCGCGCGGGTTGAAACGCACTGCGACGTTCTGTTCTGGATACACGCGAGGGCTACGGCCCGAGCGTGTCAGCGCGTGGGTTGAAACGCACTGCGACGTTCTGTTCTGGATACACGCGAGGGCTACGGCCCGAGCGTGTCAGCGCGTGGGGGTGGGGCCCCACGCGAGATAAGAAATGACCCGCGAGTGGCAGTCTGCCGAGCACGCGGCGGCGTATCTCGAGCGAGCCGATCGTGTGCCTCACCGATCGGCCGGCGAGACGACGCTCGTCGATGAAATCCCGGCGATCGTCCATCGTGTTCTGGATCTCGGTTCCGGCGATGGTCGGTTGCTGGATCTCGTGCTGCGCGCGAGACCGGACGCGCGAGGCGTCGCGCTCGATTTTTCGCCGCCGCTGCTCGAACAATTGAACATCCGCTTCGCCTCCTCGGCGAGAGTCGAGATCGCCAATCACGACCTCGAGCGGCCGCTGCCGGATCTCGGCATGTTCGACGCCGTCGTGTCGAGCTTTGCCATCCATCACGTCCCGCACGAGCGGAAGCGGCAACTCTACGAAGAGATCTGGACGGTGTTGGAGTCGGGAGGCGTCTTCTGCAATCTGGAGCACGTCGCTTCCGTGTCGCCTGGAGCGCACGAACGTTTTCTGGGCGCGATGGGCATCACGGCCGCGGACGAGGATCCCTCGAACAAGCTGCTCGATATGGAGACGCAGCTGCGATGGCTGCGCGAGATTGGATTCGCCGACGTCGACTGCTACTGGAAGTGGCGCGAACTGGCCCTTCTCGTGGGGCGGAAGCGATGACGGCGACGCGTTGCCGGGAGTAACGGTATGGTCGATTTCATCGATTCGCTCGTCACCGCGTACGAAACCGGATCGCTCACCAGACGGCAACTGTTGCAGGCGCTCACGCTGATGACCGCACCCGTCGATGGCGCACAATCGCCGAACGCCGGTGCGACGAAGGGACGCATGCTCCATCACGTCAACGTGCAGGTGGCCGACGTCGCGAGATCGGAAGCGTTCTATCGAAAGCTGTTCGGCCTGCCGCCCTCGCGCGTCGTCCAGGGACCGGACAACCATGGACTCGATCTCCCGGGCGGCGGGCTGATCATTCTCCAGAAGAGCGAGAATCCGGGGCGGATCGATCATTTCTGCATCGGTGTGGACGACTTCAACGCCGATCGGCTGAGAGCGGCGGCGAAGGCGTCGGGAATCGAGCGCGTGCAGGGAACGGCGGGCGACAACTTCTTCGTCACCGATCCGGACGGCCTTCGCGTGCAGCTGTCGGCGGTCGACTGGCCCGCATAGCCGATGCAGCAGCCGGACGCTCCCTCGGCGGTGCGATGATCGCCGGGCGTTCGTGAGCCGTCGGCGAACGGGCGCGCGCGTACTGCCTCGAGAGGACCCACCCATGGCCGGAGACTTTCAGGTCAGCGGAACCAATGCCGCTGCGCTCTTCACCTTGAAAATCCACCGCGGCGACGGGATGGCGCTCGTCGCGATGAACTGGAAGAAAGGGAAGCCGCCGGCGAATTTCGTCGGATTCGCGATCGAATACAAGGAGCCGGGAGGCACGCAGTTCTTCGCGCTGAAGAATCGCCTGTGCTTCCCCGGACCCGGCGGCGCGATCAATCCGAATCAGCTCTCGACGAGGCTTTCGCCGATCCAGAAATTCCGCTGGGTCCATTTCCCGCGCAACGCCCAGCTCTCCGGCGAATTCGTGTACCGCGTGACGCCGGTCTTCATGAACGACGCCGACGAATTGAGTTACGGCGATTTCCAGGAGGCTTCAATCGAGCTGCGGCGCGAGACGTATCCGGGCAAGCTCAACGTGACGTTCACGCGCGGCTTCGTGTCGTCACAGGCGTTCGTCGATCAATACGAGTCGAAAGGCGACATCTCGACGCTGCTGCCCGACAACGCCGACGCGGGACTCACGTTCAAGCCGACGCATCCGCTGGCCGACGAGGCGCTCGCGTGGATGGGATTCGAAGCGCGTCAGGCGATCCTCGATCTCCTCGACGAGGCGATCGCCGACCCGAAAGCGCAGGTCCGCGTCGTCGCCTACGACCTGAACGAACCGGAAGTTGTCACACGCCTCGAGAAGCTCGGCGCGAAGGTGAAGCTGATCATCGATGACGACGGGTCGCACGGCCGGAAGGGATCGGCGGAAACGCAGTCGCAGACGCGCGTGGCCGCGTCGGCGGGCACCGCCAACGTGAAGCGCCAGCACATGGGTCAGCTTCAGCACAACAAGACGATCGTCGTCGACGGTCCGAAGGCGCGGGGCGTCGTCTGCGGATCCACGAATTTTTCGTGGCGCGGGTTCTTCGTGCAGTCGAACAACGCGATGGTGCTGCGAGGGAAGAAGCCGGTCAAACTGTTCCTCGACGCCTTCAACAACTACTGGAACCATGGCGACCCGGCGGGTTTCGGCGGCACGCCATCGGCGATGTGGACCAGCGTCGGGCTGACGGGGATCGACGCCAACGTCGCCTTTTCGCCGCACGCGCAGAAGAACGCCGCGCTCGCGTCGATTGCCGACGACATCGGCAGGAAGACGACGTCGAGCCTCCTGTACTCGCTCGCGTTTCTCTACCAGACGCCCGGACCGATTCTCGACGCGATCAAGAAAGTCACCGCGAACGCCAAGATCTTCGTGTACGGCATCTCCGATCGAAAGGTGGGCGGCCTCGACGTGCAGAAGCCGGACGGCAACGTCGCGCCGGTGAGTCCGGCGGCGCTCACCGGCAATGTGCCCGAGCCGTTCAAATCGGAGCCGACCGGCGGCAGCGGCGTCCGCATGCACCACAAATTCGTCGTCATCGACTTCGACAAGCCGACGGCGCGCGTGTACCTCGGGTCCTACGACTTCTCCGCCGCCGCCGACACCAAGAACGGCGAGAACCTGCTGCTGGTTCGCGACCGGCGCGTGGCCGTCGCTTACATGGTCGAAGCGCTCCGGATGTTCGACCACTACCATTTCCGCCTCGTACAGCAGGACGCGAAGGAGAAGAAGCGCGAGCTCGCGCTCTCCAAGCCGCCCCGCAAGAGCGGCGATGTGGCATGGTGGGCCGAGGATTACTCCGACCCGCACAAGATCCGCGACCGCGAGCTCTTCGCGTAGCGGGTCACCAGGCGTACAATCCCCTTTTCATCGGAGGGGGAACACGATGACGCGCCGTCATCCGATCGCGCTCGTCGCGATCTGTTTCGCGTCGATCGTCTGTTCGCCGGCCTTCGCCCAGCAGCGCGCGGCGGACGGTGTCGCGATCAACGAACAGGGGCAGCCGCAGTACTCCACGTTCTCGCTCTGCGCGATCGATCCGGCGACGGGCCTTTCGGGCGCGGCCGTCACCACGCGCGTGCCGTTCGTCGGACGCGCGGTACCGCACGTGCGCGCCGGCGTCGGTGCCGTCTGCACGCAGGCCTCCACCGTCGTCGAATACGGTCCGCGCGGGCTCGATCTGCTCGCCAGAGGCGTCGAGCCGCAGGCCGTGCTCGCGCAGCTGCTCGCCGATCAGCAGCGCGAGTCGAGGCAGGTCGGCGTCATCGACATGAAGGGGCGCGCGGCGGCGCACACCGGAAAACAGAATGGCAACTGGGCCGGCAGCCGTCAGGGGAAGAACTACACCGTGCAGGCCATCGTCTCGATTACCAGGGCGATCCGCCGGGCTTCGTCGACGGGCGGATGGTCGATGCGCTCCGATCCGCGTTCGTCGAAAAGAAGAAGAATCAGAGCCGGTGACGTTGGACTTCGTCGGTGACGTTCTGTTCCGGATACGCGCGAGGGCAGCGCCTGCGGCTCGAGCGAGCGCGTTTGCGCGAGCGGGGCGAGTGGGCGTGGGGCCCCGCGCGAGAAGAGTTGTTCGCGCCGCCGTCGCCGTTCTGCTGCTCGCGACGCGCGCCGCCGCCGACGAGATCAAGGTGATGACGTCGGGCGCGTTCACGGCCGCGCATCTCGCCGTCACACCAGAATTCGAGCGGACGACACACCATCATGTCGTCACGGTGTACGGCGCGTCGATGGGGAACGCGCCGGATTCGATTCCGAACCGCCTGCAGCGCGGCGAGCCGGCCGACGTCGTCATCATGGCGGCGCAGGCGCTCGACGATCTGATCAGGCAGGGCAAGGTCATCGCCGGCAGCCGCGTCGATCTCGTGCGATCGCAGATCGGCCTTGCCGTGCGCGCGGGCGCGCCGAGGCCGGACGTCACGTCGGTCGACGCGCTCAGGCGCGCGCTGCTGCAGGCGAAGTCGATCGCGTACTCGTCGAGCGCAAGCGGCGTGTACCTCTCGACCGAGCTGCTGCCGCGCCTTGGCATCGCCGATGCGGTGAAGGCGAAGAGTCGGGTCGTCGACAGCGGACCGGTCGGCGCCGTGGTCGCGCGCGGCGACGCGGAAATCGGATTCCAGCAGGTCAGCGAGCTGCTGCCGGTGGAGGGAATCGATTTCGTCGGACCGCTGCCGGCCGGGGCGCAGCGCGTCACCGTGTTTTCGGCCGGCGTTGCGGCCTCGTCCAGCGCGCCGGAGGCGGCACGCGCGCTCATCGCGTTCCTCTCGTCGCCGGCGGCCGCGCCGGCGATCAGGAAGACCGGGCTCGAACCGCTCGCCGACGAGATCACGCTCATCGCGCCCGGTGGAATCCGAACGGCGATCGAGCAGCTGATTCCCGCGTTCGAGCGCAGGAGCGGCTACCACGTCAACGCGACGTTCGGATCGGGCGGCGGCACGAAGCAGCAGGTGATCCGCGGCGAGGCGTTCGACGTGCCAATCGTCCAGCCGCCGCTCGCCGACGTCGTCTCCTCCGGCCACGTCGTCGCGTCGAGCGAAACGCCGCTCGCCACGGTTGCTGTCGGCGTCGCCGTGCGCAAGGGCGCGGCGAAGCCGGACATCTCGACGGCGGATGCGGTGAAGCGCATGCTGCTCGCGGCGAAAGCGATCTCCTATCCGAACGGCGCGTCGGGAGCGGCGGCAGGTGCGAGCTTCGACAAAACGCTCGCGCAGCTCGGCATCACCGCCGAGGTGGAGCCGAAGATCAAGCGCGCGCAGGGCGGCGCCGGCGCGATGACGATGCTCGCCAAAGGGGAAGTCGACATCGGCCTGACGTTTCTCAGCGAGATGAGCGATCCCCGCGTGGACGTCGTCGGCCCGCTGCCACGCGCGATTTCGACGCCGACGGCACTGGTCGGCTTCGTTTCGGCCCACGCGAAATCGCCTGACAGGGCTAGAGCGTTGCTGACGTTCCTGTCGTCGCCGGAAGCGGCGGCGGTGTACCGCGCGTGCGGGCTGCAGCCGGGACGCTGATGTTGGCTTTTTGGTGAGCTCCTCGATACCTTCGAGCGGCTACGGATGGAGAGCCTGGCTCGCCTGGGCGAACTGAAGCTGACAGACGCCGACCTGGCAAAGCTCGGGAGGCATCCGGAGCTCGGCGTAGGGCCCTGGCGGGCGTATCTGTCCATTCTTCGGCGCACCTGACGGCGCGCTGGACACGACACGCCCGGCTGAATTCAGGCGCCGCAGGGTGAACGATTCGGGGGACGGTAGAAGAGCGGAACTATTGTTTAAGAAAGAGATTCATCGATGCGTGTCAGATTCATCCTCGGACCGGTGCTCGCCGCTGCGGCCGCGATCGCGGCCGTCGCGGCCGACCCGACACCGCTCCGCTTCGCGGTTTCATTTCCCGCCTCACGCAGCGCCCAGCCGCTCGACGGCCGGGTCCTCCTGTTCATTTCCGACGATGGGAAGACCGAGCCGCGCGCGCAGAGCGATCAGTACCGCGCCAACACCACGCGGCCGATCTTCGGCGTCGACGTCGACGCGATGAAGCCCGGCGCCGACGTCGTCATCGACGAATCGGTCGTGGGATGGCCGGTGCGCAGCGTGAAGGACATTCCCGCCGGCGATTACTGGGTGCAGGCGCTCATCAACCGCTACGAGACGTTCCATCGGTCGGACGGTCACACGATCAAGATGCCGATGGATCAGGGTGAAGGGCAGCGCTGGGAAGCGAAGCCCGGAAATCTGTACAGCAAGCCGGTGAAGCTGCGCGTCGATCCGGCGCGCGGCGGCGACATCAGAGTCGCGATGGATCAGGAGATTCCGCCCGTCAAGCCGCCGGCCGACACGGCGCAGGTGAAGTACATCCGCGTGCTGAACGATCGGCTGACGAAGTTCTGGGGACGGCCGATGCACCTCGGCGCGATCGTGACGCTGCCGTACGGATGGGACACGCACCCCAACGCACGCTATCCGATGGTGATCCATCACGGTCACTTTCCGAGAAGCGCCGAGGGCGACGGATGGCGCGAGACGCCGCCCGACGCGCGGGCCCGCGACGTGCAGCGCGAGCAGCAGCAGGCGGCGTATCGGTTCTACAAGGACTGGAACGGGCCGGGCTTCGCGCGCATGATTCACGTGCTCGTCCAGCATCCGACGCCGTACTTCGACGACTCGTACGCCGTCAACTCGGCCAACAACGGCCCGTACGGCGACGCCATCACCCGCGACTTGATCCCGTATCTCGAGAAGCAGTTCCGGGGCATCGGCGAGCCGTGGGCGCGCGTGCTGATCGGCGGATCGACCGGCGGGTGGGAGGCCTTCGGCGTCCAGCTGTTCTACCCCGACGACTACAACGGCGCGTGGGCGCTCTGTCCCGACCCGATCGATTTCCGATCGTATCGCTCGGTGAACATTTACGACGAGCACAACGCTTACTACTACGAAGACAGCCGCTGGAAGAAAACGCCGAAGCCTGGCTATCGCGACTACCGCGATCATCTCTACTCGACGTTCGAGGATCGCAATCTCGTCGAGCTCGCCCTCGGCACGCACGGCCGTTCGGCGGGGCAGCACGATGCGTGGGCGTCGGTGTTCGGACCGGTCGGCGACGATGGGTATTACAAGCCGCTGTATGACAAGGTGACCGGCGCCATCGATCCCGAGGTGGCGCGCTACTGGCGGGATCACTATGACCTGCGATACATGATGGAGCGCGACTGGAAGACGCTCGGACCGAAGCTTCGCGGCAAGATTCACATCACGAGCGGCACGATGGACAACGGTTATCTGAATAATGCTGTCTATCAGATGGAGGAGTTCTTCAAGAAAGCGACGAACCCTCCGGCCGACGCGGAGATCGTCTACGGCGAGCGGCGCGAGCACTGCTTCACCGGCGACACCGAGCACTCGAACGTCGTCGGCAGCCGCACGCTGCACCAGCGCTATATGCCTGCCATGGCGAAGTGGATCATCAAGACCGCCCCGACCGGCGCCGACACCACCAGTTGGGTCTACTAGGTGACGTACGTCGCGTTGTTGAGAGCCATCAATCTCGCGGGTCGCAACCGGGTCGCGATGTCGGCGCTGCGCGAGTTCGCCGAGGCGCTCGATCTCGACGAGCCGCGGACGCTGCTGCAGAGCGGCAACCTCGTGTTCCGAAGCCGCGCGCGCGCCGGAGCGCTCGAACGGCAGCTCGAGGCCGAAGCGCAGCTGCATCTGGGTGTCGATGTCGAATTCTTCGTTCGTTCGGCGAGCGAGTGGGAATCGATCGTCGCGCGCAATCCGTTCAGAAACGAAGCGAAGCGCGATCCAGGCCATCTGGTCGCGGTGTTCCTCAAGGACTCGCCCGATCGAACGCGTGCAGCGGCGCTGCACGCCGCCATCGTCGGACGCGAGACGGCGCGCGTCGACGGCCGCGAGGCGTATATCGTGTTCCCCGATGGGATCGGTCGCTCGCGCCTGACGAGCATGCTGATCGAAAAGGCGCTCGGCACCCGCGGCACCGCGCGCAACTGGAACACGGTTCTGAAGCTCGGCTCGCTGATGGCCGCGATATAAGATCGGATCACAAGGAGGCAGTTGATGAAGCGTCATGTGTTTCGCGTCGTATTCGCACTATTTCTCGTCGCTCCGCTTGCCGCTCAGTCGCCGAAAGGCTGGAAAGTTCGCCCCGACAGCAGCGCCAGCGCATCGGATCCCGACGCTGCCGGCAACATCAAGTTCGTCACGATGGGCACCGGGTTTCACGCCACGAATCCGCGGGCGGCCGTCTACTGGAATCCGGCGAACACCGCGACGGGCAATTACACGCTGAAAGGAACGTTCACGCTGATGAAGCCCAGCGGCCACACGAACTATTACGGCCTCGTCTTCGGCGGCAGCGATCTCGAGGGCCCGAAGCAGAGCTACTTGTATTTCCTCGTCGCGCAGGACGGCACGTGGCTCGTCAAACGCCGCACCGGCGAGGAGACCGATGACGTCGCGCCGAAGACGGCCAACGCCGCCGTCAAGAAACCCGATGCGAGCGGAAAATCGACCAACGCGCTCGAAGTGCGCGTCGGCGCCGACAAGGTCGACTTCGTCGTCAACGGCACAACGGTGCACTCCATGCCGAAGGCGCGCCTCAAGACCGACGGCATCTACGGCATGCGGGTCAATCATCTGCTCGAGGTGCACATCGACGGGTTGGCGGCGACGAAGACGTAAGCTATCCGATCCGCTGCGCCGTTCTGGAAGCGAAAACGAATGATGCGTGCGGCCGTCGTACTCGCGGTCCTTGCCATCCCGTCGCCGGCGTCCGCCACCTGGTCGATCGTGGCTGTCGATCGCACGACGTCCCGGATCGTCATCGCGTCGGCCACCTGCGTGGATCGAGACGACGACTTCCTGAAGGGCGTGCAGGCGGTGATCGTGCCCGGTAAAGGCGTCGCCGCATGCCAGGCGGCGGTCGACAACACACATCAGAATCAGATGCTGGTGTTTCAGGAGCTGCAGAAGGGTACCGATCCGAAAGACATCATCAATCTGCTCAGCAAGGATCCGGCGTATCAGAGCCGGCAGTTCGGCATCGTCGATCTGCAGGGACGTCGCGCCGGCCACTCGGGTCTGACCAACGGTTACGTGTCGCAGGACGTGCAGGGACAGGTGCCCGGCACGGAGATCTTCTATTCGATCCAGGGCAACATCCTGAGGCCCGGGCGCGTCGTGCCGAACGCCGTGCAGGCCTTCGTTCACGCGTCCGGCGCGATCACCGATCGCGTGATGGCCGCGATGGAAGCCGCGGACGGCTCGGGCGGCGACAGCCGGTGCAGCTGTCCGCCATGGCCCGAGGACGGCGGCAAGCCGGCGATTCCGTGCGACGGCAAGACGGCGCACGTCGCATACATCCTGATGGCGGAGAAGAGCGACACGAACGGCGACTCGCACAACAACGGCAAGTACGCGATGTACATCAACGTCTCGCAGCCGGCGCCGGACCATCCAAAGGGGATCGTGGCCGGCGAGAACCTCAATCCGGTCAGGACGCTTCGCATGCGGTACGATGCGTGGCGCAAATCGCAGCCGCCGTCCTTCAAGTGATGCTATCCGCCATCACACTCGCGTGTGTCGTGTACGGCGTCGTTGGCGCCGGCGCACAGCGTGGCGCCGTGCCCGCGCCTCAACCGCCGGGTCCAGGACGAGGCGGCGGGCGCGGCGCCGTTCAGGTGATGACGCTCGCGTCGAGCGCCTGGCGCGACGGCGGCGAGATTCCGATCAAGTACACGCAGGCCGGCGAAGAAGCGTCGCCGCCGCTGACGTGGAGCAACGTGCCCGACGGCGTCGCCAGCTTCGTGCTGATCGTGCACGACGTCGATGCGGCTGTCGGCAGCGGGACCGACGACATCCTGCACTGGCTGGTCTGGAATATTCCGGCGGCCGCGACGACTCTTGCCGAACGCGTGTCGAGCATGCCGCAGCTGTCGGATGGTACGCGGCAGATCAGCGCGACCGGCCCCAACTACCGCGGCCCCGGCGCTCCGGCTGCCGGTCCGCCGCACCACTACACGTTCGAGTTGTTCGCGCTCGACACCACCCTCGACGTGCCAGCCGTCGGCGCGCCGCCGGCGCAGACGCGCGCCGCAATCGTGGCCGCCATGGCCGGCCACGTGCGCGGCAAGGGCGTTCTCGTCGGGCTGTTCCATCGGCAACCCTGAGCGCGCCAGCCGATCGCGTCGCCTCGAGTCGAAGCCGGCGCGAAGGTGTTCCGCCCATTTCGTGCACGGACAGTCAGCATCGCGCTCGTGCCGGACGCGGTCGGCGATAACATGCGCATGCGCGCTCCCGCATGCGCGGCGCGCTGAACACGCTCACAAACGGAGGTCGTGATGACGGGGCTGACGATGCTGTGGCTGCCCATTCTGGTGGCGGCGGTGCTTGTGTTCGTGGCGAGCTCGGTGATTCACATGGCGTCGCCGTGGCACAAGAGCGATTACCCGAAGATGCCGCGCGAAAACGAAGTGTTGGACGCGCTCCGTCCGTTCTCGATTCCGCCCGGCGATTATTTCGTGCCGCGCCCTTCGGGCAGAGAGGAGATGCGATCGCCCGAGTTCGCCGACCGCGTGGCGAAGGGACCGGTGGTCGTGATGACGGTCTTTCCGCAGGCGCAGATGTCGATGGGCAGAAACCTCGTCATGTGGTTCGCCTACAGCGTCGTCGTCGGCGTCTTCGCGGCATACGTGGCCGGACGCGCGCTGCCGCCGGGCGCGCAATACGTGCAGGTATTCCAATTCGCCGGTGTGACGGCGTTCATCGGCTACTCGCTCGCGCTCTGGCAGATGTCGATCTGGTACCGCCGGGCGTGGACCACGACCATCAAGGCGACTGTTGATGGACTGATCTACGCCTTGATGACGGCTGGCGCGTTCGGTTGGCTCTGGCCGCGCTAAGGCGGCGCATCAGCGCCTTCTTCGCGCTCGACGTCATCGTCTCGGCGGTCGTCTTGTGGACGTTCGTGTTCGTTGAAGGATCGCGGCGCGGCGTCAAACGACTCTGGATGCCCATTGCTGCATCGCTCATCGTCGGCGTGTCGCTCGCGCTGCCGCTGTTCCTCTATTTGCGCGAGACGCGCGCCGAGAATTGATCGCGCGGTGCACCGTCCCGAAACATCGGAAAAAATCGAGAAGTTCGATTCGCGCGCAATCGCGATCGTTTTGCGTGGCACACGCCTTGCGAAATGACCGGCATGGCCACATCAGCTCTCGCCGTCGTCTGCGCGTGGTGCAATCAGGTCGTCACGCCGGCGCCGGCGGGTGCGCCGGTGACTCATACGATCTGCCCGTCCTGCATGGAATGGGCGTTCGTCCACCGTGGGGCCGCAGCCCCGCCGGAAAAGAAGCGACACGCTCTGCCGGCGAGTTACTTCGGAATTAAATAGTCGTTGGTCGTTAGTTGGGTCTCCTGCCGCGCGACGCATGAACCGCGTCTGGCGGGCGTCGTGTTACCATCCCGCCCGCTCTGAAAGCTTCCACCCTCAGGACATCAGTGTACGCCGGCTGGCCCGATCGCTTGTACGTGATCGATCGGCGCGGCCGCATTGCCTACAAGAGCGCCGCAACTACTGAGATCTTTTCTTGGACGCGTACGCCTTCGACTCCTGCGCGACGATGTCGATCAGATTTCCCATCGCCAGGTTGACGTCGATCAGGTGCAGACCCCAGTTCGCCAGCACGTTCGGCGACGCGCCGATGTCACCGACGATGTCGTCGACGCGCGGATCCGAGGGGTTGCCGTGCACCGTCACCTCGAGATAGCCCGACGCGTTCTCGTTCGACGTGCACTTCGCCGTCAGCAGTCCCGGCACGCTGACCCACGGCGTATCGATCGGCTGTTCCGGCGTCACCCATGGTCTGGGCGCGATCGTGTTCGTAATCGTCTTGCCCTTCGCGTCGAGGTAGGCGTGCAGCTCGCCGCTGCCGCCGCCGAGCGCGGCCGGGTTCGTGCACGCGGCTTCCAGGCTGGGGTCCGGCACCTTGCCGAAGAGCGTGTTCGCCGGCGGAGCGATGGTCGATCGGAACGACCCGTAGGTGATGACGCATCCGAGCTGCGTCGCCGACTTGCACACCGCGACGTGCTGGAACGATCCGCCGACGTCTTTGCCTTTCGGCACGGCGATCGTCGTGCCGAGCAGGATCGCCGACAGCATGCGCGACTGGATCGGCTTGCCGTCGATCTCTTCGCGGATCAAACGAGTCAGGATGAACGATCCCTGCGAGTGGGCGACGAGGACGAAGCCGCGGCCGCTGTTGTCGTGCTGCAGATAGTAGTTCCAGGCATCCTTCACGTCGTCGTACTGCGGACCCTTTTCGAGCATCTCGCCGCCGCCGCCGCCGGCGAGCAGCCGGCGCAGACCGGCGAGCGTGATCTGACGGTACATCGGCGCGTATGGCTTGCACTGCGACGCAAAGCGCGCGAACTGCTGCCGGATGACGTTCAGCTCCGCCGGATCCGCGGTCATGTCGCTGTTCGGCGTCTGATCGGTCGACACGGTCGGATAGACGTAGAAACAATCGATCGGCGCGTTCGGATTCGCCTTCCACGTCTCGCGCGTCAGCTTGCCGTCGGCCGCGACGATCGTCGTCGTCTCGTCGATGTCGCAGGCATCGTGTCCGCCCGGGCGACACAGCCACGATTTCGCGTCAGCGTAGTTGTTCGGTTGAACCGGCTCCGTCTGAGCGAGCGCTACGGCGGCCGTCGAGAACGCTGCCGCACACACGACACCGACCAGAAATCGTTTCACGAGCGCCCCTCCATCCGTTTTGAGAAAGTCGGACTTTATCACGATCACTCAACGTGGGCATCGAAGGCGGCGGTCTCGACGCGGCCGGCGCGCTTCACCTGCACGAAGATCCGATAGTCGCCCGGCTCGGGAAATCCGTACGGAAACGTGACCGTCGGCGGAAGCGTAGCGTGCGTCTCGTGCCCGGCCTGCACCGGCGTGGTTGCGTGACCGATGTGAGTCGGAGCTGCCGCGAGCGCGAGCGACGCCATCGGCGCCGATCCCGCGGGATGCACGTGCGCGAAGACGCGGCGATCCCTGCGCACGAAAATCGCGTGGCCCGGCATGCCCATGTACAACTCGAGATCGGTCGCTGGCGCTCCCGACTCGTCGTCGGCGCGGAACGTGAACATCGTCAGTCGCTTCGTCGTCAGCGGCTGCGAGTCGCGGACCCACGCGATGTGACCATTCGACGTCGGTCCCATCCACTCGCCGTCGTCGCCGGACAACGGCGTGCCGTTGGTCGCCGGCACATCCAGCGATGCCGTCAGCGTTTCCGGCACGCCGGTTTCATGAACGCGAGCAGCAGCATCACCGTCCCGAACTCGATGCCGAAGAATCCGGCGGCCAGCACCATGTGCGGCGGGCTGATGATCTTCACGTCGAGCCCGTACGCGTTGTGCCACCAGTCGTCGAACGGCGCCGACGCGAGCATCGCCACGCCGCCCCACGCGCAGATGAACGCGCCAAGCGGGCCGTAGAGTCCCCAGATGCGTACGCTGGCTGCGCGCATCGCCCCGCCGGGTCCGAACGTCGTGTTGAAGATCAGGTATGCGGACGCGATGCCGGCGAGGACGCCGCAGGCGTAGATCGCCATGTGCGGCGCGGTCCAGAACGTGTCGCGGCCGATCGAGCGGTGCCACGCGATGTCCCAGTAGTCGCCGACGTAGGCCGAGGTGATGGCGAGCGCCGCGCACCATAAGTACCACGGGATGGCGCTGGCGCGGCGTTCGAGCGCGACGGTTGGTGCGGAAACGGCGAGCGTGCTCACGCGCTACAGCGTAGCACCGGCGGACACTTTGAAGTGATTAGCGCGCTAAGCGTCCGGCAATGGCGCTGGCGCTCCTCACTGCGTCCGCATGATGCAGGTACGTGTCGATGGACGCCACGACGACTCGTGCTTCGATCGTGGTGAGGATGTCGATTCCGAGCACGTGGAGGCGCGCGTAATAGTCGATGACGATTCCCTTATCGAGCACGCGGTCCGTCACGTCGACAACTGACAGCTCCGTGCGACGGTCAAGCGGCATGGCCCTCCTCAAGGTTACCGCCGATTTGACTTCAAAGAAACGCCGATCAGCTTGAGTCCGGCCGTGGCGATTCCGCGCTTCGCGTGGCGGACCAGATTGTCGTCCTCAACTGTTTCAGCACACGAGCCTCACCAGGCCTCATGAGCAAATTCGCGAACGGCCACTGCCCGGCGACGAACGCGCCGAAGAATGCCAGATCGGCGGCGGCAGCTCGGGAGGAGCGGCCGCCACGTGTGGGTCCGCTAGCGCGCGCGACGCTGACGTGCGACCTTCGAACCCTGCCTGCCGAGCGCCGTGCGCGTCCGTTTCGGAAGATGCGCGATCGTCCGGCGTCGCTTCGCGGCGGCTCCCGCCTTCCTGATGTTCCGCCGTGCGGCTGTACGCTGACGAGCCGTCGTCATCGCGCACCGCCTCTGCGTCCGCCCTTCCGCATCGGCTCGTGGTCTTCGCCTTTGCCGGATCCGCCGCCGCCGGGCTTCTCGCCGCCGCCGTGCACCTTATTTACAGTCGCCCACGCCCGGCGTTCAGCCTCGTCCTCCGGAACTCCGCGCTCTTCGTACCCTTCTTCGATGTGCTCGGCCTGGCGCTTCTGCTTGTCCGTATATAGGCGCTTGTCTCCGCGTGGCATATTGATCCTCCGTTCAAAACGCCGCAAACGGAATGCCACTGATTCCGAAGTTCGGGCTGATGGGTGCGGATGGATTCGAACAACTGATGCGTTACCTCGAGTTCCGCAACGCGATCGAGAAGGAACTGCGGTGAAATCGTTTGACGCGCCGGCGCGATGGCCGCCGCGGGTTCGTCTGGACGCTCGACCGCGGATCTTCGGTGCGCGCGCTGCCGGCTCGCTGACGAACGCAGACCCCGAATCTGGATCGTCAACGGGGCGGACTGGCCGGCGGCACCAGCGAGCGCGACGAGGTGCCCGATCATTGCGGTACCACCGCAGGAATCACGGCGCTGCGGACGGGCGCTGTCAGAACTGCCCACTCGGCTTCGCCGTTCTCGGCGCACCGCACCTGCGCGATGCGGTCGACGTCCAGTGCAGCCGGCCGCGGCGGCGAAGGAGACGTCAGCAGATTGGGTTCGGACGTGACGGCGAGCAACTCGGCGCCGACGACTTCGAACACGATCCATCCGAGCTTCCAGGCCGGTTGATCGGCGGTCTCGTCCGGCGACCACATGAAGAATTCGATGAAATGACGCGCGGCGCCGGGTGGCCGGCACGCAGCGAGTTCGAGGTGCCGTACGGGCAGGAACGTCCAGCCGACGCCGCCGGCGAGGATCGTCGTGTGCTTTCGCGTGCCGTTGTAGGTCACGGTCACGCCGCCGGGGCTGACCACGACCGAATGATTGCGTTCGAGCGCGATTGACGTCGACGGCAGGGAACGGTATTCGTCCGTGCTCATCGCGACGCAGAGCGGCGCGAGCGTCGGCGATGCGTTCTGCAGCGCGTGCGCCAGCGTGAGCGCCTGGTTCGTGAACGGATTCGGCGACCTCGCCGCGCGCAGGAACAGCGGGCAGGCCTGAATCGGATCCATGGCCACGCCCTGGCCGGAGCCGTACAACATCGCCATGAAGAACTGCGCGATCGGATCGGGCTGCGGCGCTTCTTCGGCGAGCGGCCGCAGGATGCGCGCCGCCTCGTCGTAGTCGCCGCGAGCGATCGCGATGACGCCGTCGCGCGTCGTCTGTGCGCTCGCGTCGAGACATCCGAGCAGTACGAACGCAATCAGGAAGCAGCAGGTGCGAATGTGTGGTGACACTGGGATTGGTGTCAGAACGTGCAATTCGTGCGCCGCGTCACACACGCGCAATGACGCGCAATCCGTGCAGCTCGCCGCGCCGGCGTCGAACGATATGAGACAGCGATTACAAACCCGAAACAGCGAGAGAATGGGTTTCGTGCTTTTTGCGATCAGACGTGCGTCAGCTGCCGCTCGATCCGTCGATCGGGCACGAACCACATGATCGCGACCGCCGCGTACAGTCCCTGCGCGATCCAGTGGCTGACGAACGCGAACGCGATGGCGAACGCGTACAGTGCAATCGACAGCTTGCCCTTCACGTCCGACCGCACCATCGACGCGAGCCGCGAATGCGGACCTTCCGCGCGGATGATCGTCGTCTGCAGAATCGTGTAGGCGCACGCCGCGAGAATGAGGACGACGCCGTAGACGGCCGTCGGCAGCGCGCCGGTCGGGTTGTCGCCCATCCAGTTCGTCACGAACGGCACGAGCGACAGCCAGAACAGCAGATGCAGGTTCGCCCAGAGCACCGCGCCGTTGATGCGCGTCGTCGCGTGGAGCATGTGGTGATGGTTGTTCCAGTAGATGCCGAGGACGACGAAGCTGAGGACGTACGCGCAGAAGGTCGGCACGACGGGGCCCAACGCCGCGAGGCTCGAGCCGACCGGCGCGCGCAGCTCGAGCACCATGATCGTGATGAGGATCGCGACCACGCCGTCGCTGAAGGCTTCGAGGCGCGTCTTGTTCACTTTTCTGTGACAGCTTCCAACTTGAGTCTCGTCACCACTTGATTGAATCGCGGCAGGTAGGTCGAGATCACCTGCTGCAGTTTGTCGGTTTCCGTCCGCAATTCACGCTTCAGGTCGTCGAAGATTGGCCCGGCGTTGCCGGTCGGCCGGCCGTCGCCGGTCTGCACGACGCGCAGCAGCGACGCGAGGCGGTTGTTCGTCTTGATAGGGAAGTTGAGCGGATCCTGGTTGCTCTGATTGCGGACCTGATACACGGTCTCCTCGACGGCGCTCAGCTCCTTGATGAACTGATCGCCCAGCTCCTTGACGTCGGCCGTCTGTGCCTTCGACTGGCGATCGAGAATCGCCTGCTTGAGGCGCCGGATCTGCATGACGGCGTTGTTCGCTTCGTTCACCTTGTCGCGGATCTGGCTCGCGAGCTCGTACTGCGCGGCCATGTCGGCGTCGGTCACGTCGTGCCACGGGTGCTTCTTCACACTGAACGATTGCGCCTGTGTGCGGCCATCGACGGTGAGCTTCGCCTGATACGTGCCGGGCAGCACCGCCGGCCCGTTCGTCGTCGCGCCCCAGAACACCATCCCGGGGAAGCTGACGACCGGTTCGGCCTGCAGATCCCACGTGAAGCGCTGCAGTCCGGCGGCGATCGACGTGGTTTGCGGACCGCCGCGCCCGCGTCCGCCGCCACCTTCTTCTTCGGTCTCGCCGGTCGGCGTGGGACGATCGGCCTGTTCTTCCGCCCGTCCTGAGCCTGCCTGCCCTGAGCCTGTCGTCCCTCGGCTCGGCTCTGAGCGACCTCCTCGTCCTTCCGCCGGCGCCGCGCCTTTGATCGTTCTCACGGCTTGCCCGCTGGCGTCGACGATCTCGAGCGTCAGGTTCTGCGCCGGCTTCTTCAGCCAGTAGTCGATGCGCGCGCCGGGCGCCGCCGTACGAACCGCATCGCCCGGCTTGAACAGATACACATCGGACGCGCTCGTCGCCTGCGATCCGAACTGGCGCAGCGGATTCACGTCATCGAGCACGTAGAAGCCGCGGCCGTGCGTCGCAATCGCGACGTCGTTCGCCTCGATCCAGATGTCCGATACCTGCGTGTCCGGCAGATTGAGCCGCAGCGACTGCCAGCGATCGCCGTCGTCGAGCGACAGGTAGAAGCCGTGCTCCGTGCCGGCGTACAGCATGCCGCGCCGCACCGGATCCTCACGGACCGACGACACGTAGTCGTTCGCCGCGATGCCGTTGACGATCTTCGTCCACGTGCGGCCGAAGTCGTGCGTGCGGACGATGTAGGGCGAGAAATCCTCGAGCAGCGGCTTCTTCACCGACACGTACGCGGTCCCGGCGTCGAACGCCGATGCGTCGATCTGGCTGACGCGGCCGAGATCGGGCATGTCGCGCGGCGTCACGTCCGTCCACTTCCTGCCGCCGTCGCGGGTCACCTGCACGACGCCGTCGTCGGATCCGGCCCAGATCACGTTGACGTCCGTCTTGCCGGGTCCGAGCGAGAACACCGTCGCGTAGATCTCCGGGCTGTTCATGTCGTGCGTGATCGGCCCGCCCGAGTCCTGCATCGTCTTCGGATCGTGGCGGGTGAGATCGCCGCTGATCCGCTCCCACGTTCGTCCGCCGTTCGTCGTCTTCCACACGTGCTGCGAGCAGGTGTAGAGGACGTTCGGGTCGACGGGAGAAAAGATGATCGGATACGTCCATTGCCAGCGCTCGACGACGGAGGAGGAATTCTCGCCGGAGAAGAAGCGCGGATAGGCGCCGGCTTCCTTCAGCTCGCCGCTGCGGCGATCGAGGCGCGTCAGAAACGATCCGTTGTTGGCGCCGGCGTAGAAGACGTCCGGATCTTTCGGATCGGGCGCGATGTAGCCGGGCTCGCCGCCGCCGGCGACGTATGGCGCCACAGAATTGCCGCGTCCACCTCCGCCGCCGCCGCCCCGTCCGCCGAGATTCGTGGTGCTGTCGACGCACATCGTCGTGTTGTCCTGCTGCGCGCCGCACACATGATAGGGAACGTGCCGGGTCGTGATGACGTGATAGAACTGGCCGGTCGCGTAATCCTGATTGGTCCAGTGGCGCTGCGGCGCTGCGACGTCGTAGCTGATCGTGCCGCCGCCGTCGTTGCCCAGCATCGCGTGATTGGCGTCGTCGGGATCGATCCACATGTCGTGGTGATCGCCGTGCGTGCCCTGTCCGATCTGCGCGAGCGTCTTGCCGCCGTCGGTCGATCGGAACGCGCTCGTGTTGAGCGCATACACCGTGTCCTTGTTGTTCGGGTCGGCGAACACGTGCGTGTAGTAGAACGCGCGCTGCCGGATCGTCCGCGCGGCGTTCACGAGCTTCCACGTCGCGCCCGCGTCGTCGGAGCTGAAGAGGCCGCCGTTTTCGTTCTCGACGAGCGCGTAGACGCGACTGGAGTCGGCGCCGGAGATGGCGATGCTGATCTTGCCGACGAGCCCCGACGGCAGCCCCGGATTGCGCGTGATTTCGCGCCACGTCTCGCCGCCGTCGGTCGACTTGAACAGCCCGCTGGCCGGTCCGCCGCTCGACATCTGATACTCGACGCGATACGCCTCCCACATCGCCGCGAACATGACGTTCGGATTCCTGCGATCGATCTCCACGTCGACGGCGCCGGTCTTGTTGTCGCGGAACAGCACCTTCTTCCACGTCTTGCCGCCGTCGGTCGTCTTGAACACGCCGCGCTCGTCGCTCGGCGCGCCGTACTTTCCGAAGTCGGCGACGAAGACGATGTTCGGGTTGCTGGGGTGAATGCGGACCTTCGAGATCGCGTCCGAGTTGGTGAAGCCGACGTGCGTCCACGTCTTGCCGGCGTCGGTCGACTTGTACACGCCGTCGCCCGGCATGATGTTGCCGCGGATGCACGATTCGCCGGTGCCGATGAACACGATGTCCGGATTCGATTCCGAGACGGCGACCGCGCCGACCGACGAGGTCGTGATCTGGCCGTCGGTGACCGGCGTCCACGACAGGCCGCCGTCGATCGTCTTCCACAACCCGCCGCCGACGGCGCCGAAGTACCCTTCCTTCGGACGCCCTTTCACACCCGACACGGCAATCGATCGTCCGCCGCGCAGCGGGCCGATGCTGCGCCAGCGCATGGCGTCGAGGATCGCCTTGTCGATCGTCGATTCGGCGCCCTGCGCCAGCGCGCGCGCCGGACGAACGCCGGCGCCCCATGCTCCGGCGACGATCAGGAAGACGGCCGAGCTCCAGAAAACGAATCGCTGAAACATGACGGAGAGTCTAACATCGCCTCTGCAGGTGACATCGTGGCGAACAGATTGATGCGGATCGTCGGGGTGGCCGCTCTCGCCGCGGCATGCAGTCGTCAGGCGGCGCCGTACACGCCCGGCCTGGGCGAGATCATGACGCTCACGCAGATGCGTCACGCGAAGCTGTGGCTGGCCGGCGACGCAGGCAACTGGCCGCTTGCCTCATACGAACTCGACGAGCTCAAGGAAGGCTTCGACGACGTCGTCGCGTTTCATCCGACGCACAAGGATGCGCCGCTGCCGCTCTCCGAGCTCATTCCGAAGATGATGGACGCGCCGCTGAAGGATCTGGGGGAGGCGGTCGCCGCGAAGGATCGCGATCGATTCGCGGGCGCGTTCGACGATCTCACGAAAGGATGCAACGGGTGTCATCAGGCGACGAACTTCGGCTTCAACGTCGTGACGCGCCCGAAGAACAATCCGTACGCGAATCAGAGCTTTCAGTCGCCCCAGTAAAGAGAATTGCTAGCGCCTGGGAAGTAATGCCTTCGGAATCTTCGCGACGACGGTGAAGTTCGGATCGACGACGTTCGCGATCTCGTACTCGCTCGCCTGGCCCATGAACGTCTGTGCGCCGCGCTCGGTGAAGCCGTAGTCCGCCTGCAGCCACTTCTGCAGCTCCGTCGTCGCATGCTGGAACGCCTCGAGCAGCGGCCGCGCGCTGCCGAGGACGAGGATGTGGGTGCTCGTCTCCATGCGCGGCCAGCCGATCGCTTTCTTCTTCACCAGATCGACCGTGAACTCGACGTCCATCGAGGTCTCGAGCCCGGTGCCCACCGGCTCCCCTTCGCCCATTCGCGCGTGGCCGTCGCCGAGGAAGAGGAGCGCGCCCGGCTCGTTGACCGGCAGCATCAGCCGTGCGCCCGCACCCATCGACGCGTAATCCATGTTGCCGCCCCACGCGCCCGGCGCGGACGTGGAGATCGCTTCCTTGCGGGCCGGCGCGACGCCGATGCAGCCGAGCATCGGCTTCAAAGGCAACTCGATCCCGCCCGGCTGGATCTCGCCGCCGGCCGTCTGATCCAGCCGCGCCACGCCTTTGGCCTTGTCGATCGTCCACGTCAAGCGCTTCGGCTCGCGATCGACGCGGGCGGCGATCGCGCCGGGATCGACTGTGTACGGCGCAAGCAGGCTGCTCGAGTAGGCCATCGTCCGGTTCGTTTCGACGCGAACGATCGTCACGACGAGCATATCGCCCGGCTCGGCGCCGTCGATGTAGAACGGTCCGGTCTCCGGATTGGGTCCCTGCGCCACCGACCTGCCGTTCCAGTCGACGCCGCCCGCATCGATTGTCTTGGTGACGACGCGGTCGCCGGGCTTGACGTGCAGCGCCGGCGGGTGGGCGGCCGAATAGGTGTTGTAGAAGCGGTCCGGCACGTACTGATGCGTGTCGGCGGCGTGAACGGTGAGGCGCGCGACAGCGAGTACGATGACGGCGATGAGCGGGCGGATCGGGCGTGTCATGCCGCGGATTATAGCGATGGCGGGCGGCGCGCTCATCGTTTATCAATGGGCCTTGGCGCGTCCGCTGTGGCTCGACGAAGAGATGATCGCACTCAACCTTCGCGAGCGCGGCCTCCTCGGTCTCGTGGGACGGTTGTCGCCGGAGATGGTGGCGCCGTACGGCTGGCTCGTCGTCGAGCGCCTGGCACTCGTCGCCTTCGGCACCGGCGAGCAGGTGCTTCGCTTCTTTCCGATGCTGTTCGGCCTCGCGACGATCGCGGCGGCATTGTGGATCGGCGGGCGCTGGTTGAACGCGGCCGGCGCGTCGATCCTCGTGCTGCTCTGTTCGTTCGGACAGTGGATCACGTACTTCGAGGTCGAGCTGAAGCACTACTCGGCAGACGCCTGTCTCGCGCTGCTCCTGCCGGCGCTCGCGGCGGGCGCAATCGAATTGGGTGCCGACACGGACGTCGAACCCGGGTCCGACACGGGTCCAACACGTGTCGGACCCCCGTACGCGTACAGGTACCCGTACCTGTACTGGTGGATAGTAGCGGCAGTCGGGCAGTTGTTCGCCAACGGCGCGCTGTTCGTCACACCGGCGTGCGCCGTCGTGATAGTGACGATCGCGATGCGACGCGGCGGTCCGCGTGCCGCGCTCCGCGCCGCGGTGCCCGGCATCGTGTGGCTCGCCGCCTTCGCGGTGAGCTACATGGTCACGCTCCGTCACGCGCAAGGCAGCGAATTTCTGCAGGGTTACTGGGCATTCGCGCTCCCGCCCGAATCAGCTGGAACGTTCGGTACCGTTCGCTGGATCGGCGAGCGGCTCTTACCGTTCGCCGAGAAGCCCGGTGGCGCCGGATTCGGTGTGCTGTTCTGGATTGCCTCGATCGGCGGCTTCGCGGTTGCGAGCGGATCTCAGCGTCTGCTCGCGCTGACGTGCGCCACCGTCCCGCTTTCAGCGTTCGTGCTCGCCGCCGTCCGCGTGGTGCCGTTCTTCGAACGTCTCGCGCTGTGGGTCGTGCCGGCGTTGTACGTCGGCATCGCGCTTCTGGGCGATCGCAGCGTCGCGGCACTTCGCAGCGCCAGAGTCATCCGGCTGAAGCCGGATCGCACTGATGCGGCGTCCGGTTTCGGGACTCCGATCCAGATCGTCGCCTTGTTAATCGTGGTGGCGGTTTGCGGCGATATCACGTACCACGGCCTCGACGATCTGCGAGCGCGGCCGAAGAACGCGAATCACCAGCTCGACGATCGCGCGGCCGTGCGCTGGCTTGCCGCGCAGCAGCGGCCCGGCGACGTGTGGATGACGACTCGTCTCGCGTTGCCGGCGTTGTGGTGGTATCACGACTCCGGCGCCGACACCATCCTCGAAGCAAAGTACGCACCGCCAGGACCGGATTGCCGTCCTGGAGAGCTGCGCGGCACGGTGAAAGGCTTCCGCCGCGTCATCGTGTACTTCGGATTCCGGTTCGACGACGTGCCCAGAGGCTTCGACGATCTGCTCCTCGAACGCCTCGGGGATATCGGATCGCTCGTCGGCTATCGCCCGTTTGCGCAAATGAGCCGTGCGGTCATCGTCGATCTCACCGAGCCGAGCCGTCACGATCGCAATGCGCCGGTCCGCCCGGACGCTACCGGAGAAGACCTTCGCATCAAGCCCGATGGCTGCATCGCTGTGCAGCCGGCTCGCCGCTGATAGAATCGGCGAAACCTGGAGCATGTCATGAGCCGATTCCGTCTGCTTGCGCTCATAGCCGTTCTCTTCGCCGCGTTCGGCGCGCGGTCGCTCGTCGGCTCCACCTCCGCCAAGGCTACGGTGGACGAGCCCACCAGCGCCGAGGCTTCGATGGACGGGCCGTTCGACGCGCTGCATTTCCGTCCGATCGGTCCTGCCGCGATGTCGGGGCGCATTTCCGATCTCGCCGTGTACGAAGCGAACCCCGCGATCTTCTACGTCGGCACCGCGCACGGCGGCGTGTGGAAGACCACGAACGCCGGCACGACGTTCCAGCCGCAGTTTCAGGATCAGGGATTGATGTCGGTCGGCGACATCACCGTGTCGCAGAGCAACCCCGATCTCGTGTGGGTCGGCAGCGGCGAATCGAACAACCGTCAGAGCACGTCGTGGGGTGACGGCGTGTACAAGTCGACCGACGGCGGCAAGACGTTCGTCAACATGGGACTCCGCACGTCGCGCTACATCAATCGCATCGTCATCGATCCGCGCAATACCGACGTCGTGTTCGTCGCGGCAACCGGGAGCCTGTGGGGGCCGGGAGGCGAGCGCGGCATCTACAAGACGACCGACGGCGGAAAAACATGGAAGCAGGTGCTGAAGGTCGACGACGACACCGGCGCGAACGATCTCGTCATGGACGCAACCAACGATCAGATCCTCTACGCGTCGACGTATCAGCGCCGCCGCACGGCCTGCTGCATGAACGGCGGCGGACCCGGCAGCGGTATCTGGAAGTCGACCGACGGCGGCGAAACGTGGACGCGTCTCCACCCCACCGCGCAAAGTCCGCGCGGTGGGGACCCCCGGCGGGGAAATGGGCTGCCGGACGGTCCGCTGGGCCGGATCGGACTCGACGTCTACCGTCGGCGGCCCAACATTATTTATGCGCTCATCGAAGGCCCCGCGCCGGCAGGCGGCCGAGGCGGCGCGGGACGAGCCGCCGCGCCCGAGCCGGAAGAAGCGACGGCGCCGCAGGGCGGCGGGCGCAACATGGCCACAGGGGTGAATCCCAATACAGCGACCGGCCTGTATCGATCCGACGACGCCGGCGCCACGTGGAAGAAAGTCAACAACGAAAATCCGCGGCCGATGTACTTCAGCCAGGTGCGCGTCGATCCCAACGATCCTGATGTCGTCGTCTACGGCGGCGTCGGCCTGCACTTCTCGAGCGACAGCGGCAAAACGGTCCATACCGACATCGCCGCGTCGACGCACGACGACGTGCACGCGATCTGGATCGACCCGTCGAACTCGAACCACATGATCATCGGCAACGACGGCGGGGTCGCGGTGAGCTACGACCAGGCGAAGACGTGGGTGTTCCTGCCGAATCTGCCGGTCGGCCTCTTCTATCACGTCAGCTACGACATGGCGACGCCGTATCACATCTGCGGCGGCATGCAGGACAACTACGTGTGGTGCGGGCCGAGCGCGGTGCGCGGATCGGCCGGCATCGCGAACTTCCAGTGGCAGACGATGCAGGGCGGCGACGGGTTCGTGGCGCTGCAGGATCCGACCGACTTCCGCGTCGCGTACAGCGAATCGCAGGACGGCAACATGGTGCGCATCGATCGCGTCACCGGCGAGACGGTGTCGATTCGCCCGCAGGCGCAGCCCGGCGAGCCGCCCGTGCGATGGAACTGGGACACGCCGCTCGTCATGTCGCCGCACGATCCGAAGATCATCTACGCCGTTGGCAACAAGGTGTTCCGGTCGTCGAATCGAGGCCTGACGTTCGAAGCGGCGAGCCCGGACCTCACCACCAACGCAAACCGCGACGACGCGGTGACGATGGGGCTGAAAGGCAGCGACATCACGATCGCGAAGAACGACGGCATCCAGGCGTGGCCGACGATCGTGTCGTTCGCCGAGTCGCCGAAGCGTCAGGGAATTCTCTACGCCGGCACCGACGACGGCAACGTGCAGGTGTCGCGCGATACCGGACGCTCGTGGACGAACGTCACCGACAGGATTTCAGGGCTTCCGAAGGGCGTATGGGTTTCGGAGGTCGCACCGTCTCGCTTCGACGAAGGAACGGTCTACGCGACGTTCGACGCGCATCGGCAGAACGACTTCGAGTCCTACATCTTCGTCAGCCGCGACTACGGTCAGTCGTGGCAGTCGGCGAACGGGAATCTGAAGGGCGAGGTCGTCAAGACGATCACCGAGGACGTGAAGAATCCCGACGTGCTGTACGTCGGCACCGAAACCGGACTGTTCGTGTCGCTCGATCGCGCGAAGACGTGGACGCGCGTGAAGGCCAATCTGCCGACGGTCCGCATCGACGAGATCGCCATCCATCCGCGCGACAACGCGATGATTCTGGCCACGCACGGCCGCGCGATCTGGATCCTCGATCACCTCGAACCGATTCAGGAGTACGCGGCGGCGCAGGCGGCGTCGGCTGACGCAAAGCTGTTTTCGCCGTCTCCATCGGTGATGTACCGTCGTCCGTCGCGCGATCGCAACTACGAGTTCTGGGGCGACCAGACGTTCTACGGCGAGAACCCGCCGCAGGCGGCGGTCGTTTCGTGGCTGAACAGGAAGCCGGTCGGCGAAGTGAAGCTGAAGATCACGGACGCCGTGGGCCACGAGGTGCGGGAAATCTCGGGATCCGTGCTCGCCGACCGCAACAAGGCGGGCATCCAGTCCGCGTGCTGGGATCTGCGCGTGCAGCCTGCGCCCGCGGCGCCGACTGCGGCTCGCGGCCGGAGCGGAGGGCAGACCGAGGGTCAGGCTCGGGGTCAGACTGAGGGTCAGATTCGAGGTCAGACCTCGGGTCAGACTGAAGGTCAGACTGCGGGCCCGAGTGAAGCACAGCAGCAACACAGTCCGTTCGGCGCGGGGTGCGAATCGCCTGGGCAAGGTGGAGGCGGCGGATTCTTCGGCGGCGGCAACAACACGGCCGGACCGTGGGTGCTCGCCGGCATTTACACAATCGCGCTCGTTGTCGACGGCAAGACGGCGGACACCAAACCGCTGCGCGTGACCGACGACCCGGAGGTCGCCTTGACCTCGGCCGACCGCAGGCGGATGTTCGATCTCGCCACCGAGATGCACGATCTGCAGAAGCGACTCGTCGAGGCGCAGACGGCGCTCGCGTCGCTGAACCGGCAGTTGACCGAGCTCGCCGACGCGATCGGCAAGCGTACGGATTTGCCGGCCGATGTAAAGACGTCGTTCGACGCGGTGAAGAAAGACGTCGACGCGCTCACGCCGAAGCTCACCGCTCCGGCCGGACGCGGCTTCGGCGGCGCGGGACGCGGCGACAATCCGAGCATCGTTACGCGCATCACGCAGGCGAAGAACGGCTACACCGCGGGAATGCCGGTCACCGAAGGCACGACGCGCGCGTATACGGAAGCGAAGAATCAGGCGCCGAAGGCGGTGGCCGATCTGAACGCGGCGATCGCGAAGGCGGCGGCGCTCAGCACCACGCTCGCGCGCTACGACCTGACGCTGAACGTCCCGCAGCCGGTGAAACCGATCGAGGCAGCGGCGCCGGTAAAACGATCGTCATTGTAGGGGGCCCCTTTCAGGGCCGCCAATCGCGGGCCTGAAAGGCCCGCGCCACCTGTCACGCTGTAGCGCGAGCCTTTTGGCTGTAGCGCGAGCCTTTTGGCTGTAGCGCGAGCCTTTTGGCTGTAGCGCGAGCCTTTTAGGCGAGCGAATCTATATGGATCAAATGTATCTCCCCGAAATCGAACAGCACGCTGGCAGCGGACCGTGGGCCGACGCCGTCCGCCAGATGCGGGAAGCCGGCCAGCCGGTACCGCAGATCATGCATCTCTTCGCGTACAAGACGGATCGCACCGAGCACCTCGCGCGCTTCACGCAGGGAGTGATGCGCGGACCGTCGCCGCTGCCGCCGGGGATCCGCGAGCTGATTGCGGCGTTCACGTCGCGCCGCAACGACTGTCCGTTTTGAATCGGCTCTCACGCCGCGGTCGCGGCGGAGCTCGTCGGCGACAGGCCGATGGTCGACGCGGTGCTCGATGACTACCGCACGGCGCCGATTGACGATCGGCACAAGGCGCTCTTCGCGTTCATCGAGAAGATGAACGCGCAGTCGAATCTGATTCGCCGCGATGATGTCGATTGCCTGAAGGCCGCCGGCTGGACCGAAGAGGCGATCTACGATGCGATTACCGTCTGCGCGCTGTTCAAGTTCTACAACGCGTGGATCGACGCCACCGGCGTCCACGATCTGCCCGCCGGCGCGTACGTGATGAGCGGCAAGCGGATGGCCGCGCAGGGGTATGTTCGGTGATCGGGTGATCGGGTGATCGGGTAATTGGGTAATTGGATAATTGGATAATTTGATGAACTCGTGGCGTCCGGCTTCCGCCTTCGCTGAAGCTCCGGCGGACCACCGTCGCCTTTGGCGAAGGTGGTTAGCCGGACTACTTTTGATCGCGGTGTCGACGGCGGCGCAGTCGCCGATCGATGAGCTCACCGGGCTCGAGCGCGTCTGGAACGAGGCGCACATTCGCGGCGACGCCGCCGCGCTCGACGCGCTGTTCGCCGACGACATCGTCATCACCGTCCCCGGAATGGCGATGATGGGGAAGTCGGCGTCGCTCGGCGTGTTTCGGACTGGGCGCATGAAGTTCGATCGGTACGAAACGTCCGACGTGCAGGTGCACGCGTACGGCGAATCGGCCGTCGTCACGGGACGGCTGCAGCGCTCGCGTACGAACAATGGCCGGACGTTCGAAGACGACTGGCGCTTCACGAAGACGTACGTCCGGCGCGGCGGACCGTGGAAGGTCGCCGCGTTCCATGCTTCGGAGACGCCTCGATAGCATCACGCCGCAATCGCGGGCAGGCCTAAAGGCCTGCGCGAGGTATCTCAGCGCAAGCGCCGTCTGCGATTAATCCTGGCGCAGCGCCTGCATCGGATCGATTCGAGCGGCGCGCCGCGCCGGCAGATAACACGCGAAGAGAGACGCACACGCGAGCACGGCGATCACGCCGAGGTAGGTTGGACCGTCCGTGGGCGTGACGCCGTAGAGCCACGCGCGTGCGCCGCGCGCGGCGACGAGGCTGAGGGCGACGCCGATCGCCAGGCCTGCAGCGGTCAGCCGCCATCCTTCGCCGACGACCGACGCGAGAATGTCCCGCGACGAGGCGCCCAGCGCCATGCGGACGCCGAACTCGCGCACGCGGCGGCGCGTCGCGAACGTCATCGCCGCGTACTGACCGATCGCTGCGATGAGCAGCGATCCGCCGGCGAACAGCGTCAGAAGAATCGTCAGCGCGCGCACGAGCCAGAGGATGCTGTCGAGCTGCCACTCCATCGTTCGCACGTACACGATCGGCGCGCGCGGCTCCACCGTCCGAAGCGCGCGGGAAATCAACGGCGCGACGAGATCGAGATTGCCGGCGTGCCTGACGTGAAACGTGATCTCGCCCGGCGGCATCAGGCTTTGGCGCGCGGACAGGAACACGAAGTTCGGAGCCGCCTCACGCCGGTACCCGCTGAAATACCCGTTGGGAATGACCGCCGTGACGCGGACCGGATCGGGTCGCGACGCAACAATGACCGTGCGTCCGACGGCGTCTTCGCCCGGCCACAGCGTCTCGGCGAGATGTCTGTTGATCGCGGCCGCCCGGATCGTTTGCGCCTCGTGCTGTTCGAAGGCGCCGGCAATCGGCGTCACGCCGAGCGCGTCGAAGTAGCCCGGCCCGACGTCGTTGCGTTCGGCGACGACAGGTTTGTCGGATCCGCGGAGTTGCAGGCGCTCGGTGGCCCACGATTCCTGAGGCGGCCGCCGCGCGAACGACGCCGACGTGACGCCCGGCACGCCGCGGACGGCGTCGAGCATCCTGTCGAGCAGCGCGATATTCGCCGCCGGCGTCGCCGCGGCTCCCGTGGAGCTGATCGTCACCAGCAGAAGATTGTTCCGGTCGAATCCGAGTTCGGCCGCGTCGATCACCGACAGCGATCGGAAAGCCAGCCCCGCGCTCGTCAGCAGCAGCACGGAGAATGCGAGCTGCAGGACGACGAGCGTGTTCGACACCGCCGAGCGCCCCTGAACGACGCCCAGCTCGCCCGACTTCAGCGCGGGCAGCAGCTCTTGCTGCCACGCCCGCAGCGCGGGCGCGGCGCTGAACATGATCGTGCCCGCGATGGCCAGAACCATCGCGTAGCCGATAACCGTCCAGTCGGGCGTGAAGTCGAACGTCATCGACGTGCCGCTGCCGGCGCCCTGCGGAATCAATCGGACGACGCTCTTCGACATCCAGAACGCCAGCAGGCTTGCGACCATCCATGCGGTGACCGCGATGACCAGTCCCTCGGCGACGAAGATGCGGACGATGCGGCTGCGCGATGCGCCGAGCGATTGTCGGACGGCCATCTCGCGCTGCCGGACCACGGCACGGCCCAGCATCAGATTGGCCACGTTGGCGCAGACGATCAGCAGCGTCAGCGCCGTGACGACGGAAAAGATCTGGAGGAAGTGCGGCCCCTGGGCCGCCACGAGGCTGTCGCCGGCCGCAGTTGCCGAATACGGGAACAGGACAACCGTCTTGCCCTTGTTGGTGTTTGTATACGCGTCCTGCAGCCGCTGCGCGATCGTGGTCAGCTCCGCCTGTGCCTCGGACAGAGACACTCCGGACCGCAATCGTCCGACCATCGCGATCGCTCCGCCCGATCGGTCGGTCAATGCCGCTTCGCGCCCCTGCAGCCGCGCGTAGGCGAGCATCGGAATCCAGACGTCCGCCGATTCGTTCAGCCACACGCCCTGAAACCGCGGCGGAGCGACGCCGACGATCGTCGCCGGGTGACCGTTCAACAGCATCGGTCGTCCAACGATGTCTTCGGCGCTCTCGAAACGCTCCTGCCAGAGCCGATAGCTGATCACGGCGACAAGGCCTGAGGCATCCAGCCGCGCTTCCTCCGGCGTGAAGGAGCGTCCCTTGGCGAGACGCAGGCCCAACGTGTCGAAATAATTCGTCGACACCTGTCCGCCGTGAATCGCGTAACTGCCGTCGTGAAGCGTCAGCGTGAATCGATCGAATTGAAACGCGAGCAGCGACGACAGCGTCCGGCTCTGCGACGCCACGTCGACGTAATTCGGATAGCTGTCGGCGGGATGAACCTGTTGCTTGTCGACGATCCAGCCGAGCGACACGAGGCCTTCGGCGGCGATGCCGGGAGCCGGTTTGGTGAGCAGCGCGTGGACGATCGAGTAGATCGTCGTGTTGCCGCCGATGACGAGCGCAATCAGCGCCACGGCCGTCGCGCTGAATCCGGGCGACTTCGTCAGGACGCGGGACGCCCCGCGCAGATCCTGCAGCAGCTGATCGAGCCAGATCGAGCGATGCGACTCGTAGAAGCATTCCGCGACGCGCGTCACGTTGCCGAACGCGCGGCGCGCCGCGAGCCGCGCCAAGTCGGGCGTCATCCCTTCCGCGATCAGCCGATCCGCTTCGATCTCCAGGTGCGAGTCGATTTCGTCGTGGAGATCATCTTCGGTGCGACGTGCCATGACGACATTTGTGGCGATGGTGACGTTCTGTTCTAGATACGCCCGAGCGCGGCGCCAGCGGCCCGAGCGAGCGCGAACGCGCGAGCGGGCGTCGGGCCCCGCGAGCAGTGAACGAAGCCGCGAGGGCGTCAGCGCGTGGGCGTGGGGCCCCACGCGTAACTAGGGTTGACATTCTACGGGAAGCAGTGTATTCACACTCGGGTCGAATGTCTATACGAAAACGGTCCGACCGCGAGTACAGCGCGCACCTGCAGGGAACGCTCGACCTGCTCATTCTTCGCACGCTCATCTTCGGCCCGCAGCACGGTCAGGGCATCGCGCGCGCCATCCAGCGCGAGTCCGACAACGTGCTCATCGTCGATCACGGGTCGCTGTATCCGGCTCTGCAGCGCCTCGAGGAGCGCGAACTCATCGACGCCGACTGGGGCACCTCCGAGAACAACCGGCGCGCGCGCTTCTACACGCTGACGCGCAAAGGGCGCAAGGAGCTCGTCCACGAGGAGAGCGAGTGGCGGCGCATCGCGGCGGCGATCATGCGGATTCTCGGAAAGGCCCACGGCCGGGCATGACCTCGAAGACTTCGCTTCAACGTGCCGGATGAGGAATCAGGAATCATGCTCGAAGTGCGAACGCCCGAACCGATTCCGAGTCGCATCGGCCTGCTGACCGTTTGGCTGCCGCGCGTCGCGGTCGCGCTGCTCTTCGTGGCGGTTGGCTTTTCCAAGTTCAGCGATCCGATGTGGGTGCGGCTCTTCGGCCGGATTGGATTCGGCCAGTGGTTCCGATACTTCACCGGCGTGATGCAAATCGCCGGCGGCGTTCTCGTGCTGGTGCCGAAGCTCTCCCTCGTCGGCATCGCGATGCTCGCATGCACGATGGCTGGCGCGGTAATCACGTGGATCGCGTTCGGCCTCGCGCTGAACGCACCGATCCCCGGGGCGCTGCTCCTCGTCCTGCTGGCCGTCGGTTGGAGCGAATACAACCGGTCGCGGGGATGATCGCGCCGACGGCCGGAGAACCTCAATATCCCGCCTCGAAATCGACGCGATGCCGCAGCGGCTGGCCGGCGGCGAAGCGTCTGTAGTTGTCGATGAAGACCGGCGCGATGTCTTCGGGAGCGCTCAATGCGGCGGTGTGCGACGTGATGAGGACGTTCGGCGTGCGCCAGAGAACGTGATCGGGCGGCAGCGGCTCCTGCTGGAACACGTCGAGCACGGCGCAGGCGAGTCGTCGCGATTGCAGCGCGTCGGCGAGCGCCGATTCGTCGACGGCCGCGCCGCGCCCCGGGTTGACGAATACCGCGCGCGGCGGCAGCGCGGCGAGCAGCTCGGCGTCGACGAGCCGCCTGGTCCCCGACGTGTTCGGCACGATGCAGACCAGGTAATCGAGATCACGCGCAAAAGCGATCCGTTCGGCGCCGTGGAAGTATTCGTCGACGTCGGCGCAGCCTTCGCTCGACCGCGTGTATCCCTTTACGCGCATGCCGAAATGCTTCGCGGTCCTCGCCAGCGCGGCGCCGATCGAGCCGACGCCGAGGAGCCCGATCTGCTTTCCTTTCAGCGTGCCCGGCGGCGCCGCATCCCAGCGTCTCTCCCGCTGCGCCGCGTGCTTTCGAAAGATCATCCGCTCATGCGCGAGCAGATACCCGAACACGTACTCCGACATCAGTCCGCCAAAGACGCCGCGCGCGTTGGTGAGCACGTAGTCGCGCCGCAGCGCCGGATCGAGCAGCGGCTCGACGCCAGCCCAGGTCGACTGCACCCAGGTGATCGACGACAGCCGTCCGATGGCCGGCGCGATGAGCGACGGCTCGCCGAGCGCGACATCGCAGTCGTCGGACGGGACGATTTCGAGATCCGGCAGCCGCTCGGCGTCGATTAAACGGCGGTAGGCGTCGGCGTGTCGGGAGAGGATCAGCAACCGGTGCACGGACCGAGATCAACTCGAGACGAGGGCCCCGCATTCCATATCGAATACGAGAGGACCGTCGGGCAGCTCGACGCCGAACAGCTCGCGTGCGACGCGCGGCAGTTGCGCGCGATCGATCGGTTCTTCGGTCATCCATCCGTCGCGATACCGCGTCAACATGCTGCTGCGCAGGATGACGCGTTCGTGGCGGCCGCTGCGCTGAATGGTCAGCGTGCGGCGGAACACCGACTCGGGGTGCGTCGACGTGAAATGATTCGCGACCTCGACGTCCCAGGACGTCTGCGGGTCGTCGCTGAACTCGTACAGGTCCATCGCGTCGCCGCTCGCGTCGCGCATCGACAGCACCCACAGATGACCGTCGCGCCGCAGTGTGTACTCGATCCCGCCCTGCAGAGACGAGGCGCCGTCGCGCAGCGGAATCGGCTCGAGCAGGCCCAGACCGCCGAAGCCGACGTCGGCCAGCCAGCACTCGTCATCCGGCCCCGCTGCACTCTGCATCCGTGCACGCTGCACCGCGGTCCCCTGCCCCCCTGCACCACGCACCTTCAACACCATGTGCGTTCGGCACCAGCGCTCCGGCGGTCCGCGGCGCACACGTCCGAGCAGTGTGACCGGTGCGAAGCCGGCGTCGGCGAGGGCGGCCGCGAACAAGGTGTTGTGCTCGAAGCAGTAGCCGCCGCGTCGCTCGTCGAGGAATTTCCGCTCGAGATCCGGCAGCCTCACGCTGACGGCGCCGCCGGTCTGGATGGAGAGGTTCTCGAACAGGAACGTCTCGCGATGCGCGACGTGCATCCGCGACAGTCTTGCGAACGGCGTTTCGCGCGCCGCATTCGCCGTTTCGTCGAGGCCGATTCGCGTCAAGTAGTCAGCCAGACGCACTGTGTGTTAAGCTTATGGCCGAAATGCGTCCGGTGACCACAAACTCGCTGCTTAGCCTCGTCCTTATTTTGGTCGGCATTCGTGTGCCGACCTGCAGCGGGTGATGTAGCCGAACACAAATTCAGGGGTTTGCAAAGGGCCATCACTCGCAGGAGTGATGGCCCTTTTGATTTGGCGCCTGCGGCCATGCCAGCGGGCGCAAGCGCGTAGCGCGCAGCGCACGCGAGGCATCAGCCGAGCGGGGGTGGGGCCCCGCGAGGAACGTCAGAAAAGGGAACCGCCATGACGACGCCACCGACCACACAGCCGAGTCCCGTGAAGGTCCAACAGCCCGCGGTGCCGCGTCCCGAGACGCGCCAGGCGGCGCCGCCGCCCGAAGACGCGCAGCCGAACGAAGAGCCCGGCTACGGACACGGAGTGTAGACGACGCGTGGATATACGCGCACGACGCGCGCGCGCGACGGGGGTGGGACGCTGGGCGTTCTTCGCGCTCGTCGCGCTCCTGCTGCTTGCGTACTTTTCGAGCCTCGGCGGCAGCGCGCCGCCGTCGGTCGCCGTGCTCGCGACGGTCGCGCTGATTGGCGCGGCGATCATATTCGTGATGGCCTGGTGGGTCGATCGCCATCGCGTTACGGTATGAGGCCACCCGGCTGAACGAACCCGCACGGCAGCGGCCGGCGCAGGTTCTGCCAGCTGAGAACTTCCGGCGTGACGTCGATGGCGCGGCACTGCGGCGCCGCGTCCTTGCGCGTCGCAATCTTCCTGATATCCATCGTCCATTTCACGCCGCCGTCGTCGCGCAGCGTCGCGACGTCGTTGACGCCGCAGAGTCCTTCGGGACCCTCGGTGCTGACCCATTGCCCGCCCGCCTGCTTGCGGAAGACGCGATCGTACCGGTTCGTCGTGATGAGGCACGTGTCGGCCGGAGCGCCGGACGTCGTGAGAAACACCTGCTGGAACCGGCACGTCATCGTCGTGCCGGCGCGGTTCACGTCGCACTCGCCGCCCTGGAAGTCGAGAGCGCCCGGACGCGTGGCGTTGGCGAGGAACGGGATCGTCACGTGCGCGGTCTGAGCGCGCCCGTTCGCGGCGATACCAATGAGCAGCACCACGGTGCACGCTGCGCGGATCGGAAGAGATGCCATTGATCGATGCTCCTGCGCTCGCGATCTCGCGCACACGGAATCGATACGCTCGAGGCGCGACGCGACTGCCACGCGATTAATCCCCTAGGACGCTTGCGTTTGAGTACGTCGCGCAGCCCTTTAGGCCTGCCGCGCCGCGAGTGGCAGCGCTGAAGAGTGCGACTTGGAAAGACAGTTCCATCATAACAGGTCCGGCGAACCAGACTGGTGTTCGCGCCGCCGCGCCACGATAATCGCGCCGGTTCCACGGAGGCGCGATGGTCTTCGAGGTCCATGGCATCCAACTCCATTGGGAAGAGACCGGCGAGGGCGAGCCGCTGCTGTGGCTGCACGGCGGCATGGGCGCCGGCGCCGACTGGAAGTACATCTTCGAGGACCCGCCCGAGGGGTACCGCCTCATCGCGCCCGATCTGCGAGGCCACGGCGCCACGGCCAATCCCTCGGGCGCGTTCACGTTCCGTCAGTGCGCGCTCGACGTGCTCGCGCTCGTTCGGCATCTCGGCATCCCGCGCATCAAGGCGATTGGGCTGAGCGGCGGCGGCATCACCCTGCTTCACGCCGCGACGCTGCAGCCGTCGGCCGTCGAGTCGATGGTCGTGATCAGCGCGCCGCCGTATTTTCCGCCCGAAGCGCGCGTCACGATGCGTCAGTTCTCCGAGACGGCAATCGGCGAAGCCGAAATGGCGCGTATGCGGCAACGGCACAAGTACGGGGACGCGCAGCTGCGGCAGCTCGTCTCGATGGCGCGCGGCTTCGCCGACAGCTACGACGATGTGAACTTCACGCCGCCCTATTTGTCCACGATCGCGGCCGAGACGTTGATCGTGTTCGGCGATCGCGATCCACTGTACCCGGTGTCGCTGGCAATCGAGCTGCGCCGCGCGATTCCTCGCTCGTACTTGTGGGTTGTTCCCAACGGCGGCCACGGCCCGGTGTTCGGCGATCTTGCGCCGCGGTTCCGGGAAACCGCTCTGGCGTTTCTGCGGGGGGAATGGCGACAAAAAGGGTGACTGCGCTACGATGGCGCCCTCACGGCTTCGACGCATCGCGTGACGCGGTGCCGTCCTTCTTGAAGGAGTGCGCCCATGTCGCTGAACAGGAAGTCTCTTGGCTGGTTGGCGATCGTCTTTCTTGCCGGTCTCGCGGTCGGCCGCGTACTGCCGTCGGCGCCGGTCGCGCACGCGCAGGGCGATCGTCGCGTGTTCGAGCTGCGGACGTACACGGCGCCGGAAGGCAAGCTGCCCGAGCTGCAGGCGCGGTTCAGGAACCACACGATGCGCATCTTCAACAAGCACAACATGACGAGCATTGGCTATTGGGTGCCGCAGGACGCCCCGAATTCGCAGAACACGCTCATCTACGTGCTCGCGCATCCGAGCCGCGAAGCGGCGAAGAAGAACTGGGCCGACTTCCAGGCCGATTCCGAGTGGCAGAAGGTGAGCACTGAATCGCAGGTGAACGGCCGCATCGTATCGAAGGTGGAATCGGTGTTCATGGATCCGACTGATTATTCGCCGATTAAATAAATCTGCTGGGGTGAGGGCTGGTTGCTGGGTCCGGGGGCTGGGCTTGCCGCGCCGACGCTCGCCCCGGATCAAACGAGCGAAGGCGGGTTGATGGAGGTTCGATATGAAACGCATCGCACTTGCGCTGTGGCTCGCGCTCGCGTTGATTGTGTCGACACGTTGGACCGGCGCGCAGCAGCGGACGGGAGCGCCGATCTTTACCGGAAAGGTGGATGCTCTTGACGCCAAGGATATCAGCGCCGGCCGCCGCCGTTTCGAAGCCGCCGCACGCGCCGCATGGCACAGCCATGACAAGGGCCAGCTGCTGTTCGTCGAGAAGGGACGCGGCCGCGTGCAGCGGCGCGGCGAGCCGATTCGCGATCTGAAGGAAGGCGAGAGCGACTACACCGCGCCGAACGTCGTCCATTGGCACGGCGCCGCGCCGGATCAGGAGCTCGTGCAGGTCAATATCGGCTTCGGCGGCGAGACGAAGTGGTTCGACAAGGTCACCGACGAGGAATACAACGGGAAGAGAAAATGATGCGTTGGGTTGCGCTCGCGTTCATGGTAGGGGCCGAGCTTGCTCGGCCCGCAGCGACTGAAATCGCACGGCCCGCGGCGACGGCGATCGCCCAGGGCGGAGCGAGCTCCGCCCCTGCGATTGACTGGAAGACCGTCGAAGAAGAGACGATGCGTCATTTTCAGGCGATCGTCCGGTTCGACACGACCGCGAAGGAGCGGCCGGCGGCGGAATACATCAAGAAGGTTCTCGATGACAACGGCATACCCGCGCAGATGTATTCGCTCGAGCCCGATCGCCCGAGCGTCGTCGCGCGGCTCAAGGGCAACGGCAGGAAACGTCCGCTGCTCATCATGGGGCACACCGACACGGTGACGGTCGATCTGTCCAAATGGAAGTTCGGTCCGTTCAGCGCCACCCGCGACGGCGGATACGTGTACGGCCGCGGCGTCATCGACGACAAGGACAACGCCACCGCCGCGCTGATGACGATGCTGGTGCTGAAGCGGAACAGCGTGGCGCTCGATCGCGACGTCATCTATCTCGCCGAATCGGGAGAAGAGGGGAACGCGCGAGTCGGCATCGGCTACCTGGTCGCGCAGCACTTCCCGGAGATCGACGCGGAGTACTGCATCGCCGAGGGAGGCGACGTGATCCGCGAGAATGGCGCCGTGAAGTACGCCGAGGTGGAGACGGTCGAAAAGATTCCGTACGGCATCGAGCTCGTCGCGCACGGCATTTCCGGACACGGATCGATTCCGCTGAAATCGAACGCGATCGTTCACCTCGGCGCGGCCGTCGGCCGCATCGGCGCGTGGCGACCCGACATCAAGCTGAACGAGACCACAGCGACGTATTTCCGAAAGCTGGCGACCATCGCGCCGCCCGAGCAGGCGAAGTACTACCGCGACGTGCTGTCGCCCGATCCGAAAGTGGCGCGCGCCGCCGACGACTGGCTGTTCGAGAACGAGCCGCGCCACTCGTCGATGCTGCGGACGTCGGTCTCGCCGAACATCATCCAGGGCGGCTATCGCTCGAACGTGATCCCGTCGGAAGCCAAGGCGACGCTCGACGTGCGAATGGTTCCCGACGAGGACCGTCCGGCGTTTCTGGAGCAGGTGAAGAAGATCGTGAACGATCCGGCCGTGGACGCGCACTTCGCCACTGCGGGCGCCGAGCGGCCGGCGCCGGGAGCGGCGCGGCTCGACTCGGAACTGTTCAGGGCGGTCGAAACGGCGGTGACGAAGATCTACAACACGGTGACGCTGCCGTCGATGAGCACCGGCGCCACCGACATGGCGCAGGTGCGCACGAAGGGAACGCAGTGCATCGGCATCGGGTCGGCGATCGACGTGGAGGATCAGGCGAAGGGATTCGGCATGCACAGCGATCAGGAGCGGCTGCTCGAGAGCGAGCTGCACCGCTTCGTCCGCTTCAACTGGGAGATCGTCAATGCGTTGGCTCGCGCTCGCTAGCATGTGCATCGCAGGGGCCGAGCTTGCTCGGCCCGCAGCGATGGCGATCACACGTTCGGCGGCGATCGTCCAAGGTGGCACGATCGATTGGAAGAACGTCGAGGACGAGACGATGCGCCATTTTCAGGCGCTCGTTCGCATCGACACGACCGCGAAGGAACGTCCGGCGGCGGAGTACATAAAGAAAGTCCTCGACGACAACGGCATCGCCGCGCAGCTGCTCTCGCTCGAACCAGACCGGCCGAACGTGCTCGCTCGTCTGAAAGGAAACGGCACGAAGCGTCCGCTGCTGATCATGGGCCATACGGATACCGTAAGCGTCGACGCCGCGAAGTGGAAGTTCCCGCCCTTCAGCGCGACGCGCGACGGCGGCTGGGTGTACGGCCGCGGTACGATCGACGACAAGGACAACGCCACGGCGGCGCTGATGACGATGTTGATGCTGAAGCGCGGGGGCGTGCCGCTCGACCGCGACGTGATCTATCTGGCCGAAGCGGGCGAAGAGGGCAACTCGCGCGTCGGCATCGGCTATATGATCGCGCAGCACTTCTCCGAGTTCGAGCCGGAGTACTGTCTCGCCGAAGGCGGCAGCGTCAATCGTCAGAAGGGAGAGGTGCGCTACGCCGAGGTGCAGACGAGCGAGAAGATTCCGCGCGGCATCGAGCTCGTCGCGCACGGGATCTCCGGACACGGATCGATTCCGCTGAAATCGAACGCCATCGTGCACCTCGCCGCCGCCGTCGGACGCGTCGGCGAATGGCGGCCCGACGTCAGGCTGAACGAGACGACCGGCACCTATTTCCGCCGGCTCGCGGCGATCGCGCCGCCGGAGCAGGCGAAGTACTATCGGGATGTGCTGTCGCCCGATCCGAAGATCTCGCGTCCCGCCGACGACTGGCTGCTCGAGCACGAGCCGCGCTACAGCTCGATGCTGCGCACCTCCGTTTCGCCCAACATCATGCAGGGCGGCTATCGCTCGAACGTGATCCCCTCGGAGGCAAGGGCGACGCTCGACGTGCGCATGCTGCCCGACGAGGACCGGAACGCGTTTCTCGATCAGGTGAAGAAGATCGTCAACGATCCCGCCGTCGACGTGCGCTTCGCCGCGAACGCGAGCGAGCGCCCGCCGGCCGCCGCGGCGAAGCTCGATTCGGAAGCCTTCAAGGCGCTCGAAGCGGCGGTGCAGAAGATCTACAGCGCCGTCACGCTGCCGACGATGAGCACCGGCGCCACCGACATGGCGCAGCTGCGCTCCCGCGGCGTGCAGTGCTTCGGCATCGGCCCCGCCACCGACTTCGAGGATGGACCGAAAGGCTTCGGCGCGCACAGCGATCAGGAGCGGCTCCTCGAAACCGAACTGCACCGCTTCGTGCGCTTCAACTGGGAGATTGTCAATGCGCTGGCTCGCGCTCGTTAGCGTCGCCGCGATCGTAGGCGGTCACATCGCAGGGGCCGAGCTTGCTCGGCCCGCTGCAACCGAGATGACGTCGCCCGCCGCGGTTGTCCAGGGCGGAGCAAGCTCCGCCCCTACCCAGCCGCCGACGTTTTCAACGGGGAACCGCACCGTTGCCGTCTACGCGACGGTGACGACGCCGGAGGGGCGCATCCTGACCGATCTCGAGCGAGACAAGTTCGAGATCGAGGACAACTCGAAGAAACAGGAGATCACGCAGTTCGCGAACGACACGCAGCCGATCACGGTCGTGATGATGCTCGATCGCAGCGGCAGCATGCGCGCGAACTTCGAGCTGGTGGAGAAGGCGGCGGAAGCGTTCGTCAACGCGATGCTGCCCGGCGACAAGGCGCGCATCGGGAGCTTCTCGAACCGGATTCAGGTCGATCCGCAGGAGTTCACGCCGGATCGCGAGGAGCTGCTGAAGATTCTGCGCACGCAGCTCCAGGAAGAAGGGCCGACGCCGCTGTGGAACGCCGTGAACGTCGGCATCACGTCGCTGCTGCACGAGCACGGGCGGCGCGTCATCCTCGTCTTCACCGACGGCGTCGACATGCCGATGAACTTCAGCAACAACAACAGCTCGCTGAAGGACGTGATGAAGCGCGCCGACGAATACGACGTGATGGTGTACGCGATCGGCCTCGCCGGCCAGAACGGGCCGCAGGGATTTCGCGGCGGCGGCGGCGGGTTCGGCCGCGGAGGCTTTGGCCGCGGCGGCTTCGGGCGCGGCGGTTTCGGCCGACCCGGCCGTTTCCAGATGGACGACAAGCCAGACGAGGGCTTGCCGAAACTCGCGGCGGCGACCGGCGGCGGCTACTTCGAGCTGACGTCGACCGCGGACATCGCGACGACGTTCAGGCGCGTGGCCGACGAGCTGCATCAACAGTACTTGATCGGGTTCAGTCCTCAGCTGCTCGACGGCAAGATGCACGCGCTGACGCTGCGCGTGTCGGCGTCCGGCGCCCTGGTCCGCGCGCGAAAGAGCTATCTCGCGCGGAAAGTGTACGGCTCGTGATTCCGCACGGCGTGACGACGACCGCATGGTCGCTGGAGGGATACGCAACGGAAGTGATGCAGGGCGTGACCGAGGCGCTCTGCTACGGCGCCGCGGTCATCGTGTCGAAGCCGTAGGCAGACAATCCCGCCAGTGAGCGATCCGCCCGTCGAACTCAAACGTGAGCTCGGGCTGACCGATCTCGCCCTCACGCAGATCCTCTTCATCGTCGGGCTCCCGTGGGTGGGCGTCGCGGCGAAGCTCGGTTCGGCGCACGTCGTCTTCTGGCTCGCGGCGATCGTGTTCTTCTACATCCCGTCGGCGATCGTCGTCATCTACCTGAATCGCCTGATGCCGCTCGAGGGCGGCTTGTACCAATGGGCGAAGCTCGGGTTCAACGAGCTGACCGGGTTCCTCGTCGCGTGGAACCTGTGGCTGTTCGCCATCCTCAATACCTCCGACACGGGACTGCAGGTCACGCAGTACATCGTCTACATCCTCGGGCCGCGCGGCGAGCGGCTCACCGGCAGCTACTGGTTCGTGCTGCTGGTGAGCGTGACGTTGATGACGGCGCTCGTCGTGGTGGCCATTCTCGGGCTCGGCGTGGGCAAGTGGATCCACACCGCCGGCGCCGTGCTGATGCTCGCCACGTTCGCCGCGCTTCTCGCGCTGCCGTGGCTGAACGTCGCGCGCGGATCGCTGCGCGGGTTTCATCCGCTCGCGACGACGATGCCGGTGATGTCGGTGATGAGCCTGAATCTCCTGGGGAAGATGGGGTTCGGCGCATTCGGCGGGTTCGAGTACG
>Ga0209057_1000221_pt1 | contig 52559 bp, 48 predicted proteins | sample GraSoiAngelo_146_FD_185903 | JGI IMG/M metagenome (GOLD analysis project Ga0209057, IMG submission 185903) | Grasslands soil microbial communities from the Angelo Coastal Reserve, California, USA - 14_1009_05_30cm (SPAdes) (version 2) | ecosystem: Environmental > Terrestrial > Soil > Grasslands ...
AAAAAAGAAAATGCTAAACACTTATTCGCGGATGAAACAAAACGATAAAATTTACGTCGCCGGTCACAGTGGGCTGGTCGGCGGCGCCTTGGTCCGCCTGTTGAAGGCACGCGGTTTTAACAATTTGATCACTCGCTCGCGGGCGGAAGTTGATTTGCGAGACGAACGAGCGGTCCGGAATTTTTTCGCCGAGGAAAGGCCGGACCTGGCGGTTCTGGCAGCGGCGAAGGTTGGCGGAATAAAAGCCAATATTGATGCGCCCGTCGAATTCCTGATCGAAAATTTACAGATCCAGAACAACGTTATTCGTGCGGCGCACGAGGCCGGGGCGCGCAAACTTTTGTTCCTCGGCAGCTCGTGTATCTATCCGAAATTTGCACCACAACCAATTCCGGAGAGCGCGCTCCTGAGCGGGCCGCTTGAACCGACCAACGAACCGTACGCGATTGCGAAGATTGCCGGCGTAAAATTGTGTCAGGCTTTCGCGCGCGAGTATGGCGCAAATTTCATCTCGGTCATGCCAACAAATCTTTACGGCCCGGGTGATGATTTCGATCTTGAGACTTCGCACGCGCTGGCGGCGTTGTTGCGCAAAGCGCACGAGGCCAAAATGAGCGGAGCGGGGGAGATGATTGTTTGGGGAACGGGCGTGCCGCGCCGTGAATTTCTTCACGTGGACGATTTGGCGGCGGCAGTTCTGTTCCTGCTGGAGAACTACGATTCGCCGGAAATTATCAACGTTGGGTGTGGCGAAGACATTTCCATTCTGGAATTGGCGGAATTGATTTGCGACGTGGTCGGCTTTCGGGGCGAGTTAAAGTGGGACCGCTCAAAACCGGACGGCACCCCGCGCAAATTGCTCGACATTTCCAAGATCAAAAAGCTCGGCTGGCAGCCAACGATTTCGCTGCGGGACGGGGTCGCCCGGTTTTACGAATGGTTTCTTGATAATTACGTGCCGCAGTCGATGGCAAGTGTGCGATGAAAAAACTGCGGGTTGGCGTCGTTGGCGTCGGTCACATTGGCGGCAATCATGCGCGGATTTATGCCGAGCTGCCGCAGGCCGAGTTTATTGCCATTTTCGATATTGATCCCGTCCGTGCTGCTGAAATTGCGGCCAAATACAAGGCTAAGGCGGCGAGATCACTTGAGGAATTTGCCGGAATGGTCGACGCGGCGTCAGTCGCTACCCCCACTAGCGCGCATTTTTCGGTCGCGCGTGATTTGCTTGTGCGCGGCAAACATTTGCTCATCGAAAAACCGATCACCGAAAATACCGCCGATGCGCGCGAACTCGCACAACTCGCGGCGGAAAAACGACTGGTTTTGCAGGTTGGCCATGTCGAACGCTTTAATCCCGTCCTCAGCGCGCTGGAACAGCGCCTGACCCATCCGCGTTTCATCGAAGCACATCGCCTCTCGCCTTATCCAAATCGCAGCACCGAGATCGGGGTTGTGCTCGATCTGATGATTCACGATCTGGAAATCATTTTGCATCTGGTCGATTCGACGGTGGAAAACATCGACGCGGTAGGTGTGCCGGTGCTGAGCCGCGGTGAAGACATTGCGAATGCGCGGTTGCGTTTCACCGATGGTTGCATCGCCAACATTACCTCGAGTCGCATCAGTCCGGAGCGGATGCGCAAGATCCGGGTGTTCCAGGAAGACGCCTATCTCTCGTTAGATTATCAGGGGCAAAGCGGTGAAATTTACCGGCGGGTCAACGGGCAGATCACGCGCGAGCCGGTCGCAATTGAGAAAGAAGAGCCGTTACGGCAACAGCTCGCTTCCTTCGCCGATTGTGCGCTCACCGGCGGCGAACCGAGAGTCTCCGGTTCGCACGCCGCCGCCGCCCTCGAGCTGGCGGTCGAAATAACGAAACGAATCGCGAAAGCGTAGAATGTCCGACGCAACCGTCTACTTCGTTGCGGGCGAGCGCAGCGGTGACAATCATGGCGCGGCCTTACTCAAGGCTTTGCGGGCACGTGCGCCGGAAATGCGATTTGTGGGACGCGGCGGGCCGAAAATGCGCGCGGTCGCCGGCGGAAAGTTTCGTGATTGGATCGATTACACCGCTGTCGTCGGATTATGGGAAGTGATCAGGCGTTACCCTTTTTTTCGAAAGCAATTTCAGGCCACCATTTCCGAGATTGATGCTGCGCGGCCAAGCGCAGTCATGCTGATCGATTACCCGGGATTTAATTTGCGCCTCGCCCGTGCGCTGCGCGCGAAATTTCCAGACTTGAAAATTATTTATTACATCAGCCCGCAAGTTTGGGCGTGGAACCGGCGTCGCGTTTCGCAGATGGCCCAGTCGATTGATTTGATGCTCTGTATTTTCCCATTCGAACCCGAGCTCTATGAGACATCGTGCTTACGCGCGATTTTTGTAGGCCACCCGATGATGTCAGTCATCCCGAGCCCCTCTTCCATCATCGCGAGCGAAAACGCCAGTCCGTCTCGAACCGAGGGATCCCGTGACGAAATCTCAAAGCCAACTTCAACAGGCCTCATCACTGCAAGCCGGACTGACGTTTCCGCACGGGATGAAAACCTTGTCGGTTTATTTCCGGGCAGTCGCGAGCGCGAGGTGAAGAAGATTTTCCCGATCATGCGCAAAGCAGCGGTGGAATTGTCGCATCAAGATCACGATCTGCGTTTCGTCGTTTCAGCTGCGTCCGAGCCATTGGGCGAATTGATCCGCGCCAATCTTTACGGCAAGCACGCCACGGGAAAGTTTTCCATCGTTACGGGCGACGCTCGTTCTGTAATGGCCCGCGTGAATGTTGGGATGGTCGCTTCCGGCACGGCCACGCTCGAAGCCGCACTTTTGCAATTGCCTTTCGTCCTGATTTACCGGGTGGCGTGGCTTACTTATTTGGCTGCGCGCCTGGTTGTGAAAGTAAAGTATTTGGGAATGCCAAACGTGCTCGCCAATCGCGAGATTGTTCCCGAGTTTATTCAGCACAAAGCAGAACCGCGCGCGATCGCCGCGGCGGTGGCGCGTTTGCTCGCCGACAAAACGGAACGCGGCCGCATGCTCGCCGATTTTGCAAATGTAGCCCAGAAACTCGGGCGGGGTGAGGCGAGTGCGAATGCGGCCGAGGCAATCGTGACCGAATTGCGCCACGCAGGATGAAAAAGATCTGGGACATTTCGCGGCCGCTGACGAAAGATCTCGCCCCCTGGCCTGGGGATACGCCATTTCGGTATGAGCTAACCTGGCGTCTCAGCCAAACCTGTTCGGTCAATGTCGGTGCACTGAGCATGAGCGCGCACAACGGAACGCACGCAGACGCGCCATTTCATTTCGACGGAAAAGGTGCCGCCATCGACTCCGTTCCACTCGCAAATTACATCGGAGCGGCGGTCGTGATCGATCTTGCGGGAAGGTTTTCCCGGACTCAGCCTTCCATCGGCGTTGTTGATTTGAAACATGCGCGTGCGCAAATCGCCAAAACGCGCCGGGTCCTGCTGAAAACGAATTGTTTTCCGGATTCGACGCGATTTCCGGACTGGATTCCGGTGCTGAAACCTGAGGCGATCGCCTGGTTGAGCGAACTGCACGTTGTCTTGCTCGGCATCGATGTCCCTTCAGTCGATCCGATCGAGGCGAAGGTTTTGGCGAATCATCAAGCTCTCGCAGTCCGAGAGATTGCCATCGTTGAGTCACTCGACCTGAGCGAGGTCAAAGCGGGAGTTTACAAATTTGCCGCGCTGCCACTGAAAATCGTTGGTGGCGATGCTGCGCCGATACGCGCGCTGCTTTGGCGCGAGTAGGCAATGAGTCAGATGGCATCGACTGAGACGGGTCAAAGTCGGCGAACGCTCCTAATCGTTAGCATGCTAACGGTTTGCTTTTTTGCGGTCGCGAACCTGCCCTGGACCCTGGACGATTACGACCAGGCGAAACAGGCCTTTGTCTCCTTTCAAATGATCGGTCAACAGCGCTGGCTCTATCAGACGACGCCGCACGAAGGAATGGGAGCCCGGGGGGGGCGCCACTCTTTCCACCATATCAGTGGCAAACCGCCTGCGGTCGCCTGGATTTCCGCCGCGCTCTATCGAATCACGCGCTCATGGGATTTTGCCTGGCGGTTTCCTTCTTTCGTTGCCGCGATCGCGCTCGCAGTTTTGGTTTTTCGCGGCGCGCGAACCTTTGGTGATTTGCCCGCGCTGTGCGCGCTTGCGGCATTTAGTCTGAATTTGTTGAGCGTGCGGTTGGCGACGCTAGTGCGAACCGATATGCCACTAGCGCTTGTTACTTTCGCGATCGGATTATTGATGTTCGAAAAAATCCGGACCCGAACGTCGTGGACGACGCGCGATCGACTCGCGCTTTGCCTGGTGCTGACCGCGGCGATGTTTGTCAAGGGACCAATCGTTTGGGCGTTCGTCCTCCCGCCACTGGTTATTTATCAATTGCGTCGAAAATGGCGTCCCACCTTTCCGAATGCGTGGAGCGGATGGATTCCCTGGGTTGCCTCTCTCGCGTTGTTCTGTCTCTGGCTGATCTCAGGGATCCATTTTATCGATGGATTTTACGAAGACGTTGTTTTAAACGAATTCGCCGCTCGCTTTCATGAGGGCATTCATCGTTCCCAACCATTGCTCTTTTACATCCCGCATTTGCTGCAAAAATTCGCGCCTTGGAGTTTGCTCATCATCGGATTGCTCGTGGCCGCATTGCGCAAAACGAAAGCGACAACCGGAAAGTGGCTGGGAAAGCTTTCGCCGGAAATGTTCTGGCTGATGACGTGGGCGCTCGGCGGCATCGTGGTGATGTCGTTAATTCCATCAAAGCGAGTAGACCGGATTTTTCCGGCAGTTCCACCGCTTTGCATGCTGCTGGCTGCGCAAATTAAGGCGAGTATGGCAGACAATGTTGCTCGCGTTCGCCGCATCGCCGTGTGCGCAATAATCTTTGCCTCAATTTTTACCGGTGCGTATTCGGCGATGCGGGTGATCGACGGTTACCTCAACGATCGCGATGCATTGGTGAAATTTGGCCGCGAAGTTCGCCGAATCGCAGAAGCGGAACATCTGCGATACGAAGTTCTACCGTCGCGCGACGAAGGGATGCTTTTGTATTTGCAGCGGCCGCGTTTCTACACCCGCATAATCGAGGCGACAGCGACGCCGCCAGGTTTGGACGCGCTCGTCGTTCCAATCGATGAAGACCCCTGGCGCTCAGGCAAATTTCCCTATCGCGTCACCGTTGAAAAAAAGAGCGAAGATCCATCAAGTTATGGGTTCCTGACGCTCCCGCGCGGATAAGCTCGACTTTCTCCCATAAGCTCTTACTCTCGTTAGTTGGTGGAGTTTCCGAAAGCCGAGCTCGAAACTTTGTGGGCGCCCTGGCGCTTTGAGTACTTCGAGAAATCGGGCCCGCCCGATTTCCTGTCCGAGGCTGCGCGTGCCAGCGATGATGCCGCTCACCTCGTCCTCGTGCGCCGGAAAAATTCGTTTCTGATAATGAACCGCTATCCCTACACCGTCGGGCACTTGATGGCGGTGCCATATCGAAAGGTGGGCGAGCTGCGCGATCTCGGTGAAAATGAAGTCGTCGAGCTTTTTTCGCTCGTTGTGCGTGCTCAGGAGCTTTTGCGGCAGGTCACGAAAGCGCAGGGATTCAACATCGGTATCAACGTCGGCGAATGTGCAGGAGCGGGCGTGCCCGATCACCTGCATATACACATTGTGCCGCGCTGGAGTGGAGACACTAATTTTATGCCGATGCTTTCCGGAACGCGTGTACTCTCACAAGGATTGAACGATCTCTACCAAAAGTTGAAGGCGGCGCAGACGGCGTCGGATGAAGCGAGATGAACACCTGGATCGAAGGTCCGCCGCCGCGAGAGAAGCGTGGGATGGGATGTGTGGGCAAAGGTTGTTTGATTCTGGCTTGCTTCATCGTGTTTCTAATTATCGCCGGCGCAATCGGCTTGTATTTTGGAATGCGCACGCATTCCGCGGTGCTGCGCAGTGTTGTCTGGGCCAAGAAGACGCACGTTCTGTCTCAGGAACCTTCACCGGTACCGCAGTTCGAAACCACCGACGAAAATATGAGCGCGGCAAGACAGAAATGGAAGGATTTTGAAAATACTCGCAATCAGCCTGCGCATATCGAACCGAGCGCCGACGACCGTACTCGCAATGAGCCTGCGCATATCGAACTGAGCGCCGACGACCTAAACAATCTTATCGCAAGAAATAGACACGCTCGGGACAAGGCTTTCGTCACGATCGAGGGGAATCGTTTACGTATTCAAATCAGCGTTCCATTGGGCGAATACACCAGGCGCGGCCGCTATTATTTGAATGGTGACATCGTGATCACGAGCGAGGGGCCGCAATCGTTGGACAATCTGCGCCTGAGCGGCATCACCATCAACAACGAGACCCTGCCTTCAGACGTACTCGATTGGAAATATCGTGCCCGCCCGCTGCGAGATTATCTCGGCGAATACGGTGCCACTTACGGGGACGGCACAATCGAGATTCGCGACAGCAAGGTGATCATCTACCGACGTGGCAGCGAATGACTAAAGCAACTCAGAAATAGGGGAGTTAACATCTGAGTGTTGCAGGTGCGACACGCAAATGTAACTCGATCTGGGTTAGGCTTTCCAGCTTCCCTCGGCCGACATGTTTCCAGTTGGTCGCATCTTAATCATCAACGGGCAGGATGCCCGTTGGCCCCACAGCCAAGATGGCTGTGCTACCACTACGGTTGCATGATTTCGCGCGCGAAAACATTCAGCTGACCATCTTCTTGTTTCCGTACTTCGGTAACCTCGAAGGGACGAACCTCATCGCGGCTCACGACTGAGCCTGGCTTGGGGGGAAGGTAACCGGTCGGATACTCGACAATGATTCGAGTGGAATTTCCACCGGTGAGAAACATCACGGAATCCGGCATGCGCGAGCGTGGCCGCAATACCGCTTTATTGGCATCGGCAAAATTCACCACAAATTGCCCTTTCAAATAAGTCCGTTCTCCGGAAAGACCGCGATCGGCGACTGCACCGAGGTCAGCTGCTGCAATGAGACGGCCAACCGGCATTTTGCCCGGTGGATACGTTTTCCAATTTCCGCCGCCAGCAGTCGAGGCCAGCGCGGCGCCATCAGCGGGAAGCGCAGCGGTCGCACTCGGATTTGGGGTCGGACTTGATTCGGTGAACTTTTGCAGCGGCGTTGTCGATAATGTGGGAGCCAGACTGTTGATTTTTGCGACTTGTATCGGCGTGGCGCTTGGTGTCGCTGTCGATTTTTGATTTTTCGCGATTCTTCCGGCTTTCCCAACGGGGGTCGGCTTTGCTCCTTTCGATGGCGGCGGTGGTGGCGTGCTTGCCGGCGTTTCAATCGCTATGGCCTGTTCTACTCGAACAAGTTGATTCTCGCTCGGGGGTGGCGTGCCGCTCGGCGTGATTCCAGGAAAGGCAATCGATCCAGGCGATGCCGGTTCAGTTTGACGTAACTGTGCGTATCGATCTTCGGCTGCGCGCAATGCCTCGCGTTTAAACAAAGGCCAACCGGCCGCGAGGTTTAGATCCAGCGGAGGCTCCAGAGTGAAGGTTCCGGTGCCGCGAGTAACCGTATAGGTTCCGTAAAGCAAAGGCATCGCCGTGACCAGGACCCGGCCATCAGCGCTGCGATCGGCGTGAATCACTGCCGAAATATCGTGTGTCCGCTCGAGCTTAATTTCCAGACCAGGGGCAAGGGTTTGGCGCATGAGCGGGATATCGCGCCGATCCGCCGGGTAAACATGCTCGAGCAGCACCTCCCCGTTATCGATCGCGGCAGCGAGTGCCACCATACCGGAAGTGAAAACGTCCGCGGCGCCAAGTTGATGGACGTCGATAATACGGAAGCGACCGACAACGTAGGGGACGAGCCCGTGCACTTGCTGAAAATTACGAATGTAATTGCGTGCCAACTCGCTGTTCGTCTTGGATAACTCCGCTTCGCCCAGCGGCGCGTAACGATCATGCAATTGTTTGGGATTGAGAAATTCGCCGGCCGGAGCCGCCGTTAATTCAAATCGCCGCGGCGGATCAATGCGATGCAGTTTCTTTAATAACCGATAACTGTCAGGCCGTTCCGGTTGCCAGAAAACATAGAAACTTCCCAACCAGGCTACGAAGGCGAAGCCGGTGAGAAAAAGAATTGCCAGCGTCCAGGCGAAATAATTCGTCCGCTGCCGGGGACGGCCGTAAGGTGTTTCGTAGCGAAAAAATTCCTGTGCCATCAGCGAAGTTCACTCACGTTAGAGTGGGCGCGCCGGTTCGAAGGAGGAGCCGCAGCCGCAGGTCCGCGCTGCATTCGGATTAACGATTTGAAAACCAGCGCCGGTGAGGGCATCGCGATAATCCAGGGTCGAGCCACGCAATAACTGCGCGCTCTCTTGGTCGACAAAAAATTTCACGCCGTCACGCTCGATCACGGCATCGCCCGGACGAGCGGCTCCGAGCGTCATCTCGTATTGCAGACCGGAGCAACCGCCCTTTGCAATCCCGATGCGCAATCCTTTTTCCGCGGCCGCGCCCACCAGTGTTCGCAATTGCCGCACCGCGCTTTCGGTAATTTCAATCATTCACTCCAGGAAACGTACGATCCACCCTCCTTAAGTCAATCAGCACACGCCTTGCCTTGCCGCGTGAAAAAAATCATCGGAGACAACCCGGGGCCATACCCCGTCATCCCGAGCGGATGCGACGGACCCTGCCTATCCTATACAGCACTACGAGTCAGTTTTCGCGCATATTAACGCTATGGCGCCCTACCAGATCGTGATGACGCTTGATAGGGCGACGCTCTGCGGAGCCGCAAATGTGATGTCCTGAACGTCAGAGAGTTTGCCTTGAGATCTCCAAAAGGTTGGAGCTTCCTCAGGACAGCAAATGAACTCATGATGGGTGTACTTAATTGGCTGCGAGCGAAGTGAGTCGAATGGATCTAAAATCAAGAATCCAATGAGCCGGATTAAACTTCTCCCCGAAACTCTCGCCAGCCAGGTGGCCGCCGGCGAGGTAGTGGAGCGGCCTGCGTCAGTGGTAAAGGAGCTAGTCGAGAACAGCATTGATGCTGGTGCGCGTGCGATCGAGGTGGGAATTCAGCGAGGCGGAATGTCGCGCATTCGGGTAGTCGATGACGGCTATGGTATGGACCGCGATGATGCCCTGCTTTCGCTCGAACGGCACGCCACTAGCAAAATCGCTTCCGCGGCTGATCTCGCCGCCATCAACACGCTTGGTTTTCGCGGTGAAGCGTTGCCGAGCATCGCCAGTGTTTCGCGCTTTCGGCTGACCACGCGCGAGCACGGTGCGGTCGCCGGCACGGAAATTCTCGTAAACGGCGGACGGATCGAAACAGTGCGCGACGGCGGCGAAGCGCCTGGGACACAGATCGAAGTGCGTTCGTTGTTTTACAATGTGCCAGCGCGACGAAAATTTCTCCGCTCCGAAACGACAGAAACGCGAAATATCGAACACCAATTTTTTCTCCAGGCGTTGGCTCATCCGGCGATCGGGTTCAGCCTGGTGCGGGAAGATAAAATCGCGCTGCAATTACCAATAACGACCTCGCTGCGCGACCGGATCCGCGATATCTATGGCGCCGAGCTTCTCGGCGATCTGTTGGAAATTTCCGCGCGCGATCGGGGTGGTGTCCAAGTTCGGGGCTGGATCGGGCGCGCCGGGGTAAGCCGGCAGACGCGGTCGCAGCAATTCGTCTTCGTTAACGGTCGCGCAATCGAGAGCGGCATGCTCTCCACGGCCTTACGCGAAGGTTATCACACCGCTCTCATGCGCGGACAATTTCCGATTACGTTCCTGTTCGTTGAGGTCGACCCGCGCGAGGTGGATGTGAATGTACATCCGGCAAAACGCGAAGTTCGTTTTCGCGATCCTGCCAGAGTTCGCGAGGCAGTTGTCGAGGCGGTTCAGAGGACACTCGAGAGCGGTCGCCCTGATTGGCAGCGAAGATTTAGCGCGCCGGTTCCAGGGACAATCTCCCCCGGCTCTGAGCCGGTCGAACGTGTGCCGTCCCGAACCCCAGGAGAGATAACGACGGCGCCGTCCCAGGCGGAAACAATGGGACAGGACAGCGCCCGTCCCTCCAGTTTTGGGGTGCCGCATCAACCCGCGTCATCGCTACCGCCGCTGGGGGATAAGGGCGATTTGCGGCCGATTGAGGTCAATCGCTCTTACCTTGAGCCGCCAGCCGAACCGCGACGCGATCAGCAGTTTCAAATCATCGGTGTGCTTAACCGGCTTTACGTGCTGATGGAAAACTCCGATGGGCTCGTTTTGGTGGATCAGCACGCCGCGCACGAGCGAATTTTGTTCGAGGAATTGCGCCGGCGAATGGAAGAGCAAGGGGTGCCGTCGCAGCGCATGCTTTTGCCACAGATCTTTTCGTTGCCGCCGCGCGATGCGGAATGGGTCGAGCACAACGTTGCAACGTTGCAGAAAATGGGGATCGGAATCGAAAGTTTCGGCGCAAACAGTTTTCGGGTCGATAGCTTGCCCGCGTTTCTCGAAGTCGCGGATGCCGCGGGATTCTTGTGCAAAGTGATTGATGAATTGAAAACAACCAGCCACAGCAGTTCGCCACTGCGTCTGGGCGAAGACATGATCGCGAAGACGGTTTGCCGTCACGCCGTCAAAGCCAACGATCCATTGCGTTATCCCGAAATCGAAAAACTAATTCGTGATTTGCTCGCTTGTGATCTGCCCTACTGCTGTCCCCACGGCCGTCCCACCATGATCCAAATTTCGCACGCTGAATTGGAGAAAAAATTCGGGCGAAAAGTCTAGAATGACCGCACTGACAATCGACGCCCTCGGCGTGCGAATTAGTGTCATCGACCGGGATCGCGCGCGCGAAATTCTTTTCGACGCGGCGCGCAGCTGCCGCCGGGGATACGTGAGATCTGGGGCACGACAGCCCTCAGACGCGCAGCTTCATGTGGATTGATGACTGCGTGAAAGGCACACAGATGATCATGGAGGGCAATTTTGTCGAGCCGCTAAACCTCGGCAGTAGTGAACTCGTTAGTAGCAATCAGCTAGTCGACATTGTAGAGGAGATCGGCGGCGTAAAACTAAAACGGAGCTACAATCTAAAAGCACCCAAAGGAGTAAATGGTCGTAACAGCGACAACACGCTAATCCAAAAAATTTACAATTGGGAGCTGGCACCGAAGCTACGCGATGGTTTGGAGCGTACCTATCACTGGATCTATGATCAGATGACAAAGGGGAAGGTTTTACGAGTAGAAGCCGGCGTCCGTAGCTGATAGAGAAACTCCGGTTTCTAGCGCAATGGAACAATCAAAATCCTGGCCCAACTTGATTAGTGATTGAGTTAAAGCTGAGCCTCTTTCTCCTGCACTTTTCGCTACATATTTTCAACCTTGTTATCTTCTTCGGCTTCGTTCCTCTTTTTCGGGGCAATAATCCCCGGACAACAGAACAGCCAGAACGAACGCCCGAGTTTCGGCAGCTTCACTCGATTTCTTTTGGCAGTCGCCTTTGCTAAAATATTTTTCGAGCCTGACGTATTTCATCAAGATGATTGTTTGCGAGCGACAAGAAGGAATTGTTCGCCGAAAAGCCGCCAAAGGAAAGGAAGCTTCAGGTAAATCGCGATTAAGAACCTAGGAAAGCGTGGCCCCGTGGCCATGGTATAGGGCAAGAATTGTGCAACTGCCTGCTCGATAGTAAATCCGGTCGCGCGTAGCCCTTCGGACAATGATTTTTCCGTCAACGGAAGTGAGTGGTCCCAAAAGTCCCAATATCTTCCCGGTAAGCATTTGATGTTCGGCCCCAATGCGATAAGGCAGCCGCCTTCACGCAGACAGCGATGGGCTTCGTGGAGAGTTCGGTTGAGCGATTCCTTATCGGGCAAGTGCTCAAAAAAGTTACTGGTAAAAACAACATCAAGATCTTGGTCGGGCAGGTTCCAACGAGTCGAGCAGTCTTGTTCGAGGAGGGTTACCGACTTGTCCAGGTATTGTTTGGTGGAAGGATTCAGGTCCATCGCCCATTTGCAGCGGGAACGAATATGATTAATGAATTGCCCGTAACCACAACCAAGATCAAGAACATTACCATCTTCGGGAACCAAGCGTTGCCAAAACTCCGAGCATAAAGTCGCCCATACTTGGTCGCGATATTCCAAGCGCTCGCCGAAACGATTCTGATAAAGTGACTGTAGTTGGGCTTTATTCGCTGGGTTCACTTGTTTTCTTGTAGTCGCCGCGGCTAAAGTATTTTTCGAGCCAAATATAAAGGCAAATGAAAAGGTAACGGCTGCCCATTTCTTTGATCTTGAGCTTGGCGGTGCCGGTTCGGCGATTGCGCCAGATAATTGGAATCACCGTCCAGGTATAACCGCGCACGATCGCTTTTAGCGGGATTTCGACGGTCAAATTGAAATGCGGCGAGAGGAATGGACGGCAGCCATCAATGACTTGCCGCCGATAGGCCTTAAAGGCATTCGTAATGTCGTTAGGTTTGATGCGAAAAAGGGCGCGAATGAATAAATTAGCGCAGCGATTGATCCAAAGTTTGAGCCAGGGATAATCAATGGCACCACCACCTTTGGCAAAGCGACTGCCGAATACACAGTCATAACCGGAGTTAAGGACCTGCCAGTAACGCACCACGTCACGGCAATCGTCCGATTCATCAGCCATCATGATGACGAGAGCGTCGCCTTTGGCATGGTCGAAGCCGAGGACGACGGCGCGGCCGAATCCATGCGCTTCCAAATTTTGAAGTGGGCGCAAGGTTTCTACCCGTTTCTGCGTTTCCTGTAAAACCTCCCAGGTTTTGTCGGTGCTGCCGTCGTCAATAACAATAATTTCATGAGGAACGTTGTTGAGACGTAACTCGACGTGCAGATGTTCCACCGTCGCGGCGATGCATCCGGCTTCATCGCGCGCTGGAATAACAACGCTAAGGAGCTGGAGGGGCGGTTGCTCTCGTAGCGGGTCAGTCATGGCGCAGAGGAGAGGTCGAGCCAATGCGGATTGCATTGCGCGTGGTTGGCAATTTCATCGAGGATGGACGGCAGGTCACGCTTTGGACGCCAGTTAAACTGGGCAGCGATTTGTCGATTATCCATCACCAGCCACGGAACATCGAAAGAACGCGGGGTCAGATCGGATTCGAGCGAATGTTTTCCGAAACGCTCCGCGCACCAGCTTGTAAGTTGCGCCAGAGACATGGCGTTAGCGGCGCCCCCTCCGACGTTGAACGTCATGGCTTCCGGTTTCTGAGAGTATTCTATTTGCTGTGCGACAAGCTCGGCCAAATCGTTGGGATGAAGCCCGTCCCTAACCTGCCGGCCCGAGCCATCAAACCCGATGTATTTCAGCGGGCGCTTTTGCGAGTAGGCATGTATCCAGTAAGAGAAAATCCCTTGCTCTGCGGTTCCAAACTGAGCTGCTCCCGCGATAACGCCGCAGCGATTAATCCATAATGGAAAAGAGAAACTGTGTTGGTATTCCAGAGCCAGGTACTCGGAAGCCAGCTTGGTGCTGCCATAGAGTGAAACCGGAGGTGAAGTTGAGAATTCCGTCGTCAGCCCGTTAGCTGACGCGCCCTGGACCGGAGCGGCGGCTTTATCCCACTCGAAAGCGTGGTTGCCTTTGATTAACGGCAACCCTGCCAGCGCAGGAATAGAGTAGACACGGCTGGTACTCAGGAGAACCAGGCCTGCTTTAACGCGTTTGCAATATTCAAGGACATTTGCCGTTCCGTAGAGGTTGTGTTCGATCACCTGCCGCGAGCTGCTCTGATTGTCTACTCCGGCGAGGACGCTGGGATTAGCAGCGGCATCAATTACCCAATCAACCGCGGGAAGGTTCTCGAAGTCCGAGGCGTTTCGAACATCGCCGTGCTGGACGGAGATTCCTCGTGAGCGCAAGATCGAACGATTCGTCTCGCTTCCCGGCCTGACGAAGTTGTCGATCCCGCTAATTTTGAAAGAAGGCTGGTGCTCACGAAACCAGGTTGCGAGCGAACTACCGACAAAGCCGCAGATTCCGGTAACGAAGAGTTTCATCGCGAAAGGCGACAATGAGGTTCGGTTGCGGACCAATCAAAATTAATTTTGACCATGGACACGCTGAAGATGACGCTCCTGCGATTGTAGCGAAAGCACGAACAAGAGGGTAGAGCTGTCACAGTGAACGATTTTCTTCTGTCCATTTTACTCGGCGTAGTCGAAGGACTAACGGAATTTTTGCCAGTCAGCTCGACCGCTCATCTCCGGATCGTCGAGGCGCTGCTACATCTCGATCTGCACGATGCTTATTGGAAGATGTACACGATCGTGATCCAACTGGGAGCAATCCTGGCGCTGCCGGTTTATTTTTGGAATCGGATCCTCAAATTTCTTGCGACTTTCCCGCGCGGCGAAAGTGGAAGGCGTAATCTTTTCACGCATCCACTTGGGCTCACCCTCATCGCCTTTGTGATCACCGCGGTGCCATCGTTTCTTTTGAAAAAACAAATCGGGCAGAACCTGGAAAATCTTTGGGTGATGGCGTGGGCACTGTTCATCGGCGGCGTCATCATGTGGTTGGTGGACGCGTTGTGTCGCAATCCACGCACATTGCGAATGGAGGAAATTTCGTTGCCGCAGGCAGCCTGGATCGGTTTCACCCAGATTGCATCGGCTGTTTTCCCGGGGACCTCGCGTTCGATGTCAACCATCGCGGCCGGGCAGTTGGCCGGGCTTTCCCGGAGCGCAGCGTTGGAGTTTTCGTTTTTCCTTTCCATGCCGACGATGGTAGTTGCGACCGGCTACGATTTGCTCAAGACCTTGCGGCACGGTAGCGATGAAACAAGACTCGCGCCGCTGGTCATGACCGGGCACAATTGGGTAGTGCTAATGATTGGAGCAATTGCTTCGTTTGTGGTGGCATTGGGCGTTGTCGCCTGGTTTATGAACTGGGTGCGGGCGCGTGGCTTCGCGCCGTTTGCGATTTATCGAATTGTTTTGGCGGTGGTATTATTCGCACTGCTAATGCGCGGTTTGATTTGAGGAAATGGCTACGACCGACGTGATTCTGCCCGATCTGCAAAGCTGCGTGCTATGTGAGGATGTCCGGCACGAATTCAATGGCATGCAGACGCTGGTGGGCGTGATCAATATCGTGCCCGCCCCGCAGTTACCCATCACCTGCATGCGACTTTGCATTTGGTCGCGCTGGTGCAGCGGCGCGGGGAGATTCAAGCAGCGCTCGCGCATCATCGGAGTGGATGAGCAACAGGTGCTGGCACAGGCGGAGGTGGATTTCGAGTTAAAGGAAATGGAAGGACACGCCACGAATGTCCATTACTTTGGCGGGGTGCAGTTCCAGCAGTTTGGGCTGCATCACGTCGAGATTTATCTTCAGGACGAACTGCGATTGCGTTTTCCGTTGCCGGTGGTGCGAGTGGTGGCGAAGTAAATGACTCATCATTCGGCAGGGATGCCGAATGTAGCGGAAGCCGGCGCTCCCGAAATGCAGAAACAGACGCGCTACGCCCGCCAAAGGACCAGGATTAAGATTATCAGAAGCAATAACCCGCCGCCCGGATAATAACCCCAGCCCGAGCTATAGGGCCAGGTCGGCAATGCGCCAATTAATAACAGCAGCAGAATGATCAGTAGGATGGTACGCATATTTTGTTCAGATACCTCATTATCGTGCCGCATGTCCAGAATGGTCTTGCGCGGCACGCCGCTGCTCTTATCCTGTGACGCAAGTCCCGAATGCCTCGACCGAGCGCATCGGGACAAAATTTTGCCCAAAAAGTCATGGCCAACACGATCCTGATCGGCGCGCAATGGGGTGACGAAGGGAAGGGGAAGATCATCGACGTGCTTACCGCCGATGCCGATATCGTGGTGCGCAGCCAGGGTGGGAACAATGCCGGCCACACTGTCATTCATCGCGGCAAGAAATATATTTTGCATTTGATTCCGTCGGGGATTTTGCGGCGCAGCAAAGTTTGCGTGATTGGCAACGGCGTTGTAGTCGACCCGGTCGCGCTGGTGAAAGAGATTAAGGGTTTGGAGAAGTTAGGCGTCCGCATTGGGCGCAATCTTCTGGTAAGCGACGCTGCCCATCTGGTTCTGCCATACCATCGCGCCCTGGACGAACGGCGTGAGCTGCGGAAAGGGGTAGCGAAAATCGGCACGACGAAACGAGGAATTGGTCCAGCCTACGGCGACAAAGCGGCGCGCACTGGTTTGCGGGTTTCGGATCTGATGCAGCCCATGCTCTTTTCAAAAAAACTCGAAGCGAAAATGCGCGAGAACAACGCCATCCTGCGCGCGCTGGGGGCGAGGCCGAATGATTTTCGCGAAGTGAACCAGCAATATTTAGCGGCGGGCGCGGCGCTGTCGCCGTTTGTCGCGAACACGGTGGTTTATTTGCATCGCGCTTTGCAGAGCGGGCGCGAAATTTTGTTTGAGGGCGCGCAGGGAACTTTTCTCGATATCGATCACGGGACCTATCCCTACGTGACATCATCGAATACCACCGCCGGGGGCGCGTGTACCGGCTCGGGCGTTCCCCCGCATCGAATGGATCGGGTGGTCGGAGTGATGAAAGCGTACACAACGCGGGTGGGCGAAGGCCCATTGCCGACGGAAGACGCGGTTTTTGCGGAAAGGTTGCACGAAATGGGACGCGAATTCGGGGCGACAACCGGGCGGGCTCGGCGCTGCGGCTGGTTCGATGCCGTGGCGACGCATTACGCTACGATGATCAATGGGATTGATGAGCTCGCCATCACCAACCTCGACGGTCTCGATGAAGTGAATCCGATCTCGATTTGTATTGGCTATCGTTTGAACGGCAAGCGTCTCGATGTGCCACCGTGCGATTCCGCGCAATGGAACAATTGCGAACCGATTTATGAGAGCATGCCGGGCTGGTCTGAATCGACGCGATCGGCCCGGAAATTTGCCGATCTGCCGAAGCGAGCGCGCGATTACCTGAAACGAATCTCGGCATTAACAGGCGCGAAACTAACAATCGTTAGCGTTGGGCCGACGCGCGCGGAAACGATTATGCTTTGAGGATGGCGACGCCAAAAATCATTCCGCGACATATCGCCATCATCATGGATGGGAACGGTCGCTGGGCCAGGCAGCGTGGTTTACCGCGGATCAAGGGCCACGAGAAAGGGGCGGACGCGGTGCGCGAATGTGTGGAAGGCTGCGGCGAATTGAAGGTGGCGTACCTTACGCTCTACGCCTTCTCCGCGGAAAACTGGCAGCGACCAAAAAGCGAAGTCTTCGCGTTGATGCGGTTGCTCGAGAAATTTTTAAAGGATAAAACGCCAGAGCTAATCGAGAAAAATGTCCGGCTACAGGCAATCGGACGACTGACCGATTTACCGGACAACTGCCAGAAGCGATTGCACGAATCGATCAAACGCACGGCCTCGAACACTGGGCTTACCCTCGTTCTCGCGCTCAGTTACGGTGGCCGCGACGAGATCATCGATGGAATTCGCAGTTTGCTGCGCGAAGTCGAAGCCGGCCACATTGATCGAGCGATGATTAATCCGGAGATGTTCAGCAAACATCTTTACACCCGGTATTATCCTGATCCAGACCTGCTGATTCGCACCTCTGGTGAGATGCGGATTTCCAATTTTTTGCTCTGGCAGCTTTCTTATACCGAAATGTATGTGACGCCAAAGCTATGGCCGGATTTCACGAAGAAAGATTTGTGTGCAGCGGTTGACGATTTCGCGAAACGGCAACGCCGTTACGGCGGGGTGTGATTCTTTGCAGGGACGTGCTTCTGCACGTCCAGGGCGAGAAGAATCTCGTGCCTCCGCAGAAGCCGGTGCTACCCGGAGGGATTGCCGGCGGCTACAACAACTCTTCGGCGACGGAATCGGCCAGCAATTTTCCGGCGCGAGTCAGAGCGACGCGATTTGCCTGGCGCGAGAGCAATCCGTCGCTGATCAATTCCTCTGCCTGATTTCGATCGATCGTATCGACGACAATTCCCTCACCCGTCCGCAGACCGAGCGCGATGTGCTCGATCCGTTTCATTGCGGGAGTTAATTTTTCGATCGACGTGATCGGTGATTCGTTGGCGAACAGGCGCCGGGCGTATTCATTATGATCGGCGATGTTCTGCCAGCGCTCGAATCCGCGCGTCGAAAACGCACTTGGACCGATCCCGATATAGTCCGCGCCGCGCCAGTAAGCCCGATTGTGCTCGGAGCGAAATCCCGGACGCGCATAATTTGAAATCTCGTAATGCTCGTAGCCAGCGCTCTCGAGCGTCGTCATCGCCAAGTCAAGAAAGCGTGCTTCGGTTTCATCGTTAACAGCGAATTCGCCACGTGCGAATCGCGCGAGAAACTCAGTGTCCTCTTCGTAGGTAAGGCAATAGGTAGAAATATGTTTGGGCTGGAGCTCGATCGTTTTCTGCAATGAATTGCGCCATTGCGTTTCCGTTTGCCCGGGTAATGCAAACATCAAGTCGATGCTGATGTTGGAAAATCCAGCGCTGCGAAAAATCCGAAATGACTCTTCCGCCTGAGTCGCGTCATGCTCGCGGCCCATCAAATTCAAAAGCTGGTTGTCCCAACTTTGCACGCCGAGGCTGATACGATTGATACCGGACTCGCGTAACGTTGCCGTTTTCTTTGCCGAGACACTCCCAGGGTTTGCCTCAATGCTCCATTCGCGCAATGCGCCGAGATCGAAAATTTCGTGAAATAGCTCGAGCAAGTTCTTCAATTGAGCCGTGCTGAGAACGGTCGGCGTGCCGCCGCCGAAGAATATTGTTTCCAGCGTCAGGGGAAATTTTTCCGCAACTCGCGTCGCTTCGAAGACGAGCGCCTCGCAAAAACGTGCGACCTCCGCTGCGTTCCCGCGCGTCTTGTAGAAAGCACAGTAAGGACAAATGCGCGCGCAAAATGGAAAATGAACGTAAAGATGCCGGATCAGGTTTGAGGTGTGCGTCTCAGTTTCGTTCACAGAATCGTAAATCATTCGATGCTTCCACAGTTACATCTCGCGGATCGGATCGAGCTGAGCAACCTTTGTCTGTGAACGAGCTCGAATTGCTGAAACCGGTTTCGCGTTCGTTTTATATTTCGATTCGCTTACTGCCACGTGCGCTGCGGGAACCAGTCGCCCTGGCCTATTTGCTGGCGCGAACGAGCGACACCATTGCCGATAGCAGTACCGTTGCTGTTGAAAAACGAATCGAATTGCTGGATCGCTTCGCGGCGGGAATTGCCGGGAAAGATGAAGCGATCGGAAGGGAACTAGGGGAGGTGCTCGCTTCGCCGCAGGATCCCTCGATCCGAGCCGGACTGGCGGATTCCGCCTCCGCTGGGCTACGGTATGACGAGTCGCCCGGGATGACGGAAGGGGAAAAGACGTTGCTGGAATCGGCGGAGGCGGTTTTGCGAGCGCTGGAAAATCTTTCACCGGAAGATCAGCGCGATGTTCGCGAATTGCTCGCGATCATCACGCGTGGTCAGCGACAGGATTTGACGCGATGGCGTGGAGGACTGACGGCGGTGGCCAATGCGGACGAATTGCGGGACTACACTTATTTGGTTGCCGGTTGCGTGGGCGAATTTTGGACGCGCATTTGTTTCCGCAAAGTGCAGAGTTTCACGGCACGGGACGAAGCGGACATGCTCGAGCTGGGAAGGGATTATGGCCGGGGGTTGCAGTTAGTAAATATTTTGCGCGATGCGGGAAGCGATTTGCGCGCTGGTCGCTGTTACTTTCCGGAGGACGAATTGCGTGCTGCTAACCTTTCGGCGTCCGATCTACTGAACGCACCGGCTGACTTTCTGTCAATTTATCTGCGCTGGGTGGCGGAAGCGCGCGCTGGTTTGGACGCGGGGCTGGAATATTCCATTGCGATCAATCCGCCGCGAGTGCGCGTAGCGACGGTTCTGCCGGCAATGATCGGAGTACGGACGCTCTCGCTGATCGAGGAAAGCGGATTGGAAGCTGTGCGTACGCGGGTGAAAGTTCCGCGCAGTGCAGTGCGCGGCATGATCGCGTCGACCACGATCACGCTTGCAAGTCAAAGCCGGTTGCGACGGGCGCGGGCAAAACTGTAGCAGCGACGTGGCATTCGGATTGTCGAATTAACGCTTCAGCCCTGGCTCGACAGAGTCTCGCCCTGCCAATTCACGGCGACGATTGTTGGTTGGGCGACGCTCCGCGGGGCCACAAAAGCGGGGTCCCTAACCCCAAAAGCGTTCGGAGCTCGGGACGGTACGAATGACAAGGAAAACGGTTCGCGAAACGTGTTGGCGAGTTCTAGCCGCCGTCGTTGGCCGCGGCTATCATCTGATCACAGATTCGATCGATTTTCGGCGGTCATAGACCGCCGCTACAGAAGAAGCCAAGCTCAGAGAAAGTAATTTCGCTGTCTCTCGCTAATCGGGCGGTCGAGCCTTTCGAGCACCGTCATCATGTCTTCCCACACTTTGCGTTTCTCACTCGGCGATTGGTTCCGCAGCAAATACGACGGGTGATAGGTGATCATGAGAGGCGTGTCGTGATAGGACTGCCATTTACCACGCAACTCACGCATTACGCCGCGCGCTCCGAGCAAACCTTCCACCGCGGTTGCCCCCAGCGCGACCACCACGCGTGGTTGAATAATTTCGATTTGCTCAATCAGATAGCCGATGCAGGTCCGCATTTCTTCAGGCGTCGGCGGACGATTTCCGGACACGCCCTTCGGCATGTCGGGACGGCATTTTAAAATATTTGCGATGTAAACCTCGTCGCGGCTAAGGCCCATCGTCTCGATGATGCGAGTGAGCAATTGACCGGCCCGGCCCACGAAGGGCTCGCCGCGCGCATCTTCATCCGCGCCTGGTGCTTCACCGATGAACATCAACTCCGCATCCGGATTACCGACACCGAAAACGGTTTGGGTGCGGCTCCGCGCGAGGTGCGGACACTTCATACAAACGCAGACGCGATCGCGAACCTGCCCGAGCGCCGCGGCTTTCGCCGCAATATCGGCAACGTTGTGGTCCGGTCGAGACTCAAGCAATCGGTTAAGCGTCGCGCGGGAAACGCGGAATGGTTTCTCCCGGGAATCGCGAATTTCCCTGAGCGCTTCGAGAACGAGGGAAAGCGCGGGCTGAAGCACGGCTGATGATGTCACCTTTGCGCGCTCGATCAAATCCTTTCATGATGAAGCGTGAGCAGGCGGCTAAATGATTACAATTACGAACTGCCGCGCGAATTGATTGCGCAACATCCACTGCCGCGCCGGGAGGATTCGCGCATGATGGTGTTACATCGCGAACGGAAGAAAATCGAACATGCGCATTTTGTTGATCTCAGAAAATTCCTGCGCCATGACGATCTACTCGTTTTGAATAACTCGCGCGTTCTCCCGGCGCGTCATTTTTCCGACGACGGAAAATTCGAGTTTTTATTTCTGGAAAAGGTTGCGCCTTGTCGTTGGAAAGCGTTGGTAAAGCCGAACCGCAAATTTGGAAAAGGCGCAGCCGCCTTTATTCAAGGAGTGCACGCGGAACCGGGCGACATTTTTGCCAATGGCTCACGGGAAATCGTGATGTCTGACGACATCGATCTTCAGCACGGCGGTGCGATGCCTCTGCCGCCATATATCAAGCGATCGGCGGTGATCCGCCTTCGCGCAGCTACGGCGCGACAGGTAGACCGCCGCTACAGGGCCGAAGATGAAGCGCGCTATCAAACGGTGTTCGCGAAATACGAGGGCTCACTGGCGGCGCCAACGGCCGGACTGCATTTCACGCCGCAAATTCTGGGCACTCTTCCGCACGTTTTCATCACCCTCCATGTCGGGACGGCAACTTTTCGTCCGGTCAAAGTGGAAGACATCACTCAACATCAAATGCATCCAGAGCGATTTTCGATCTCTCCGGATGCAGCCGAGGCCATCGCGAAAGCAAAGCGCATCGTCGCGGTCGGAACAACAACCGTTCGGGTCTTGGAATCGGTTCAGCGCAGCCTTGGAGGAATTCAAGCGAGCGAAGGCGAGACGAATATTTTTATTTATCCGCCATTCAAGTTTCGAGTGGTCGATGTTTTACTGACGAATTTTCACCTGCCGCGGTCGACCCTGCTCATGCTGGTAAGCGCATTTGCCGGGCGCGAATTTATTCTGCGCGCTTATGAAGAAGCGGTGCGGGAGCGGTATCGATTTTTCAGCTACGGCGATTGCATGCTGATTTTGTAGCCGTGATTCACGTTAAATCCTATAGCGGCGTCTATGACCGCCGGGCGCATGAAAAATTTCGGCGCTTTTAGAGCGCCGCTACAGACAGAGCCCAGAAATCTTAAAGCTAGCTCATCGGGATCCCTCGACTTCGCTCGGGATGACCGGTTATAAGGTGACCACTCAACATGCAGTCGCCCGAAAAACCGAAAGGCGAATTGGTCATTCGCACCATCGCGATGCCGGCGGACACAAATCCCAATGGCGATATTTTTGGCGGATGGTTGATGTCGCAAATGGATCTCGGCAGCGGCATTCTCGCTTCGAAAACAGCGAAAGCGCGCGTGGTTACTGTCGCGATGGAAGGTTTATCCTTCCTGCAACCGGTAGGAGTAGGGGATACGGTTGCGTGTTATGCCTGGGTGGAAAAAATTGGCCGCACATCAATGACCATCCCGGTGGAGGTTTGGGTCGAACGCTTCCGGGAACACGGCCGGCAAATCCTGGTGACGCGCGGCGTTTTCGTTTATGTCGCGGTCGATGATGCCGGCCGACCGATTCCGGTGCAGCGGGATGCCGGCTAGTTTTCCGATGCGGCTTGTTCCGCGCTCGTGGTAACAGATTCCGGGCCGGTGCTAGTCGCGACTGTTGGTTCGCTTTGCATGCGCGGCGTCTGAATTTTCGGCGAACTGGAGAGCTTTCGTTGTAGCTTCATCCGGTTGTAGCTGGAGTGCCTAATATAACGGGCATATGCGGCCTGATGGCGACCGTTGGATGTAAGGTAGGAGCAACTTCCATGAGTCAGCGCGATTAGGGCGACGAACAAAAAAAGGGGGATTTTTTTCACGACGCCTTCGCCAGTTGCGGCGTGGGATGAACGGTTGCGATTTGCCCAATCCGCAACATCTCGGAAACCACGAGATAGATTTTCAATTCACAAACCGCGTTCTGGCGAAACAGCTCATTAATAGTGAAGCGGCGATCAAAGCTGTAGTTCCAAATTCGTTCCGCCAACGGCTTCAGCTCCGGTTCTGCATCGGGCGGCCATTCAAAACTTGGGGCCAGCCGTTGCAGGAGCGTGTTGGGGTCAGGCGTTGTTTTCTTGAGATTGTGAAACTCGTCGCGATGCCGCATCGCGGTAATCAGCATATCGTTTGGAGATTGAGTGATCTCGACCGATTGCAGGCAATCGGTAATTGGCTGCACTCCGGAGGCGAAGGAAAAACTCCCGGGAATATCGTCGCTCAGGAAGAGCTGCCAGAATGCTTCCTCGCCGGTGAGCTGTTGAAATTGACCGCTACGAAGCGCGCCACCTTGAAAATAGAACGTGGCTATCCGTTCGTTGTGTTCGTTCAACACCTCAAGCTCGCCAGTTTGTCCGGAGCTGATGATGGTTTGGTGGACCGTAATCAAATCGAAGTTCGCCAGACTTCCGCTCAGTTTCTGAGATCCGCCTGGTCCCTTGCCCGCACGAACCTGATTGAGCCGGTGTGCCATTTGCTCGCACAAGAAAAGGAGAAACGACGGGACCCGTTGCGAGATGGCGACGAAATTCTCCCGGTTGAAACATTGCAGGCTGACGATTTCCTGGGCCCGCGCCGAACGTGAGCGCGGCATTTTGCCCAGGGCGTCAGCGACACCGAAAATATCGCCGCGAGTCACGAAACTGCGTTCGTCCGATTCGCCGGGAATGAGCTGGATCACCTCAACGACGCCCCGATTAACACTGTAGACTTCCTCCGCGAGCTCGCCGGTGGTATAGATCAATTCGCCTTTTTGCAAATGCCGCACGTGCGACAGTTCGCCGAGGGCCTTCAGCTCAATCGGCCGGAGTGTCGTGCAAAAGGAGAAGAAATCGCGACGGGGCACGTGCCTGACTACAGCAAAAGTCATGCAGGACGCGCGTCTAACTTATATATAAGCGGATTTCGTGCCTCGCCGGCGTTGGCAATCAGGCCGGAGCGCGTTAAATCGGGAGGTGCTCGCCTACGTTTTTGAACGGTTCCCGAAATTTTCCCAAACCTTTTGCTATCGGGAAATTGCCGAGCTTTTCCGACAGGGCATCCGCCCCGCAATTTTCTCGCTGCGCGGACCGGACTTCGGCCCCGAAACCACGTGGGACCGCGCGATCATCTCGAGAGTGCATCAGTTGCCAGAGGGCGACGCTTTTGCCCGCCTTGCAAATGAGGCGGCAACCAGTTTGCCAAAGCCGATGCGAAGAATTTTACACGGATGGCGCGGAAAACCTGACTCACTTCGCCTCCATCAAGCGACTTACATCGGAACGCATTTGCAGAAACTCGGTGTCCGGCATGTGCACACCCATTTCGCAGGCATGGCCGCCCGAACCGCGTTCTGGATGAAGAAATTCTTCGGGATCGATTACAGCGTCACTGTTCATGCCAACGATATTTTTGTTCCCGCCAATTTCGAGATCGGGTTATCCAAAATCCTCTCATCGGCCACTGCCGTCATCGCGGTCAGCGACTTTGCTGCGAATCAGCTGCGGGAACGCCTTCCCGAAAACGCGCGGCGGGTGCATCGGATCTATAACGGGATTGACTGCGCCCAATTTAAGCCAGCGCAATTCGAGCCGCCGCCGCTTATTCTTTCCATTGGCCGTCTGATCAGCAAAAAAGGTTTTGATGCCCTGATCGACGCCTGTGCTTTGCTGCGACAACGCGGCCACGGATTCCGCTGCGAAATTATCGGTGAAGGACCGCTGGTAGGGGAATTGCAGGCGCGCATCCATCGGCAGGATTTGCGCGAGCACGTGCATCTAGCTGGCCCAAAAACGCAAGCCGAAATCGCAGCGCACTTGAGCAAGGCGACTGTTCTCGCACTGCCATGCCGGATCGATCCCGATGGTGCAATGGATAACCTGCCGACCGTCGTAATGGAAGCGATGGCCTCAGCCTTGCCGGTTGTTTCGACCAATATTGGCGGGATTTCGGAAATGGTTCGCGACGGTGAAACGGGACTGCTGGTGGCCCAAAATGACCCTGCTGCGACGGCCGATGCGCTCGGCCGGTTGATTAACGACATTGAGCTCGCGCGATCTTTTGGTGGCCGAGGTCGCAAGCGCGCGGAAGAAATTTTTTCGATCGAGAAGAACGTCCGCGTGCTGCGGCAGATTTTTGGGTTGTAGCTGCGATTGTCGCCACCGGCAGGGTCTCACTTTTGTCATGTCGAGCGAAGTCGAGACATCTCTAGTTTTCTCCTGAGAAAGAATAGTTAGAGATTCCTCGACTTCGCTCGGAATGACAAAGTACGTTTTGAGTACGACCGCCTACAGCAGCTCGCGGACTTTCTCAACTGCGCGAAGGTAAACATGGTGCGGTCCGCCCCGCATCAGCTCTTCGCTCATTAATTTGACCGGATCGTTCTCCGACGATGGCAAAACCTGGCGAGCGGGAACTTCGCCTAATTTGCTGCGACAGACTTCGAGTAGATCGCCGCAATCTGCTTGCGTTACTTGGAATTCGATCCCGTGCGATTGTGCGGTAAAGGATGCAATTGGCGCGTCGTCGCCTTTTTCCTGTAATTGGATCCGCACCGTTTCTCCGTCGGAGTTTCCCAATTCAATTGGTCCGGCGTTTTTCTCACTCCGAATCTCCCAACCGAGTTGCGCCGCGAGCCATCCGACAAAAAGAATTGCGGTCGAGCGAAATCCGTTACCAAAGATGATCGAGCCATTTTTGATTTCACGGAAATGATGATGCGAGCCCGGATGATCGAAAAACTGGGCGAAAGCGAGACGGAAATGAACGAGTCGAGTCCAATTCAAATCACAGAGCACGATGCGTTGTTTGGCTTCGCGCTGCGCCATCTCGACCAAGCGTATCTGGGCGTTGAAATCGCGCCACGATTGGCTGTCGTAAATCAATCGATCAATCCACGACCAAAGCTGCGGGTCCATCGGCTCGGCAAATTCCGATTGCCACCAAAGATAGAGCGGGAGATCGGAATCGAGCTGGGAAAAAACAATGCTCGGGAGCAGCTTGACCATTCCGCCTTCGAGTAGAAATGAAATCTGTTCCGAGCAAACTCGCTTGGTCCCGGCGCGACTAAGGTGGCAGTGGGCGCTAATCCATGCCTCCATCCGATCGTTTTTAGCGCGGGGATCGGCCCCAATAACAATTGCCCGACAAGCGTGGTTCTCGGTGATTCGGGCCAGTAACCGGGTGTTGCGGGTGAGGGATCCGGGCTCTTCGCTGTAGACCGCGAGATTCATCAGCGACGCCCGTGTCATCGCTCCTTCGCCTTCGCTCCAAAGTTTTTTTAACTCGCGGTCGATGCGATCGATCGCGACTGGGAGACCGAGCGAAACAGTTTCAGCGGCAGCAGGCATCCGTCATTAATTGGGTAGAGGTTGTCGCTGCGATTTGGTTTTCCTTGGAGGGACGCGCTTCTGCGCGTCCGGGAACGAGCGGAAGCTCGTCCCTCCGAATCGCGTTGGCACGCGTCGAAGATTCGGTGGGCACGCGTCGTTGTCGAATAGCTTCATAATCGCCTCCACGCTCGGCCATCGCGAGCGAGAAGTTCGTCGGCTTCTTCCGGTCCCCACGAGCCGGCAGGATAAAATGTTAATGACGGCGCGTTTTTCTCCGTCCAGGCCTGTTCAATCGTGTCGATAAATGCCCATGCTTCCTCCACCTCATCGCGGCGAGCGAAGAGGGTGGCGTCGCCGCTCATGGCATCGAGGAGCAGACGTTCGTACGCCTCCGGGCTGGCTTTGCCAAAACTGGTGCCGTAATGGAAATCCATTTTTACCGGCTCGATGCGCAGACTCGTTCCTGGGATTTTTGCCATCATCCGCAACGAAATTCCTTCGTCAGGCTGAATGCGAATGACGAGCACATTTTGATCGTGCTCGGTGCTATCGCGATTAAATAGAACCATCGGTGCTTTCTTGAAATGCACCGAAATTTCCGTGGCAGATTTTGGCAGCCGTTTTCCGACTCTCAGATAGATGGGAACGTCTGACCAGCGCCAGGTATCGACACTTAACCGCAGAGCAACAAAACTGTCGGTCTCGGACTTCGGATCCACTTTTTCTTCCTCGCGGTAACCGGGAACATTCTCGGCATTGATCGCGCCGCTGGTGTATTGACCGCGCACGACCAGCTTCGCGATGTCATCCACGCGGTAACGACGCAAGGAACGAACAACTTTCACTTTTTCGTCGCGAATACTGTCGGCGCTGAGATCGGTGGGCGCTTCCATTGCGACGAGGCAAAGAAGCTGCAGCAAATGGTTCTGCACCATGTCGCGCAAGGCGCCGGCGGTTTCGTAATACCCGGCGCGCCCTTCTACCCCGAGTGTTTCTGCGGCGGTGATCTGGACGTGATCGATGTAGCGCGCGTTCCAGATCGGCTCGAAAATCGCATTGGCGAAACGGAGAACGAGAATGTTCTGCGCCGTCTCCTTCCCGAGAAAATGATCGATGCGGTAAGTTTGATCTTCGGCGAAGGCATCGGACACGACCCGATTTAATTCTTGCGCGGAAGCAAGATCGCGGCCGAAAGGTTTTTCGATGATGACCCGAGCCCAGCTGCCTTCCTTCGCTTTATTGTGTCCGGCGGCTTTAAGATTTTTTAGGATCGGCTCGAATTGTTCCGGCGCGGCCGCGAAATAAAACAAACGGTTGCCGCGGGTACCGCGTTCTTCGTCGATCTTATCGAGACGTTTGGCGATCGATTGGTATCCCGATTCATCTTCGAACTCGCTTTGATGGTAGAAAAGCGATTGCGAAAAAGTCTTCCAAATATCTTCGCGAACATCCTGACGCGAAAATTGTTTAGTGGTTTCCGCAAGTTCCTTGCGGAATTCATCGTCGCTTTTAGGGCGACGGGCGAAACCGACGACGGTCACCGCTGGTGGCAATTCTCCATCGGCGGCAAGATTGTACAGCGCTGGAATCAATTTCCGGTGGGTCAGGTCACCGGTGGCGCCGAAGATGACAATCGCACACGGCTGCGGCACGGCGCGCGTGCTTAAACCCTCGCGCAGCGGATTTGTTTGTTCAGTAGCCTTTGTCATGTCGAGCGAAGTCGAGACATCTCTAAATTTTTCCGACGAGAATAGTTAGAGATTCCTCGACTTCGCTCGGAATGACAAGGGGCGGAACACAGACTTTCAGCCGGTGCGCCCAGCGGACATTCTGTCCGCTGTTGTAATTTCGGTGATGCCTCCGCATTTGCAGCGTTCAGCGGAGTGTAACTCCGCTGTGCGCACAGGCCAGAAGGCCTGTGTTCCTGGCCTAATTCGGCAGCGGGAATCTGCGTGTAAGCTCGCGTACCTTTCCGCGGGTCCGTTCGAGCGCGGCATTATCATCGCGATTTTGCAGCGCTTCGGCAACGAGATCGGCAATCTCCAGCATTTCTTCCTCACGCATTCCGCGCGTGGTCACGGCCGGGGTCCCGACACGAATCCCTCCCGGCTTGAAGATCGGATAAGTGTCGAAAGGAATCGCATTCTTGTTTACCGTGATGCCTGCCCGATCGAGAACTTCCTGCGCTTGTTTTCCATTAATTTCCTTGGGGCGTAGGTCCACCAGCATCAGATGATTATCAGTGCCACCGCTGACGATGCGATAGCCGTGTTTGCTCAAACCGGCAGCGAGCGCTTTCGCATTCGTCACCACCTGCTTTTGATACTCGCGAAACTGTGGCTGCAATGCTTCGTGAAAACAAACCGCTTTCGCTGCGATCACGTGCATGAGCGGGCCACCTTGAATGCCCGGGAAAACCATCGAGTCGATCTGTTTCGCGTATTTCTCCCAGCATAACACGATACCACCGCGGGGGCCGCGCAAGCTTTTGTGGGTTGTGGTGGTGACAAATTGCGCGTGTGGAATCGGGCTGGGATGCTGGCCGCCCGCGACTAGCCCGGCGACGTGCGCCATGTCAATGAAAAGGAGCGCCCCGCAGGCATCGGCGATGTGACGCAAACGCGGAAAATCGAGCGTGCGCGGATAAGCCGATGCGCCGGCCGTGATCATCGCCGGCTTGGTTTCGTTGGCCAGCTTTTCGAGGGCGTCGTAATCGATCTGCTCGGTTTTCTCAGCTACGCCGTAATGTGTAACTTGATAAAATTTCCCGGAAAAGTTTGCCGGATGCCCATGGGTGAGATGACCGCCGTGGGCGAGGTTCATCGTTAAAATCTTGTCGCCTACTTTCAGCATCGAAAAATAGACTGCCATGTTCGCCTGCGAGCCGCTGTGTGGCTGCACGTTCACGTGTTCTGCGCCGAACAATCGCTTGGCTCGATCGATCGCGAGCGATTCGACAGTATCGACATTTTCGCAGCCCCCGTACCAGCGTTTCGCGGGATAACCTTCGGCGTATTTGTTGGTCAACACGCTTCCTTGCGCTTCCATGACTGCGCGGCTGGTGAAATTTTCCGACGCGATCAGCTCGATATTTTCACGCTGCCGTTTCTCTTCGGCCGCGACTGCGTCATAAATTTCCAAGTCGACTTTGCGCAGACCGCCGCTGGGCGCGCCTAAACTCGGTTCAGTCGAATGCGGAAGATCGCTCATCAGATAAGTGGAAGCACCGCCACTTCGCCCGCTGGAGCGCACGGCTACTTCGCTCTCTTCTACAAACGCGAGCACGCTGGGCAAGGCGTTTTTAATCGTCTCTGCGCAACTATTATAAACATCGCGCCCGAGTCCGATGGGATCGGAGACATCACGCCAGCAGGTTGCGCCCGCTTCTTCAAACTCGCGCAACAGAAAAGTCTTATCGGCTGCATTTGGAAAAAGCATCTGGATCGCTTCGACATGCGCTCCAGTCATGGCAAAAATGTGGGTCGCGCGTTCGACTAATGCGCCGGTCAACGGCTGGCTCCGCAAATTGCTGATTTCGGCGCCTTCCTCTGCGCAGACCTCAATCGCGTGCGAACTCGGCGGCTGCCCGCGCACCGCATGAACCCCAGCCGAGGCCACTTCAATGTCCTTGCGATTTCCTAGGAGGCGGCGAAAAAGACCTTCCGCAATGGGACTGCGACAAACATTACCAGTACAAACGAAAAGGACGCTTTTCACAAGATGCGGCCGCGCGAACCTTGCACGGCGGCCAAGTACGTTCGCACAAAATTACGCCAACGCGACTCGGCTTTATCTGACCTATTTATGAAACGAGCGTGGAAAAAATTGCGCTATCGCCTGGAGCACATCGGCCTGTTGATTGCGGCCAGGCTCGTGCCCCTTTTGCCGCGGCCTGTCCTCGTCGCGCTGGCGAAAATGTTCGGCGCCCTCGCCTCACTACTGGATCGTTATGGTCGCAGCATTGCCCTGGCGAATCTCGACTGCGCCTTTGGCCAAAAATATTCGGCTGCAGAAAAACACCGCATCATTCGCGAATCTTATCAGCATTTCGCCCAGACCATGCTCGATCTAATGTGGAGCCCGCGGCTTACCCGCGAAAACTTCCTCCGTTACATCGACTTGGAGAAATATCCCACCCTTGCGCCGAATCAAAGCGGGATTGTTGTCTGCTATCACTATAGCAATTTCGAATGGCTCAGTCTGGGCTGCGGGTTTTTTGGACGCACCGGAACGATTGTGGCGCAGGAATTCAAGAATCCGCTGCTCGATCCAATTTTCCGCCGCTGGCGCGAACAGTCCGGCCATTCCTTCACCACGCGCACCGGGGGAATTCTACGACTTTTCAAGACCCTGCGCCGCGGCGGCACCGCAGCGATGTTGGTCGATCTGACCGTATTCCCGGGCGCCGCTGCCGTCGCCATTCGGTGTTTCGGATTGCACACCAGTGTCACTTCCGCTCACGCCTGGTTACAGCAACGCTCAGGAGCCGCGCTTATTCCGGCCCATTGCGAGCCATTGCCGCGAGGACGTTACCGGGTTGTTTTTCATTCGCCGATTGACCTGGGGTCGAATGCAACCCCCCGCGAAATCGCGCAGGCTTGCTGGGATTCATTTGAGCCAGTCGTGCGCGCAAAGCCGGGGCCGTGGCTTTGGATGTACAAACATTGGCGCTATAGCCCGAAGAATCCTGATCGCTCCTATCCGTTCTATTCTGGGGTAAACGGAAAATTCGAAAGAATGCTGGCGCAAAAATGATTAGGTTTACGAAAGAGCACGCCCCGCCACATCGAGCGCAAGACGTTTCCCGCTGGCGCGCGAGCGAATTTTCAGGACGCTGAGAAGATGGAGGAGCAGGTTTCGAGCGGATGGCGGACCGAGCGGGCGAGGCCAAGTTTGCCTGAAGTGCATCGCACTATCCCGATCGCGCGCGACGCAGGCTTTTGGCGAAAGCTGCTCGCGTTCTCCGGCCCTGGTTATCTCGTCGCCGTCGGTTACATGGATCCGGGAAATTGGGCGACCGACCTCGCCGGCGGTTCCCAATTTGGCTACATGCTGCTCAGCATCATTTTGCTTTCGAATTTGATGGCGATTCTGCTGCAGTCGCTTTGTGCGCGGCTCGGCATCGTTACCGGGCGAGATCTCGCCCAAGCCTGTCGCGATCATTATTCGCGTCCGGTTTCATTTGGCCTCTGGATTCTTTGTGAACTCGCCATTTGCGCGTGCGACCTGGCGGAAGTCATCGGCTCCGCCATCGCGCTCAATCTTCTGTTCAAGATCCCGCTCGTTTTCGGCGTTTGCATCACTGCACTGGATGTTCTCGCAGTGATGTATTTACAGAACAAAGGTTTTCGTTACATCGAGGCACTCGTCATCGGATTGATCGTCATGATTGGTGGCTGTTTCTTGTTCGAGGTCATTTTCTCGCAGCCGAAGATTGTCGATCTTGCCCGCGGATTTTTTCCAAACCCCGAGATTGTGCGCAATCGTGACGCGCTTTACATCGCCATCGGAATTCTGGGTGCCACCGTCATGCCGCATAATCTTTATCTTCACTCCTCGATCGTGCAGACGCGGATCTACGAACAGAACTCCGCTGGCAAAGCAGAAGCGATCAAGTTTGCCACGCTCGATTCCACCGTCGCGCTCATGTTCGCACTCTTCATCAACGCCGCTATCCTCGTCGTTTCCGCCGCGACATTTCACACCCGCGGTCAGCACGGCGTGGCGGAAATTCAAGATGCCTACAAACTACTTTCACCCATGCTCGGTGTGCCGATCGCCAGCGTGCTCTTCGCCTTTGCGCTACTCGCTTCCGGACAAAACTCCACCCTCACCGGAACGCTCGCCGGACAAATCGTCATGGAAGGTTTTCTCAACATTCGGCTGCGTCCATGGTTGCGCCGTTTGATCACGCGCCTTGTCGCGATCGTGCCGGCCGTGATCGTGGCTGCGCTCTACGGCGCAAGCGGCACCGCGAAATTACTCATTCTTAGCCAAGTGATTTTGAGTCTGCAACTTTCCTTCGCCGTCATCCCCCTCATCATCTTTACCGGTGACCGCCGCAAAATGGGCGAGTTCACAGCCTCGGGCTGGCTGCGCGGACTTTCGTGGGCGACAGCTGCCCTGATCGTTTTGTTGAATGCGAAATATCTCTGTGATTGGGCCGGAATAAGCGACTGGGTTGGGCGCGTGCTCTAGCTATGTATCAAAAAATCCTCGTTGCTTTGGAAAATAGTCGGGCGGACGAAGCACTTCTGCCGCACATCGTAGAGCTGGCGAAATTGCACGACTCCGAATTGGTCCTTGTACATGTGGCCGATGGATTCGTCGCGCGAAACTACGACCAATTAAAACTGGCTGAGTCGCAGGAAATGAAAGACGACCGCGCATATCTGGAAAGCTCCGCGCTAAAATTGCGCAGCCAGGGGTTGAAGGTCAGCACACTTCTGGAACTGGGCGATCCGGGCGAAGGAATCTTAAAAGCCGCGCAAGATCGACAATGTGATTTGATCGCCATGACGGCGCACGGCCACCGGCTTCTCGGCGACTTGCTTTTCGGCAGCGCAATTCACACCGTCCGGCACAAAGCCGAGGTGCCAGTGCTCCTCGTTCGCGCCGGGAAATAGTTGCGAATTTCGTTTAACAGCAAATCAGAGACTTGCTCTACGTTCATTCGTGAAAGTGCTTCTGCTGACCAACGAATATCCGCCTTCCACTTACGGCGGGGCTGGAGTGCATGTGGAATATCTGTCGCGCGAATTGGCGAAGTTGATGCCGGTAGAAGTCCGCAGTTTCGGCGATCAAAGGGTCAGATCCGGGAACCTGACGGTGCGCGGTTTTCAATTGGATATGGCCGGCTGGAATTGTCCGAAAGCGCTTCGCTCGACTCTCGGCGCAGTGCGACGCTGCATCGACTTTAATGCCGCTGGCATCGATGCCCAGATCGTGCACTGTCACACCTGGTATACGCATTGGGGCGGGATTCTCGCGCGAAAAAATTACGGCATTCCGCTCGTCATCACCGTGCATTCACTCGAGCCGCTGCGTCCGTGGAAACGCGAGCAGCTCGGTGGGGGTTATGATTTTTCGCTTTGGGTTGAGAAGACCGCTCTCGAAATGGCCGACGCGGTGATTGCCGTTTCGAACGAGACCGGGGCCGACATTGCGCGTCTGTTCAAGGTCAAGAAGGACCGTTTACACGTTATCTATAACGGAATCGATCTTGATGAATATCGCCCGGTGAAGTCGAAGGATGCGCTCCGCAAATTCGGTATCGATTCGGAAAAACCTTATTTGTTGTTCGTCGGTCGGATCACGCGGCAGAAGGGAATCATTCATCTGGTCCGCGCGATCGAGTTCATGGATAAAAATTTTCAAGTAGTACTTTGCGCGGGCGCGCCCGACACGCCGGAAATTGCTCAAGAAATGAAGAGCGCGGTTGAGCAGGCGCGGCGCGCGCGGGATGGCATAATCTGGATCGACCAGATGCTCGGTAAACCGAGCGTGATTCAACTTTACTCACATGCGGCGGTTTTCTGTTGCCCATCGATCTATGAACCGTTTGGCATCATTAATCTCGAAGCCATGGCGTGTGAAACCGCGGTTGTTGCGAGCAAGGTTGGGGGAATCAAGGAAGTGGTAGTAGATGGCGGAACCGGTTTTCTCGTTCCGCTCGCGCAAATGAAAGAGAGCCCGTTTGAGCCAACTCATCCGGAAAAGTTCGCGCGCGATTTGGCAATGAAAATCAACGAACTGATGCGGGACGAAAGGTTACGCACGCGCTTTGGCAAAGCGGGCAGGTTGAGAGCGGAAAAGAAGTTTAGTTGGCGAGCGATCGCGCGGGAAACGAAGTCGCTTTACCAATCGCTGGTCGCAAAAAAATCCGCCGCATGAAATTGGGATGTTTGCCGCCCGCGCGCCTTGCCTAATCCATGGCGCAACTAATGAGGAAGAACGTCTTGACCGGCGCGCTCGCAGCCCGCGAATACATCCACTTCTTTCGCGATCCGATTGGTTGCATGTGCACGCTACATCGGCAACGCGGAAAGTTGGTGGCACTTGGCCCGATTGCGTTTGGCGAACCAACGAAACTGCACGTCCTCGCAATTGGGCCGGAATTCAATCGCCAAGTTTTGGGCGATCCCGCGAAATTTCGCACGACCGGTCAATTCATTCACGGACCGAAAGACTCCGCCCAACGCCGGATTCGCTTCGGTCTCACGCGGATGAACGGTCCGCAGCATAAGCAGCAACGCCAGCTCATCCTGCCGCCGTTCCATAAGAAAGCTGTTGCCGGTTATCACGATTTGATTGTTGAGCTCGCGCGGGAAGTCATCAGCCAATGGACCGTGGGTCGGCGCGATGTTTATGCCGACATGCGCGCGGTCACACTACGGATCGCGAGTGCTGTTCTGTTCGGCCACGAAGCGAGCGATGCTTATCGGATCGCGCGTTTGCTGGATATTTGGGCGCGTCGCAATTTCTCCGGACCAGTCTGGTTCTTTCCGATCAATATTCCCGGCACGCCATATCATCGGTTGCTCAAACATGCCGAACGCGTGGAACGCGAGATTCTTGCATTGGTGGAGAAACGCCGGCGCGATTCTACTAATCGCACCGATGTGCTTTCGCTCTTGATTCAGGCGCGTGATGATGAAAACCGCGGCATGACCGACACCGAGTTGGTCGGTCAGGCGACAATTCTGTTCGGAGCCAGCTTCGAAACTACTGCCAGCACGCTGACGTGGACAACGTTTCTTCTCGCACAACACCCCGCGATCATGCGCGAATTGATGGATGAACTTGATCGCGTCCTCGGCGGTAATGCGCCCACGCGTGATCAAGTGCCGCAGCTTTCCTTTCTCGACCGCGTCATCAAGGAAAGCATGCGCATTTTGCCCCCGGTGCCGTTTACCATCCGTGCCGCTGAAGACGATGCCATCCCGATGGGATCGCTCACGCTTAGTCACGGTACTCGTGTCATTTGCAGTCATTTTCTCACTCATCATTTGCCGGAAACTTATCCGGAACCGGAAATGTTTCGTCCCGATCGATGGCGCGAGATCGATCCAACGCAATATGAATACATGCCATTTAGTGCGGGGCCTCGCGCCTGCGTTGGCGCGATGTTTGCCATCCAGGTGCTGAAGATTTCGCTGGCGACGATGTTGCAAAAATTCCGTTTCACCGTGGTACCAGGCGCGCGCATCGATCGCGTCGTTCGCATCACCATGAACCCACGATATGGAATGCCGATGCTGTTGACGAAGAACGATCGGCGTTATGAGAGTAGCAAAGTGCGGGGGCAGATTCACGAGATGGTGAAGTTGCCGTTGAAGTGAATGCCGGGGCCGGCGTCCGCGGCTAAAGCTACGAAGATTTGAGCGCCCGTGGGGAGGTAAGTTTAATCACTCTGGGGCGAACCATTCGGCAAAGGCGTCCCAGCTTCGTTGCTTCGAACGTTTTCCTTTGTGCGGCCGCCAGCGTAGACCGCCCACACTAATCGTAAGCGTGCCAAGCTTTCGCCGATTCTTTTTCCACTTTTCCCACACTTCAAACTTCACGCCCGGTTTACCTACCGATACATGTTCCTTCATCGTTGCCGAAACCCATTTCGTGGGCCGGCCCTGTTGGCGACCTTTCATGACTACTGAGTGACTTGGGGGAGCTAACGATAAACAGGATGTGAATAGCAACCAAATTCGACGGACCGAGAATCTTGCCAGCATAAGGCGTCTAGCTCAGAGGCCCCACCATCGCTGAATCGTTCGACCTCGTCTCCTCGTATGGCCTCGATTGCGAGCAATCCCGGGCGTGAGGGAACTGTGAATGCAACGGGTTGAAGTGACGCACGATGTCATCCTGAGCCGCATCAGACGGCGAAGGATCTCGCATTCAATCACACGTTTTCTTGATTGTGTGATGGTTGGAGTCATTGAGGGGTCCCTCGCTTCGCTCGGGATGACAGAAGAAGCGTCGACCGGGGGAACGCAATGCCAGAGCAGTGGGATGACAGCGGAGGTTCACGGTGGCAGTGTCCCGAGCCGTGTTTGTCGATCGTATCAAAGTTTTTGCGCAGGCCGGAAAGGGCGGACGCGGATGTGTCAGTTTCCGGCGCGAGAAATTCGTTCCTAAAGGGGGACCGGATGGCGGTGATGGCGGCCGCGGCGGCGATATTATCCTGCGGGCCGATCGACATACCGACCACCTCGCTCATTTGTTCTACGAGCCCATTATTAAAGCAAAAAACGGTGGGCATGGGCGCGGGAAGAAAATGCATGGCAAGAATGCGCCGGACAAGATCGTCAAGGTTCCGATCGGAACGATGGTTTATCAATTGCGGAGTGGGGATGGCGAAGTGCGGATTGAAGGGGAGCGATCAGACAATGCAATCCCCGACTTCGAAAATTCGATTGATGACGAAGAAATTGTAGGGCAAGCGCGTCGCTTGCCGGACGACCAGTCCGCGATCCACGATACGCAATCCGACCTTCTCGCTGATCTCACCCGCGAGGATCAGGAGTTTCTGCTCTGCAAAGGTGGCGCGGGCGGGAAAGGCAATGTGCATTTCAAAAGCTCGCGCAATCGCGCGCCGCGCGAATACACCGAAGGCGGCGAGGGCGAGAGCGGTCATTTTCTTCTCGAGCTGCGTTCTATCGCAGACGTGGCGCTTGTCGGCTATCCCAACGCCGGGAAATCGACACTGATCCAGCAGATCTCGGCTGCCCAGTCAAAGATCGCGCCTTATGCGTTCACCACCTTGCATCCGGTCATTGGGATAGTGGAGCTTGGCGATTACCGGCGAGCAACCGTCGCTGATATTCCTGGTTTAATCGAAGGGGCGCATCGCAATCTTGGACTCGGCCATGATTTTCTCCGGCACATCACGAGGTGCCGTTTATTGCTTTTTGTCCTGGACATGGCGGGAAGCGAAGGGCGAAGTCCAATCGCTGATCTCGAATCGCTCCGTCGTGAAATTGCTCTCTATCATCCCCGTTTGTCGGAGCGGCCATGGTTTGTTGTCGCAAACAAGATGGACCTGCCGCAGGCAAAGGAAAATTTGCGCGATTTTCAAAAACGCTTCCCCCAGCGCACCATCGTCCCGATTTCGGCGAAGGAAGGACGCGGAATTAGCGAGCTCAAACGATTATTAGGAGAATGGATGCATCAGCACTCGGAGCTTGTAACCAGTAGTTGAGTCTGGAACGGATGTGATTAAGCATTAGACAAGGTGAAGAACTTCGCACACAGTCAGCGGTTTCGCATGGGTCAACTTAGGGTTGCTAGTTATTGCACTACTTTTTTGAAGTCGGAAATGCTGCACATTTACCGGCAGGTCACTTCATTGCGGCGCGCGCAGACCTTCGTCATGACGAAGAAGGTCGAACACCCCAGACGCTTTCACTTTGATGACATCGAACGAATTCCGCGGCCGCACCGAAATTTGCTCCGTCACGGCTGGATGAAATTTGTCGAGCGCCGGCCGCCGCTGATTTATCGGGGCGAATATCAGATGCTGGTCTCGATCCTGGGTCGCCGCGGGGCCGACATGATGCACATTTATTTCGGACACACTGGAGTGCATCTATTGCCTTTCATCCGGCAATGGGACAAACCATGCCTGGTTTCATTTCATGGCGCCGACGTCGGCATTAAGCAGGACATTGAAAATTATGTCGGGAAATTGCGCATTCTCTTCGATTCCGTCCCCGTGGTTCTGGCTCGATCCCAATCCTTGGCCGATCGCCTGATCAAATTCGGTTGCCCGCGAGAAAAGATCCGCATCAATCGTACCGGAATCCCGCTCCACGAATTCTCCATGGTGCCGCGGGAATTTCCCACCGACGGCCGCTGGCAAATCCTGCAGGCCTGTCGGTTAATCGAGAAAAAGGGCGTCGGATCGGCTATTCGTGCTTTTGCAATTTTTGCGCGGGAGTTTCCAAAGGCCGAATTTATCATTGCGGGCAAGGGGCCGCTGCAACCCGAATTGCAAGGGCTCGCGCAAAAGCTCGGCGTCGCTGAGAAAGTGCATTTCTGCGGTTTTCTCAGCCAGCCGGATTTACGCGACCTTTACGGACGGACGCACATTTTCATTCATCCAAGCGAAACGCCGCCTGACGAAAATCAGGAGGGGGTGCCGAATTCCATTCTCGAGGCGATGGCGACTGGCTTGCCCATAATCGCGACGCGGCATGGTGGAATCCCGGAAGCCGTCACGGAAAATCTCAACGGTTTTTTGAGCGACGAGGGCGATACCAAGAGTCTCGGTCGCTCCATGGTCGCACTGGCGAAGTCACCTGAATTATATGCGCGCTTTAGTGCCGCTGCGCGCCTGGCCGTAGCGGAAAATTTCGATCAGGACATGACGGTTCGGGAACTGGAACGCATTTACGAAGAAGTCTGTGACGCGGGGTTGGCGCAGGAATCGAAGCAGGGTGAGGTCGCATTGTCCGCGCCGCTGATCGAAAGTGCAGTGGCGAAATAACTTGTCATCCGCGGAAAAGAGGCTTTGGTAAGCGCGGCAAGCGCCCAGGGTCGAGCGCGGGACCGTTAAGGCTGGTCCCCCTCCAGGCAAATCGGGTTTTCGTTTGCTCAAAACGCACTCAATGTTTTCGCATCGCTATTTTTTTCGAACCAAGCTGGTTGTTCTTTGCACGATCGGAGCTCTGATCGCGCCAGCACTAGCGATGGCAGCCGAACCAAGCGAACACGAAACTCTTTCTCTCAAAGCCGCGCCCCTTTTCCAAATCGGAAAATTTTCGGTTACAAATTCGATGCTTGTCTCGTGGATTGTCGCGCTGGCGGTGATCCTCTTCGCGCAGATCGCGACTCGAAATATCAAGACCGTCCCGACCGGTGCGCAAAACTTTTGGGAATGGCTGGTGGAAAGTCTCTACAATTTTCTCGAGTCAATCATCGGACATGAGTTGGTAAAGAAAACCTTCTGGTTTTTTGCCACCATTTTCATTTTTATCCTGTTTACCAACTGGGCGGGACTGATTCCAGGGGTCGGGACGGTGGGTTGGGGACATATCGATCCGGCGAGCGGCGTCTTTCGCATTGATCGCCCCTTGCTCCGGGGAGCCAACGCCGATCTGAACATGACTTCGGCCATGGCCATTATTTTCTTTGTTCTCTGGCTTATCTGGGCACTTCAGGCGAATGGTATCGGAGGATTCCTGATGCACCTGTTCGGACCGAAAGGCGAGACTTCCGGCGTCCTTAAAATATTGATGGTCGTCGTCTTCTTTCTGGTCGGTTGGCTGGAAATCATCTCGATTTTGTTTCGGCCGGTTTCGCTCAGCTTCCGTCTCTTTGGGAATATTTTTGCCGGCGAAAGCATTCTCGACGCCATGTCGCACATGGTGCCAGCGCTGGCGTGGTTAATTCCAATTCCGTTCTACTTTTTGGAAATTCTGGTCGGGTTCGTCCAGGCCCTGGTCTTTATGTTATTGACCGCTATTTTCACGCTTTTGATTGCGCAACACGGTCCTGGGGAGGAAGCCCATTGAAATTTCGGCGATCAGAAAGTAAATCGCCAAAACCTAATAAGAAAAAATATGATACTACCACTACTGGCAGAAATTAATGGAAGCATTCACGTCGGCCTCGCCGCCATGGGTGTTGGAATCGGCATTGGTCTTACCGGATTAGGCATGACCACCGCGGTTGGTCGCAACCCAGGCGCTTTTACGCCTGTCCTGGTGCACGCGATCCTGGCGATCGCCTTGACCGAAGCGATTGTCTTCTACGCACTCTACCTGGTCCGCTAAATAAAACGCAGCCGGCGGCGTTTAGCTATCCGGTCAAAGACTAAGTTATGGCCCTACTAATTCTCGCAACCACCGGCAGCGTTATGGATACGGTGCGCGATACAGCCGACACCTTTGGATGGGATCCGAAGTTGTTCTTTTCGCAGGTAATCAGCTTTATCATCGTCGCCTATTTGTTAAAGCGCTTTGCCTACAAACCGATTCTCGGCGTACTGGAGCAACGCCGGCAACAAATTGCGCAAGCTCATTTGAATGCCGAGAAGATCAAGCAACAGCTGGCCGAGGCCGAGCAGCGTCACGCCGAGATTCTGGCGAAGGCCAATGCCGAAGCGCAAAAGATGATCGAGGAAGCACGTAGCAGCGCTTCGCATCTGGCCGATCGTAAACAGCAGGAAGCAATCACGGCGGCGGAGCAGATCCTGGCCAAGGCGCGCGAAGCCAGTGCGATTGAACACGAGCGCACGATGACGCAATTGAAGCGCGAGTTAGGCAGATTGGTGGTGGAGACAACGGCGAAAGTTACTGGCAAAGTTTTGACGCCGGATGATCAGCGGCGTCTGCAGGAGGAAGCGGCACGCACATTCTCCGCCTAGACCAAAGCCAAACACAATGCAGGTCAAAAAGGAAGTCCGGCAAATCGCGCGCGAAATGTTGCGCGCGAGTTTCACCGATGGTCAGCTCGATCGCGGGCGGATCACTTCGGTGGTCGATTCTATTTTGGCGAAAAAGCCGCGGAACTACCTCAAGATCCTTGAATATTATAAGCGATTGCTTCGCCTCGAAGCAGAAAAACGGCATGCCCGAATCGAGACTACGACGGCACTGGACCCGCAAATCGCCTCGCAAATTTCCCTTAATCTGGCAAGACGTTACGGCACCGATTTAACCACGGAGTTTCTGGTCAACCAGGCGTTGCTCGGAGGGATGCGGATTCGCGTCGGCAGCGACGTCTGGGACAGCAGCGTGCGCAATCGCCTGGAAAGACTTCAGCAACAACTTTGAAATTATCTAACGAGATATGAGCAGCATCCTTGAAGAAATCGAAACAAAAATCGCGGGACTGAAAACCTCGACCACTAAGAGCAACATCGGTACTGTCCGCGAAACCGGCGACGGCGTCGCGCGCATCGAAGGATTGAGCGACGTGATGTTAAACGAGATGATCGAATTTCCCGGCGGCGTTTTCGGACTGGCCCTTAACCTCGAGGAAACTGAGGTGGGGGCGATTTTGCTCGGTGACCCCACCAAGATATCCGAAGGCGACGAGGCAAAAACGACCGGCCGCTTACTCTCCGTTCCGGTAGGGAAGGGGCTGCTCGGTCGCGTCGTCAACACCCTCGGGGAACCCCTTGATGGTAAGGGAGAAATCAAATCGGAAACATTTTATCCGCTGGAAAAAATTGCACCCGGGGTAATCAAGCGCCGCGGCGTCAGTCAACCCGTGCAGACGGGTATCATGGCAATTGATGCGATGATTCCAATTGGCCGGGGCCAACGCGAGTTAATCATCGGCGATCGCGCCACCGGCAAAACCACGATCTGCGTCGATACCATCATCAGTCAGGCGCGTTTGAACAAGGCGGGGGAGGATTCCAGGAGCAAAGACTACCGGCCCCTTTATTGCATTTACGTCGCGATTGGGCAGAAAAATTCCAATGTCGCACGTGTCCTAGCCGTTTTGGAAAAAGAGGATGCGATGCGCTACACCACGATTGTTTCCGCGCCGGCTTCGGACAGTGCGACCAATCAATATCTCGCGCCATTCGCAGGCGCAGCCATGGGCGAGTGGTTCATGGATAACGGAATGGATGCGCTCATTATTTATGATGATTTGTCGAAACACGCGGTGGCCTATCGCCAAGTCTCGTTAGTTTTGAAGCGACCATCTGGGCGCGAGGCATATCCGGGCGACGTTTTCTATTTGCACTCGCGTTTGCTCGAACGCAGCGCCCGCGTCAGCGATGAATACGGCGGCGGATCGCTGACCGCGCTCCCGATTATCGAAACACAGGCTGGCGACGTCTCCGCTTACATCCCGACGAATGTGATCTCTATCACCGACGGTCAAATTTATCTCGAGACTGACCTCTTTTATCAAGGGGTGCGGCCGGCAATTTCAGTCGGTTTGTCAGTCAGCCGTGTCGGTTCGGCCGCGCAGATCAAAGCGATCAAGCAAGTCGCTGGCAAAGTGAAGCTCGATCTGGCGCAGTTCCGTGAGCTGGCGGCGTTTGCACAGTTCGGCTCGGATTTAGATGCGGCGACCAAAGCGCGGCTCGATCGCGGACAGCGTATCGTCGAGCTGTTTAAACAGATCCAATACAATCCAATCCCAGTGGAGCTGCAGGTGGCGGTGATGTGGGCCATGCAGAATGGATTCGTCGATCCGGTGCCGGTGGACCGAGTGAAAGAATTCCAAAACAAACTGCAGGACTTTCTGGAAACGCGCAAGGAACCGCTTCTGGCCTCAATCCGCCAGAAAAAGCAGCTCGATGCTGAGCTTGAAGCCAATCTCAAAGCAACACTGGAAGAGTTCAGCGCAACGAAGCCGGTTGGCTAAAGGGATCAGACGACGTGCTCGCGCCAATCCACAATCCACAATCCGCAATCCGCAATTTCTAGATGGCGAACACCCAGGATATCCGGCGCCGGATCAAATCGATTCGCAATACCGCCCAGATCACCAAGGCGATGCAAATGGTGGCGGCGTCAAAAATGCGCAAAGCACAGCAGCACGCCCTGGCGGGGCGTCCGTACGCGGCGTTGATGAACAAGGTCCTGGTCTCGCTGCAACAACGAACCGATCCCAGGCTTCATCCCTTGCTGCAGGTGCGCGACGTAAAAAAAGAGCTGGTCGTCGTGATTAGCACCGACAAAGGCTTGGCGGGGGCGCTCAATACGAACTTGTTGCGCGAGGCGGCCCGATTTGAAGCCAGCAAGACCGGCTACATCGTGGTTGGCCGAAAGGCGCGACAATTCATAACGCGGACAAAACGTGAGCTACTTGCCGATTTCGAGTTGAAGGACGCGCCGACCTTTGTCGAAACCAAGCCGATTGCCAAATTCGCGACGGAAAAATTTCTAGCCCGAGAAGTCGACAAGGTTTCGGTGGTTTACACCCATTTTATCAACACGATTAATCAACGGCCGACGGTGCAGACGCTTCTGCCCATCGAGCACGGTGAGCTTCCCAAGAACGAGTCAACCTCCGCGAATGATCCTTTGCTTGGATATATCTTTGAACCCAACGCCGAAGGGGTATTAGAAGTGATGCTGCCCTATTATCTCCAGTATCAAATTTTTCAGATGATCCTTGATGCGCGCGCTTCCGAGCATAGCGCGCGAATGGTCGCGATGAAGAACGCGACAGACAACGCGCATCAGTTCATCAAGGACCTCACGCTTGAGTATAACAAAATGCGCCAGGCGAGTATTACAACCGAGTTGCTCGAAATCGCGACCGCGCAGATGGCGCTCGGCCAGTAACTAACGAGACTTATGAATACAGGAAATATTGTTCAGGTCATTGGCCCGGTGGTCGATGTGGAGTTTGGAGGTGGCACTGAGCTGCCCAAAATCTATAATGCGCTCGAAATCGAGTACGAGGTCAATGGCAACCCGACCAAGCTTACGCTCGAAGTGCAGCAGCATTTGGGCGAAAACTGGGTGCGCTCGATTGCCATGTCATCGACGGAAGGGTTGAAACGCGGGATGAAAGTGAGTGACACCGGTGGCCCCATCACCGTGCCAGTAGGCGAGGGCACACTCGGACGCGTTTTCAATGTTACCGGCGATCCGGTCGATAATAAGGGCCCGGTTAAGTTCGCAAAACGGTATCCCATTCATCGGCCTGCGCCATCACTCACGGATCAGGACGTCAAAGCGCAGGTCCTTGAGACCGGAATTAAAGTGATTGACTTGATCTGCCCGTTTACCAAGGGTGGCAAAGTGGGCGCATTCGGTGGCGCCGGCGTTGGCAAGACGGTCGTCATTCTCGAGTTGATCAACAACATTGCCAAAGGGCATGGGGGGTTTTCCGTCTTCGGCGGTGTGGGGGAACGGACACGCGAGGGTAACGATCTTTATGTCGAAATGAGCGAAGCGGGCGTGATCGATCAAAAAGATCTCAGCAAATCCAAAGTCGCGCTGGTCTACGGGCAGATGAACGAGCCGCCTGGCGCGCGTCTGCGAGTGGCCCTCTCTGCTCTCGCCATGACGGAGTATTTCCGCGACGAAAAAAATCAGGACGTGCTTTTGTTTATCGATAACATCTTTCGCTTCTCGCAAGCAGGTTCGGAAGTATCTGCCTTACTCGGGCGTACGCCGAGCGCGGTCGGTTATCAGCCAACCCTCGCCGCCGAGATGGGCGATTTACAGGAACGCATCACTTCTACCAAGAACGGATCGATCACTTCAGTGCAGGCAGTTTATGTTCCGGCGGACGATCTGACCGATCCGGCGCCGGCGAATACTTTCGCACATCTTGATTCCACCATTGTGCTGGAGCGTTCAATCGCCGAGCTCGGGATTTATCCGGCAGTCGATCCACTAGCTTCCACCTCGAAAGCGTTGGCGCCAGAAGTGGTGGGTGAGGAGCATTATGCGGTCGCGCGTGGTGTTCAGAAAGTGCTGCAGCGTTACAAGGATTTGCAGGATATCATCGCTATCCTGGGAATGGATGAGTTGTCGCCAGAAGACAAACTTACGGTCTACCGTGCGCGTAAGATCCAACGTTTCCTTAGCCAACCGTTCCACGTCGCAGAAGTTTTTACCGGTCACAAAGGCCAATATGTGCCGATTGCAGAGACAGTGCGCGGCTTTAAGGAGATTCTCGACGGCAAACACGACGAAGTGCCGGAAGCAAATTTCTACATGAAGGGCGGCATTGATCAAATCAAGGAGGAGAGTTAATGGCGACGCTGCGACTTGAAATTGTAACGCCGGAAACAACCGCCTATTCCGAGGACGTCGAGATGGTGACACTGCCGGGCTCGGAAGGTGAACTCGGCGTTTATCCAAAGCACGTACCGGTGCTAACGATTTTAAAACCCGGTGAGCTGCGCGTAGTAAAGGACAAACGTGCTACTTCGCTGGCTGTCGGTGAAGGTTTCATTGAAATTACGCCAGAGCGTGTCTCGGTTCTTACCGATATGGCCCTGGAGGCCCAGGTAATCGATGAGGCCGCGGCCGAGAAGGCAGTCGCCCGGGCACAGGCCGCAATGAAGGAAGATCATACCGCGGAAGAAGTCGCTGCCATTCAGGCATCGTTGCAAAAAGCCCTTGCCCAATTGCACGTAAAACGCCGGCGGCATTCCTAGCCTGTTTCGCGCGAAATTGCACGCGCCCGATCAACTCGCCATCATCGCCGGCAACGGCGTTTATCCGCGGGTCCTCGCGCGCGCGGCACGAGCAGCAGGCGTGCGGAAGATTCTCGCTCTTGCTTTCGAAGGAGAGACCGACACGGAACTTGGTCAGCTCGTCGATGAAATTTGCTGGCTGCGTGTCGGTCAATTGAATCGGATGCTTTCCACCCTGCGCGATGCCAAGATCAACAGGGCCATCATGGCAGGCCAAATCGCGCCGCGAAACCTATTCGACCTTCATCCCGATTGGCGCGCCCTGCTGCTGCTCGCAAAAATGAGACAACGCAATGCCGAATCGATCTTTCGGGCAATCGCCGTCGAGCTCGACAAGATAGGTATCGCGCTTTTACCTGCGACCACTTTTCTGGAGGATCTTCTGGCAGGAAAGGGTTTGATTACGGGACCGAAGCTATCGCGCCGGGAAAAGTCGGACATCGACCTCGGCTGGGGTATCGCGCAAAAAGTTGCCGCGCTGGATATTGGGCAAACCGTAATCGTTAAAAATGGGACCGTCCTCGCGATTGAAGGATTTGATGGAACCAATGAGACAATCCGCCGAGGCGGTGCGCTTGGTCGGGGTGGCGCTGTCATGATCAAGGTCGCCAAACCAGATCAAGACATGCGTTTCGACGTTCCTGTCATTGGTCCTGAAACCATTTCCGTGGCGGTCGAGGCAAAGATTCGAGCGATTGCGCTGGAAGCCGGCCGCACTTTGTTGCTGGAAAAAGAAGACGTGACTCGTGCGGCGCAAAGCGCGAGAATTTCCGTGCTTGGGCGTTAGCCACAAGTTCTGCCAACTGAGATGGTTGCCGAGAAAAGCCCGTTCTATCGGCTTGAAATTTTTCCACGAGCTGACCAGTTGCGCCGTCAGACCGATTTTCTTTCATTTGTCGTATATAGTAAGGAGTGCCCGATAGGAGAACTTCGCCTTCAGCGAGGGTTTTCCTGAGAGTCGCAAAATATTATTCCAAGCTTTCTTAAAGCTGCAGGAGACCCCTGCGAAAGGGCATACAGTCTGCTGCGATTTTCAGGCAATGATATTTGCGCGCCCCACGCATCATCAGGCTGGTACCACGCTCGCCGAAACCCTCGTTGCGGTCACCCTTGTCGGCGCCTTTTTCGTGACCATTTTCGAAGTCAACGCCGTTTGCCTGCGTTACATCGAGGCTAGCAAGGAATGCGTAGCAGCCGTGCAAGGAGTCCAGGACCGCATCGAAGGCTTACGCAACCTCGCCTTCACCGATCTGATCTCACCGGCTTATATGATCAACCCGCAACCCACCCCTTCGGGGTCGCCCTCGGGGCCAAGGTCGATGTCGTTGGTTTATCCTTCCAATTCGTCTAATCTCGCTGCCCGGGTCACAGAAGAGGTTACAGTCAGCGGCTACCCAAGCGGCACTCCTCTTCCAGGCGCCACACCCACTATCACTTACACCCGCTCTCCCGGCACCGCGGTTTATCCAAGCGCTTCGCCGGCGACGGCGCCGGACTTCAGCAGCACGACCATGGTGAAGGTGAAGGTGAAATATACCTGGAGCGCGGCCTTCGGCGGTCGGCAACAGAGCGAAGAAACCGAAACGCTAATCGCGGCGGGAACCAAGAAATGAAGCCGGCTCACCTGCAAAACCAGGGCTTCACCATGATTGAAATAATGCTCGCCGTGGCCATCGGCTCGCTCATGCTGGCCGCAACCATGGCTGCTTCGATCTGTCTGCAACGGAGCTTCAATGCGGTGGATAACTACTTTTCTTCGCACGTGCAACAGGTGCGGATCATCGACTATCTCAGCCGGGATGTGAGGCGATCCTACATCGTCACGACCAGCACAGATCTACAAACTGTTACTTGCATCATTCCGAACTACCTGGTCGACAATGGCAGCAACCAGCCCACGCGCGCCACGCCGACGCTTTCGCTGGTTGGGAACAAAGTCGTCGCGAATTATCAGGCTAGTACTGTGAATAACGTTACAACAACGCAAGGTTCTACCACCGTTTCCTGCCCTGGGCTTGGACTGGTTTCTTCTCATTTTTCGAATGGGAACGTCGGCCAATCTGTTGTTGGCAACGGTATCCCGGCGGGAACCACGATTCAAAGCGTCTCGAATTGCCTTTTGGGGAATTGCAGTCAGGCGACGATATCGCACGCGGCAACTTCCAGTAATAGCAATGATACCCTTACGATCGGCGCGCTTACCAACGTAGTTTACTCCGTCGTTAATCAAGCGATCCAGCGAAGGGAAAACGGCGGTATCACCAACATCGCTGCTAGTGCGGACAATTTGATTCCCGCCACTAGCGATATCGAGCTTCTCAACACTGAGTTTACGCAATCGACCGTAACCTTTCTGCCGAGGTTCGCCAGGGGCGATCAAACTTTTTTAAATAACGAGCGCGCTGGGACAACGGTCTTTTCTCTTTCATACCTTCGCAACCGGAGAAGGGGGGACCGCTGAATTACTCCAGCTAACGAAATGAAGACACAAGTTCAGCAGGGAAATAACGGCAACACTCTCATTTGTGCACTTTGCACCATCGTGATTATCTCTTTAATCGGGGCCAACGTTTTGGTAAATTGTACCAGGCATTACAATATTACGGCCAAGCAACTCAAAGCATGGAAGGAAGCGCTTTACGCGGCGGAAGCGGGCGGCGACGCGGGTTTCGACGAAGTGCGAAAAGCGCTCAACCCAAGTAGCCTGCCTTTTACCACCGACGGGTGGACCGTTGCGCCGTGGCCGGCTCCAACTCCCGGGCCTGCCTGGACCAAAACCATCAGTAGCCTCGGACAGGCGGGCAGCCTTTCTACGACTGTAACCATCGACAAGCTCACTGATAACACTGGAGCCATTCCAGCTACTACCCCTTATTATCGGATTCGTTCAGTTGGAACTGCCCGGCTCTTTGGTTTACCCCGCGTCGGTCTGTCCGATCAGTTTTTTGCAGGTGGCCTCCATTTCGTGGCGAACTCCGCCAGCCGCGGTGTTGGTGACACGCTCCTGCGCAAGATCGATTTTAAATACGATCACTTTAAAGGAACTTATGGTGACGGTGACGGGAATAACATTGGCTTGTCGCCGGTCACATATCCTCAAATTACGCGGCGCATCGAACTTGTTGCTGTGCCGAAGTATTATGTGTTTGGCGGTGCGCTCAGGGTCGTAAATGCGTTTGATGGCCCGGGCACTGCCGGCTTCGTCGACAGTTACAATTCCAAAAACCCAACCAATCCGAATCCCAGCAGTCCTCAAATAGTAAGCAACGACATCCCGGGACCAAATACCACTTCGTACTACGGCTCTAACCCGTCGAACTCGACCTTTCTGGCAGACGCGCACGACGGCGACGTATCTGTTGCAACAAAGAACTTTATTGAAGGTGGGCCGATCTGGGGCGACGTGACCACAAACGGCGGCAACGTCACGCATTCCGGTTATCAGATTAGCGGAACGATCGACAACAATATTCCCTTCACGATTCCGCCGCTATCGGCGCCTGACACAACCGGCTTCACCTCTATTAGTTCCGGGACCGGGACCATCACCGCGATCGGCACGGGCGATAGTAGTCCAACCGGGTTCGTCTGTTCAGGAATTAGCGGCAGCGTAACGATAACGAATGGTAACGCCGCCAGTACTACCTTTCCGTACGCTTACGCGAAGGTCGTTGTCAACGGCCACGTTACCGGAAAGATCACCGTCAAGAGGGGCGTAACCGCGGAGATCTGGTTCACCGGGAACATGAACGTCAAAGGAGAGGATCTCGATAATCAGAATGTTGACCGGGGCACCCAAATCCCCAACCTTGGCAGCGCCGGTGTCCCACCATCGATCCCGGCAACCCCAGCTGATGATCCAAACCCGAGTCGGGTGGGCCACATGAAGTTTTTTGGGATCAGCCCCACGGCTCCTAGTGCTACTCAAACAATTCAAATCGATTCGCCTGGGAACGTTTTCGCAACCTTTTACGCGCCCAGCGCCGACGTTACGCTAACAGGCAACGTCGACGTCTTCAGCGCCATCGTGAGTCGTAGCTTCTCCGGTAACGGGAATACCGCATTTCATTACGACAAGGCACTCAATCAGGTCCAGATCGGTGTAGTGACGGATTACCAAGTCGCGAGTTACGTCGAAGACGTTCGTTGACGAATTCGTTTTGCGGTGATCCGTAAATCCCCCGCTGTTCGCCCCCAAAGCATAGGCCCTAAGTCGTGGCGTCGCGTGCCCTCTGATTGCGATCATTGATCGCTGAACCCTGTTGCAAATCCGCATGCGGCGATCCAAAATCAACAGTTCTTTTACGGGGTCTTAGCTCAGTTGGTAGAGCGCCTCAATGGCATTAATACCCGGCGAAAAGTCCCATTTAATCTCACGCGCTCCCATAATGCATTTGCCTCTAGCCGGCCTCTTGGCGCATTATCTCAAGCGCTCTGAATCGAGTCTCAAAAAGTTTCGTCGGTGGACAAAAACGGTGGATAAAACGAGGCGGGTTCTTCAAATTCGCGAGCCGCTTGCGACAAATGGAGCGCGACCGATCGTAATAACGTCGCGATCTAATTCGTGATTTACAGGATCGGGCAGGAGAAGATAAGCTTGTGGCTTTGCGACGGCTCGATAAAGGCCGACCATGGAGCTCCCTCGATGACCAGCTCTATTGCACCATCTGCAAAAGTGTAATCTCGGGCCGCCACATCGAAGTAGTAGGCGGGCACCAATGGCCTGCGCGCCTTGCATCTCAAATGCTCCCACGCCCGGGTGCTTTTCCACGCCGGCTGACTGGATCTTGCCCGTTAAATCGGACACCGTTCGCGAAATCGACATCCTTTTTCGCGATAACGGTGCCTGAACGCGCTGATCCGGCGCCGGATAAAATCAAAAGCCGAAGACGGTTGCCCCCTACATTACCTAGCGTTACTGCTCCGGCAATCACTTGATCATCTCCATTGGTTGCAAGCAGGCACTGGCTTTCGGGTGCTGAATGTCCAATTTCGCAGTCCGTAAAAAGTACGCCCGCAGGCGACCTCTCAAACCGGCGCGCCGTTTTCGATGGGAGGACGTTTGATCTCCATCTCCGACTCAGGTCGAGTCTGCTTGCGAACCGGCTCAATTTGAACGCTGCGGCGGATCCGGGCCGATTCGTAAATCGCATTGATCACACGCACGTCGGCCAACCCTTCGCGACCTGATGGTTCCGGCGCGCGATCATTCATAATGCAGTCTGAAAAGTAGATCAGTTCGGAAGCAAATTGATCGCCGGCCTTGAACACTTTTTCGGTTTGCCCGCCCTTGATCGTTACGATGCACTTCGAATCGCCACGATATTCGTAGGCGTTTTCCAGTCGCAGATTACCTTGGGTGCCGACCAGAGAATAATATCCGATGCCGGCTGATCCGAAGCTACAGGTGAAGATTGCCAGGCGCTCCTGCGGAAACCGGAGAATCGCGCCCGTCATCTCCTCCACTTCGGAGAACCGTTTCTCCCCGTTGTTCGCGGTGAGGCCGACAACTTCGGCTGGCTCGTCGCGGAACAGGTAACGCGCCGCATTAATACAATAAATGCCAATGTCAAAGAGGGTCCCGCCGCCCAGATTCTTTTGCAGGCGAATGTTCTCGCCGTGGACTTGTAAACCAAACAAGGAATCAAAGCAGCGGACCTCGCCGAGCTTGCCGGAGCGGGCGATTTCAACGGCATGGAGATTGGCGTCGTGAAAGTGAAGCCGGTACGCAATCATGAGCTTCACCTTGTTTTGTTTAGTCACCTCAATCATCGCCTCACAATCGCGTTCGCTCGCGGCCATGGGTTTTTCGCAAAGGACATGGCTGCCGGCGCGGGCGGCGCGCTCAGTCTGTTCGCGGTGAAGCGAGTTTGGAGTGGCAATGTAAACCGCATCCACATTCTCGCCTTCGATCGCCATTTCCATATCTTTGTAGGCGTAAGCCTTCACGCCGTAGCGCTTGCTCAGTTGCTTGACCTTATCAGGACTTCCAGTAACCAACGCCACCAGTTCTGAATTTTCTGCATGCTGAAACGCGGGCAGTACTGCTGTCTGCGCGATGTGACCAAGTCCGACAATTGCGTAACGAATCTTTTCCTTCATGCGTTTTGCTCCTGAGAAACTTTCGCGCCCGCAGCGCGATGCGCGTGTGATCTGGCGCCCGGTTAGAATAGGGAAATGCGTTTCGGTTGGTTGTCCCGCGATGAGAGCTGTGTAATGGTCCTTCTTCGCCTCAATAGAAAAGGGGCTGTTCTAAAGATGAAGGCTGCTGATAAACATTACAGAAACAGCTGTTTGAAAGACAACCTGAGGTCTTTTTTGCAGTGGCTATTGGAATGGAAGGTTCTTTCGGAAGCCTGTTGCACGGAACTGGCTAAGTCCGGCATTCTGCCCGATTCGTACATCGTTCGACAACGCGTGCTGTGCCGCTCAACGTATTCGCGCGCGGGTCTGCGGTAGTTTCAACCACCGTGCTTTGCCTTTCGGGAAGTACCAAGTCTGGAGATTCGCCGCTCTTGTAATGCCCAGGTGTGTAGTGGGCGTTTACAACTTCTGCCGCAACCCAATTTGGATTTAACCCAGGTAGCTTGCAAGGACGAAACGAGTTGGAGGGACGAAAGATACCCTAGAGGTGTTCGACGAAGTACCAACAGCGGCTGTGGCTCTGCGACCGAAAACGCTGGTTGAGCCGCCTGTCTTAAGGGAAGATCGATCATAGGCGCAATTCACGAACGGCGCGTCAACCGAGAATGGCGATGCGCGAAATTATTCCTTTTTGATAAAGCTGATGTCGCCGCTGCGTTCGACCCGCGCGATTTTGACTTTTGCGGCGTTCGCCATCTCGGCATCGAGCCGCAAATCTTCTTCGA
>Ga0209057_1000226_pt1 | contig 51804 bp, 36 predicted proteins | sample GraSoiAngelo_146_FD_185903 | JGI IMG/M metagenome (GOLD analysis project Ga0209057, IMG submission 185903) | Grasslands soil microbial communities from the Angelo Coastal Reserve, California, USA - 14_1009_05_30cm (SPAdes) (version 2) | ecosystem: Environmental > Terrestrial > Soil > Grasslands ...
GGCGGCTGTGATCTGCGAAAGGCGCTGTTATGGATTGTTGTACCTCTCGACGCTTCGGGACCCGAGTTGGATCCCGAAACAGTTCGGGGCGTGCAAATCGCGGTAACCGGAAAAATCGAATTGGCCGGAGGGACGCCGCAGATAACGATCAAGTCGACCACACAAATCGTGCCCCGCACGGCTTTGCGAACTAACTATATCGGTCGAGCCTATGATAAACAACAACAAGGAGACATCGATGGAGCGATTGCAGATTTGGAACGAGCGATCGAACACCAGCCAGACCGACGAGATGAAGCGTGTGAACACCTAGCTGGGGTGAAGGAAAAACGCGGAGATTGGGCCGGCGCCCTCGCAGCTTACGATCGGCTTGTTTCGTTCAATCCAAACAACGCAGGTTCGTATTACGTTCGCGCGACGGCAAAAAAACAGCACGGCGATTTTGAAGGAGCGATGACCGATTTCACCCGTGCGGCTGAATTGAGATCAAGCGGCATTAATTTGGTTGAGATTGGGAACATGCGAAAGGCGAATGGTGATTCAACCGGAGCGATGGCGGAATACGACAAAGCTATTGCGCTTTGCGACAGACAAATTGCCGGCACAGCGACAACGGATTCGGCGTCGCCCTTAGGCTCGGACCCCTATTTCAGTCGGGGACACGCCAAGGAGTTGAAAGGCGACATTGATGGAGCTGTCGCCGACTATACCCAAGTGATCGCGAACAATCCTGCACCTCCCTCCCGGCTCGGTGGGGATCGGCGGCGCGCAGACAGGAATTTATCCGTTGCCGGCGCCTACAGCAGACGCGGTGATATTCGCAAGGTACGGGGCGACCTAAACGGAGCCATCGCGGACTATCAACACAAATATCAGATTACTCACTATCCTGACGACAAGCAGAAGCTGGAGCAGGCGAGAGCGGAGGCCAAGGCCGGTGCGAAGAAGGTTGTTGTCACACAACCGAGCATCCAGGCTGCGGAAAACGAACAATCGTTTAACAAAAGCGAAGTAACTCCCGAATCTATCGCAGAGGCATTTGTCCAGGCATACTCAGGAGCAGATGTTGATACGGTTGCCAGCCTTTACGCCGATCGTGTCGATTATACGAATAGCGGTGTGATCAGCAAGGCTGCCGTGCGCGCGGAGGCGGAAAAATATTTCGCACGCTGGCCGGTGCGACGGTGGAGTTTGGTTGGACCGGTCACCACAGTCTCATTGGGAACAAAGAAAATGATTTTTTCGGCTAGCTATGACGTGAGTAACCCGCAGACCAGCAACCAAACGTCAGGTATTGCACAGGAGACATTGATACTGGCTACTGATGCGAGCGGCGTTATGAAAATCGTCTCCCAAAAGGAGCAGACAAGTAAGAAGAGCAGCAGTCAATCTGACGAGGAAAGGTCGGACGACCTGGACTTGAAGGCAGTGAAAGCCGAAGCAAGCACGGCAAAGGATGTTTCTATCATGCCGGTGTCTTCGCGGTCTGAAGGCGGTGAGACCGGTAACGTTAAGGTTACGTTCAGTGACGGTCACACCGAGATGTTGACTCACACTGGCGATTGCTATAAGGCGAAAGTATCAGCGAAGGGGAAAATCGGGTGGATTGGAATTGGTAAGACAGAGAGTAGTTTTGGGCGATCGATGAAAGTTGGCAAAGACTCTCTCGTTGTTCGTCTCCCCGACGCGACTACCAAAAAGTTTCCTCCATTTGAGGAGAACGTTTGTATCATGGACTGGAGGTTTACCGACGACGACAAAACGCTCATTGTTCGCTCTATGGGATATCATGGTCCCTCGTCATACGTGCAGTATGACTTGGCGACCGGCAAAGTGATTGACTCGCGTGGGCCCAATTACACCCCTTACGCTAAACTTCCGACTTGGGCGAAACCGCTTGCCTATCCAGACGAATAGGGCCTATCCGCCCCTAGAATAAGGCCCTCTGCGGAAACGGTGCCGCCTCGTTTGTCACCTAGGTCACCTTGGCGATGCGAAGTTTTGTTACAGCCGTACGCTGTGTCGTGTGTATGAACATTTTCGAAGTATTTGCCAGCGGCCGAGATATTTCAATTTGCGTCTCTCGGGACAGAACGGTCCGAAACCGCCAGTGATCGCTACCGCGGGTGACCGTTATGTAGCGGCCGTTCTCAGACAAAACCGTACCGATGAAAATATTTGAGGCCTTTTGAAAACCGTCCTCCGTGGCGACAACATTCCCGCTGTCCAGCGCCACACTCAGTAACGCTGCCAAACCGCACATCAATGTTTTCATAATTGATCGGATTAGATGCGCCGCTGAGATTCGATTCAAGGATTTTGTAGCGATGCGCAGGTACCGCGGATCACAGGCTTAGTCTTTCGGCGCAAGGGAGGCCACAAGTTTTTCGAAGCGCGGGTCGCCGCGGAGCGGATCCCAGTGAGGATACAGGCGCAGCTCCCCATAGCTCAAATCGACAGGTCGCTGGAGTGTGGTTTTCAGTTGATCGATGGCGCGATCGTGGTCTCCGGTCCAAGCATAGATGAAAGCGAGGTATTTCATGAGGAGCGCACCGTTGATTGGGTCCTTCTCAACCGGAAGCAACTCAAGCGCGCGGCGTCCCTCGCGTATGGCATCGGCTTTATGTCCCAGGAAGGCGTCGATCATTCCCAGCACGCACCAGGCAGGTCCCCAATCTGGCTGCTCACCGATGGAACGTTCCAGCTCCGAATGAGCTCTGGCGAAGGCGACACGCGCGCCGGGCGTGTCGCCCATAAGGTGCGCAGCAAGGCCTTCGCACCATGATTTTGGAAAATTCACACCCTCGTTAGAAAGACCCTCGCGCGGAACTGCCTTAAGTGCCTGACTGATCTCGTTTGGATCGCGCTCGCATATCGCCATCAAAAACCAAGCGTCGGCCATCTGTTCAGCCGCTCCCGGATTTTCGGACAAGATCTTGTGAATCGTTTCGTGCAATGGCCGCGAGTCAGCTCGCCAGTCTAAAAGAGCAAAGCCCCGGAAGACACGCGTTACGGAATCCTCCGGATGCAGCACGAGTGCCCGGTCGAGTACTGCGACCATATCAGCATATCGGCGCAGTTGCTGATAATTCCCGGCAATTTGCTGCAGAATGTTGAAGTTTCTCGGGTCCAGCTGCAAAGCCTTCTCCAAGCTGCGGGTAGAATCGTCCCAACGTCCCTGCCGCCGGTCAATGTAACCAAGCAATTCGAACACCTCTGACCTGTTAGGCAAAGCGTGCCTAGCCAGCTCCAACTCGGCGCCCGCCTTTTCATAATCGGTGCGGCAGCGATAAAGAAATTCAGCTCGGGCCAAGTGCGTTTCCCCGGCGTCAGGGCGTAAATGCTCTGCCTGCCGCACTGCGGCTTCAGCCAATGAGATGCGTTGCGTTGTGTGATCGAAGGCAAAAAAATAAAGATGGCCATGCGCCGACGCGACTTCACAATACGCGAGAAAAAATGCCGGATCGCGGGCAATCGCCTGGTCGAGCAGATCAATGGCGTGCAAAAGGTCATCACGATGAAGTAGACTTCCCTGCAATATCGCTTTGGCATGCGCGTAAAGATCAAACGATGCCAGATCACTTGTAGGCGGTCGCTCGATCGCGTTTTTCTCGCTGGGTGATAATTTAACCTGTAATTCTTGGGCAATAGCCTTTGCGATCTCACTCTGAATACCGAAGACATCGGCCAAATTGCGGTCGTAAGTCTGGGCCCAAAGATGCGTGTCGTTGCGCGCGTCGATAAGCTGGGCGCTAATTCTCACTTTGCCGCCAGCGCGTTGAACACTGCCCTCCAGAAGGTGAGAAACACCTAAGGCTTGAGCGATCGTCCGGGCGTTCCGTGCCGTTCCGGCCTTGTACTGCATCACTGACGTTCGGCTAATTACTTTCAGATCACCGATTCTTGCCAGGTTGGTAAGAATCTCATCCTGCACGCCATCAGCAAAGAAGGCGTTCTGCGGGTCTGGACTGAGATTTTGAAAGGGTAACACGGCGATGCTTTTAACTGGGATGCTCGCGAAATCGTTTGCGCGGCGCTGGTGAAACACCCAGTAACCAATGCCGAGCACGGCCGCAGCCACGATGGAGGTTGCTACCAGGATACGCTTACGTCCGTCTCGGCTAGCTCTAGCTTGTTCGCGTCTTGCTTGCTTAATCTTCTCAGGAACATCCGCGTTTCCGACGCTGTCGCCGTAAAGATTGACCAGCGAAATTCGAGCGCCATGCTTTACTTCGCATTCGCCCAACTCGTGTAAATACGACTGCCAGCGTGCGTAGTGCTCGAGGTCTTCGGCGACGTGTTTGGAAACCAGAATGTGACCGGCATCGCCGCAATCCATTACACGCTGCGCAACGTTGATTCCCGCTCCGGCAACATTCGCTCGATTGTTGAGGTCAATAACCACGTTAACAGGTCCGCTGTGGATTCCCATCCGAAGTCGCAGTTGTGGATACTTCTTAATCGCTCCGGCAATCTCGAGCGCGGATTGCGCGGGTGCTTCCGCGCTATCGCGAAAAACTAACGCGACGCCGTCGCCAGTTGGTAATGAGACCAATTTGCCTTGTTCTTCCGCAACCCGGACCTGCTCGCTTGCGGCGACTACCTCCTTCAGCTCACGAACGAGCTCGCTCTGTTCCCCGATGAGCAACTTTGAGTAGCCGACGATGTCGATGAAGAGAACATGTCCGATCTCAAATTTCGGATCGATCGTGAAGTCCGCAGACATGGCAGACTTCAGAAGGTATCAAAAATCCTTGGACTTTAGAAGCTCTCCATTAGCGCGTGCCCCGATGGCGCTAATGACCTCTGGGAAGCACAAACCCACAAAAAGCGACTCGAGGACGCGTCGCACTCCTGAAAGGTTGGCAAAACAAAGTTGGCCCGCGCGAATTTCGCACGCAGTGCTTTCGGAGTGCGGTGAGTCTTCGCTCCGCTTTTGTCCAGACACGCGTTACTTAGCACGCGATCGTCAGCTCCAGAAGTTCGTCAACTTTCTTCGCGCCGTCGATGTTCATGATGCACTTCCGTAATTTCTCGCATTGATCCTTGCCAATAACATCGCCGCCGAGCGCTGTGAATTTGACCGCGATTTCTTCCTCGTTCATTGGATCGCGAGGATCGCCTTTGGGCACATCCACGCGAGTTGAATGCGATTTGCCGTCGTTAGTCGTGATAGTTACGCGGCTCGGCTGGAACTTGGGGAACAGCGCTTCGAATTCTTCATTCGCGACTACTTTTATCTTGTCCATGATCGGAATCAGCGATTGATCGCGCACCCGTTCCTCTTTAAATTGCAACGGGGTCACCATGCCATCGACCAGGCCGACTGCCATGCAATAGGGTAGGGAATGATCGGCAGTTTCCTTTGAGTCCGGTCGATACTTGTGCGGATCGCCAAGTATGTCTGCGGCGCGCGCGATCACTTCTACTTTGATTTCTTTCACCTCGTTGGCCTTGATCTTGTTGTCTCTTACGGTTTTCATCATGGCGGTGAGCGGCGCATGGCTCAGCGCTTCGATCGGGAAACTTTTCATCCCGCAATCAAGGATGCGGTAGTACGATTTCGGTGATGTCGGCAGGTCTTTGATCAATCCCTCGCCGTCGAAAGTGGCCGGCTCTCCCTTGTATTGGACGTGCTTGAAGACTGCAAAAAGTCCTTCCTTGCCATCGATGATGTGCTCGGGACCGGAGAATCCTTCTCGAGCAAGAAGCGCGCTCTCCGCGCCCATGCGTCCAGCCCACGGATCAACCGTGTTCTTCATGTTGGTAAGTTTGCCGGCGGTGACTGCTCCCGGACAAAACGTTCGGGACGCGCTGATGCCAATTGCTGACACCATTTGGTCCGCCGTGAGATTCAATACACGGCCTGCGGCAACTGGCGCAGCAAAGGCGCTCAGCGTGGCGTGGTGCCAGCCGTATTCGCGCACACCCGGCCGGCCGATTTCACAAAGCCGCATTTCGATTTCGTAGGCAATAATCGTCGCAAGAATCAAATCTTTGCCACTTAGACCTTCGTTTTCACAAAGCGCGAGAGCGGCCGCGATGAGATCGCTCGGGTGGCAAGGATCGGCTTTCCAGTAGATGTCGTTGTAATCCATTGCGCGAATCATGTGTCCGTTCAAAAACGCCGCATCGACTGGATTGGTCCCGAAGCCGGATACAAAGACAGTGGCTCCACCATTGCTCGTCGCGCGGTGGTGTTTGTTTTTCATTCCGAGCCCTTCGAATTCGCTCAGGACAGGCTCCGTCGAGGAATCTCTGGAAGTCGCTTGGGTGCCGGTCATCGCGCGGTAGTGTTTCAGCAAAATCTTCGCATCATCCTGTTGACTGCCTCCCAGCGCGCAGCCGATGGAATCGAACCAGAATAATTTGGCAGTCTGAATCGCCTCAGGAGAAAGATGCTCGTACTTCAGCGAGCAAGCCCATTCGGCAATCGTGTATGAGAGCGGACGTTTCGATACATTTGGTGATGACGACATGATTGATTCTCTCCGTTAAGATTTTTGCCCACGAAACACCCGCCTTCAGTTGCCCGCAACCTACGGCGCGGCAGGCACGAATCACGCTAAAACAAATCAAAACTTACAAGCGTTCGCTGCCGAGTTTCTCCGGACTGCTTTTTAGGATGCGTTCACGGTAGCAAACGTTAAAATCAGCGCGTCATGCCCGAAGAGCAAAAAACGAAGCCGCGTTTGGAAATCGCGCACGTCCTCTTCATCGACATCGTTGGGTACACGAAGCTGACAACTGATGAACAATCGGACGCTCTGCACGAGCTGAACGCGATTGTCCGGAACACGGAAACAGCGCGAAACGCCGAAGCGGCCGGTCAGCTCATTTTTCTTCCGACCGGTGACGGCATGGCTATGGTGTTTACTGGATCGGAGGAAGAGCCGGTCGAATGCGCGCTGGAAATTACTCAGTCCCTGCGGGCGAAACCGAGCCTGCCGCTGCGAATGGGAATTCACAGTGGATCAGTGCACCACGTTGCGGACGTGAACCAACGCGTGAACATTGCCGGGGCCGGAATCAATATCGCGCAACGTATCATGGATTGCGGCGATGCCGGACACATCCTCGTTTCGAAACGCGTGGCCGACGATTTGGCCCAATCGCGCCGGTGGCAACCGTATCTCCACGATCTCGGCGATGTGGAGGTGAAGCACGGCATGTCTGTTTCGGTGGTGAATTTTTACGCCGATGTCGTTGGTAATCCTGCGCCACCCAAAAAATTTCAGCACACTAAAAAGGAAATCGCAGTGGGTCGCGGGAAGCGGTTCCCGATTTTAGTCGCGATGTTAGTCGCCGCATTTCTCCTTTTCGCGATTGCAATCGTGGCAATCATCTTTGCGCCGGCAATTCTTCGTGAGGCTCGCCCGCGAGCGGCGGCCAGTCCGTCCGCTGCCCCGCATTCCGACGTTGCCGCCGAAAAAAGCATCGCAGTGTTGCCGTTTGAAAACCTGAGCGATGACAAACAGAACTCATTCTTTGCCGATGGCGTTCAGGACGAAATCCTGACTGACCTGGCCAAAGTGGCCGAGCTGAAGGTAATCAGTCGCACCAGTGTGATGCAGTACAAGACCGCAGCCACGCGCAACCTGCGAGAGATTGGACAATTACTGGGTGTGGCCCATGTGCTGGAAGGCAGTGTCCAAAAGGTGGCAAACAAGGTGCGGGTAAATGCGCAATTGATTGACGCCCGCAACGACGCTCATCTATGGGCGCAAACCTATGACCGCGACCTGGCGGACGTGTTCGCGATTCAAAGCGAGATCGCCGAAGCCATCGCCCAGCAACTACAAGCCCATTTGTCGGCTAACGAAAAAGCCCGGATCGAGAAACCGTCAACAAGCGACCCGGTCGCCTACGACCTTTTTCTGCGAGCCCGGCAGCTGGATGACCTGACGAATGATCCGGACGCAAAGGGAAGCTTGCTTCAGGGAATCAGCTTGTTGGAGGAAGCCGTGCGGCGCGATCCGAAATTTCTGCGTGCCTATTGCCTCATGTGCGAAACGCACCTCGACCTCTACTGGGCGGGGTTTGACCATACCGAACAGCGCCGTGAATTGGCGCGAGTTGCGCTGCAAAAGGCCGAAGAGATACAGCCGGACGCCGGAGAAGTGCACTGGATGAAGGGGCTCTATGCCTACCACGGATTTCGTGACTACGATCGGGCGCTGGCGGAGCTGAATCTCGCGACGCAACTTTTGCCTAACGAGGCCCGGCTTTACGTCGTCATTGGCTCCGTGGACCGCCGAACCGCGCGCTGGCAGGAAGCTGAAGCTAATTTCAAGCGTGCCGTGGAGCTGGACCCGCGCAACTTCGTCGTGCTGATGGAAGCGGGGTCGACCTTTCAGGGTATGCGCCGCTACGCGGAAGCAAGGCGCCTGTATGAGCAGGCTTTGAGCATCCTGCCAAGCGATCCGTTTGTCAGCTATCTGCTTGGATTCAATGCTTTCGCGCAAACGGGTGACGTCGCCGACTTGCGAAAGCCATTGCAGCTGATTGCGCAAAAAGGCGCTGAGGCAGCCCGTGGCGTCGCCTTTCCACTGCTGGTTTGCAGCTGGATGCAGGGGAATAAAAGCGAATCCGAAAAGGCGCTCGCGCTTATTCCTGCCGAAGGCATCGCCAATAGTTTCGATGAAGCCTATGTCCCTCGCGAGTTTTGCGTCGGGCGCACCGCTTGGTTGTTCGGCAACAAGGACCTCGCGCAAACCGCGCTCACCGCCGCCCGATCGATTTTCGAGCGCATGACTCGAGAACAACCCGACTACGCGCAGGGCTGGAGTTATCTTGGCCTAACCGACGCCATGCTCGGCCGGTGTGACGAAGCAATCCAGGAAGGTAAACGCGCTTGTGAGATCCTTCCCTTTACGAAGGACTCGTGGGTGGGGCCCGTGTGGATAACCAATCTGGCGACAATTTATATCCGTTGCGGCGATAGGGGTGGGGCGCTGGAACAACTGGAGAAATCTGTCAAACTTCCAACCGGCGTTACCTATGGCGAACTGAAGAAAAGTCCCGACTGGGATGCGCTCCGCGGTGATCCGCGTTTCGAAAAACTTGTTGCCTTGCTCGCGCCGGACCCCGCTTCCCCGGCACACCAGTGAACGCGCCCGATTTCTTTTCCGAGCTGAAACGGCGCAACGTTTACAAGGTCGCGGTTGCTTACGCGATTGTCGGCTGGCTGCTTGTTCAAGTTGCGACTCAAGTCTTTCCATTCTTGGAAATTCCGAATTGGGTCGTTCGCCTTGTGATCGCACTAGTCGTAATCGGATTTCCGATCGCACTCGTGATCGCGTGGGCGTTTGAAGCGACTCCAGAGGGAATCAAACGGACCGAAGTCGCTGACGCGATGCCGGTGTCTGCGGCGACCCGGCGAAAGAAACACGCGTGGATCTACGTCGTCGTGATCGCTGCCGCGATTTCGGTCGCTCTATTTTTTCTTGGCAGATACACCGCAGGAAACAAAAGCGTTGCGTCCGTGCCTAACGAATTGCCGGCAAAATCGATCGCGGTGTTGCCGTTCGATAATCTCAGTCGCGACCCCGACAATGCTTATTTCGCCGAGGGCGTCCAAGAAGAAATTCTGACGCGCCTGGCCAAGGTAGCGGATTTGAAAGTCATTTCGCGCACTTCGACACAGCGCTTTAAGAGCGCGCCCTCAGATTTACGCGAGATCGCGAAGCAGCTCGGCGTAATGAACATCGTCGAAGGCAGCGTGCAGAAAGCGAACGATCAGGTGCGCGTGAATGTGCAGCTCATCAACGCCATGACCGATGCACATCTCTGGGCGGACACTTACGATCGCAAATTGATCGACATCTTTTCCGTCGAAAGCGAGATCGCCAAAACGATTGCGGACACACTGCAGGTGAAGCTGACCGGCTCGGAAAAACAGATGATGACGGCGCAGCCGACGACCGATACGGCCGCGTACGAGCTTTATCACAAAGGGAGATCACTTTGGGAAAAGCGGACGGGCGACAACATTCCGAAAGCGATTGCGTTTTTCCAGCAGGCGATCGAACGGGATCCAAATTATGCGCTTGCTTACGCAGGTCTGGCGAGCGCCTATATTTTGTCTCCCTTTTATACTGGCGCAGACCGGCGCGAGGCGGGTTCGAAAGCGAAAGAAGCCGCCCTCAAAGCTCTCCGTCTTGATCCCAATCTCGCTGAAGCACACGCGGCGCTGGGAAAAGTGCTCTTCTTTAGCGAAATCGATTTGGCCGGAGCCACGCGCGAATACAAACGAGCGATCGAGCTCAAGCCAAACGATGCCGACGCACATCATTGGTTCAGCAACGATAGCCTGGCAGCGCTCGGACAATTCGACGAGGCCATTGCCGAGGGCAAACGCTCGGTTGAATTAGATCCGTTGTCGATCGTGATTAACGCGGACCTGGGCGAGACGTTCTTTTACGCCCGCCGCTTCGATGAGTCGGTGGCACAGTTGCGAAAGACGCTGGAGATCGATCCAACATCTTTCTACGCGCACGACAATCTTGGCATCGCTCTTCAAGCAAAGGGCGACCTGTCCGGCGCGATTGCCGAGTACGAAAAGGCAAAGCAACTAAGCGACAATCCGGCTGTGGCGACGTTCTGGGCGCAGGCCAAAGCGCACACTGGTGACAAGGATGCCGCGCGGCGAATGTTGAGCGAGCTCGATCAGATAAGTCAGCACCGCGAGGTGCCCAGCTACTTGCGCGCGCTGCTTTATCTCAGCCTGAACAATAAAGACGAAGCGCTACGCTGGCTCGAACAGGGTTACGAGGAGCGCGACGGCTCCAACATTTGCTGGATCAACGTCGATCCACTGCTTGATCCGCTGCGTGGCGATCCGCGGTTCGAGGCATTGGTCAAAAAAGTGATCGCACCAAAAACGGACGAAGCTCGATGATCCTTAAGCGCTCGCTTGTCTCGCCCGTAGCTCAGCGAAGGCGGATGCAGAAAGTTATCGCGCCGAAAACACAGCAGAAATGAAGAGCGACAACTCCTTCGCCGAGCTGGAACGGCGAATCGGCCCGGTTGGCAATCCCACACGACAGGACCCATGCTTTCAGCCATTGCTGACTAAGTATGCCGCCTCCACGAGGGGTTCATCGCCATGAATGAGTTCTTACAACGTCTCAAGCAACGCAAGCTGGTGCAATGGGCGATCGCCTACGTCGCGGCGGCGTTCGCGTTGTTGCAAGGGATCGACATCGTCGCGCAACAGTTTGGTTGGCCCGAAGGGGTGCGGCGCGGCATTACCCTGGGGTTAGTGGTCGGTTTCTTTGTGACCCTGGTCCTGGCCTGGTATCACGGCGAACGCGGCGCGCAGCGAGTTACCGGCACAGAGCTTCTCATCAATGGGCTGGTTCTGGCTTTGGGTGGTGGATTTCTCTGGCGTTTTGCGGCGGTGCGTTCAGCGGATAGCAAAACGGCGACTGTGCCTAACGAGTCAAGATCTGTCATTAACGCAAAATCGATTGCGGTGTTGCCATTTGAAAACCGAAGCCACGATCCCGACAACGCCTACTTTGCCGACGGCATCCAGGACGAGATTCTGACGCGCTTAGCCAAGATCGCCGACCTGAAGGTGATCTCGCGCACTTCCACGCAGCATTACAAAAGCGCGCCGGAAAACCTGCCTGAGATCGCCAGGCAACTTGGCGTTGCTCACATCGTGGAAGGAAGCGTGCAGAAGAGCGGCGACTCTGTGCGCGTCAACGTGCAGTTGATCAAGGCAGCCAATGATTCGCATCTTTGGGCCGATACGTTTGATCGCAAACTCACCGACATTTTTTCGGTTGAGACTGAGGTAGCGAAAGCGATTGCTGATCAGTTAAGCGCGAAACTCACCGGTCAGGAAGAGCAAATCATCGCTGCCAAACCGACGGACAACCTTGAAGCGTACGATGCCTACCTGCGTGGGTTGGCTTTTAGCCTGAAACCCACCACACCCGTCAGTATCCTTGGAGCACAGAAATATCTCAGAGACGCGGTGGGGTTGGACCCGAAGTTCGCACTTGCGTGGGCTCTGCTCTCATACATGGATTCGGTCGGCTACATCACGTTCACTCTGCAACCAACGGTTGCTCTGCGTGAAGAGGCACGGCAAGCAGCCGAAACCGCTTTCAGTCTTCAGCCGAATCTTGGCGAGGCAGTATTGGCCAATGGCGAATATCATTATGCCTCCCTGAAGGATTACGACACGGCGGTGCGTTACTTTGAGCAAGCGCGTCAATTCCTGCCCAATAGCAGCCGGATTTCTGAATCGCTGGCCTACGTCACACGGAGACAAGGACAGTGGGACCGAAGCGAGTCGTATTTCAACGAAGCCGAGCGGCTCGACCCGCGCAATGTTAACGTACTGACCCAGCACGCTCTTTCCTATATCTACCTTCGTCGCTTTCCCGAAGCGCTGCGAAAAAATGATCAGGTTCTCGATATCACGCCGGACGACGTCGATGTCCTGGCGAACAAGGCGGCTATCTTCCAAGCCGAAGGCGATCTGGCTCGCGCCTCGGCGATCCTCGCTCCGCTCCGCCCGGCCGCCGATCTAAGTCAGGCTTTGGAAACACAAGTTTACCAGGCGATCTTGGAGCGCCGTCCTGCGCCAATCATCCCTCGGCTAAAGGAAATACTGGCCAAGCCTGATCCAGCGTTCGGTTATTTGAATGGCGAACTGCGCTTTTGGCTGGGCTGGGCGCAAGAAGTCGCCGGCGACCATGCCGCCGCCCAGGAAAGCTGGCGACAGGCGCGCAGCGAACTGGAATCTTTCCTCCAAACACAGCCGGAAAATTTTCAGCTGATTGAAGATCTCGCCCTGACCAATATGTGTCTCGGTGACAAGGCCACCTCCTTGGCTTTTTCGGAAAAGGCCTTGGCCACGGTCCCGATCGAGAAAGACGCTGTGAATGGTCCTTCCGCGATTGAGACCCTGGCCCGAGTGGCTGCGCAGATAGGTGAACCCGACCGCGCCATCGCTGCTTTACAGAAACTACTTTCGATCCCGGGTCGTGCCGTACTGGCCGAAAACGTGCCGCTGACTCCCGCGCTGCTCCGGCTCGATCCGATGTTCGATCCGCTCCGCAATGATCCGCGTTTCCAAAAACTCTGCGAAGAAAAACCAAAGTGAACTCGCGTAACTTCTTTTCCGAGCTGAAGCGGCGCAACGTTTACAAGGTCGCGGTCGCATATGCCGTCGTCGCTTGGCTGCTGATTCAAATCGCCACTCAGGTTTTTCCATTTTTCGAAATTCCAAATTGGGCCGTGCGATTGATCGTGCTCGCGATCGTAATCGGATTTCCAATCGCGCTGGTGATCGCGTGGGCGTTTGAATTGACGCCGCAAGGATTGAAACGCACGGAAGATGTCGATGTTGCCGCGCAAGGAAGCAGGAAATCTCACGCTTGGATTTATATCGTGATCGTTGGCGCGGCTTTTTCGATCGGATTGATTTTTATCGGTCGCTACTCCGCCCGAAATACCGCCAATGCTGCTCGCACCGAGGCGGCGACGGGTTCATCCATTCCGCAAAAATCGATCGCGGTGTTGCCGTTCGAAAATCTCAGCGACGACAAGAACGCCGCTTATTTTGCCGACGGCATTCAGGACGAAATTCTGACGAAGGTTGCGAGCATCGCCGATTTGAAGGTGATCTCGCGCACGTCCACCGCGAAGTACAAGAGCAAGCCAGAAGACCTGAAGACAGTTTCAAAACAGCTCGGCGTCGCAACTGTTCTGGAAGGCAGTGTGCAGAAGGCCGCTGACAAAGTTCGCGTCAACGTCCAGCTCATCGACGCCCGGGCTGACTCACATCTGTGGGCTAAGACTTACGACCGCGATATCAAAGATGTCTTTGCCGTGGAGAGCGAAGTGGCGCAGGAAATCGCCGATTCCCTTCAGGCGAAACTGTCCCCGGCCGAAGCTAACACGCTCGCCACCGCGCCAACCAAGGACACCGCAGCGTATGATCTGTTTCTGAAAGGCGAGTCCCAGCTTCGTGCGGCGAATGCTTCCTTAAGACCGGAATCATTCGACCAGGCTATCGGGTGGTATCAGCAAGCCATTGCGCGCGATCCGAATTTTGCGCTCGCCATGGCTCGCCTGGCCGAGTCTCGTTTGAGTCAACACTGGTTCGTGGAAACGTTCACTGAACCGGAGCTCGCGGAAGTTCAAAAGACGGTTGAGCATGCGCTAGCTCTGGCGCCAGATCTGGCGCAAGCGCACGTCGCGCATGGCCTTTTTTATTACTACGGCTATCGGCAGTACGAACAGGCATTGGCCGAGTTTGGGCGCGCGCTCCAGTTACAGCCTAACAACGCGCAGGCGCTCGAATATTCCGGTTATGTCTATCGCCGGCAGGGGCAATGGCAACGCTCTTTGGATACGCTCAAGAAGTCGCTCGAGCAGGACCCGCGCAATGCCGATGTAGCCGGAAACCTTGCTCAGACTTATTGCATCTTGCGTATGTGGCAAGACGCCGAGCGCGCCGGCAAATATGCACTGAGCATCGATCCGGCCGATGTGATCGGTATGCGCGCCTTGCTTCTGGCGATTCTGAACGGGAGCGGCGACATCAAAAGAGCGCAAGGCGTGCTGGCGACCTTTCCCTCCACGAACGATCTCATCTCGTCGTCTGCTTCGGGTATCGTCGCGAGCGTGACCGGTGATCGCGCGTATACCTTTGTTTTCGCGCGCGATTTTCAAGCAGCCCTGAAGGTTTGGGATATAAGTGCCGATACTGCCGCGGATCAACGCAGACGGCTCTCCGCGAAAGCTACCATTCGCGCTCTAGCTGGCGACTTCATCGGCGCACAAGCCGACGCAGAAAAAGCGAGACAACTGCTCGAGGAAAGATTACGCGAGCGACCGAACGAGCGGGTTTCAATGAGAGAATTAATCTGGGTGTATATCGCGCTCAAACGTGACGCCGACGCTCTCAAACTCGCGCGGCAGGCTGTGGACTTACTTCCGCCGGAGAGAGATGCGCTTCTTGGTAATTCCAATCTGGCCGGCCTTGCCGAAGTCGAAGCTCGCACCGGAGCGGCGTCCGACGCCATTGCAATTCTTCGCCGGCTACTTAGCATCCCCGCGGGCGAGACCGTTTCCATCGCGCGCTTAAAAATCGATCCGGTGTGGGACCCGATCCGTAACGACCCAGCATTCCAACAACTCCTCACCACGCAGGAGCACGTGGGACCGTGAGATCTGAGCGGCTATAGCACTAGCATATGTTCCAACACGTCAGCGTACTTGTATCCTTTATCTTCGCCATCGCGTTGACGCATGTTTTCTCGAGCGCGTCGCAATTGCTGCTGGCTCGCGACCGCGTGCGCTTCTCTGCCCTGCTTACGGTATCGATGGTCAACGCTGCGCTCGGTGTGATCATTAACTGGCTCGGTCTTTGGGAGCTCCAGAATATCAAGCATTGGTCGGTTGCTGAAGTGCTGCTTCAGCTCGGCTGGGTGGTCCCGAATTACTTTAGCTGTTCACTCGTGGCGATGCCTTATAGCGAAGACGGAGTACTCGATATGTCAGCCTTCTTTGAGCGACAGCGACGGGTTATTTTCTCTGCTACCCTTGCGTTGGCCGTGATGTCTGGGCTCGCGACCTACGCCGACCGGAACAACATTCTAGGATGGAAGCCTAACGAGTGGATCGAGGCAGAGCTGGTTGGGTTGGCTCTGGGCGTCTTGGCAGTGCTGGCTGGTTGGGCAAGGCCGCGCTGGCTGCAATGGGTCGGGGTTGGCGGCATGTTCGTTCAGAACATTTGGTATTTTGTTTTTTACACGCTTGGCTCCTAGTAGCGTCCTATGGGTAATCCCAACTTCTTCTCCGAGCTGAAGCGGCGCAACGTTTACAAAGTAGCAGTTGCTTACATCGTCGCCGGCTGGGCGCTCTCTCAAGGAATCGCGCAGGTCTTGCCCGTCTTCGATGTTCCGAATTGGGCCATTCGATTGATCGTTCTGCTCATCATGATCGGTCTTCCGGTTGCGCTTAGTCTGGCTTGGGCATTCGAGCTAACGCCGGAAGGAATCAAACGGACTGACGCAGCCGATGCGGTTGGACAACACTCACGTGGCCATACTTGGATCTACATTGTTGTCATAGCCGCTGCGTTCTCGATCGGGTTGTTCTTTCTGGGTCGTTTCAGTGCGGGAAACAAAACGGCATCGCCTGTGGGAATTTCGAATAAATCGATCGCGGTGTTACCATTCGACAATCTCAGTCGCGATCCCGACAACGCTTACTTTTGCGAAGGCGTGCAGGACGAAATCCTGACGAGATTGGCCAAGGTCGCAGACCTGAAAGTGATTTCGCGTACATCGACGCAACACTTCAAGAGCGTGCCGGAGAACCTTCCCGAGATCGCGAAGCAACTTGGAGTCGCCCACATTTTGGAAGGAAGCGTGCAGAAAGCGAGCGATCAGGTGCGCGTGAATGTGCAGTTAATCAATGCGCTGACTGACGCGCATCTATGGGCCGACACGTATGATCGCAAACTGACTGACATCTTCGCGGTTGAAACCGACATCGCGAAAACAATCGCCGAGACGTTACAAGCAAAACTCAGCGGCTCGGAAAAAACGGCGATGGCGAAAAAGCCGACAGTGAATCCGGAAGCTTACGAGCTTTATCTCAAAGGCAGATTCTTTTGGAACAAGCGGACCGGCGACGACCTGCGCAAATCAATCGAATATCTCAAGCAAGCGATCGGCAAAGACCCCGGCTACGCACTGGCCTATGCTGCTCTAGCCGATTCATATGGCCTGCTCCGTTTTTACGGCGGAGCTTCTCCAGCCGAATCAGTGGCGCCGGCAGAAGCTGCGGCGAAGAAAGCGCTGGAGCTGGACGATTCGTTAGCTGAGGCACATGCTTCGCTTGGTCTCATTGCCACCGAGGAGCTCGAGGTCAACCGAGCGGTGAACGAACTGGAGCGCGCGATTCAGTTAAATCCGAACTATGCCACCGCCCATCACTGGTTCGGCCTTGCACTCGCGACGCTGCGGCAATCTGATCGATCTATTGAAGAACTAAAACGCGCGCTCGAGCTCGATCCGCTTTCCATGATCATCAATGCCGACCTAAGCATCATATATCTCTATGCTCGTCGCTACGACGCCGCCGAGACACAGGCGCGCAAGACCTTAGAAATTGATTCGCGCTCATTTGTCGCGCACTACTATCTCGGAGAGGCGCTGCAACTAACGGGCCGACTCAAAGAGGCGATCCCGGAATTTCAAAGAGCAGTCGAGCTAAACAACGATCCTTATTCCATCGCCATGCTCGCCCAGGCCTATGCCCGAAATGGACAAACGGAAGAGGCGCGAAAACTTCTCGCGTACCTGAATGAAATGGCGAAGTCCGCGGAAGTTCCGGAGTACGCCCTGGCCGTCGCTTACACCTCGTTAGGCGAAAAAGAACGCGCCATCGAAGCGCTCGAGCATGGCTTTGCGGGAGGCAATAAAAGCTACTTGTTCCTCCTCCCGGGAGATCCAATCCTCGACGATCTTCGCGGCGATCCGCGCTTCGAAGCGCTCGTGCGGAAGATTACTCACGGGAAATAATGAAGATCGATAACTTCTTCGCCGAGCTGAAGCGGCGCAATGTCATCCGCATGGCGGGACTCTATCTCGTCGGTGCATGGCTGGTCGTGCAAGTGGCCGGGACAGTGCTGCCAATGTTCGGAGCACCCGAGTGGCTTCCTCGCACCATCGTTGTTTTGCTAGCGATTGGGTTCGTTCCCGCGGTGATCTTTAGCTGGGTTTTCGAACTAACACCCGAGGGCTTGAAGCGCGACGAAGATGTGGCGCCCGAGCACTCGATCACTCCGCAGACTGGGCGGCGGATGGACCGCATGATCATCGTGGTGCTGGTCTTGGCGCTTGGCTATTTTGCCTTCGACAAGTTCGTGCTCACCCCTAGGCGCGAGGCTGCGCTGATGACCAGCGCCCCGCCTAACGAATCAAGGTCGATCATTAATGCAAAATCAATCGCGGTGCTGCCCTTCGAAAACCGGAGCGAAGATGAAGCCAATGCCTATTTTGCCGACGGCATCCAGGACGAGATCCTGACGCGCTTATCCAAGATCGGCGATCTAAAGGTGATCTCACGCACCTCGACGCAAAAATATAAGAGCGCCCCGGATAACTTGCGCGAAATAGGGAAACAGTTAGGCGTGGCCAACCTGCTCGAAGGCAGCGTGCAGAAGGCGGCCGACGCGGTGCACATCAATGTGCAGCTGATTCGAGCCGCCACCGACGAACATCTCTGGGCGGAAAGTTACAATCGCAAGCTTAACGATATCTTCACTGTGGAGGGGGAAGTCGCCGGCGCGATCGCTGATCAGTTGAATGCCAAGCTCAGGGGCGCGGAGAAGCAAGTGATCACCGCCAAGCTGACAAGCAACCCGGAAGCTTCCGACGCTTACCTTCGCGGGTCGGCGCTCTTCCGCAAAAGCGATGATGCAAGCATGGACACCGCACAGCAATTTCTGGAGCAGGCCGTTCGGCTCGATCCCGGCTTTGCCACGGCCTGGGCGTTGTTGGCGCGCCTTCATGCATGGCAGTTTTCCGGTAGCGACGCAACGGACGCGCGTCGCGCGTCGGCACGCGCAGCCCTGGATACGGCGCTGCGCCTTCAGCCTGATCTGGCCGAAGTGCGGCTCGCACAGGGGTATTACCAATACTGGGTGGAGAAGGATTACGCAGCGGCGGCCCGTTACCTTGAGCAACTGATGGCGAAGTGGCCTAACAACGCCGAAATTCTCGGCGCACTCGGTCGGATCTCGGAACGCCAGGGTCATTGGGACCAGGCCGGCAATTATCTCGAACGCGCGTTCGCGCTCGACCCCATGTCGCGAGTCGCGCGGCGAAACGCCATTGACCTCCGATTTCAGACAAGAGAATACGGATCGGCCCTGCGTCTCATCGACGACGGACTGAACCTCCAGCCCGACGATCTTGACTTGATCGCCTGCAAGGTACTCGTTTATCAGTGGCTGGGCCAGTTGGACCAGGCAGATGCGGTCATTAGTGGGTTGCATCCGCGAACGGCAGAGGATCTGCCAGTTTTCGCGATCACGAATCAAGCTCGATTCCGTCGTGCTTATGCCGGAGCCATCAGCCAACTCCAGGCTCTTCAGCCTGACCGGGGGAGCGGATCGGCGGATTGGGCGTTCAGCACTTTCAATATTTGTCTCGGTGATCTACGCCGGCTGTCGGGCAATGCCAGCGGAGCCAAAGCCAATTACACTCAAGCGCGCGACGCTCTCGAGGCGCTGCTGAAGAACCAGCCCAATAACGCCGATCTGTACAACATGCTGGCATCGGTCTATTGCGGTCTCGGCGATCGGAAAGCGGCCATGAAAAATGCTGATCGAGCCGTCGAGATGACGCCGTTGTCGAAAGACGCGATCACTGGAGCCGGCTATGAATCTACGCGCGCACGAATCGAGGCCCAGTTCGGTGATGGTGACCATGCCATCCCGGCTCTGGCGCGTCTCTTGAAGTTCCCCGGGTATGTCACTCCTACCGTCTTGCGCCTCGATCCAGACTTCGATCTACTGCGTGGTGATCCGCGATTCCAGAAACTCTGCGAAGAAAACCCAAAGTGAATCAGCGCAATTTTTTCGCCGAGCTGAAGCGGCGCAATGTCATCCGCATGGCGGGACTCTACCTCGTCGGTGCATGGCTGCTGACTCAAGTTGCGAGCACTTTGCTACCGGCGTTTGACGCTCCGAGTTGGGCGTTGCGCGGATTGATTATCACTCTCGCGCTCGGCTTTATCCCCGCGGTGATCTTTAGCTGGGTTTTCGAACTAACGCCGCAGGGCTTGAGGCGCGAGGAAGATGTGGCGCCCGAGCGCTCGATCACTCCGCAGACCGGTCGACGAATGGATCGCACGATCATCGTGGCGCTGGTCCTGGCGCTTGGCTATTTTGCATTCGACAAGTTCGTGCTCACGCCTCGGCGCGAGGCTGCGCTGGTGGCGAGCGCCTTGCCTAACGAGTCAAGGTCTGCGATTAACGCAAAATCGATCGCGGTACTGCCCTTCGAGAATCTGAGCCGCGATCCTGACAATGCCTTTTTCACTGACGGCGTGCAGGACGAGATTCTTACGGGCCTGGCAAAGATCGCGGACTTGAAGGTCATCAGCCGCACCTCGGTGATGCAATACAAGAGCGGAGTCGCGCGCAACCTGCGCAAGATCGGTGAGGAGTTAGGTGTCGCGCATGTGGTGGAAGGCAGCGTGCAACGCGCCGCCAACAAGATTCGGGTGATCGCGCAGTTGATCGATGCCCGCAACGACGCGCATCTGTGGCCGCAAACCTACGACCGCGATCTGGCCGATGTGTTCGCCATCCAGAGCGAGATCGCCAAGGCGATTGCCGATCAGTTGCAGGCCAAGCTCTCGCCTAACGAGAAGAAAGCCATCGAGCAGCCGCCCACCACTGACCTGGCGGCATTCGACCTTTACAGCCGGGCGAAGTCACTTCTCCTCATGGCAGGTTTCAGCGTGACGTACGGCCCGGACGTGCGGAAGGCAATCGAGCTTTTGGATGAGGCGGTCAAGCGCGATCCCTCATTTTTCGACGCTTACTGCCAGCTCGCCTATGCGCACGAATACCTTTATGGACAAACGGGGTCTGATCACACTCCCGCCCGGCTGGCCCTGGCTGAAGCTGCGGTGCAAGCCGCGACCCGGCTGCGACCGGATGCTGCCGAAACGCATTTGGCGCGCGCACAATATCTCTACTACGGGCTGCGCGACTATGCCGGCGCCCTCGCCGAACTGGAGATTGCGCGGCGAGGGTTACCTAATGATCCGCGTCTCTTCGAACTCACCGGCTACATTCTGCGGCGGCGCGGCCAGCACGAGGAAGGTCTGCGAAACCTACAGCGCGCGGTAGAGCTGGACCCGCGCAACTTTTTTACTCTGCAACAGATCGCGCTCAGTTATCAATTCCTGGGGCGCTATGCCGACTCAGTCGCTGCGATGGATCGCGCGTTAGCGATCGTGCCCGACAGCGTCGAAACGCAGGACGTTCGTGGACTATTTTATCTCTTCTGGAAAGCGGACACCCGGACGCCGCGCCAGGCGATTGATGCAATCCTCGCACAAGAGCCGAGCGCCATCGGCGTTGCCGCGGATACCTGGTTCCTTTGCGCTCTGGCCGACCGTGATCCGGCTGCGGCCGAACGAGCACTCTTCGCGGTGGGCGACAATGCATGCTGGTCCGAAGGGGTGATTACTCTGAGCCACAGCTTTGGTGAAGGTCTGCCGGCGCGCATGACCAAAGATGAGGCACGAGCGCGCACTGCGTTTGAAGCGGCTCGCGTCCAGCAGGAGAAAATCGTGCAGGCGCAGCCGGACTACGGCCCGGCGCTCTGCGTCCTCGGCTTAATCGACGCTGCTCTTGGACGGAAAGAGCTGGCGTTGAACGAAGGCCGTCGAGCGATCGCGCTCACGCCGCTGGAAAAAGACGTCGTCAATGGCAGTCGCGTCCTTCAATATTTCGCCATTACGGCAGCGTGGGCGGGCGACAAGGAGCTTGCTTTGCAGCAACTGGAAGCTGGGCTGCGTGCTCCCGTCGCATCGCTCATGCTGAGCTACGGCGCCTTAAAACTGCTACCGTTCTGGGATCCGCTTCGCGGCGATCCGCGCTTTGAAAAAATTGTTCAATCACTCGCTCCTAAATGATCGTTAACCTGTCAACCACGCCGGCTTGTCGCGCCGTAGCGTCGCGAAGGAGGAAGCCTTCGCGAAGGCGGGTCGCTTCGCTCGCGCTGAAGCCGGCTTCCGGAGATCGACAGTGAAATCATCCCACTTCTTCTCTGTTGTGCCATGAATGAATTCTTCCAGCGCCTGAAAGAGCGCAAGCTGGTGCAATGGGCGATCGCGTATGTCGCCGCGGCATTCGCGCTGCTGCAAGGAATCGACATCGTTGCGCAACAATTTGGTTGGCCGGAAGGGGTGCGTCGCGGCATTACCCTGGGGTTAGTCGTCGGCTTCTTTGTGACTCTGGTCCTGGCCTGGTATCATGGCGAGCGCGGCGCGCAAAGAGTTACTGGCACGGAGCTTCTCATCATCGGCCTGGTGCTCGCTCTTGGCGGTGGATTCCTCTGGCGTTTCGCCGCTGCGTCGCGCACACCGGATAATAAAACCGCGATTGCGCCTAACGAGAGTAGGATGCCTGAGCCAGCCGCCGTCATTCCAGAAAAATCGATCGCGGTGCTGCCTTTCGAGAATCTGAGCAGCGACAAAGAGAATGCTTACTTCACCGACGGCGTGCAGGACGAAATTCTCACCGACCTGGCCAAGATCGCTGACCTAAAGGTTATCAGCCGCACCTCTGTCATGCAGTATAAGACGGATGCAAGACGCAACCTGCGCGAGATAGGTCAGCAACTAGGTGTCGCCCACTTATTGGAGGGCAGCGTGCAGCGCGCGGCTAATAAAGTGCGCGTCAATGCGCAATTGATTGACGCCCGGAATGACGCGCATCTCTGGGCACAAACCTACGATCGCGACCTGGCCGATGTTTTCGCGATCCAGAGTGAAGTAGCCAAAACAATTGCCGATCAGTTAGAAGCCAGGCTCTCGCCGGCGGAGAAAAGTGCGATTGAGCAACGCCCCACTACTGATGTCGGCGCTTTTGAACTCTATAGCCGGGCCAAAAACCTGATTCTTAATACCGCCTTCAGCGCAGCGGCGGCGCAAAATCTTTACACCGGGATCGACTTGCTCAATCAGGCCTTGGCGCGTGACCCCTCCTTCTTTGCCGCCTACTGCCAACTCGCGTTCGCTTCTGACTCGCTCTATGGCTTGAGTGCTGATCATACCCCGACCCGGCTCGCTACTGGCGACGCTGCGGTTGCCGCCGCCTTTCGGCTGCGACCTGACGCAGGCGAGGCGCACCTGGCGCGCGCAAACCATCTTTATCAGGCGTATCGCGATTACGATGGCGCGCTGACTGAACTGGAGATGGCGCGTCGCACCTTGCCTAACGATCCCAGCATCTTCGAGCAGACGGCAGCGATCATGCGTCGCTGGGGCAAGCATGAGGAAGGCGTCCAGAATTACAAGCGCGCGGTCCAACTTGACCCGCGCAACTTTTACATTCTGCAGCAACTCTCTTTAAGCTACACCATTCTGCACCGCTATGCCGAAGCCCTCGAGACGATCGATCGCGCATTGGCGATCAAACCAGACGATCCCGAAACCAAAGCGAGCCGCGCAGTGACTTTCCTGCACTGGAAAGGCGATTTTCGCCCGTTACATCAAGTCATCAATCAGATTCGCGCGGAGAATCCGACCGCAGTCAGGAGTATCGCCGATGTGTGGTTCATTGGTGCCCTGGCCGAGCGCGATGCTGCCGGGGCAGAGATGGCGCTGACGGCGCTCGGCAACGGCACCTTCGGCGATAATTCGACGCAGTTTAATGCCGAGTTTGGTCGCGGCCTTCTCGCCAGGATGATGAAAGACGACGCTAAAGCCCATGCCGCATTCGCCGCCATTCGTCCAGAACAGCAGAAAAGGGTGGAGGCGCAGCCCGACTACGGCCCGGCCCTCTGCATTCTTGCGCTGATCGATGCCGGTTTGGGCCGAAAAGAGCAAGCTCTGCAGGAGATTCAACGCGCGGTGCAGCTCGTGCCGCTGGAAAAAGACGCGCTGAATGGAGCGGATATGATCCAGTATTCGGGCATCGTCGCCGCATGGGTCGGCGAGAAGGACCTTGCCATCCAAAATCTTTCCAAAGCAGCGCAGCTACCTGGCTTCGTCACTTACGGCGCCCTTAAACTGCTGCCATGGTACGATCCGCTCCGCGGCGATCCGCGCTTCGAAAAAATCGTAGAATCTCTCGCCCCAAAGGAACCGCCGAAGTAAAAGAAGGATGAATCCGCGCACCCTCTTTGCCGAGCTGAAGCGGCGCAATGTTTACAAAGTTGCCGTCGCGTACGCGGTGGTGGCGTGGGTTTTGATTCAGGCAGCATCGATTTTCTTTCCGGCTTTCGACGCGCCGCCGTGGGTGATGAAGATATTTATCATCGTCATCATCTTCGGCTTTCCGATGGCGCTGATTTTTTCATGGGCGTTTGAGATTACGCCGGAAGGAATCAAACTCGAATCCGAGATCGAGCCGAGCAAATCGATCAAGCAACGCACAGGGCGAAAGATTGTTGCCGTAACGATTGCGCTGGCTGTCCTCGCGGCCGGCTTGTTCGTGTATCAACTGGTAGGGCGCGACCGCTGGGCGCGCCGCTTTAATCTAGAAACCGCGGAAGGCGGACGCCCCGGAGGCGCGTCCATACCTGCCGACCAGAAGTCGATTGCGGTGTTGCCATTCGTCAACATGAGCGCAGACAAGAACGACGAGTATTTGAGCGACGGGATGACCGAGGAATTGATCAACGTGCTGGCCAAGGTGCCGGGACTGCGCGTGCCGGGACGAACGTCTTGCTTCGCGTTCAAGGGCAAAAACGAAGGGGACATCTTTCGTAAAGTCGGCGATCAGCTGCACGTGGGCACGGTGTTGGAAGGAAGCGTGCGCAAAGCCGGCGACAAGCTGCGCGTCACCGCTCAGCTCATCAACGTGAGCGACGGTTATCATCTCTGGTCGAAGGATTATGACGGTGACGTAAAGGACATTCTCAACTTTCAGAGCAACGTGGCCGAGCAAGTAGTGCAGGCACTGAAGGTGAAACTAGGCGGCGAAGGGACGCGCGTGCTAGCGAAGAAACCGACCGAGAATCCGGAAGCACATCGACTCTATTTGCTGGGGCGGTACGAGTTCGCCAAGTACACGCAGACCGGCTGGAATAATGCGATCCGTTATTACGAGGAAGCGTTGAAACTCGATCCCAACTACGCGTTAGCCTACTGCGGACTGGCTGACAACTACGCTTACATGGGCAGCGTGGTGATGCCGGAGAAGGAAGCCATCGCAAAGGAAAAGGAATTTGCGCAGAAGGCACTGGAACTCGATCCGGAACTGGCGGAGACGCACATGTCCTTCGCCCTGGCACTCGTCGCTGCTTATGATTGGCGGAACGGTCTGAAAGAATTCGATCGTACGCTCGAACTGAATCCCAATCTGGCATTCGCGTATGAATTACAATCGTGGACTTTGAACGGGCTGGGTCGATTCGACGAGGCGATTGCCAAGACCAAGAAAGCGGTCGAACTCGATCCGCTGAATCCGTTCTTTCAAATGAGTTTGAGCTTCTACCAGTATTGGGCACGCCAATACGACAATGCGATCGCGCAAGCGAGAAAGACGCTGGAGATGGATCCGAATTCAACGATAGCCCGCGTTTTGTTAGGCCTCTCTTTCCTTAAGAAGGGCGACACTGGCGGCGCAATCGCTGAATTGCAAAAAACTAAAGCGCCCGATCCCGGTGCCTGGTATCAAGGATTTCTCGGCTACGCCTATGCCGTCTCCGGAGATCGAGCTAAAGCCGAGCAAGCGTTGCGCGAACTCGAAGAATTGGCGAAAAGGCAATACGTCAGTCCGACAGCGTTCGTGACAATCTACTTGGGACTTGGTGAAAAAGAGAAAGCTCTTGATTCGTTGGAAAAAGCTTATGAGGAGCAGGACAGCGCTTGTTGGTACCTAAAGATTGACCAGATTTACGATAGCGTGCGCAACGAGCCGCGCTTCCAGGCGATTTTGAAGAAAGTCGGGTTGGAATGAAGCCAGGGCTGCCATACGTAAAAAGATCGTACGCCAAACAGAACAGTTCTGCCTGGCCGAAGCCAAGGTAAATTCTTACGATATTTGCCGCCGGCGGTGGCGCATTGGTTTCGAACTACTCCTTAAGCATAGGCATGTGCCATCGAGGTGAGCGAGTCTGCTACGAGCTATCCACCTTACACGTTCTGAAAAGAAATCGATGGGCAATCGTGCTGCTAAACCAATCGGCCGTTCCTTTGCCGGATGTGTGAACCAACTCTTTTGATTTCGATCTGTAACGTGTTTGTTTAACTGACTGCTGCTTGCCATGACGAATACCTTCTTTTCAGGGAACATTTGTTCAAAGCGTCCGCCGCCATCCAAGCACGCTTCCAAGTTCGGTGTGATAAAGCTTGACTTTCGAAAAAGAGCTCGCACCCTCACCTACGAACAGGGAGGCGGTTGGCAAAGCACGGCCGACGTCAACGGCATCAGCCTCCATGCGCATATCCATGCCCTCTATGGGTTGGTGTTACAACACACCGGGAAAAGTATCCTGATGATCGGGTGTGGCGGCGGCACTCTCGGTACGATGCTGGCTCGAGCAGGGAAGCGGGTATCGATTGTTGATATCGACCCGGTCTCACTCAGGCTCGCAAAGCGCTATTTTGGTTTGCCGCGAAACGTCGCATGTCATGTGGGCGATGGATTGGCATTCATGCAAAAAAAACAGCGGCACTATGATGTGCTCATTGTGGACGCGTTTACCGGCGAGGATATTCCAGCGCACATGAAGGATGCGGCATTTTTTGAGGCGGCGGGCCGCTGCCTGCGACGCAACGGCCTAGCCATGGTAAATGTTTGTTTGGAACGGAAGTCAGATCCGACGGCAGATAAAATTGCTGCGGGATTCAAAGAGAGGGGCTGGTCCGTGCGGCTTTTGGATAGTCCCGGCGCGGAGCGTAACGCCATCGTCCTGGCGGGACAGGTGAAGAATCTGCGACGGCCGAGATTGCTGCTCGTGCCCCAAGCCGGCGCGAAACAGACAGGCAAAGAATTGGCCGCCATGCGCTTCCGGCAGCGACGGTCTATTTCCCGAATCCGTGCAAGCGTGGCTTAGATTACTACCGCCTGCACGAGTCTTTTGACTAGAAGATACACAGGATAACTGACTGCAACTCCTATGACAGCAAAGAGGCTGTTTTCGACGCTACTCACGACGAAAGCAATTAGCAGTAGTGCTGCCCCGAGAAACACGATCGCTGGAAGTACAGGATAGCCGCGGGCTCTGAACGGTCGGGGAAGGTCGGGCTCTCGCCAACGCAAAACGAATATCGTGCCGAATGCCGCTACATCAACGAGGACAGTTAGGAACGCGGTAAAAGCGAATAGTTTGTCGAAGCTGCCGAGGCCCGCAAGCATGATCGCTACCACAGCAGTTACGAACAAGGCGGTACTAGGTGTGCCTCCCGTGTTTACCTTGGTGCCGGAACGAAAGAAGAGCCCGTCGCGGCTAAGTGCGAACATCACGCGGGGCGTGAAAAGAAAGGCGGCGTTGATGATACCAAGGAGGGAAATCAGCATGATACTAGTCACGATCTGACTGCTATAGCCGCCGAAGATAAGCTGAGCGGCATCTGCCGCTGCTAATTTTGAACCCGCTAGCTTTGATATCGGCAGCGCATACAGCAGCGCGAAGTTAATCAGCACATAGATCGTCATCACCACAGCAACCCCTGTAAACAGCGAGCGAGGAATGCTTTTAGCTGGATCGGTATTCTCCTCCGAGAAATAAACCGGCGCATGCCAGCCAGCATAAGTGCCAAGAATGCTTTGCATCGACAAAGCAATGGCCACGAACAAAAGCTTCGGATCGGACAAGAGCGACGGCTTTGCGCTTGGAGCAGCGCTTAGCTTCGGGCTGAAGAGAAAGCAGGCGGCGATGATCACAAAGAAAGCAACAACTTTGAACAAGCTCATGATTTCCTGAGCCCGGCTACCTACGCGTAGGCCTAGCCAGTGAAACGCGGTGAAGAAGATCAACACCGCAATTGCCGCCGGAGTTATGGCACCAGGATTATAAGAGAAGAGTCCGACAGCGTATTCGGTCAGTGCAACCGCCAAATATGCCATCGAACTGGTGCGGAGGAGCCAATCGCTCCAGCCGACAAGGAATCCACCGAATTCACCGTAGGCCCGACGAGCATAAACGTAAGGTCCGCCGTCCAGCGGCAGCATTGTGCCGAGCTCAGCATAGGTGTTTGCACCGGCGAAGGCATACAACCCGGAGAGTATCCATACGGCCATGATGAGTCCGCTGTGACCGAGGTGGGCGGCGACGCTCCCTGGAATTCGCAGAATGCCGATCCCGATTGTTCCGCCGATGCCTACCGCCACGCCGAAGGTCACTCCGAGAATGCGAAGCAGCCGTCGTTTGCTGAGTGAAGCCGAATTAGTAACAGCTCGGTCCGTCTCCATTCGTTTGGCTTAGCTGAATCAGCGCCGCACAACAAGAGTGCAGCGTCAGGGCACCTAAGTCTGGACTTTGCTCTGCCTTCTGTACAATTAGCCGTCCGATTACTGGCCAAACGTGAATCCAAGCAATTTCCTAGCCGAGCTGAAACGGCGCAACGTTTACAAAGTCGCCATCGCCTACATAGTTGCCGGATGGGCTCTCTCCCAGGGAATCGCGCAGGTATTTCCTGTTTTCGACATTTCTAACTGGGCAATCCGGATTATTGTCCTGCTGATTGTTGTTGGCTTTCCAGTCGCGGTGGTCTTCGCCTGGTTCTTCGAGATCACTTCCGAAGGAGTCAAGCGAACCGAACTTGCCGACGCAATGCCGGAGGCGACCGGACGGAAAAGACACGCCTGGATATACGTTGTGGTGGCCAGCGCCGCGATCTCGGTCGCGTTATTCTTTCTTGGTCGCTATACCGCTAGTAACAGGACTGCGGCTGCGGTGCCTAACGAGTTGCCGGCGAAATCAATCGCTGTGTTGCCGTTCGAGAATCTGAGCGAAGACAAAGCCAACGCGTTTTTTGCCGAAGGGGTGCAGGATGAGATTCTCACACGGTTGGCCAAGGTCGCCGATCTGAAAGTGATTTCGCGCACATCCACTCAGCATTTCAAAAGTTCGCCGGATAATCTCCCGCAGATTGCGAAGCAGCTCGGCGTCACGAATATTCTCGAAGGCAGCGTGCAAAAAGCAAACGATCAGGTTCGCGTGAATGTGCAGCTCATTAATGCTCTCACCGACGCGCATCTTTGGGCGGACACATACGATCGAAAACTGACCGACATTTTCGCGGTCGAGAGCGAGATTGCGAAAAGCATTGCTGATACTTTGCGGGCAAAGTTGAAGAGCTCTGCGGAACATGTCCTTGCATCACGGCCGACCGAAAATCCCGAGGCGCATGAGCTTTACTTAAAAGGCCGCTACTTTTGGAACAGACGCACCGGTGCAAACCTGCAGAAAGCGGCCGATTATTTTGAGCGGGCGATAGAGAAGGATTCGAAATACGCTCTGGCCTATTCGGGGCTGGCCGACTGCCATGTACTTTTGCCGGTTTATCCAGAGCTTGGCAGCTATCCTCGCGATGAGATGCCGAAAGCATTGGCGGCTGCACACAAAGCAGTCGAGCTCGATGACACGCTGGCCGAGGCGCACACTTCTCTCGCCCGAGCGCTAGCTTCAGATCTGCAACTCTCGGCTGCGATCTCGGAGTTCAAGCGCGCCATCGAACTCAATCCCAGCTATGCTACGGCGCATCAATGGTTCGGAGAATGCCTGCAAAGTCAGGGGCGCGTGGAAGAGGCACTGGTTGAACTGAAGCGCGCGCAACAGGTTGATCCACTTTCGCTCGTAAATAACGCGCTGGTGGGCTTTGCCCTCGATACGGTCGGCCAAAGCAATGAAGCGATCGCGCAACTGCGCAAAACGATCGAGATGGATCCGAGCTTTCCTAACTCACATGCCTTGTTAGGCAATGTGCTGGAGCATAAAGGCCAGCTCGGGGAAGCGGTGGTCGAGTATGAAAAAGCCAACTCGCTTAACGCGGACCCTATCAACCTTGCTCAGCTCGCGCGCGGTTACTTTCTCGTCGGCAGAAAAGGAGAGGCGCAGCAGCTTTGGGAGAAGCTGAAAGCTTTGTCAGAACAACAATATGTTCCGGCTTATTCGATGGCCTTGGTTCAATCGGCTTTCGGCGAAAAAGACCAAGCCATACGCTTGCTGGCGAAGAGTTATGAAGATCACGCGCCCTTCGACTCGGCTGATTTGGGCTGGATACTCGTTGATCATCGTCTCGACTCGCTGCGCAGTGATCCGAGGTTCAAGAATCTCATCACGCGCATCTTCTCTGGCGAACGGCGATGAAGATCGACAATGGAACCGGCGGGAGCCGAGAGCCATCGACGGGCGGGCCGGGATCACGACCTGGGCGGAGTGCCGTTGATGAGCGGGGACGCGAATCAATCAACTTCTTCACCGAGCTAAAGCGGCGCAACGTCTACAAAGTCGCGGTCGCTTACGCAGTCGTTGGTTGGCTGTTGGTCCAAGTCACGACACAGGTTTTCCCAATCTTTGAAATTCCAAATTGGGCTTCCAGGTTAATCGTGCTCGCGATCATCATCGGGTTTCCCATTGCGCTCGTGATCGCTTGGGCGTTTGAGCTGACACCGGAGGGACTGAAGCGCACCGAAATAGCGGACGCCGAGCATTTGCCGGAGCGGCCTCAGAAACGCGCATGGATTTACGTGGCAATTATGGCAGCGGCATTGTCTATCGCGCTGTTTTTTCTTGGACGCTACACTGGGCTGCGAACATCTTTGACCGAAGGCGGACGGACTCCCGCGTCTGCAGGATCCTTACCGCAAAAATCGATCGCGGTGTTGCCATTCGAAAATTTGAGCCACGATCAGGACAACGCCTATTTTGCCGACGGTATCCAGGACGAAATACTTTCCACCATCGGAAAGATCGGCGATCTCAAGGTGATTTCGCGGACCTCGACTGCCAAATACAAAAGCCGTCCGGAAAATTTGCGCCGGGTTGCAACCGAATTGGCTGTGGCGACGGTCCTGGAAGGCAGCGTGCAGAAAGCCGATGACCGCGTTCGCATCATCGTGCAGCTCATCGACGCGCAAAGCGATGCCCATCTTTGGTCGGAAACCTATGACCGCCAATTAAAGGATATCTTCAGCGTTGAAAGCGAGGTTGCGCAAAGTATCGCTGGTGCGCTGAAAGCGAAACTTACGCCGGAGACCGCGCGATCGTTAGACCAGATCCCAACGCGCGACGCAGAAGCATACAATCTCTACCTCAAAGCCGGTTATTACGTACGCGAAGCAACCTCGGGAAACAGTGATCCGGCCATCGTGCTTCCAAAGGCACTCGATCTTTACGCTCAAGCAATTGCGAAAGATCCCTCGTTCGCACTCGCTTGGGCGCGGGTGTCGTATGTTCATTCGTGGATGCATTGGTTCAGCGTTGATGATTCGCCGGCGCAAATGCGATCGGCGGAGGATGCCGCGCGCCGCGCCCTCGCGCTCAATCTTCAGTTGCCCGAGGCGCACGTCGCACTGGGGTACGTTGCTTACTGGGGCAAGCGTGATTATACGACCGCGCTTTCCGAATTCGAGCAGGCGCGCAAGGCGCTGCCTAACAATTCTGCGGTGACCATCGCGATCGGATCGGTTTATCGCCGACTCGGCAAGTGGCAAATGGCGCTTGACGAATTTTATCGGGCTGCAGCCCTCGACCCGCGAGACCCTTCCGTGATCGATGAGGCTGGCACTACAGCTGCGGGGATGCGGCGCTATTCCGAAGCGCTCAGGCTCTTCGACCGTTCACTCGCAATCCAGCCGAGCTACTGGAGCGTGCTTTGCGATGCCGCTTTAGTTTACGTTTTGTCGAACGGGCGAATTGATAGGGCAAAAGAGGCGCTTGCGCAGATTCCAGGAGGTATCGATCCACAAGGGCAAGGGCGCTTTAGCCGATTTAAAGTCGCGATGTGGGCGCGTAACTTCGCCGGTGCGTTGAAGATTCTCGATAGCGCACCGGATTGGCTGCTGAACAATCCAGGGCATCGTCCGGTCGCCACTTTGGTTTTGCGGGCGCAGGCTTTGGAAGCCTTGGGGCAGACACAAGAAGCGCGTATTGCCTACGAAGGTGCTATTCCACTCTTGGAGGCAGCGATAAATTCGGGCGCTGACGAATCATCGACTCACGCGTCGCTTGGTCAGGCCTATGCCGGACTCGGACGAAAGGTCGACGCTGTGCGCGAAGGTCTAAAGGCAGCCGAATTGCTACCGGTTTCTGCTGATGCATTCGACGGTCCTGTTTATCTTGAGCAGCTCGCCAAAATTCAGACTCGAGTCGGAAATACTGACGAGGCGGTGTCCCTCATCAGACAACTCCTCGATATGCCGGCTGGCTTTGTTATTTCGCCAGCACTTCTAAAACTCGATCCAGCCTGGGACCCGATTCGCAGCGATCCGGTCTTCCAGAAGCTTTGCCAGGAAATGCAGCCATGAATCTGAACAACTTCTTCGCCGAGCTGAAGCGGCGCAATGTTTACAAAGTGGCGGTGGCTTACGCGGTGGTGGCGTGGCTGCTGATCCAGGCGGCCTCGATCTTGTTCCCGACCTTCGAAGCTCCGTCCTGGGTGATAAAGGTCTTCATCGCTCTGCTCCTTCTCTGTTTTCCGGTGGCGCTGATCCTCTCCTGGGCTTTTGAAATCACTCCCGAAGGAATCAAACGTGAATCAGAGCTCGAGCCTGACAAATCGATCCGGCGGCTGACTGGCCGAAAAATCGTCGGGCTTACCGTCGTCCTCGCAGTGATAGCCGCGAGCCTAATGGTTTTCAAATTTAGCCGGCTGACATCTATCAACCCGTCGCAGCCGATCGGACCCGTGGTGAATGCCGTCGTCGCCAAGAGTGTTGCTGTCTTGCCACTCGTCAACACGAGCGGAGATCCAGCGAACGAATACTTCTCCGACGGCCTGTCCGAAGAGTTAATCGCTGTCCTCGCCAAGATTCCCGACCTCAAAGTCATCGGATGCAGTTCGTCTTTCTTCTTCAAGGGAAAATCCGGCGATTCTGCTACAATCGGTCAGAAGCTCGGTGTCGCCAATCTGATCGAAGGCAGCGTGCGCAAGCAGGGCGATCGTGTTCGCATCGTTGCGGAGCTCATCAGTGCGGCCGATGGCCGCTCCCTCTGGTCGGAAACCTACGATCGGGAACTCAAAGATGTGTTCGCAGTCCAGGCCGAGATTGCCAAATCGGTCGCGGAGCAGATGAAGGTGAAGTTGTTAGGCGAAACAGTTCGGCCGGATGCCGCAGGGTCGAGTGAAAATCCTGGCGCGCATAACGCAGTGTTGCAGTCGGATTTCTATTTCCAGCAGCAAACCGCGGAAAGCGTGCGCCAGGCCATCACGTTTTTACAGGAGGCCGTTCGCTTGGATCCGAACTACGCTCTCGCTTACGCCAAACTAGCCCAGGCTTGGCGTCAGTATGCAGCCAGCTTCTCGACAGAGGCAACGGACGATACCGCAAAAGCGTACGGCCAGGCCCGGCGCGCCGCGGACATGGCGGTTAGTCTCGCACCGGGTCTGGTTGAAACGCGCATGGCGGTCGGTTTGCTGGCAATGAACCCCGACCTCGATTTCCGGGCCGCCGAAAAAGAATTCCGGCGCGTGCTGCAATCGGCGCCGAGCGACGCCGCCGCAAAAAACGCGTTGAGCATGGCCCTTCTCGCTCAGGGTCGACTGACCGAAGCTGAACGATCTTGCCGGGAGGCAATTTCATTAGACCCTCTCCTCACTACTTCGAGGTACAACATCGGCCGGGTCGCCGTCGGAATGGGCCGTTACAAGGAAGCTGAGGAACTATTCCGCAAAGGAATCGAGATTCAGCCGCACGCTTCCCGCTTTCACAGCTACCTCGTGATCCTGGACATTCTTCAGAACCGTCCGGCGCAGGCCATAGCTAATGCGCAGCTGGAGTCGGAAGGATTCTGGCGCGACTACGCCGTCAATCTCGCACAGCAAGCGCAAAGCGACCGATCTACTGCTGACGCCAAGCTCAAGGATTTCATTGCCAGGTATTCGAACATCGGGCCATTTCAGATCGCTGTGCTCTACGCTATTCGAAAGGAGCCCGACGAAATGTTTAAGTGGCTCGACACCGCTTATGCCACGCGCGACTCCGGTCTCACGCAGCTGGCAGTAACACCTTTCTTCCTTCCTTACCTGCACGACCCACGTTTTACCGCATTGTGCCAGAAGCTCAACGTGCAGTTGCCTGCAACGTCCGCGAAGCCATGAGCGAGCGCAATTTTTTTGCCGAACTAAAACGCCGCAACGTTTACAAGGTTGCAGTCGCCTATGCAGTTGTCGCATGGCTGCTGATGCAGGTTGCTAGCCAGATTTTTCCATTTTTCGAAATCCCCAATTGGGCAGTGCGCCTTGTAGTTCTCCTCCTCGTCATCGGATTTCCGATCGCGCTGATCATCGCATGGGCATTTGAAGTGACACCCGAAGGGATAAAACGCACAGAAGCTGCCGATGCTGCGGGACAACGGTCCCGCGGCGGCGCATGGATTTATATTGTCCTGATCGGTGCAGCGCTCTCCGTCGGTTTGTTCTTTGTCGGCCGCTATACTGCTGGACGTGCAACCCCACGACACGGCGAGGCGGCTACGGCGGTTCCTGGGAAATCGATCGCGGTACTGCCATTGCTCAATGAAAGCGGCGATCCGCGCGATGAATATTTTTCGGATGGACTGTCGGAAGAACTGATCGCAGCTCTGGCACAAATCAACGGGCTGAAGGTCATAGGTCGCAGTTCTTCATTTCGTTTCAAAGACAGGCATGAGGAACCGAAAGCCATCGGCGAGAAGCTGGGCGTAAGCACGCTTCTCGAAGGCACGGTGCGCAAGCAGGACGATCGCGTACGCATCGTAGCCGAGCTGATTAACGCAGCAGATGGAATCGAGCTATGGACGCGAACGTTTGATCGCGAACTAAAGGATATCTTTGCAGTGCAGGAGGAAATAGCGAGGGCAGTCGCTGAATCGCTAAAGGTGACTTTGCTCGGATCGCAGGATCGGCCGGCTCAAAGAGGTGCTCCCAGCAATGTCGAAGCGCACAATGCGTATCTTCAGGGCCACTTCCATTTCCAGCGTCGGAATCTCGAGGACTATCGCAAAGCTGTCGGTTATTTCGATCAGGCAATCCAGCTCGACCCCGATTATGCTTTAGCTTGTGCAGAACGCTCCGAGGCGTGGACTTTTATTGGAGACCTTACCGGCCAACGTGAGCCGGCGTGGTCAAAAGCGCGGAGCGACGCGGAAAGGGCCGTCGCGATCGCGCCCGCGCTGGCGGAGGCGCGCGCAGCCCTTGGTTGGGTTCGCTTTTTTGTCGATTGGAAATTTACCGAAGGCCTGAGCGAACTAAAACGCGCGAAAGAATTTTCGCCAAGCAATCCTACCGCCAACGATCTGCTGGCCCGAGTAATTCTTTATCTGGGGCGACTCGATGAGGCCGAGCGACAGGCGCGGCACGCGGTGGAACTCGACCCTCTATCGGTGATAGCACAAGGCAATTTGGCTCGGGTTCTTCTGTTCGCGGGAAAACTGGATGAGGCAGACGCCGCTGCACGCAAAGCAGCAGAGTTGCAGCCCGCCTCTGCCTCCAGTCATCGATGGCAGGTGGTGGCCGCTGTGCTGCGGGGCGATCGCGCGACGGCCTTACGTGAAGCTCAACTGGAGCCCGACGAAGGCTATCGCCGTTTCGAGCTCGCGCTCGCGCAACAGATCCAGGGAGATCGTCAGGCAGCAGACGCGGCTCTAGCTGACCTCATCGCCAATGGCCGAAATCAGTTGGCCTATCAAATCGCTGAGATTTATGCTGTGCGCGGCGAAACAGACAAGGCGTTCGAGTGGTTACAAATCTCCCTGGATAACCACGACACCGGACTGCTGAGCCTCTTAATCGACCCGTTAATTCGCGGCTTGCGCGGTGACCCCCGCTACAAAAGCATGCTCGAGAAAATAGGTTTGCCAACGTCGCTATGAGTGAGCGCAATTTCTCCTTCCTTACCGAGCTAAAGCGGCGCCACGTTGATAAGGTCGCGCTGGTTTATGCGGTGGTGTCGTGGCTGCTGTTCGAACTCGCGTGGATTCTGTTGCCAACGTTCGACGCTCCTGAGTGGATGCTGCCCGCTGTCGCCGTACTTCTGGTGCTCGGTTTCATCATTACCGTAATCATCTCGTGGGCTTTTGAAATGACGCCGGAAGGATTGAAGCGAACGGCGGACGTTACGGCGGGCGAGGTCCTTCCTTACTGGAGCAAACGGAAGTTTGCCACGTTTGTTATCGGCGTCGCTGTTATTGCTTTTGGTCTGCTCGCCTACCAATTATTTCGATCCACAAGCGGGCAGCTTTCGGCGAAGCAACGTACCGACAAAATTCTTATTCAGGGTAACACGGCTGGCACCCAAACGGTGGAACGCCAGCCGGACGGAGCCGTGCGCGCTGAGTACTCCTACAACGATCGCGGCCGCGGCGATCACATCACTGCCACTTGGAAACTCGATGGCGCTGGTGTGCCGCTCGAATACGACGGCCACGGCAACGATTACATGAAGGCTCCCGTCGAAGAACATTTCGAAATCAAGAATGGTCGGGCGAGCTGGAAGAATCGCAGCGAACAAGGCGAGCAAGCCGTCTCCGGAGAAGCTTTCTACCTGCCGATGAATCCGCCGCCGGAATTTTTCGGTGTGCTGGCGCGCGCGTTGTTGAAGGCACCCAACCACAAACTGCCACTGTTGCCTGCAGGTGAGGCAACGATTGAAAAACTAGGCAAAGTAAATTCCGGCAATACCGAGTTCACAGAATACCGCATCACCGGTCTCGGATTTTCGCCGCAGACAATCTGGTTAGATCATAGTGGCACATCCGCGTCCGTGTCGTCCTGGTTTTCGGTCGTGCCCGACGGATCCGAGTCTTCAATCCCGCGGTTGCGCGATGCACAGGAAAAAACTGATGCCGCGTGGTCGCAGCGCATTGCACGGGCGCTGGCGCACACTCCGCTAGGCGACCTGGTTATTCGCAACGCGCGCTTGTTCGATCCACGCGATCTTAGCGTCACGCCTGCAACGAGTGTCATAATTAGGGGCGAGCGTATCGTTCGCGTCGGATCTGACGCCGACGTTAAACCATCTGCAAACGCAGAGATCATCGATGCAAAGGGTCGCTTCCTTATGCCGGGGTTGTGGGATAATCACCAGCATTTTAGCGACAACGATGGCGCACTCGACCTCGCAAACGGTGTGACCAGCGCGCGCGATATGGCGAATGACACCGATACGTTTCTTGAACGCGTCGCGCGGTTCGACAATGGCGGCGAGCTCGGGCCGCGCGTGCTGAAAGCGGGAATTATAGATGGCACCGGAGAATTCGCGGGTCCCACCAAGATGCGGATCGACACAGCAGAGCAGGCGATTCAGGACGTCGATTGGTATGCCGACCACGGTTACGCACAAATTAAGATTTATTCTTCAATCAAACCGGAGTTGGTTCCGCTCATCGCCGATCACGCGCATGCACGTGGACTGCGTGTAAGCGGCCACGTGCCCGCGTTTATGTCAGCACGCCAATTCGTCGAAAGCGGGGCTGACGAAATTCAGCATCTCAATTTTATCGTGCTCAACTTCCTGTTTCCGGAAGTGCAAGAGACACGTAACCGAGATCGCTTTATCAAAGTCGCCGAGCGCGCCCAGGAGTTTACTCCGGACAAACCCGAAGTGCGCGATTTCATCAATTTTCTCGGGCAGCATCACACCGTGCTCGATCCGACAATAAGCATTTTCGAAGGTCTTTTTTGCGGAAACCCCAGCGCGATCACACCCGGACTGGAAGAGATCGTGCCTCGTTTTCCGCCGCAAGTGCGGCGCGCAATGCTGAGCGGAGCGCTCGAAGTTCCGCCGGACAAGCAGTCGGCTTATCATGAAGCTTTTCCGGCGATGTTGCGCTTACTCAAGGCAATCCACGACGCGGGCGTGACGATTATCCCGGGAACAGATGCGCTGGCCGGTTACACGCTGCACCATGAGCTTGAGCTTTATGCGGAGGCTGGTATTGCGCCGGCCGAAATTCTACGCATGGCAACGTGGACGCCTGCTCTCGTTATGGGCGTAAACAATGACCGCGGTGTCATCGCCCCGGGTAAACTGGCTGACATGATCCTTGTGGATGGCGATCCAACGAAAAACATCCGCGACATCAACAACATCACGACGGTAATCAAAGGCGGAAAAGTGTACGATCCAATGGCAATTGAAAAAGCGCTCGGTATTGCGCCGGGGAAAACTGCTCCCCAGTAGCATATGAATTGGGAGGTACTCGCGGCAATCGGCCAACTAGCTGCCGTGCTTGTCGGAATTCCTTCTCTTATTTATTTGGCCGTGCAGATCCGCGAGCAAACCAAGGAACGGCGGCAGTCAGCAGTAAACGCTCTCACCGTACATTGGGGCGACCTCACCAAGTCGCTCCACGACAACGCCGAGTTCTGCGCAATTTATCTTCGCGGCGTGCAGTCTTTCAATGACCTCGACGCCGTCTCCAAGCTGCGATTCAGCGCGTTTCTTAATCGCTTCTTCAAAAATTTCCAGGCGATGTATTTCTCTCATCGTGATGGCGTGCTTAGCGCGTCCTTATGGGGCGAGGTCGAGCGAACCATGAGCGATGTGATTGCCTATCCTGGCGTACGCCAATGGTGGGCGACGCGGAAACACTGGCACACGGAAGAGTTTGGCCATGTCATTGATGCGATTATCGCCCGAGGCGACCAGCCGAAGGCGTATTCAACCTATAATCTGAACGACGTTGTCCTGCCGAAAGAATAGTCCTTTCACCGCACGAAGGATCGCAGTTCGGGCTGTGGTCTCTTCTTCTCGTTAGCGTGAGCTAGATAACATTATGGCCGCTATAGCCACGGCCTTGTGGGCCGTTTTTCGCCTGAGAAGCCGTGCTGACTCGGACCGGCCACAGGCCGGTGGCTGTTCGCAGCTCCTGTTCTAACGTCGCGCGTAAAAAAACCTCGCTGTTGGTGACGGTAGCTGATCTACTCGCGCGTTAGATGAACATCTTGCGCATACTCGTAATGGCCCTACTTGCTGTCAGTGTTGTTGCGGCAGAGCCGACTTGGAACCCAGCTGATGCCGTGAAGGAAGCCGAGCAGGATATTCGCACAGGCCATATCAAGTTTTATTGGTCCGGCAGCATCGCGTCGATGCCAGTCGGTGTCCCGATCGAGATAGCTAAAAAATATCCCAAAGCCAACGCGGGAGTCGGCTGTGTCACCAACGACATACCACTTCGGGAACGACAGGAAGAATACGCCCGCCGGTACAACGCGAAGATTTTTGCTTATATCACTCAGAAGCACTAATGCGCACGGCTTTTATCATGCTTTTGATTGTGCCGGTCATCGCACTGGCGGTTCCGGACGATGCTACTTTGTCACGGCTTTTTGTTGGAAGATGGCACGGTCATCGACACGACACTCAATATCGCGCGGACGGGACCTGGATTATGGATCCACCGGACGAAGGAGATAACTCCCGCGGAAAATGGCGGATCGAACATGGCCGGTTGATTACGACCTGGCGATTTAGCGACGAGTCTTCGGATTCGACGGCTGTGGAGGAAATCGTAGAGCTCACTGAAAAGATTTTTAAGTCCCGCATCATTTCACAGGAGGGGCCAGGTCGGCCCGAAGGTCAAGTTCTTCCGAGCGAGATTTTCACTGTTACCCGTGTAACGACGAAGAAATAGGTCGGCGCTTGTCCGAAATTCAAGGAGTTCCAACTGCGTCGAACATCAAATTATTAACCCCCAAAGAAGGAGAACTATGCCGATCAGTGTCTTTAGCAGTTTTAACGACGGACTCGAGCCGAGTCGAAGGAGCCGCGAACACTTCATTACTAACACTAATCTGGAAGATGACCGTCTTTGGGTTCCTTATGCGGAAGGGGTATGGATCCAGCCGTGCTGTTTTAACGTCACGTCTGGAGGATTCAGCGTACTTCTGAAAGGTCTCCCCGGCGCCAAACTGGGCACTCACTACCACGTTGGCACCGTTCATGGCTATACATTGCGTGGTCACTGGCGATACCTGGAGCATGACTGGATTGCAAAGCCCGGAACTTACATCTTCGAACCCGCCGGGGAGGCTCACACTCTGGTAATCACCGAGGACTCATCAGAACCGATGGTGGCCGTGTTCGTGGTTGAAGGCGGCCTCATCTACCTGGATAAACCAGTGAATGGTGGCTTTGCTGCCTACGAGGATGGATTCTCTCTTCTCGAACTGACTCGGAAGTACTATCGCGAGGCTGGTATGGATGTGCGACAGCTTGATCTGCTTGTACGCTAACATCATCAGGCCGATGACTTTCGTACAGCTGAATATCATCGTTCAACTCATCAGTTGGAGCTAACAAAGAAAGACGCTAAATGAAAATTACTACCTTGATGTCCTTCCTGGCTCTCGTATGCACAACAGTGTGCGCGCAAGATTCAAGAAAAGATGAGGAAACGCTCTGGAAACTCGAACACGATTATTGGCGCTATGTTGAAGCCAATGACCTGGCGGCCTATTCAAAACTGTGGCATACAGATTTCCTAGGCTGGCCATCGATAAGCGCTGCGCCGGTTCGCAAAGAGCACATTACCGATTGGATTACCTCCCAAACCAGCAAAGGCCTGGCGTTCAAAACGGTTGGATTTAAACCAGCGGCGGCTCAGGTGACTGGGGACATGGCGATGGCGTGTTACTGGATAACCCTCAAGTGGGTCGATAAGGATGGGAACGGACCGTCGCAAATGGTTCGTATCACGCACGCCTGGCGCAAAACCGGAGACAAGTGGCAAATTATAGGTGGCATGTCGATGCCGGAAGCGAATTCGCCAAAATGAGTGATCTCGCCGCGCTAGACAAGTTCGCGCAGGGTTATGCCAAGGCGTGGTGTAGTCACAATCCAGAAAGCGTGGCGGCATTCTTCGCCGAGCGGGGCTCAATTCGCATTAACAACGGACCGCCCGCCGTTGGACGCGCCGCGATTGCCAATGAAGCTCGAGCGTTCATGACAACTTTTCCGGACATGATCGTAACCTTCGACAAACTTGAGCGGCGCAGAGATCGAACAGCTTTTCATTGGACTTTGATCGGAACCAACACAGGACCGGATGGTACGGGAAAGCGCGTTCGAATCAGCGGTTATGAGCTTTGGAAGATCGACAACGATGGACTCATCCGAGAATCAAAAGGCAATTTTGACAGCGTGGAGTACGAACGTCAGCTCAAGCACGGATTGGACGCAGGTAGGGGCGATTGACCTCAATCGCTCGCGTGGTTTGTAATTGGAACCGATGAATCTCAACGACCTGGCGAATCTCGGACAGATCATAGGAGCTCTTGCTGTCGTGATTTCATTGTTCTACGTCGCGCATTCGATTCGCCAGAACACCAACGCCGTCCGATCTGCCACGGCTCAAGCAGTGCAGGAGCATTTCGCAAGCCGGTACCACTTGCTTGCCGCCGATTTCGAGCTCTCTCAGCTCGCCGTCAGCGGATTACGAGATTACTCATCGCTTTCCGAGCCGGAGAAAGCGCGATTCATTGCGATCTTCATGGCATTTCTCTCTTACTCGCAAAATTCGTTTCTCAAATGGCGCGAGGGACTGCTCGAGCCGCCGCCATGGATGGGTTGGGAACTTTTGATAATGAACTTGGTCGCTGCGCCGGGCGGCCGCGAGTTCTGGAGAGAACGCGGTTATCTCTTCGGCGAGGAATTTCGGCGCCACGTGGAGAACGGCCTGATGAAAAGGGAGCCTCATCCCGATGCGAAGCCGATGGGTGCTTTCAGCATCGGTCGCGAGGGGTAATTGCCGATGTCGGCGTTTGAACACGTCACGGCGCTCTTGTCCTTCGTTTATGCCTTGGCCTTGACGCATTTGTTGGCGCGCATCGCTGAACTTGTGATTGCGCGCGAGCGCGTACGATTTTCCGGCTTGCTCGCCATTGGGATGGTGAATGCTGTTCTTTCGGTTTTCACCAATTGGTTGTCGCTTTGGGATCTCCGCTCCATCACGAACTGGGACCTTGCGTCTATCGGCATCCAATTCCTCTTCGCCGTCTCCATCTATGTAATCTGCGTATTGGTCGGACCGAAGACTCCAGATGAAGGGACAATCGACCTCGAAGATTTTTTCTGGCGCCAACGCCCGTATTTTTATGGCACCGTCCTGGCCATGCTCCTTCTGGCTTTGCTCGCGAACCTGGATTTCTTGAAGACACCAAACGCCGCTCTCCTCGTAAAAGAGAATCTAGCGGTCCTTCCCATGCTGATTCCGGTCACGCTCGCGCTGATATTCCGCCGGCGGTGGATTCAATGGGCGGCCGGCCTTTGCTTTTTGGCGATGCTAATCACATTCACGATTATATTCAGCAGCAAGCTCGGCTGAACGCACACCAGAGATACAATCCAGTAATTCTGCTAATCCTGTAAGCGAATTCCTAGAAAGAACGCAGTTATCTTTTTGGCGAGGATTTCGTGGGCACGCGGTAGCCGAACGGAGGCAGGTGTTTCGTGCGCTGCTTTCTTATTTTCGTCGGGCTGGTACAGCCGCAACTACAACGATCGCCTGTAGCGCATACTGTTTTCGCGAATCATCGCCGCCTCGGGAGCACCCAGACCGTTACTGCTTGTCGTATGCCGCCACGTTTTTGAACTGCTTGCCGTGCTCGTCAGTTCCTTTCGCTGTTACCGTGCGGGACTTGCCATCGGCCGCTACGACAATGCGCCCGGTGGCGGTTGTCTTGTCACCTTTCTTAACGGTGAACTTCAACGTTTGCGCGTCGATCTTCTTGTACGAGCGCATATCTGATGTTGGGTCACCGGTAACCGCATAGTCTTTTCCGTCGAACTTGCCCGTCCATTCATTGTGTATCGGCTTACCGTTCGCGTCGGTGCCATCGATGGTAACTTTCACCTGGTCGCCTGCAGCCTCATAAACAACGGTGGTAAGCTTTTCCATGCCAGGAGCAGTCTTCGATTTGGTTTCGTTTAATTTCCACGTGCCCATATTCGGGTCATCGGCGGCGAAACACGCTGCCCCCACGAAAAAACAGAGCGCCAGAGTTAATCCAATAGTTCTTAGGTTCATGCCTCCATCGAGCATGGGTTTTCAGGTCCCGTCAATGTTTCTTTCAAACTAACAGACGGGGGCTGGGAAGCTCTCGATTATGCGGTGGCGTAATCGGCGATCGCTTTGGCGACATCAAGGGTCGACGCGTTGCCTCCCATATCATAGGTGCGCACTTTGCCGTCGGCGATCACGCGAGCGATGGCCGACTCGAGACGCGTTGCCATTTCGTCTTCCTTGAGCCAGTCGAACATCAATTTTACCGTTAGCAGCATCGCGATCGGATTTACCTTGTATTGGCCTGCGTATTTCGGCGCGGAACCGTGTGTTGGCTCGAACACGGCGTAGTTGTCGCCGAGGTTTGCGCTGGGCGCGAAACCGAGACCGCCTACAAGGCCCGCGCACAAGTCGCTAACAATGTCGCCAAACATATTTTCTGCCACCAGCACTGAGTAATCCTGCGGATTCTTGAACATCCACATGCAGATGGCGTCGATGTTCACCTCGTCGGACCAAATGTCTGGGTAACCCTTTGCCACGTCGCGGAAACAGCGCGTCATCAAACCACCGGTCTCGCGCAGCACATTTGGTTTCTCGATGAGCGTCACACGTTTGCGTCCGGTTTTCTTCGCGTAATCGAACGCTTCTTTACAAATATTGGTGCATCCCTGCACGCTCATGATCCGTGTGGAGAGCGCGACATTATCGAGGCCCTTATCCTTCCACTTCTTCATCTTCGGATTAGCGCACAAGGCGGTGTAAACCGATTCCGGCAACGGGAAAAACTCGACACCGCCGTACATGCCCTCGGTATTTTCACGGAATACGACCTGATCGATTGGCACATCTTCGCCACTCGGGTTCGTGATCTTATTACCGCGATAGTTCAACGGATTGCCGGGATAACTTTTACACGGCCGCATGTTCGTGTGGAGATGGAAAAGCTGCCGCAATCCTACGATCGGCGAGAAATAGCTCAGCCCTTTTCCCTTGAGTTCAGGACTCAATTCCTCTTTCGCCTTGTCCTGTGGCTTGCTGGTGATCGCGCCGAACAGCCCGCACGTCGTGTTCTTGAGCGCTTTCACTGTGCGATCGGGAAGCGCGTTTCCCTCCGTACACCAAAATTTCCAGCCGATATCGCAAGGCACATACTCGGCATCGAATTTCATCCGATCGAGAACGATCCGTGCCGCTTCCATGACATCGTTCCCCACGCCGTCGCCTGGCATCCACGCAATTCTGTATTTAGCCATAGGAGGGCGACTTTATCGGGGCCGCTGCCATCGGCAAGTAGCAGCGACTTGGGATCGTATGTCTGTTTCGCGCCAAACGGCGCAAATAATCAGTCAAAGCCTGGGGCAGCGCTCCAGGACTCCATGCGATATAACCGCACCAGCGCTGAAAGCGCGATTCGTTCTATAACCATCACCTTCCGGATTGACTCGATCAAGATGCTTTGAGTCGCGCTTTCAGCGCTCATTTCCATCGGACCATGAATCCTGAGGCTTTGCCCCAGGCTGTTATGAGAATGCGCTTTCAGCGCTGAAGGCATCAGCGGCATGCGGTGACAAATTGGGACCGCATCCTGAGAGCAGCCGACAAACATCGATATCTTCTCGACGAATGAACAGGAGCGAACGATAAAATCCCCCGGTTAGAAGAATGAGAAACAAAGCTCCGGACATCAGAATTCTGACGATTCGCAACCAAAGGTCGTGCTGGATAGTGATCTCGCCGCCGTGTACGGCGTAATGACGAAACGGCTCAACGAACAGTTTCGCCGGAACCGAAAGCGGTTCCCCGAAGATTTTGCGTTTCAGCTTACAGCGGATGAGTTCGAATCTTTAATGTCGCAATTTGCGACCTTAGACGAGGCCGGATCAAGCAGGGAACTGATGCGGTCGCAATTTGCGACCACATCCCGGCGAAACATCCGTTATCGGTCGTGGGTATTTACCGAACACGGCGCGCTGCAGGCAGCCAACATTTTGCGCAGCGATCGTGCCATTGCGATGAATACGATGTGCGGGGACGCCGTTGGATGTACTGCATTGGTCGCCTGGTGAGGCGACCGAGCGATCGGGAGATTGCGAGTCAACGTCTATGTGATTCGGGCGTTTATCGAGCAGCGGGAGAAACTGGCCGCGAATGTGGCGATTCTGAAGCGCCTCGCCGAGATCGATAAAACGCTATTAGAGCACGACACCGCTCTGCGCGATATTTACCAAAAACTGTTGCCACTGCTCGCCCCTCCGCCGGAATCTCCGCGCCGGCAAATCGGATTTTCCGCTGCGTCATAGACGGCTTGCCCCAATACATTCGCGATATGTGGTCGCACATTGCGACCAATTCAGCGCCTTAGCTGTAGCCGCTATCGCCTTCTCAGGCCGTAGCCTGTGGACGAAGGCGGATGATCCCGATTGCGATCTAATCTTTCCTTGTCTTGGCGAATCAAACGGCAGACGCCTTTGCGCGGAGGCGGCTGGACACCAGCTTTTCGGCGCCGCCGGCTACAACCAATTCCTGTGCTGCAGGACTGAGCGGCGGAAAGGCAAATGATTTTCCATCGACACTCAAGATCGACTTGGCGTAATCGATGGTGATTTCCGGTCCGACGGTAATGGCCGCGCGATCGGTTAGCGTGTCGCGCAGGTGGCTGACCAATTCGGGGCATTCGAACACCACGAAGCCGTTGTTAAACGCGTTGCGCTTGTAAGTTTCCGAGAAACTGCCAGCGATCACGCAGGGAATGCCTTTGAACTTCAGTGCCGTGGCGGCTTGTTCGCGACTCGAGCCCGTGCCGAAATTGAATCCGGCGACGACAACATCGCCGCGATGATACAGACTGTTGAAGTTCGGATCGTAATTTTCAAATGTGACCGCGGCCATCTGCTCCGGCGTCATATCGTCTCGATAAGTATGTTTGCCCGCGTAAATGCCGTCGGTGTTCAAATTGTCTTTGTCGATAAACAGAACGCGACCTCGGACACTAGAGGGAAAACCTTCCATGATCTGCACCGATCTTGCCGGCCTTGATTTTTTTCCAGTGCGTCGGACTGCGGTGGCAACAGGGTGTTCACTGAAATTTATCGGCGCGCAAATGAATCCAGCCAACGCGCTGGCGGCGACTACAGCAGGCGAAGCGAGGTAAACGAACGCGTCGCGATCGCCCATGCGTCCTTTGAAATTGCGATTCGTCGCACTGATCGCGATTTCGCCTTTTTGCACCAGACCGCGTCCCAGTCCAATGCATGCGCCACAACCCGGTGGTAGCGGAATCGCGCCCGCGCCCAATAGGGTTTGCCAATCGCCGTTCGATTCCGATCTGGCCTGTACTTCCGCGCTCGCCGGAGCGAGATAAAACTCGACGCCGTCGGCCACGTGTCCGCCTCGAGCGCGCACCACTTCCGCGGCGTCGTGTAAATCTTCGAAGCGCGCGTTCACGCACGATAACAAATACGCTTTCTGAATAGGCACGTGCTTCCGTTCCATTTCCGGTAGCGAAACCATGGTTTTGACTTCGTTAGGCCCGGAAACGTGCGGAACGACCGTAGCAAGATCCAACTCCAGTTCGATCGCGTATTCCGCATCGTGGTCAGCGCTAAGTTCGGTTCGGTTGTTCCACCACCCATCGATGTCGCCATTCGTGTAACCCGAGCGACTCGTCGCACCACGCGTTCCCGGACGTTTCGGGTTCGTGAACTCGGGGACGCGCGAGCGCAGATAGTTCACTGTCACTTCATCAAAGGGAAACACCCCTGCTAACGCGCCCCATTCAGTGGTCATGTTGGCAATGGTCATGCGCGCGGACATGGGAAGATTCGTTACGCCGTCACCTACGAACTCAACGGCGTGATTAAGCACCTCGTCTTTGTTAAAGAGTCCGCATAACGCGATGATGACATCCTTGCCAACCACACCCGGCGAGAGCGATCCCTTGAGAACCATCTTTGCCACGGGTGGGACCTGCCACCACGTGACGCTGGTTGCCCAGATGCTCGCGGCATCGGTCCGTACCACTGGCGTGCCGAGGGCGGCAGCCGCCCCGTATAAATTCGAGTGCGAATCGCTTGCTACCACCATCGAACCGGGAACAACGTAGCCCTGTTCCACCATTACCTGATGCGAGATGCCGGTGCCTGGCGGATAAAAATCAATGCCGTGTTCACGAGCGAATGCCTCGATCTTCGCGTATTTGGCCAGATTTTCCGGCGAAGTGTTTTGGATGTCGTGATCGATGGCGAAGACCGGTTGCGCCGGATCGGCGACCGCTGTCGCGCCGATCTGTTTGAACTTTGGAATCACCGCGCCGGTGTTATCATGGGTCATCACGTGACGCGGGCGGATCGAGATGAAATCGCCGCTGCGAACCACGGTGCCAGGAGCAAGTCCATCCGCGTGGCGTCCAGCAATCTTCTCAACCAGCGTCAATCCCATATGTCGAGCTCTTTCCCGTAGATACGCTTGAATAACCGGCGTCGTTGTTCTGCGGCGGACAATCCGGGTGGCAACGAAGCTTTGGCCATTTCCATCGCGCTCTCGAACATTTGCGCGCCCATGATGAAACGCTCCTCGCTCGACCGTGCCATGATTTCATCGCGCACCATTCGTTCGATTTGCGGAGTTGTATCAGTCATTTCAGACATTCCTTCACTAAATTATCCAGCTCCAGTTCACGCGTCCAGCGCTGCAAATAGGTGGCGTCATAGCCCGTCGCGAGCGGGTTCTTCACGTCGCCTAGTTGAATTTCAGAGTGCGAATCCTTTGCCCAAAAGAGTTTTGAGATGATGAGATCTTCTTTACTCACGATGAACGTGCTGAAGTCGAGAATCGAAATCCTCTGACGTCGTTCAAATTCCACGCGCCGATATTCGCTTCTCTTGCGGATGATGCAGTCCACTTTGATCACGCTGTCTTGATGAATGAAGTTGAAAACCGATTCATGGGAGAGCGCGTCACGAATGCTTTCCTCGCTCACATAATAATCCGGACGAAACAAACCAGCCATACGGTGAACATCCTTTGGCGCGATCGCAATTACCACGTCGATGTCGCGGGTCATGCGAGGTTGCGCGTAGTAATTCATCGCCATGGATCCTGTGAGCATGTACGGGATGCGCCCTTGCTCGAACCTCTGCGAAACGTCGCGGACGATATCGATCTCGTTCATTCGCTGATCTGCAGGTTCAAGCTCTCGGCGATCAGCTCTCAACCATCAACAGTTTTCAAATCACTTCTTGGCGGCGCGTTTACCTAGAACTTTTGCGATATCGAAGTCCACGAAGTCGGCGTGGTGAAAAATGATCGATTCGATCGAGCGCTCCACATTGTCGCCCTCATGACTGTGCGTTGCGATGATGTGCAGGACTTCACCGGGAATACCATTTTTGTGTGCCAGGGCGACGCCGCTGAACGGATGACGTAGTTGCTGTCCAAATTTACCCTGAATGACTTTGCCCGAGGGGTCCTTGTCGTACTCGAGCGGTTTGCCCACGTCGGCCAGCAGCGCACCGGCGATCAGGTTATCGCGCTGGATCGGAATGCCGCACCGGAACGAACTTTCGAGCACGTCTGCGATCGCCATGCATTGCCGCGCACAGGAGTTAAGGTGCTCCACAAAGGTCATGTCGATGTCGCCAGCCAGGAGCGTGAACTTGACCGCGCGCAATTCGTCAAAGGTCCAGCCTTTCCCGCCGCAGCCTGTGGTAATGGCTTCGTTCCACACCGCCGCAACCTTTTCCCGCAATGATTCATCCTTGATTTCCATCAAGCTGGGAAACAGCCCCGCGATCTCGTTCACGCCGTATGTCATAACGAAACACTAATAAACACGAATGGATGCCAATCAAAACCGGAAATGGCGAAGCACGAATGATGTACCAGGGAGCGCGGGCGCCTCGCCCGCTGTGTCACGCGCCTCGCGGGACACTCATCGGGAGGTTTTCGGCGGGCGCGCCGAAAAGAGCGGGCGAGACGCTGGTTGTTCCCCAATTCGTCATCGCGAGCGGGACTTAAGAACTTGAATCGCAATGCGTTTAATGCAGACTTCCCGGCGTTATCCGCGCAACAGTCTCATCCTGATGCCAACTTACGAGTATGCTTGTCAAAAGTGCGGCCAGAACTTCGACGCATTCCAGTCGATGCGTGACGAACCATTTCGCGAATGCCCGAAAGAGCTCTGTCGGTTGCCAAAGTGGGGACACGGAAAAGTGAAGCGCCTTCTCGGTACCGGCGCAGGTCTGATCTTCAAGGGATCGGGATTCTATACTACTGACTACCGAAGCGATTCCTACAAAGAGGCAGCAAAAAAAGAGGCTCCTGCCACCTCGTCTGGCGGCGAAAAATCCGCCGCGCCAAAGGAAGCCGCGAAAGATTCTTCGCCCGCTCAAACCAAGGCGCCTGAGAAAAAACCGGCTAAGGAAGCTGGTTGATCAGTTGAGATGAAAGCGCTAACGAAACTCGCTAGCGTTGGTCTGTAACTAGATGAAAGGTGGATCGCCTTGTCCTCAAGGCGTTGGGATATGATTCGCCGAAGGCGCAAATATATCAGGCGGCAAAGCCGCATCTTTTTGGCAATACGTTGAGGAGTCGCCGCGGCGACCGTTCCACCTCTTAAGAATCACCTGTGTCGGCTGCAAAAAAAGATAACCTGATTGTTACAAATTGTTTGGCCGTAATCCTTGACAGCAAGGCAGCGCGCTGTGTTAGAAGGGAGCCGGCAATTCGCCGCTAATCTATGAAATCTCTTATTTTCGCTTTATCGCTCATCGTTCTTCTTTTGTGGATCGCGGTCTTCCCGGCAAGCGCGCAGGTCAACGTCACCCAGGAGCACAATAATCTTTCTCGCGACGGCCTCTACATCGATGACGCGTTCACGCCATCAAACGCAGCCAATCTAACCCGCGACTTAAATTTCGACGGAACGATCTCCGGCCATGTTTACGCGCAGCCGCTTTACGTCGAGGGCGGTCCAAACGGCCCAATGGTGATCGCCGTAACTGAATCGAACAATGTTTATGCGCTCCATGCCGACACCGGCCTCCAGATTTGGTCGCGCACCGACATCGGTCCGGCAGTCACTTCAGGTCTTCCGTGCGGAAATATTAATCCGGTTGGCATTACCGGCACACCGGTTGTTGATCTCGCGTCTCGGTCACTTTTCTTCGACGCATTGATCGCTGGGAATCCCATTAAGCATTTCATTTTTTCTTTGAACGTGGATTCGGGTGCCACCAATTGGTCGGTGGACGTGAATACCGCGGTACCGAATTTTTCCTCCGTCGTGCAGGAAGAACGGGGGGCACTGGCTCTTGTGAACGGGATCGTGTACGTGCCTTACTCCGGATACGCCGGTGATTGCGGGCTGTATCATGGTTGGGTCGTGGGGGTACATATCAACGATCCTACTAATGTGGGCAACTGGGCTACGGTAGCAGAAGGCGGGGGTATCTGGGGGCACTCAGGTGTTGCCAGCGATGGCACCAACATGTTTGTAATCACAGGGAACACGTTTACAAACCAAGGAGACCCCTGGAGTGGCGGCGAAGCAATTGTGCGTTTGCAAGCCGGCCCAGTCTTTACCGGCAACCCGACTGACTTCTGGGCGCCGGCCAACTGGCACGACCTCGATGTAGGCGACACCGATCTTGGTGGCTGCAGCGCGATCCTGATCGACGTGCCTGGCGCGACTCCTTCGCAGTTAGTTCTCGCCCTGGGTAAGGATGGCAATGCTTATCTGGTTAACCGTAACAACCTCGGCGGCGTCGCTGGACCGGTAATGTCGCTAGGTGTCGATGGTAACCTGAGAGGTCAATCGTCCGCCACCTACAGGACGGGCCAGGGAACATATTTTGTTTTTCGCGCTGATGGAGGTAGCCAAATCAAGGCTTACAAGGTTACTGCGACAAATCCGCCAGCGATCGTCTCGGCCTGGAGCGCGAGCCAGAGCGGCCAGGGTTCACCCTGGGTCACTACTACCGATGGAACGAATAACGCGATCGTGTGGGTTGTCGGCGCGGAGGGCGACCACCGGTTACACGGCTACAATGGCGATACCGGCGCAGTGATTTATGCCGGCGGCGGCAACAACGAGTTGATGACTGGCGACCGCAAATGGAACAGTGGCATGGTAGCTCGCGGAAGCATCTACGTCGCCAACGACAACAAGGTTTATAAGTTCAAATTGCCGGCGGGGACGCCTACACCTACGCCAACGGTGACTGTAACACCAACGGCCACGCCGCCTGTAACACCTACGCCGACTCCTACTGCGACTCCAACGTCAACGCCACCTGTTACTCCAACGCCAACGGCTACGCCTATCTCCACAGCTACGCCTACATCTACCCCTACACCGACGGCTAGTCCCTCCCCAAGTATGACTCCAACGCCCACCCCCAGAGTAACGCCGCGGCCTCGCCCGACGCGACGACCACGTCCGACTCCGCCGCCTCGACCATAGGCTTTAAATCTCCGGTGATCCGTGATTGGTGAACAGTGAACAGTGAACAGTGATCGCGTTCAGGTGATCAGATAGCGCATGCGTCTCGCATGTTGGTTTCGGCGTCGCGCCGAAACATGCGTTCGTCTAGGCGTGGTTAATCTGGGGTGCTATCAAATCACAAGAAGAGTCCGCGAATGCGAAGACGCACTCGCCATCACGCGAGACGCCACGCGCTAACCCCGGGAATTGGACCGCAAAAGATAACTGATTGTTACTAATTCTGTTGTCGGAATACCTTGACAAGCAGGCAGGGCAGTGTGGTAGAAGCCAAGAGGGGATTATCGAGTACACTCTTGAAACCTTTATTTCCCATTTCCTCGGTTGTCGCTGCAGGTTTATGGAGCGCAATTGTTCCGGCAAACGCGCAGGTCAACGTCACGCAGTATCACAACCATAGTTCGCGTGATGGGCTTTATATCG